>Ga0302324_100020538_pt1 | contig 12914 bp, 9 predicted proteins | sample Palsa_T0_1_FD_201949 | JGI IMG/M metagenome (GOLD analysis project Ga0302324, IMG submission 201949) | Peat permafrost microbial communities from Stordalen Mire near Abisko, Sweden - Palsa_T0_1 | ecosystem: Environmental > Terrestrial > Soil > Palsa > Peat permafrost | place: Sweden: Abisko...
CGACCAAGGCGGGGAGACCCCACGATGCATTCTTGCCCAAGCAACCGGCGGTAGTCGCGGGCAAGCCGGAGGTCACTACCGGCAAGATGACGGTGGGGCCGAAGCCGGAGGACAAGAAGTGGGCGATGACGGGAAAGCGCGACCCCTTCTTCAGTCCGGTGCTACAGACGTCGAGCGGCTCTGGATGTTCGACGGGGAAGAAGTGCCTGGAGATCGGGCAGATCAATGTGCGGGGCGTGGTGAAAAGCGAGAGCGGCTTCATCGCGGTGGTGACGAACAGCCTGAACAAGGCCTATTTCCTGCACGAAAACGATCCCGTGTTTAACGGCTACGTAGTCAGAATCACGGGAGACTCGGTGGTATTTCAGGAGACAGTGCAGGATAAGCTGGGCAAACCGCTCAAGCATGAAGTGGTGAAGCGGATATTTACGCCGGCTGTTTAGGGTTGGACCGGGGAACGGCCGCCAAGGCCGGAGCGCTAAAAAATCGAGTTCAAAGAAGGACACGCGGGCCTGACCCGCGGGTTGGGGAGAAGCGAAATGCGAAAGCAATTGCTGAGTGTATTCCTACCGTGGCTGCTGCTGGGGCTGGTAGCTTCAGCGGCCGAGACGCCGGCGTCACAACCGGCGAGCCAGCGCAACGAACTGCAACGCGTCAATGTGGTTCGCGGGGCGGATGAGATCCGGGTCGAAATCAGCGCCCGTGGCGCAGTGACCCCCAAGCTGCACACGGCAGACTCGCCTGCGCGTCTGCTGGTGGACTTGCCCGGGACGGTCATGGCGACGGGGCAGAGCTACATCCCGGTGGGTAACTCCGTAGTGAAAGGAGTACGCATCGGCATGGATGGCCAGACGCCTCCCACCACGCGGGTGGTGGTCGATCTGGAGCATGCCTGCCGCCATGAACTGACCTCGACGGCAGATGGGAAGCTGGTGCTGACGCTGTACGCGCGGCAGACAGCGGCGAGCGCGGTCGTTCCCAAGACTGCGGCGGCGCCCGCATCGTCTCCTGCCACAGCTCAGAAGCCCGAGGCGGCTGCGGCTTCCTCGAGCGACTTTGTATTCGTCGAGCCGGCTTACGACACCAAGAAGACGGCGGTAGACCCGGCGGCAGATCCTGCCGGACGCGCCCAGGATGCGGCGGCGAAGTTTGACGATAAGACGGCCGCAGAAATGCTGCCGGTGAGCATGAATGCGGCACAGGCGTCGCAGGGCGCTGCTTCGAGCAATGGCATCACTCCCGCCGTCAATCTTGCGGCGGAACAGAAGCAGCAGGGGGGACAGCTACCGGTTGCGACCGGCCCCAGGTACACGGGTGAGCCGATTTCGGTGAACCTGAAGGATGTGGATCTGAAGGACTTTTTCCGCCTGATCCATGAAATCAGCGGCTTGAACGTGGTGCTCGATCCCGAGGTGCACGGAACTCTGACCATTGTCCTCGATGATGTGCCGTGGGACCAGGCTCTGGACATCGTGCTCAAGAACAACGACCTGGCGCGGGAACTGGAAGGCAACGTTCTGCGCGTTGCTACCGTGGACACACTGAAGAAAGAAGCCGATGGACGGCGCGCTCAGGTGGAAGCGGAAGCGCTGGCGGTGGAGAAGGTTTCCGTCACGCGCTTCCTGAGCTATGCCCACGCCAAAGACGTGATGCTGACGGTGAAGAAGTTCCTCTCGGCGCGTGGCGACGTGGTTGCGGATGAGCGCACCAACGCCGTGATCGTCAACGATATTCCGAAAGTGATTCCCATCATTGACCGCCTGCTGACACAGCTGGACCGCAAGACGCAGGAAGTGGAGATCGAGGCGCGGGTGGTGGCGGCGACGCGGCAATTCGCGCGTGACATCGGAACGCAGTTCGGCTTCGGCTGGGGCAATGGCCACAGCGCAGTCGGCGGTGCCCAAGCCGTGGGTGCCTCACCGACGACCGTCAATGGCTTGACTCCGGGCTACGTCACGGTACCGGGGACGGGCACGACGACGGGATCGTCCATTCCCTTGTTCTCGAATCTGGGCTCGACCGCGCCCACCAGCGGCTTGACCTTCTTGAATGCCAGCAACACCGTGCGCATCGACGCCGTTCTTTCTATGGCCGAGTCCCGCGGCTTGTTGAAGGTTCTGTCCCGGCCGCGAGTGGTAACCCAGAATAATATCCAGGCCGTGGTGAAGCAGGGCGTGCGCGTACCCATCGTGACCCAGGCGCAGTTGGGTGGTCCTCCGACCGTGACTTACGTCGATGCCTTCCTGCGGTTGACGGTGGTCCCACAGATCACTTCAGAGAACACGATCTTCCTCAACGTGGACGTGGAAAACACAACCCCGAACTTCGCGCAAGAAGTGCAGGGCAACCCGGAGTTGATCACGCAGCAGGCGACAACGCAGGTGCTGGTGACCGACGGCGGCACGGTGGTGATCGGTGGCGTCATCCAGACCCAGAACACGATCAACGTCAATCAGGTGCCGGTGCTCGGCAACATCCCGATCCTGGGCAACCTGTTCAAACACGTCCAGGTCTCGACCTCCAACCAGGAACTGATCTTTTTCATCACGCCGCGAATTATTCAGACGTAGTGAGCGGTGGAAGATCGAACGCCGCCGGCCTGAAGAACTTCAGCGCCGGCGGTTTTGTTTTGGGAGAAGCGAGCGCCGAGTAGCTCGGTGAAGGGCGCAGCGATTTTGATTCTGATCTGTACCAGGTTCTCGGTACTTCTTTCTCTTCCGCCTGCTAAACTCATCCCGAATGAACTTCCTTGCACGCCAGCAGAAACTGCGGGAGCAACTCGCTCCGAATGGGCTGGATGCTTTGCTGGTCAGCCATCTTCCCAACATCCGATATCTTTGTGGCTTCACCGGCAGCGCGGGTTTCCTGCTCGCGACGGAAACGGGCAGCGTTTTTTTCACGGACGTGCGCTACGCCACGCAGGGGCGCGACGAAGTGAAGGGGGCACGGGTGATCGTCGCACGCAAGGCTGTGCTGAACGCGCTCGGAGAATGGATTGGAGCACGCCGGAAGCGATCGAAGGGATGGACGATCGGGATTGAGGCCGAACACCTGACCGTAGCGGAAAGAAAACGGCTGGCGAATCTGCTGCCCTCTGGCCTGCGGTTCAGGAATGCGCCCGCGCTGGTGGAGCGGGCGCGCATGGTGAAGGATGGCGATGAGATGGGGCTCATTCGCGCAGCGGTGCAATTGGGAGCCACTCTGTTCGACCGCGCGCTCGAGGTATTGCGGCCAGGGGTCAAAGAGGCCGACGTGGCAGCGGAGATGGAGTACGCGGCGCGCCGGGCGGGAGCGGCCGAGATGTCGTTTCCTACCATCATCGCTTCGGGAGCACGGTCGGCACTGCCGCACGGCAGAGCCACGGAGCAAGCCATCGCGCGGGGTGCGTTCGTGGTCTGCGACTTCGGTGTTATACTCGCTGGTTATTGCTCGGACCAGACCCGCACTGTATGGGTGGGCGCGGCTTCAGGCGCGAAAGCAGAAGAGGCGCGCCACGCCTACCAATCGGTCGAGGAGGCACAGGCGGCAGCGATTGCGGCGGTGCGGCCGGGCATCAGCGTCGGGGAAGTGGATGCGGCGGCACGGAAAGCTTTGCGCAAGGCTGGGTTGGGGCGTTACTTTACGCATTCGACCGGCCATGGGGTAGGCTTGGAGATCCACGAAGCACCCCGGGTTGCGGCCGGGCAGAAGGAAGAGCTGCAGCCGGGCATGGTCATCACGATCGAGCCGGGAGTATACTTCCCCGGCAAATGGGGTGTGAGGATCGAGGACATGGTGGCCGTCAGCGAAGGCGGTTGTGAGGTATTGACTCCGACCAGCAAGAATTTCCTGGCAGTCTAGGGTGATCGGTCTTAGGTGTTCGGTCTGGGCGTAAGGCCAGTTGGAAGATCAGAGAATCGCGTGGCACCAAAGACAGAAAGGCCTGACACCTCAACCCCAACACCTAACAGCTGAAGCTGTGGTCCCACCGTACACGGATGAATCAAAAAGAGCTGAAAGAACTCATTGAGTTCTTAATTGAAAAAGACATCGCCGAGTTCGAGTTGGAGCGCGGCGATGTCAAGGTGAAGATCAAGCGGGCGGGCCACACTGCGGTCGAGACCCGTGCGGAACTGCCCTACGTGGCCGTGGCCCTCCCTCAGGCCGGCGCGCCCGCGGTAGTGGCCTCGGGCGCCGTACCGCCGGCAGTGCCGGTCGAGCCGGTTCCGGAAGAGAACCTTCACATCGTAAAGTCTCCCATCGTGGGGACGCTGTACGAAGCGCCCTCGCCGGGCGCTCCGCCTTTCGTCAAGGTGGGGGATATGGTTGAGGCCGGGCAGGTGTTGTGCATTGTCGAGGCGATGAAGCTGCTGAACGAGATTGAGTCGGACATGGCTGGCGAAATCGTAAAGAAGATGGGGATCAACGGCCAGCCGATTGAATACGGGCAGGAGTTGTTTGCCATAAGGCCGAAGAAGTGAGACCGGGAGTCGCTGGGGAGGCGCGCCGAGACGCGCCCTTTTCTTTGTCTGATGGCCCAGGGCCGACAGCAGCCAGGCTGCCCGAATCTCTTTCCGAGCCGGAAGCCCGAGGCCGGAAGCTGATTTCATGTTTAAGAAGATCCTGATTGCGAATCGCGGAGAGATTGCCCTGCGCGTCATTTGCGCGTGCAAGGAGCTGGGCATCCGCACGGTTGCCATTTACAGCGAGGCGGACCGCCATTCTCTGCCGGTGCGCTTCGCGAACGAAGCCATCTGCATCGGGCCGCCACAACTGGCGCTGAGCTATCTGAACATTCCGGCGGTGATCAGCGCGGCGGAGATTGCCAATGTCGACGCCATTCATCCCGGCTACGGATTGCTGGCGGAGAATGCCAACTTTGCCGAGGTGTGCGAGATCAGCGGGATCAAGTTCATCGGGCCGCGGCCGGAAGTGATGCGGCTGATGGGGGAAAAAGAAAAAGCGCGTACCGCCATGAAACAGGCGGGCGTGCCGATTCTGCCGGGTTCGGATGGAATCGTCGCCTCCGACGGCGAAGCCGTCGAGTGGGCGCGGCAGGTCGGATTTCCGGTGATCGTGAAGGCCTCTGCGGGCGGCGGCGGACGCGGCATGCGCATTGTGCGCAGCGAAGAGGAACTCCCGGGGTTATTCAAGGCGGCGCAGTCGGAGGCGGCGGGTGCCTTCGGCAATGGCGACCTGTACATGGAGAAGTATGTCGAGCGGCCGCGGCACATCGAGTTTCAGGTGCTGGCGGATGAGCATGGCAATGTGGTCAGTCTGGGCGAGCGGGAATGTTCGATCCAGCGGAGGCATCAGAAACTGCTGGAAGAATCGCCTTCGACGCAGGTCACGCCCGAGTTGCGCGATCAGATCGGGGCGGTTTTGTGCCAGTCGCTGTCGCAAATCGGCTACACGAATGCGGGAACGATCGAGTTTCTGATGGACCAGGAGCGCCGATTGCACTTCATCGAGATGAACACGCGCATTCAGGTGGAGCACCCGGTGACGGAGATGGTGACGGATGTGGATCTGGTGAAGAGCCAGATCATGATCGCGGCGGGCGCGCACATGCGGGACGTGCTGCAGGCGCCGATTGTGCACCGCGGACATGCCATTGAGTGCCGGATCAATGCGGAACACCCCGAGAAGTTTACCCCGTCAGCGGGAAAGATCACGGCGTTTCATCCGCCGGGAGGAACCGGGGTGCGTGTGGATACGGCGGCGTATACCGAGGGCGTGATTCCGCCTTACTACGATTCGCTGATTGCGAAGTTGATTGTGCGAGGCCGGGACCGCAACGAAGCGGTCTCGCGAATGACCCGGGCGCTGGAGATGTTTATCGTCGAGGGTGTTTACACGACTATTCCGCTGCACCGCAAGATTATGGCTGATCCGGACTTTCGCGCCGGGCGATTTGATACGGGGTTCATCGAGCGATTTCTGGCAGCGGGCAAAAAGGATTCGGCAGCGTGATCTCGGTTCCTCGGCTTTACGCCATAGTGGATGCGGCGTACTTTTCTACGACCAAAGACTTGTCGTGGTTCGCTGAGGAACTGGTCGCGGGCGGATGCGCGCTGCTCCAATACCGCAACAAGAGCGGGAACGCACGCGCGATGCTCGAGCAGGCGCGCGAACTGAAACAGCGGGTAGGCGGGACGGCGAGACTCATCCTGAACGACCGCGCCGATTTGTGCCTGATCGCGGAGTTCGACGGTGTGCACGTGGGGCAGGACGATCTCTCGCCGGAGTCGGCTCGAGGGATTATCGGCGACGGGCGATGGCTCGGGATTTCGACGCATAATCCAGAGCAGATCGGCGAAGCAGACCAGACTTCGGCGGACTATCTCGCCATTGGGCCGGTGTTTTCGACGGCCAGCAAGGAACTGCCTGATCCGGTTGTGGGAATCGAAGGGGTGCACCAGGCACGGCGTTTGACCCGGAGGCCTTTAGTTGCCATTGGAGGGATTACGCGCTCGAATGCCGCTTCCGTGATTGAATCCGGGGCCGACTCCGTGGCGGTGATATCCGATCTGTTACGGGAGCCCCGGAAATCAGCAGAGGAATTTTTCCGCGTCTTGAGGTAAAGTCATCTCACCTTCGGGTAGGGAGGGATCCTGAGTACACCGACAACGCGGCCGGCTGCCGAGAGCGACTGGGAAATTCATAGTGAGCAAGATAAGGAGCTGGTCAAGGGCCTGGGCCTGACCAGCGCCACCATGCTGGTCATGGGGTCGATGATCGGCTCCGGCATCTTCATTGTTTCGGCGGAGATTGCCCGCGAGGTGGATTCGCCCGCGCTGCTGATTGGCGCCTGGGCAGTGGCGGGGTTCATGACTATTGTCGCCGCGCTCAGCTATGGCGAGTTGGCGGCGATGATGCCGCGAGCCGGCGGGCAGTACGTTTACCTGCGCGAAGCGCTCGGACCGTTGTGGGGTTTTCTCTACGGCTGGACGCTGTTCCTCGTAATTCAGACCGGCACCATTGCCGCGGTAGGCGTCGCCTTCGGCAAGTTCCTGGGAGTTTTCTTTCCTGCGATTTCTTCTTCCCATTGGATTCTTCATCTCTGGAGGGTTCCGCCGATCCCTCTGGGGCCGATGGTGCTGGGCAACATGGACGTGGGAATCAATACGCAGAATCTGGCCGCCATCCTGCTCGTGGTCTTCCTCTCGGTGGTGAATATCTTTGGCGTGAAAACCGGGGCGCGCATTCAGAATGTGTTTACCGCGGCCAAGGTTTCGGCGCTGCTTGCACTGGCGTTGTTTGGCCTGGCGCTGGGGCGAAATGCGCAGGCGCTGGCAGCGAACTTCGGCGGGCATTTCTGGGGGAATGCGGGACTGGGCGTGCAGCATGCCGTGCAAGTGGGAGTGGGCGGACCAGTTGTGCTGGTCGGTACGCTGACGATTCTGGCCGTGGCGCAGGTGGGTTCTCTGTTTTCCGCCGACGCCTGGAACAATGTGACTTTTACCGCGGGTGAAGTAAAGAATCCCAGCCGAAATCTGCCGCTGTCGCTGGCGCTGGGTACGGGCGTGGTGATTGCGCTCTACATTGCCTGCAACTTCATTTATTTGATGGCGCTGCCCCTGGACGGAGCGCCGGGCGCGGCCACCATTCTGGCACGGGGAATTAAGTATGCCGCCGAAGACCGCGTAGGAACCGCAGTCATGACGCAGATGTTTGGCGCGGTGGGCGGTGTGCTGATGGCGGCGGCCATTTTGATATCCAGCTTCGGCTGTAATAACGGGCTGATTCTTTCCGGGGCTCGCGTCTACTACGCCATGGCGAAAGACGGCCTGTTCTTTCGCAGCGTTGCCAAGCTGCATCCTACCTACAAGACGCCGGCGGTTTCGCTGATGGTACAGATGGTGTGGGCGTGCCTGCTCTGCGTCTCGGGCAGCTACGGGCAGCTTCTCGATTACATTATTTTTGCCGTGCTGGTCTTCTACATTTTGACGATTGTGGGATTGTTTGTACTGCGCCGGACGCGCCCGGATGCCCCGCGTCCCTACCGCGCGGTGGGTTATCCCTTGCTGCCGGCGATTTATATTGTGATGGCTTTATTTATCGATGTCGTACTATTGCGCTACAAACCGCAATTCACGTGGCCGGGCTTGATTGTGGTGCTGCTGGGCATCCCGGTATATTACGCGTGGTCGAGGAGCGCGGGCGCAAAGCAGGCATCGGTGTAGCGCTAAGGAGAAACCAAACGAATGGCAAATCTGTTCGCAACCAAGCCGTTGAACCTGCTGATGGAGGAAGCTCGCGAGACGGGCGAACACAGCCTCAAACGGACGCTGGGAGTCTTTCAACTCACCGCTCTGGGCGTGGGCGCGATTATCGGAGCGGGCATCTTCGTAATGGTGGGGCTGGGAGCGCAGTACGCCGGTCCGGGACTGACATTGTCATTCGTTCTCTCCGGATTGGGGTGCGCATTTGCCGGATTGTGCTACGCCGAGTTTGCGGCCATGATTCCGCTGGCGGGCAGCGCCTACACCTACGCCTACGCCACGCTAGGCGAGTTAATTGCCTGGATTATCGGCTGGGACTTGACGCTCGAATACGCCATGGGCGCGAGCACGGTGTCTTCGGGGTGGTCGAATCACTTTATCGAACTGCTGAATATCTTTCACATCAAGATGCCGCTGTGGCTGGCCTACGATCACTGGACGGCGCTGAAAACCGCCGAGAATATTGTGGCCAAGCAAATGGCGCAGGCTGGGGACTCTGGCCTGGTACCGGGGACGCAGGCGTTTCTTGATCGGGTGAGTGCGATCGTGAGCGCGCAGTCGCCCGAATTGCTGCAGAGGGCGCACGACCTATTGGGAGCGCCGCAACTGTTTGGGATGGATTTCGGCTTTAACCTTCCGGCGTTCCTCATTGCGCTCGTGATCACGGCGATTCTGGTGGTAGGGATCAAAGAAAGCGCAAGGTTTAACACTGGGATCGTGGTGATTAAGGTTTCGGTGGTGCTGTTTGTGATCGCCTTGGGCTCTCACTATATCAACCGTGCAAACTGGGGTACGGATTGGCACTCGTATGCGCCCCACGGTTTCGCAGGAATTGGGGCGGGCGCTGCCTACATATTCTTCGCCTACATCGGTTTCGACGCGGTCTCGACCACTGCTCAGGAGGCCAAGAATCCGCAGCGCGACTTGCCCATCGGCATGATCGCATCGCTGGCAGTCTGTACGGTCTTATATATTGCCGTGGCCGGTGTGCTGACGGGGATGGTGCACTGGCAGCAAATCAACATCGAGGCGCCGGTGGCCGTTGCCTTCCTGGACCGGGGCCTACCCGTGGCGGCGAACATCATTACTTTGGGCGCCCTGGCCGGACTGACTAGCGTGATGCTGGTGATGTTGCTCGGCCAAACTCGAGTGCTCTATTCCATGGCCAACGACGGGCTTTTGCCCAAGAGGTTCTTCGCAGCCGTTCATCCGAAGTTCCGCACTCCGTGGAAGAACACGATTCTCGTGGGGCTGTTGGCGGCGGTTGTGGGTAGCGTGACTCCGATCGAAGATATCGGAAAGATGGTAAACATCGGCACACTGCTGGCCTTTGTAATCGTGTCGATTTCCGTGATGGTGTTGCGCTATACCAACCCCAGCCAGCCCCGGCCCTTTCGCACGCCCTGGGTGCCGCTGGTCCCAATCCTGGGCGTGATCGCGAACGGATACATGATGCTCAAGCTGGGAATGTGGAACTGGATCCGGCTGGTCGTCTGGCTGGGAATCGGACTGGTCGTGTACTTCGCCTACAGCGTGAAGCACAGCCGGGTGCAGGCGCTAAGAAACAGTGGCCAGTGATCAATGATCAATGATCAATGATCAATGATCGATGGCCAGTGATCCCTGATCAGTGGCCATTGGCCAGTAAGGTCAAAGGCTCTTCGCAGCGTGCGAAGGGCTTTTTGTTTTATAGTTCGAAGAGAACGTGGTCAGGGTGGGTGACCAGTGAGCAAACCAATGCAGCGTGTTTTACTGGCCACCGGTCACTGAACACTGGCCGCTGATTTTATGAAGATCGTTTCCGCGGATGAGATGCGAGCTATCGATCGCGCTACCAGCGAGCGCTTCGGCGTGCCTTCGCTCAGGCTGATGGAGAACGCGGGTACGGCAGTCGCCGACCATGTGCTCGCAAACCATGCTTCGGCTGGACGGATCGTGGTTTTCTGCGGCAAGGGGAATAACGGCGGCGATGGCTTTGTGGCGGCACGGCGGCTACACCAGCGGGGGAAGAAAGCGCAGGTGATTCTGTTGGCAGACCCTGGCGATCTGCGGGAGGATGCGGCTGCGATGTTTGGCAAGCTGCCATCTCCCGCAATCGCGGTGCATTCCGGCGAAGAGTTCAGAAGTGAGCGAGTGCAGCTGTCCCTGCGGGGAGACTTGTACCTGGACGCGGTGCTCGGCACTGGCTTCAAGCCTCCGGTGAGCGGACTCTATGCTGACGCGATCGCGATCATGAATGCGAGTCAAGTTCCTGTCGTCGCGGTGGACATTCCTTCCGGCGCCGATGCGGACGCAATGGGCCCGCAAAACGGGACCATCGCCCGGGCCAACGCTGTTGTGACCTTCACTCGACCACGTCCGGCGCACGTGTTCAGCTTGTTAAGTACGGGTGCGACCTTTGTGGCTGAGATCGGCTCTCCGGAGGAGGCGATTGTTTCGACCCTGCAACTGAACGTGATCACAGCGCGCGATATTGCACAGCTGATCGGGCCACGCCCGGCAGAGTCGAATAAGGGCAACTACGGACACGTGCTGGTGGCCGGCGGTTCGCTCGGAAAAGCCGGTGCGGCGGCGATGGCGGGGATGGCTGCGCTGCGTGCGGGTGCGGGACTTTCCACCGTGGGGACGCCGAAGTCTGTGCTGGGAACCGTGGCCGGATTTCATTCCGAGCTGATGACGGAACCCTTGCCGGAGACAGATGCCGGCACGATCTCGACCAGCGCTCTCGATCGCGTCGAGCAGTTGGCGAAAGGGAAGAGCGTGCTCGCGATCGGACCGGGGATTTCGCGGGATCCACAGACCGCGGAATTGGTGCGGGCGCTGGCTGCGCAACTTCAACTTCCCATGGTCGTGGATGCCGACGGCCTGAATGCGTTTGAGGGCCGCACGAACGAATTGAATGGCAAAGGACGGACGATCGTGATTACTCCACACCCTGGAGAAATGGCGCGTCTGGCGGGGTGCACGATTGCTCAAGTGCAGAATAATCGATTGGAAGTGGCGCGGAACTTCGCCCGCAAACATGAACTGACCGTGGTGCTCAAGGGGCATCGCACGTTGGTTGTCGAGGCGGATGGCGAAGCCTGGGTCAATACGACGGGGAATCCTGGCATGGCTACCGGCGGCACGGGAGACATCCTGACCGGGATGGTTGCGGGAATGATCGCGCAGTATTCGAAGCAGGCTTTCGTGGCCGTGCTTGCGGCGGTGCATCTGCATGGGCTTGCCGGCGACGTGATGCGCGAGCGAGTGGGGGAGCATTCGCTGGTGGCAACAGATCTTCTCGAGGGACTGCCTGAGGCCTTTCGGCGCACGCGCGAAATGGCGGAGGAAACACTCGTGCATTGGTGAGTAATTCGAGCCGCCGCGGAAGGCACGGAACGTCCTTCCGGCCATTCATGAGTTCGTAAACTTTTGCGATGTGCTTGATTGGGCTGCGGTCGGATCGCTGAAAACGTCGCTCTGGGCACGGGAATCCGGCCAACCGCTTCCGTAACCCGTTACCCGCTCCGGTCTGCCTGCCATAGTACAGATGGCTTATGACCCACTCCCCCAACCGCACCCTTCGTGGCGCTCGGCCCGGGTCCAGCTTGCCAATTCCGTGCGGGCTGCGATCCGTTTAGAAGATGGCCAGGCCCGGAGTACGGCTCAGACGCTCGGTCAAGGGTTTCTGCGCCCGCAGGAAAGCCGCCGAGCTCGTCTCCATCTCAGGCAGTAACCGGCTCTGCTGTTCCAGCGTGAACAGCATGCGCGAGAGAAAATAAGGATGAACGATTCCTCCTCCGTCAGAACGGGAAGATGCGCAGGAGTGCGCCAAACCGGCCAATGGAGAAAGTCGATTTTGCAGGCCACTTCAACTACTACGCGGTACCAGGCAACATCGACAGTCTCGGCTATTCGCGGTTCAGGGAGCCATCGGTCAGCCGGAATTGTCCCTACCGCGATCTCAAACGGGTCTTGCTCATTGCAGCAGCAATTTTGGCTGCGAGAAAGCTGTCAGGCTTCGATGGCGAGAAGACAATACTCCGTCCTTATCCCCCGCATCGCTTTGCCGCCAGTCATCCACGATAAGAACCGGAGGCGCTTAATCCTTTTGTTGAGCGGCTCACTTATGCCAACGGTTAATTGGGCGCTGGTGGCGGAAGACGCGATTATGCGATTCTGCTTTTGTTAGCTCGGCTTGGCCTGCGTGCCTGTGAAGTCGTCGCATTGAATCTAGAGACATCGATTGGGAGAATCGACGGATCACCATTCGTGCGAAAGGCGGGCACTGGAATCAGCTGCCGCTGCCGGTGGATGTAGGGGAAGCGCTGGCATCGTACCTGCGTTATGGTCGTCCATGTTATTCCTGTCGAAGAGTGTTCATTCGCGACAAGCCCCCGCGAAGAAAGTTTGCCGGCTCGCAATCGATCTGCGCTGTGGTTCGGGTGCACTCAACCGAGCGGGAGTGGAGTCCCCACGCAAGGGTGCTCAGCTTTTCCGCCACAGTCTGGCAATGACTATGATCCGCCAGGCTGCGTCCCTAGATGAAATCGGCGAACTGCTTCGTCATCGAAGTCCCAACACGACCGCAATTTATGCCAAGGTTGATCTTCCCGCTTTACGTCTCCTGGCACCCCCTTGGCCGGGAGGTGCCCGATGAAGAGACTGAGGCAAGCGGCGGGAGACTATCTTGCACTGCGACGCAGCCTGGGTTTTAAGCTGAAAGAG
>Ga0302324_100020543_pt1 | contig 12912 bp, 20 predicted proteins | sample Palsa_T0_1_FD_201949 | JGI IMG/M metagenome (GOLD analysis project Ga0302324, IMG submission 201949) | Peat permafrost microbial communities from Stordalen Mire near Abisko, Sweden - Palsa_T0_1 | ecosystem: Environmental > Terrestrial > Soil > Palsa > Peat permafrost | place: Sweden: Abisko...
CCAAGTTCCTTAAGTCCTTTTCGGCTATGATTCGGCCCACGGTCGGGGCGTGGCGCAGCCTGGTAGCGCACTTGCATGGGGTGCAAGGGGTCGCAAGTTCGAATCTTGTCGCCCCGACCAATTAAATCAACTGGTTACAGTCACTGTAAAAAGTCAAAGTCCGCTTCGGGTACACCCGGGGGTACACATCGAGGTCCCTATGGCTGGCCAGGATGAAATTGCGCCTGCGCAGGCGATGGGGATGACGCCGGCCCACGAATATGGGCAGGCGCTCGCGCAGTACGAGGCGCAATACCCGCTTTCCCTTAAGGCCGCCATCGAGAGGGCGATTGAAGCGGAGGAAGTACTCTGCAAAGTAAGTCCTCCGGCGAACTTCGACGTGCTGCTTCATCTTGCGAAGAATGGGTATTTCGGCGAGGCCGGGGAAGCTTATCTTGCGAGCAAGGACAAGATTGCGGGCAAGAACCTGCAGCACGACATTGACCAGAGAGTTCTAAAAAATCAGCAGAACGCTCGCGAACAGGTTGGTCATGCCGCGAGCTAGGGCGCGAGTGGAGGAACGAACCGGCACATATCGCCCGCATGCCTGGCGCGATTCAAAGACGATTGCGGCGAAACTTGGGGCTGGTGCGAATTGTGAACTGGCACTACGCGAGGCCGCTGACGTTCTCGGCAGAGCTGTCGCCGCTCAGCCTAAGTATTCCACCCTACGCAAGCGCCACGGAGGGCAGCGCAACGTTCTTCTTCGGGACACTATCCGGCACCTGCGGCGGATAGTCGCTGATTACTACATCGGCAGACCAAGGGGCCGTGTTGCGCGAGAGAATGAGTTCATCGAGTTGTGTCTCATTGACGCGCGGTTGATTGAAAAAAACGGCGCTCAGACGCTCGGTCTAGGGCCGAATGGTAAGAAGGCGACCCTGCCACTAGCCGACACGAAACTGTGGCATGACCTGCGCAGGTCCCGAGAATCCGCGGCATTGCCGCCGCCGATCTGGCGCCGAGGGCCGGGACGCCAAGAAGCGATAGAGAAGATCGCGGATCGCGTCATCCGCGAGAAACCCAAAAAATAGGCTTGTACCTTTTCCGCCCTATTCTCGGTGCGGATTCGACCATAACTTAATCACCACGTACCTTCGTGGAGATTCCTGTTATGGCAGACGACATAGATGGATTCCTAACACGTCCTCAGATTTGCCGGCTCGAGGGCGGCATCAGCTCGCGGGCGCTTGCGAATCGAATCGAGGCGGGGACCTTCCCAAAGCATGACGCCATCGTGGGCGGTGCTCTCTTGTGGCTTACCTCGACGTACAAGGCGCATCAGGCAAAGGTCTTAGCGGGTGAGTACCGCGGGCGTGATCGCTTGGCGGCAGCGCGTCGGCGGAATACCGAGGCGGCGTGAATTTCCGATCCAAATGGCAACGGGCCCGCGCGCTATCAACGCCGAGCCCGTTTCAGTCAACACCCAAATCGAGTACACCCAATGCGGAATCCTACGCAGCCGGCCGCGTCCGGGCAAGCTGAAAAGACAGTCTCGCTCTCCGTCACGTTCCGGATCGGACGACTAACTCCGCGCGGTGTTCGCCAGCACTTCATCGAGTCGCTGCGCGTGGCAATTGCTCGAGCTCTAAAGGTTGGCCGGATCGATCGTGCGGTGGCCGAGGAATTATGGCGTGCGCTGCCTTCGACTCGGGAGCCGCGCCGATGAAAAGCCTTCCTTACGTGCCATGGTTTCATGGCGACTTTCTGCGCAGCACCGCGAGCTGGACGCTACTCGAGCGTGCTGCTTACTGGATGCTTCTTTGCGCCCAATGGGAGAGCGGGCCGCTACCTGATGATTTAACGCGTCTTGCCAATATCGCAGGCCTCGACGCGGCGATGATGAGGACAGTATGGCGAGTGGTCGGTAAGAAGTTCGCAAAGACTCGCGCCGGGCTCGTCAACAAGCGCATGGCAGCGCATCGAAGCAAAGTCCTGCGATATCGAGCGGCACAAAGCGAGCGGGGTAAGAAAGGCATGGCGGCGCGCTGGGGCAAACCTGTCGGTGACAACATCGTGGAGCTTCGCCGCGATGCCCTGGAGAAGCCGCGATGAGTAACACTCGCTATAACGTTTGCTATAACACTCGCTATAACGAGTTGATAACCCGCGCGTATGGGATGGGATGGGATGGGATTGCTTACCAAGGGAGGACTGATACCCTTCAGAGTAAGACCACCTTGCCTTGTTTCTTGGTTAGCTTCTTCCTCCCTGCCTTGAAAAAAGGCGGGCAATCGTGAACGAAAATTCCGCACATTGGCTCGATACCCTGCCGCGCCAAGCCGACGTACTGCGCGATTACCAGAAGGCACAGGTGGAGCAGATCGCCGCCGCCATGCGGCAAGGGGAGCGCCGAATCCTGGTGCAAGGGGCAACGGGCAGCGGCAAGACGCACGCTATATCCGCGATTGTGCTCGCCGCATTCTTGGCAGGCCTTCGGGTGTTGATACTCGCAACGCGGACCCGGCTGGTACGCCAGCTTCATGACCGGCTGATCGAATTCGAGTGTCCGCATGGGGTGATCGCCAACCCGCTGCCGACCTTGCGCAACTATTCCGCGCCGGTGCAGATCGCCTCCGTCGATACGCTGCATCGGCGCGCGATCGTCAATGAGCACGTTCCGCTGCCATCCGCCGCCGTCGTAATCTTCGATGAGGCGCATCTTGCGACCGCTGACACGCGCCTCGGGATCTTGGATCGCTATCCGGATGCACTGCGGATCGGCTTTACCGCCACCCCCGCACGCAAGGGCGGCCGTTCATTGGGCGCGGCCTTCGATGTGCTGATCCTCGGCCGCTCGATCAGCGAACTGATAGCGCTCGGCAGGCTCGTGCCGCTCCGGATCTTCAATACGCCCGTATGCACGGTTAATGAACTGCGCGGGGTGCCGAAAGACGTTGACGGGGACTATCAGCCCGCCGCCCTGGGCGAGCTCCTGTCGAAACCGAAGCTGGTCGGCAACGTGCTCGAGAACTGGCTCCGGATCGCGAAAGGCAAGCGCACGCTGGTCTTCGCCGTGAACAAGACGCACGGCGCGGCGCTTCTGGCAGATTTCTTGAAGGCAGGGATCGCCGCCGAAATGTTGGTCGATACCGACGATGAGGCCGAGCGAGAGGCCGTGATCGGGCGCTTGGAGAGCGGGCAAACCCAGGTTGTCGTTAACTGCTTTCTGCTGTCCTACGGCGCGGACATTCCCGCGCTCGAGTGCATCGTCATGGCCCGCCCGACGCGATCCCTGACTATGTTTCTGCAGATGGTGGGCCGCGGCCTACGCCCGAGCCCCGAGACAGGCAAGCGCGATTGCATGCTGATCGATCACGGTCATGTGGTCGAGACGTTGGGCCTTCCGCAGTCGGATTTCCCTTGGACGCTCGAGGAGGGCAGCAACGTGAGCCGCGCGGCGGCGGAATGCGCCAAAGCCCAGGCCGAGGCGATGCGCACATGCCGCGAATGCTCGGCCATTTGGTTGACGAGCGAGCAGGGCAACGCCTGCCCGGAGTGCGGCTGGAAGGCGGCGCCTCGAGCGAAGTCGATCACCACGCAGGAGGCGGATCTCGAGGAGATGGCCGACGAGGTGCAGGTAACGCCGCACGATCCGCGCGTTGTCACGTTCTATCGCGAGGCCTGCGGGGATTTTGCCAAGCGCAAACCCGATAAATGGATAGCGCGCGCGAAGTCGTTGCGATGGGCCGCCTGGTGCGAGACACGCGCGAAGTTTAAGTTTGCCGAGACGACCCAGAAGCCGAGCCATTACTGGGATCTCTCGCCGTTCGGTCCGTCCGCCCAGGTCACGGGCTGGCTGCATCATCGGCGGATCAAATTCGCTCGCTCGCGCCCGGTGCCCGCATGATCAGCGCGGCCGATATCCATGCTCGCGTTGACTGGCCGACAATGCTTGCGCAATTCGGAATCCCGGAAACGGCGCTGCGAGATAAGCACGGGCCGTGTCCCCGGTGCGGCGGCAAAGACTGCTTTCGGTTCGATCACGGCAAACGCGGCAACGGCAGTTTCTATTGCAACAAGTTCGGATCGGGCGACGGCTTCAAGCTGTTAGAGCACGTCTACGGCTGGACATTCGCAGAGGCGCGTAAACGGGTGATCGAGGCCGCGGGGCTGGCAGATAGCGCTCCTCGGCTAGAAGCCGCTCCTACGCCGATCGCGCCGCCTACCGAGGCCATCGCCGTGCCGAGTGCTCGAGTCTTGCGACTGCGGCGCGAGCGCTGCCCGATAGAGGCGTGCGATAGCGCCATCGAGTATCTGGCAAGCCGTGGCCTATGGCCGTTGCCGCAAGGCGCTGGGCTCAAGGCGCACGCCGCCGCGGAATACTGGGAAGCGGGTCTTTGCATCGGCCGCTATCCCGCGATCGTCGCGGATGTGGTCGACGTGCCGGGTGAGCTCGTCACTGCGCACGTGACCTACCTCGAGAGCGGCCGCAAACTCGCCACGCACGAGCCGCGCAAGCTCCTAGGACCGCTCACGGGCCGCGAAGGCTGCGCAGTGCGCCTCATGCCCGCGGGTCCGGTCCTGGGCGTCGCGGAAGGGCTAGAAACGGCGCTCGCCGCTGCTGTCCTCGATTCAGTGCCGGTGTGGGCGGCGCTCAATACCTCACTGCTCGCGAAGTTTGAACCGCCCGCGGGAGTCGAGCGCCTGGTGATCTATGCGGATCAGGACGTGGCCGGCCTCGCCGCGGCATGCCGCCTGATGGAACGCCTGCAAGGTCGAGTGCGCCTCGAGGTGCGCATACCGCCGCCGAACTTCAAGGATTGGAACGATGTACTAACCACGCAGAAGGACAGAGGTCATGGACAGCATTAACCTGCCGGCGCTGGCGGAGGCGAAGTTACCAGCCACCTATGAGGCGGCGCGCTCTGCGATCGCCGAATGTGCGCGGATCGATGAATGCAAAAGCTGGTCGGACAAGGCCGCGGCGCTCGCGAGTTATGCGCGCCAAGCCAAGGATGACTCTTTGCGCGCTATGGCGACTCGCATTCAGGAACGCGCGATGCGCAAGGCGGGAGAATTGCTCAAACAAATTCCGCCCGCTCACGGCTCGAATCAAAACATTAAGGCCGGTGACGGCCTGAAAGTTACCCGCAGCACCGCGGCGGCCGATGCGGGACTCTCCGTACGGCAACAAAAAACCGCGTTGCGGCTGGCTTCGATCCCGCCTGAAGTCTTCGACGCGCAAGTGGAGCGGGCCTCGCCGCCGACCGTGACCGAGCTCGCCGAGCAGGGCAAGAGCGCGCGAGATCCCGACCCGGTCCGGCTCTCGCCGTGGATAGAGATCGAGTGCGAAGACACGCGGGAAGTCTGCGAGACGGTGGAGCGCTTCGCAGCATTCTGCGCGCGTCATGCGCAATCGAGACTAGGCGCTATCAACGCGACCGAGGCGCGAGCGTTGCAGCGGTGCACTTCGACCGCTGGGCAGTGGCTAGAACGGCTCGCGGCGAGTTTGGAGGGCGAGATATGAGCGATCGGAGCAAGCCGAGCCTCCTGAAGCGTGGCCAGCGCGTTTACATCAAGTTCGGCGCATGTCGCTATGGCGTAGTCACGGCCGACGAGCGGGATTTCTACGTGAAGTTCGCGCTCGATACCGATGATCCGAGCGCGCCGGACTTCGGTCAGCGCGTGGCCCGACGCGGCGAAGTCAGCCCGATCGCCGCACCCGCCCCCCTGACAACGTCGCTTGGCGAATTTCTGAAGGGCCGCTCTTGAGCACTCCGAGGAACCGCGCGGCTTTTGAACTCGGCAAGGCCATGCATGCCGAGATTCGCGCCATGCTCTTGGCGCATCCCGCCGGGGCCTCGCCGCTGACAGCCAAACGGATTAGGCCGCGCCTGAGCAGGGATCTTTCAGAGCGCCAGATACAACAGCATGTCGCTGCGATTAGAGAGGAATTCGATAGACCGCGCGAAACGAACCCTAATCTTTCGCTTACCGCACTTCATTCGCGCATCAAACCCGCCCACTCTGCTGCGATGAACGATGAAACCAAGATTCGCGAGCGCTCATACCTGGCGCCGGGTCGCTATGGGATTCGATCGCGCCGCGAACCCGAGCTACCCAAAGAATTCGACAGATTCAAGGATTTCAAAGATCCTCCGAGCGATCCACGCTATGAGCCTGATCGAGTTTAGAAGGCGATTGAATGCCCGACAAGTTGACTAAAGCGGCGTGGGAAAGAATCGCGCGTGCGCTCCAACACGTCGCGAGGGTCAGCCTAACGCCGCTTTTCAAGCTTGATTTCACCGCTGTAAGGAGATGATTTATGAAACGACCTGGTATGTCAGGCCGAGCGGCACGACCCGGCCTTTACCCGGGCATGATTGACCGCGAGCAATCGTCAAAGCGTGCGGACGAGGGCGTGTTGCCGAGCCGCCGCGCTGAAGTGCTCGATCGCGCCGGAATCCACAACGAAGGTTATCTCGATAAAAAGGGCACGCCTTCAGGGCTCGACGCTCGTCTCAACAAATTGCCGCCTGGTCAGGATATCGCGAGGCAGGAGAACGCGGATATCAACAAGCAGCCTTTTTTGAGATTCCGCGGATACGAACGTGGTTTCACGAGCGCCGACGATTCTGAGCATGGCGCCGGTGCCGGCTACTTTCCAGAAGGCGAGGAGGTTTAATCATGAGCGATGAACTAGAGGAAGCCTTGTATGGCGTCGCGATGGGTGACCAGGAACAGATCACGCGAGTCGCCGCGTACCTACGATCCAACGAACAGAATGTTCGGTCTGGTCAATCGGCTGTCCAACATGAGTTAGCCGTCCTGCAAGGGCAGAAGAAGTTCCTAACCAAGGTGCTGGCGTGGGCACGAGATAATCCAGACGTCGCCTTTAGCGATGAGGATTACGTTCACTGCGTCGAAGTTGATGCGGCCCTGGCAAAAAACTATCCAAATATGACCGAAGAGGACCGGCTCCAGCGGGCGACGGAGCTCACCAGGGAGGCGCTTGGCGCAGCGGAGGATCGAGATCACGCTTCCGCCATTGCACAAATAGCCGCCGGCCGCTCAAAAAACCCAAACATGCCAAACGAAAAAAGTGCGCGTCACTCACGCGACCCGGAAGATGTTGAGCGGTCCGAAGTCATTGAGCAGATGCGCCAGGCGCGTATGCCGCATTTCAATGAGGCAGCCGACGCGGCCCAAGAGCGAGCGGCACGCGAACCTCAGCGTGCGCGGACGCAACGCGCCTCGCCATGGGCCCCGCGATAACCAAGAGTTTGATGTCTTCGCATGTCGGAATCGGCCACGTGATGCCGCAGGTTCAACAAAGCGGGCTACTGCCCTTCTATTTGCGCGAGCTCCCATTCGATCAGATCGAGGCGGCGTGGGCCGCTGCGATTCCTGACCCGAACGATCACGCGCAGATACGGCGTGTCATCTGGGTGGACCGCTTTTACCTGATGGCGCGTGTCCTCGGCTGGCCCCACGTGCGCCACCCCTGGGTGTATCAGCGTTGTCGGGAAGTCGAGCGTGACCCGCACGGATGCTTACATCTGTGGTTTCGAGGGGCGGGCAAAAGTTCGATCGTCACGATCGCGGGCGTCATCCAAGACATCTTGCGCGATCCGGAATCGACTACCGGTATTTTCTCGCACACCGCCGCGCACGCCAAGGACTCGTTCTTGAGCCTCATCATGCGCGAGCTCGAAACGAACCAGATGCTGCACAGGCTCTTTCCAGACATCCTATTCGAGAATCCGAAGGATGAGGCGCCGCGCTGGAGTCTGGAGGGCGGCATCATCGTCAAGCGCCGCTCTAACAAAAAAGAATGCACGGTGGAAGCCCACGGCATCGTCGATGGTCAGCCGACGGGCAAGCATTTCGAAAACCTTTGTTACGACGACATCGTCACAGAAAAATCGGTGGGTACTTCGGAGCAAATCCAGAAGACCAACGAAGCATTTAGCCTTTCGGATAATCTCACCGCCCGCAACGCCCGTAAGCGCTACTGCGGCACTCGCTATCATTACAACGACCCCTATGCGGAGATGATCGCCCGCGGCTCGGTGAAGGTTAGAATTTATCCTGCGACCGACGATGGCACTTTGCAGGGCAAGCCTGTCCTACTAACCCGCGAGCAGTGGGCTGAAAAGAAGCGCGGTCAACTTGCCTCAACGATCGCGTGCCAACTTTTGCTTAACCCCCAAGCGGGGGGCGAGCGTATGTTCGACATCACCCAGGTGGCGCGCTACGAGACACGCCCTCGGATGCTCACGGTGTACGTCATGTGCGATCCGGCGCACTCCAAGCGCGAGGGGTCGGACGAGACCGCGTTCATTGCGGTCGGCGTGAGTGCTACCTGGAACCTCTACGTGCTCGAGGTGGTGTGTCACCGGATGCTCTTGCCCGAGCGCTGGCGCCGCTTAAGGGATTTGTACCTGAAATATTCCGAGATGAGCGGGGTGGTCAGCTGCAAGATTGGGTACGAGAAATTCGGTGCGCAGTCCGACCGCCAGCACTTCGAGATCATGCAGGAGCAGGAGGGGGTGCGTTTCGAGATACATGACCTCGAATGGCCGAGGAGCGGCGGCGGAAGCAAAATCGACCGCGTACAGCGCCTGGTGCCGTACTTCCAGAGCATGAAACTGCATCTCCCGTATCGGGATGTGAAGGGACGAGGTCTCACGGGTCGGCAACTGCGTGCCAAAGCGATGGGGGATCTTGAGCTCATCAGCGGCTTCTCGAGGCCGAACTTCTACAAACAGATCGATGAGGAAGGCCACCCGTACGATGCGCTCGCTAAATTGGAAAACCAGATCGATGCGTTTCCCTTCACCGCGAAAAAAGACGCCGTCGATGCCCTGTCGCGGCTCTTTGACATGGATATCCGTATTCCCGTCGAATATGATTCGATGGACCTCGAACCTGACGAAGTCTAGGAGGATCTCCCATGACAACCTATGGTGATCTGAGCGGGGCGGGGATAACTCGCGATCAGGCCGAACAAGCGTCCTCTCGTCTACGAGGGCGATCCGCTCCTTGCGCGTGCTGCTTGGACGCTAGGACACCCCCCAAAGCGCTCAGCGTGATGGTCACCGCCTCAGGTGAGCGAGTCGCCTATTTGCTGTGCAGCATGTGCAATGAGTACTCCCAGAGCGAGGAGGGATATAAGCGCGTTGCGGCCACCGCGGAGAGCAGATTCAACAGCACCCGAGTGCTCGATGTGCTCGCAAGCGTCGGGCCCTTCGAGCTCATTACAAGTGAGGACTCCTCGTTAGAGGCGGTGAGGAACCTGCCCCACTTCCAAATCGATCAAGCCGGGGATGAGAGCGAGGAATGCCTCAAAGCGCGCCACCTGAGTCTCCAAAAGCGTCAAGTCAACTGTGCGGCTTGCGATGCATCGACCCTCGGAGCGCTCGTCGGCACGAGGCAGACGGAGAGCGGGATGCGCATAACCTACCACTTGTGCAAAAAGTGCGCGGAAGCCATCGAGGCCGGGGATGACAGCATCGACCGCCTCATCGAGCAGCGGCTCACCGAGGAGATGCTCAAGTACGGCACCCGAGTATCGCCGGAGCAGTTCGGGCATTAACGAAATAAAATGACGCCTATTAGGAGGCGCTAAATGTCGGAAACTGCAGTGTCTACCCCCCAGGAATATTTGCCAGGCCCACGGGTTGTAAAACTACCTACCAGGCGCGGTCCCGAATTGTCCTCATCGCTCGAGGTGCGCAAGGAGATGAGCAAGGTCTACCGGGAGGCTAGGCGCGGGCGGATTAAAACCGAAGAGGCCGCACGATTGATGTACATGCTTTTAAGCATCGGCAAACAGATCGAAATCGCCGAGCTGGAGGCCGAAATCAGGCAAGAGATCGAACAATTAAAGGCCCGCACATGGCACTCGCTACCCTCAAGCGGCAGCTAGGGGCACTCAAGGCCAGCCTGCCGCCGCCCGCAGGCCAGTACGAAAGCTTTCTCGCGCTTGTCGCCCGCGAGGCGAGAGATCCCGCCAATAGCCAAGCCAGACGCGAACCCGAGATCTATTGCACCCTCTCGCACGCAGAGAAGTTGGACGTGCACCGTCGCGAGATCGAGCGGCTCGAAGCAGAAGCGCCCGGCATCGATGCGGCGCTCTGGGAGCAGTTCATCGCTCGGGAGCGGGAGTTGATCGAGGAGCTCGAGGCGAGGGCTCAAGAGCTCGCGAGGGAGGCGGCAGAGCTCGACGCCGCACCCGAGGAGGATGAAGAGGCGCCGATATCGCGCCGTCGTGGTGTGCCGGTCAGGGCCGAGGCTCAAGCTCCCCCGGATCGATTGCGTGATTACAAAGCGCGCGAAGGTGAGGACAGAGTTTGGGAGCCGAAGCACACCTGACCGACGTAGGTGGGGTGCCGGTCTAGAAACATTAAGGCCGGTGCCGACCCGAATGTTTTGAAACATTAAGGCCGGTGCCGACCCGAATGTTTTGGGCGGCTGATAGGTCAATATCCGTTAACGATACCCGACGAGCATCAAGAGGTGTTTACAACCCCATGCTGATGGGCATAAAGTTGACCCCCTACACTTCAGGGATGCTAAGCATGACAAGCGCAATCGGGTACGTGAGAGTCAGCACTACATCGCAGGGCCGCTCAGGCCTCGGCCTCGAGGCGCAGCGCTCGGCCATTGCCCGGTTTGCTCAAGCCGAGGGGATCGAGGTCAGCCAGGTATTCGAGGAGATCGAGACAGGCTCGGGAGCCGATGCACTCGAGCGCCGGCCGAAGCTCGCTGAGGCGCTGAAAGTCGCACGCAAAGCCAAGGCGCCCGTGCTGGTGGCGAAACTCGACCGCTTGAGCCGCGACGTGCACTTTGTCTCGGGCCTGATGGCGCATCGAGTCGAGTTCATCGTATGCGACCTTGGCCGGCAGTCTGATCCCTTCGTGCTGCACCTCTACGCAGCGCTCGCCGAGAAGGAGCGCGGCATGATCTCCGCTCGTACCAAGGCAGGCCTGGCAGCGGCAAAGGCGCGCGGTACGAAGCTCGGCATGTCGGCCCGATCGAAGCGCGTAGTGCGGCAGATCGCGGCGAGCGGCGCTAGAGCCAATCAGACGGCCGCTATGGAGCGCATCGAGACACTGCGACCGCAGATCGAGTTCTCACTGAAGGGCGGCGTATCGCTTCGTAAGGCGGCGGAATCGCTCAATGCTCGCGGCGTTGAATCCCCTGGCGGCGGGCGCTGGCATGCGCCGTCGCTCTTGAAGGCCGCTCGACGGCTCGGACTGCGCCAGGCGGCGTAGTCGGTGGCGCTGCTACGTTCCGACCTTGACCAGGCAGCTAGGTATCTCAAATACGCGGTCGAGCTCCTGGAGCGCGAAGCCTTTGGCCGCACAGCTACCATCCGGAAGGTGCTCGATCTCGCGGTGCGGCGCTTAAGTCCCGGCGATACCTACGTAGGCGATGCTGCGGCAGAGATCACCGTACTGCGTGACATAGCCAACAAGGTGCCGGTCGCCGCCGCGCGTACCGAGATCCTCAAAGGCCGTCGCCGTGTTGCGGGATACCAGACATTGATAGGTGCCCCGGGGAGAGCGTTGTGACCGATGATATCGAGCGTCCCCCGTCCGTTGCCACGCCTGACAATCCCGCGCTAGTTGATCGCTCGATACTCGAGCATGCCTTTGCCTTTGTCGCCGCTGCTGATGCGTATACCTCCCGCGGCTACCCGGCCGCCTATGTGCTCAGCTTCCTGCTCGGCCGCAGCATCGAGCTTGCGTTTAAGGCGTACCTGATCCGCCATGGCGCAACGGAGGCACTGTTGCGCAAGCTGGGGCATTCGCTCACCGAATTGATGTTGGCGGCCGAGAAGACTGGTTTCTCGAGCTTGGCCAAACTCTCCATGCTCGACTGCGACGTGATACGCGTGCTCGATGGCGATTATCGGGATAAGTCCTTTGAGTATCCCGAGCGGCGGATCTATGCGGGCTTCGGTAATGCGAAGGTGCGCATCGTTGCCGACCAGGTCTTGCGCGGTGCAGCCGTTGCAATATGGGGAGCGGACCAATACGAGAAACTACGGGTCGCCGAGCGAAACCGGCTAAGCGGTCTCGTCATCCCAGACGACGCGCAGTACTAGCGGGAGAAGGGGGCCGCCCCGGCATGCGAGCGGCCGGATCGTCCGTTATCGACCGATGAAGCAGCCGACCGGAATCGTCGTAGTTGTTAGGGCGCGCGGCTGTTACAAGCAGTCGCGTTGCCCGCTTCAATCAGCCGGCCGCTATGTGTGGGCCGACCTCCTTGCCTTGGGGCGCGGGATTGAAATCACGTTGTCCTTCGAGGCGAGCAAGTCGGTCAAATGCGCCGACCATTTGTCGAGCGCGGCCCGCTTCTCGGGGGAGTAGTCGTGCCGGTCATAGATCGCCGCTATGTCGCCCGTCGCGTGGTTGAGTACCTTCTCGACGTGTAGGCGCGGCACCCCGATCTTCGTCATGAAGCTCGCCGCGGTGCGGCGCAGATCATGCGGCGTGAAATGCTCGAGACCGAAGTGAGCTTCGTTCTCCCGCACCGCTCTGGATAGCACCCGCTCCGAATAGGATTTGGCCTTGGTCTTATCCGCATGGGCGGGCAGGACATAGACCCCTTCGCCGGTGATGGCGTGCAGCTGCTCCAGGAGATCGATCGCCAGGGGCGAGAGCGGGACGGTGTGCGGGTCTGGTTTCGCGCGCTTGCTCGACTTGATGAGTTCCGACGGGATCGTCCAGAGCTTGCCCGGTAGATCGAAGTGCGACCACTTAGCAAACGTCAACTCTCCCCGGCGCTGTGCGGTCACCAGCAGGAGCTTTAAGGCGAGGCGGGTAGGGCTCACCATGTTGGCGGTATCGAGCTTGTCCCAAAAGGCTTTGATCTCGGTGGCATTCAAGACCCGCTCGCGTGGGGTTTCCTCACTAGGGC
>Ga0302324_100020545_pt1 | contig 12911 bp, 12 predicted proteins | sample Palsa_T0_1_FD_201949 | JGI IMG/M metagenome (GOLD analysis project Ga0302324, IMG submission 201949) | Peat permafrost microbial communities from Stordalen Mire near Abisko, Sweden - Palsa_T0_1 | ecosystem: Environmental > Terrestrial > Soil > Palsa > Peat permafrost | place: Sweden: Abisko...
CGATTACGCCGAGATAAGAGAGGACTTCGACGTTCGGGGATTGGACGGCGTCGAAGCCGATCTGGTCCAGATCGGATACGCGCGTCGAACCGGGCGAAACAGTTTGATAAGCAGCCTGAACTGCCGCGTAGGAACGAAAGTTTGTATTCTTTATGTCGGCTTTTCGCGGAAGAAGCCCCAGCCCTCCGCAACCAACGAGCACGAGTGTCACAAGTAAGCTAGCAACTACGCGCGCGTAGCGGCGCGCACCGCCGTTCCCCTCAACCATCTTACCCCCAACCGTACTCTTGTTACTCAAACGTTAGCGAAAGTTTGTGACGTTTCGAAGCAGATTGTCAACTTTTTGGCGAAGTATTGCGGCGGTTCCGAAGAGTTTGGTTACCGCGTCACAGTTCGCACTTGCGAAACACAGTCGCTAGATCCAGCGGCGGACTTGAGTGGTGTAGCAGCGATAGTCGTCGCAAAACTCGCCGGAGAGACAGCGCTTCTCGTGAGCAATCACGCCGTAGCGTATGATTACAAGGTGCGCTACTAGCAGTAGCAAAGTCATGATGCCGCCGCACGTCAACGCCAAACTGATATAGAGCAGCGCGATGCCGACAAACGCTGAATTGCATGAAACGCGGTACGACCCCGTCAGCGCCAACGCCGCCCGGTCAGCTCGCGCGCGGGAATAGGGGTTCCAGCGCGCCGAAAAGCGCAGGTGGCGCGATGACGCCCGGAATGTCTTTCTTCTCGGCCATCGATCTTGCCAGCCATCTATCAGTTCGCGTTTTACTCCAAAATGACGCTTATTTTGATGATAGATAAGCCAATTGCTGATTAATCGGAACTGGCGATGTTTCACTTGACTAACCCACCGGCTAGGCGTAGTCTCCGTGCCATCAGGAGATCGCGTCATGTCATCCATTCTTTCCGAGCCCCATTTTCATTCCGAAGAAGCCGCTTTCGCGTTTGTGGAAGCGTGGATTTGGCCGAACGGTCCTGAGTGTCCGTTCTGTGGATGCACGAAAGAGCATATCGGGAGCCTTCAGGGCGTCCGTTCCAAGCCGTCCAAGAAGAACCCGGAAGGCAAGGTCACCATTGGCCTTCGCAAGTGCTACGGGTGCCGGAAGCAGTTCACGGTGCGGGTCGGCACGATCTTTGAGGCGAGCCACGCGCCGCTGCGCATCTGGCTTCAGGCGATCTATCTGCTCTGTTCGTCCAAGAAGGGTATTTCGTCCCGCCAGCTTCAGCGGACCTTGCGGGTCGGCATGAAGACGGCATGGTTTCTCGGGCACCGTATTCGCGAGGCTATGGCGCCCGCTTCGGACGCTGGCATGATTGGCGGCGAAGGCGTGATTGTGGAGTCGGACGAAACGGAACTTGGCGGCTCGCACAAGACCCGCAAGACCAAGCCCCGGTCCATGAACAAGAAGTTCGTGGCTCTGGTAGAGCGCGGCGGGCGCGTGCGCTCGCGGGACATCACGGGCGCGCGCGTTTCCATCACTCAGGAAGTGCGGGAAGCACTCCAAGCCAATCTGCACCCCGCTTCGACCCTGCATACGGACAGCGCGGTTTGGTACGACAAGCGCGTCCCCGCCGCGAAGCATGAAATGGTCAACCATTCCAAGGAATACGCCCGCACGGCGGAAGATGGCTCGCGCGTGTACACGAATTCGGCGGAAGGTTATTTCAGCATCTTCAAGCGCGGCCTTGTCGGCACCTACCAGCACATGAGCAGCCAGCATTTGCAGCGTTATTTGAACGAGTTCGATTTTCGCATGAATACCCGCACCCGTCTCGGATACAGCGACGAAACCCGCACGCATGAAGCCCTGAAGGGTGCGAAGGGAAAGCGGCTCACCTATCAAAAATCTCGTGGGCAAGCGTGAAAACCGAGATTTTCGAAAGGGGCGGGACACACTCCGCCAGATTTTGAGAGCACTTGAAGGGGACTGGGACTGATGCCCGCTCCCGCGCCAAGGAGTCTGTGCAATGGAAGATTTGGAACTTCGCAACAAAGTCGCAGAATTGACCGCCAAAATGCTGGCAATTCGCGAAGTGACGGCGCGGCTACTCGCATACGAGGCGGCGCGCTGGGAAACGCCAAAAGCACTGTTTGAGGATTTTTCAGAGGCGGCCATCAAACGCATTTCTGCCGCCCAGCAAAAATTCGGAGAAAACCTGTCAGAATCGAATCTCTACTTTTATGAGACGATTCAGAAGGAAATCGACTGGATGGTTGGCGCTGCGCAGACAATGCTAGGGGGTGAAACGGAGAAGTGAGATCGCTAAAATATTCCGCTGCAATCTTCGTGCTGTCGGGGCGTTTCGATCCGTCTCCGCTCATGTTATAGGTGCTTTCATGCCGCGAAAATCAGTGACCAAACCGAAGCTCAAGCGCCACCAGGACAACCCGGAACAGTCCAAAGCGTTCGTGGACATGGCGCGCGAGATCGGCGCGGACGAAACGGGCGAAGGGTTCCGCAGCGCGCTCAAGAAGATTGCCCCTGCGAAGCCTGCCAAGCGGCCTTCCGCCTAACCCAATCTTCGCGCCTTGCAGCGCCGTCCGCCTCAAATTCGTCGCGCCACATTTGGATATATTCTGGTGTGACTAATTGAATTGTGATGCCGGATTCGCGTGGTTTCGGCATTTCCTGCGTCATATCTCCGTAGCCCTGAACGCCGCCCGGGTGCTTCCGGCTAATCATTCCAAATGTGTGCGCTAAGAAATCCGCCGCCATGAGCTCGGGGCTGTCCTGTTTGCTTCCAAGGGTGAATGTGCGGAGCACGTCCGCGCCCATTTTCCGGTAGCGTTCGCGTCGCTCCCGGAAAATTCTGGCCGCATCGCCTGCATTCTTGTGACCATCCTCTAGGACAATCGAAACAACCTTTTTCCCGCGCTGCGAAGCTGTCGCACCCAGAATCCTTTCCAAAGTGGCTTGAAAGCAAACTCCGTATTGACTGGCGCGCGGCATTTTATGAGGAAGTTTTGCGAGAAACTCGTCCCGATATGTCGCATACGGAAGGCTAGTCACGATGGCCTCCGTAAGTTCGTCTCGGAACATTTCCACCAGATCGTTTATCAGCCTCATGCACTTTGGGCCGGACCACCCGGAGAATTCGCCAGTCAGCCCCTTGAAATCCGTTGCGTGCAGAACCTTAAAGCCATCACGGCGCTGCAAGCGTCGCAAGCCTCGATCAAATCTCTCCCATTGAACCGCAGACCCGAGAAACGCGCTCATAATTACGTCTGGCTTGGGGCCGTGCGTATCGCTTTCGTCAATGAACCCTGTAAACAGCACGAACGGATGCTCCGGCACCCAGCGATGGTCCAATGTCAGACACAACTCCCGAATGAAACTCGGGTTAGCCGTCTCGCCATGGGCCAGCCTGAAAGGCGCGTTCATTCAGCGCCTCCAAAAGCATATCCCTTGTGGCTGGGTGTGTGAAGTGAAGCATCGCCTCGGAACTACTTCCATTGCGTCGCAGTGTATCGAAAGGCTTCGAGCGGTTATGTGGATTCAGGCGATGGCCGTGTGGTCGGCTCGCATTGGCGTTTCGGCGTTATGCATCAGCCTGAACCTGACGCGCCAAAGCGCGCCTGCACGACCGGCATGCGAGTTGTCCCCATCGCCTCGGCTGTGCCGCGGATCTAAATCTCGCAGATGTCGAATGAGGATATAAGATTGCAGGGCGCGCTGGGGATCATGCTGAAATTGGGAGCGACCCTGGCATTTGCTCTCATGTACGCGGCCCTCAAGCTGGCCGGCCAAGTGCCCGTGGGCGAAGAAGTGTTCTTTCGGTGCGCCTTCGCTCTCGTTCCGCTGTTCGGACTTTCGCTCTTCACCGTCGGGCCGCTCGCGATCATGCGAACGGCACGGCCGGCTTTTCACGTCATGCGGTCGATTGCGGGAACGGCCTCGATGTTTCTCAACTTCGCGGCGCTGGCGAGGCTTCCCCTTGCCGACATCACGGCGTTCAGCTTCGTCGCGCCGATCTTTGCCGTCCTTCTTGCTGCGATGTTCCTACGGGAACATGTCGGCCCGTATCGCTGGACCGCTGTGTTCGCGGGGTTCCTGGGCGTACTCGTCATGCTCGAACCGCACGGCGGCATCGTCGCCATCGTCGATTCAGGCTTTTCGACAGGCGCAGGACTCGCCCTGATGGGCTCACTGTTGTCAGCTTTCGTCGTCATTTTCATCCGGCAGATGAGCGCGACGGAACGCAGCGAAACCATCGTGTTCTATTTCATGAGCACCTGTGCGGCGGTGAGCGCCGTCACCTTGATCTGGCAGCGCGCCCCTCTCACATGGGCACAGGCTTCCTGGCTGATCTGTTCCGGCATAGTCGGCGGTGTCGGCCAGATTTGCATGACCTACAGCTACCGCTATGCCGAGCCCTCGCTCCTCGCACCGTTCGACTATGTCGCAATGGTATGGGCAGCGGCGCTCGGATATCTGATTTTCGCGGAGATACCGCAGCCTGTTGTCATGGCCGGCGCAGGAATCGTCGTGGCTGCCGGTCTCTTTATCGTGTGGCGCGAACGGCACATTCTGCGCGAACACGTGTTTCGAGCCGGATATCAGCCACGATAGCCGGTTCGAACAATCTGCGCGACAAGATCGGGATAGGAAATGCCAGCACGTACCGCAGCCGCTGCAAATCCTGCTTGCGGTTCTAGGCACGGATTCGGATTAACTTCCAGAATCATCGGGTCGCCATTGGCGTCGATCCTGAAGTCGACACGCGCGTAACCGCGCATGCCAAGGAGGTTCCATGTCTTGCGCGCAAGCTCGTTCAAGGCGCGCGCGAGCGCCGGCTCCTCGTCCTCGATGCCGAAGGCCCTGACGGTATTTCGCGCGTCGTCCGAGGCTTCATCCCATTTCGCAGTGTAACCGACGATTCGCGGACGAACCTGGTCCCACGCTTCGAAGCGCATCTCGGGAATGGGAAGAATTCGAATCCTGCACTCTTCCTCGAGAATGGCGACGTTGAATTCCCGTCCTTCGAGATAGGCTTCGGCAAACCATCGACCGCCATGGCGATCTCTCGAAACCTTTGCCCGTGCAGTTACACCTGCGCCATCCACCACGGCACCGTCGTCCAATCCGCGCGACGCGTCCTCGGTAACGGATTTGACGATATAACGCGCGTTCGAAACGAGTCCGTCCCAGCCGGGCGACTCTGCCCAGTCGGCGGTCGGCAATCCCGCCGCCCGCAACACGCGCTTCGTCAAGGTTTTATCCGCCGAGATCGCGATGCAGGCTGCACCCGCGCCCGTGTAGCGGACGCCGAGCTTCTCAAAAACGGCGGGCGCCAGGCAGCTCAACAAGCCGTCGCCATGCACGCTTTCGACGAGATTGAAAACGACATCCGCCTGGGCGCGCTCAAGAACTGTCGTCATGGCGGAGGGCTCCGGAACAAACGCAGCTTCCCACGCCTGATCACCACCTTGCCTGAGAGCGTCGGCCACCGCCTTCGCCGTGACGAGTGTGTCCTGTTCGTCTGGCGGCGCAAAGGACTCGATGTCGGAATGAAGGACGAGAACGCGCACTACTGTAACCCGTATGTTTTCTCGGCCCGATAGATGCTTCCTCCCGGTGCGAGGTGACTCGAGTACAGTATGAATGCATTCACTGCGAATGGAGCGCTCGCATAGAGCGCGTGGTCGGCCAAATAATCCATCACCCGTCCGATCGGCGCGGCGCGCAGGCGCGCAAGCGTGACATGCGGCTTGTATTTGCGTTCTTCCGCGACAAGGCCAATGCGCTGCAACGCCGTTTCGATCTTGCGCTGAAGATGGGCGACGTCCTCTTCCTCGCGCACGCCAGTCCATAGAGCGCGCGGCATCTTGCCGCCGAACTCGCCGACGCCTTTCAGCTCAAGCGTAAATCCAGGGCTCCGTATCTGCGACAACGCATCGTCGATGGCCTCCCCGTCGCGGCCGTCCACCTCGCCTATGAACCGCAATGTCAGATGCAACTGCTCGCGCGCCGACCAGCGCGCACCGGGGACGCCCGCTTGCAGCAACAGCAGGGGCTGGGCGACGGCGTCAGGTAGCGCAAGCGCAACAAAGAGCCGGATCATTGTCCCCTGCCTCTCAGTCGGCCGAGCGGAAGATGGTTGCGAAACAGGAAGACGACAAACAGATATGCAGCCCCGCCGCACACGATCGCCGATCCGAGCAATTCCATCTGGAGCAGCCGGCCGGGGTGAAACAGAGAGTGGCCCACCTGGACGGCGGCGTAGGCGGCAACAGCCGTCGTCGTCGCCGCAAAGACGACCGGAAGGATCGCGCGCCGGAAATCGGAATCCAGCTTCAGCAAGTCGCTACGCCAGCCGAGATATATCAGCAACCCCACATTGATCCAGGCGCCGATCGAGGTGCCGAGCGCAATCCCCGCAATCCCCAGATGCAGGCCCCACACAAATACGAATTTCAGCGCAATGTTGATTGCGATGGCCGTCACGGTGACCCGCGCCGGCGTCATCGTGTCGTGGCGCGCGTAAAAGGTGGACGCGAAAATACGCACTAGCGCCATGGCTGAAAGGCCGACTCCATAGGCAGCAAGGGCGATGGCAGACAGCGAAGCGGCACTTCTGTCGAAATTCCCATGCTCGAAAATGCCGCGCATGATGGTGTCCGGGATGACCAAGAAGACCGCGGTGAACGGCAGCGTCAGCATCAGCGACAATGCGGCGGAACGGTTCTGCGCGGAGTCGGATCCGGCCCTGTCGCCGAGCGCCAGCTTCGCGGACATTTCCGGCAGCAAAACCGTTCCCACCGCGATACCGAGGACGCCCAGCGGCAGTTGATTGATGCGATCGGCGTAGTAAAGCGCGGTCCGGCTTCCCGTAGGCAGGAAGCTCGCGATAACGGTGTCGATGAACGGAGCAATCACGACGCTGGCGGCGCCCACGGTGACGGCGCCCAATGCGATGAAGAACTCTTTGATCTCCGGCGTCCAGCGCGGCCAGGAAATGCGCAACGACAGTCCGTCACGCGCCGCGGCCCAGAGCACGAATATGAGTTGCGCCACACCTCCCAGCAGAACACCCCAGGCAGCCGCATAAGCGGCGTTGGGAAACCAGTGCCATGCCAGCAGTGTCGCGATCATGCCGCAGTTGAGAAAGTTGGACCAAGCGGCGGCGGCCCAGAACTTCTCGATGGCGTTCAGCATCGCCGACAGCTGCACCGCGACGAGGGTGAGGATCAAATAGGGAAATGTGATGCGTGCAAGCTGGACGGTCAGCGCGAGCTGCTTCGGGTTATCGGCGAAACCTGGCGCAAGGACGTGAATGATTGCCGGCATGAAAGTGAATGCGAGGACGAGCAGAACGAGCTGCGCCAGCATCTGCCAGGAAAACACGCGGTCACCAAAGAGCTCGGCCGCCCGGTGCTTCTGTGTGGCGTGGAGTGCCGCGTAGCGCGGCAGGAATGCAGGATTGATTGTTCCTTCGCCGAAAATCGCGCGGAAATAGTTCGGGAAGAGAAAGGCAACGATGAATGCGTCCGACAGCACGCCCTTGCCGAGAATCCACGCCATTAGAACATCACGCATGAAGCCCGTGATGCGCGACAGAAGCGTAAACCCGCCGACGGACAGCAACCGCCTGAACATTTACGGTTTCGCCCTGGTTACGAGTTTGCGGACGAAAGGAAACATGCGCGTCACGATGATCTTCACGCCGGCCGGATTGGGGTGAATGCCGTCGGCCTGATTGAGCTTCGCATCGAGCGCCACGCCGTCCAGAACAAAGGGATAGAGAATGTCGCCATAGCCGGCGGCCAGTCTGGGATAAATCGGGTCGAACGCAGCGATATATTCCGGACCCAGATTGCGCGGCGCTTTCATGCCCAACACCAGCACCGGCACATGCGCGGCCTTCAGCTTTCCCAATATCGCCGACAGATTTTTCTCGGTTTCCCTCGGCTCGAGCCCGCGCAGCGCATCGTTCGATCCCATCTCCACGATGGCGGCGTCCGGGCGATCGGCAAGCGACCAGTCGATCCGCGAAAGGCCGTCCGCCGACGTGTCGCCTGAAACGCCGGCGTTGATGACCGTTGCGTCGATGCCGGCGGCCTTGAGCCGCGATTCAAGGATCGCAGTGAATTCCGTTCCCGGCGGCAGGCCGTAGCCTTGCGTGAGGCTTGTCCCGAAGGCGAGGATCTTCAGCGGCGCGGCGACCGCCGCTGCACTCCACAGCGTCGGCAGAGCGCAGAGGCAAAAGAGAAGATGCTTGAATCGGGGGCAGCTCATGCCATATCGCGTGTCACACGCCTGTCCGCTCCGCGCAAGCCCCGGGACTTTCCATGCAGATTCCGTCGATCGTCCTGGAAGACGTGCACCTGACGCTTCGAAGCGCCGCAGGCCAGGTCAATATTCTCCTCGGTGTATCGCTTGAAGTCGCGGCGGGTGAAACCATCGCGCTGCTGGGGCCGTCGGGATCGGGAAAGTCGTCCCTGCTCATGGTGGCGGCGGGGCTGGAAGCGCCGACATCCGGCCGCGTGATCGTTGCCGGCGCCGATCTCACGGGTCGCTCGGAAGACGCGCTCGCGCGCTTTCGGAGGGGCAACATCGGCATCGTCTTCCAGTCGTTCCATCTGATCCCCACGATGACCGCACTCGAGAACGTGGCGGTGCCGCTTGAGCTGCAGGGCGCGGCCGACGCCTTTGCGCGTGCGAAGGTGGAGCTGGAGGCCGTCGGTCTCGGCGAACGGCTCGATCATTATCCGGGCCAGCTGTCGGGCGGCGAACAACAGCGCGTCGCCATTGCCCGGGCCATGGTGCCACGCCCGAGGGTGCTCTTCGCCGACGAGCCGACCGGCAATCTCGATACGCAGACCGGCGCCAGCGTGGCCGATCTCCTCTTTTCGCTGCATGCGCATTGGCGCACCACCCTGTTTCTCGTCACACATGAAGAGGCGCTCGCACGGCGCTGCAGCCGCATCGTCCGGCTGAAGGACGGCAGCATCGTAGCGGAGGAGCGGCAGACGCCGACTCTTACCCGGCAGGCATGATCATAGGGCTTCCCGACGTAGCACTCGCGTGGCGCCTTGCGCGCCGCGAACTGCGCAGCGGCGCCTCCGGATTTCGAATCGTCTTCGCCTGCCTTGTGCTGGGCGTGGGCACCATCGGCGGCGTCGGCTCGCTGGCAGAGGCTCTGCTGCAGGGAATGGCCGGCCAGGGCAGCGTTCTGCTTGGCGGCGATGTGGCGGTCGACCTCGTGCATCGTCCTGTGACCCCGCGGGAGCGCGGATTCCTCGCCACGCACGGGAAGGTTTCCGAAGCCGTTTCAATGCGCGCGATGGCGTATGCGCTCAAGAACGGCGCGGAAGCTGAACGCCAGCTGGTCGAACTCAAAGCCGTTGATGGCGCCTATCCGTTATACGGCAATGTCGGCCTTTCGCCCGCGCAGGATTTGAAGGCCGCGCTTTCGTGCGCGAGTCCGATCTGCGGCGCCGTCGTCGAACAATCCCTGCTCGATCGTTTGCACATGGCGCGCGGCGATACGATTCGAATTGGCAACGCGACGTTTCGCGTCACCGCGATCCTCGCGAACGAGCCCGACCGAATTTCGGGCGGCTTCAGCCTCGGTCCTCACGTCATCATGTCTGACATTGGCCTCGCGCGCACCGGCCTTGTCACGCTGGGAAGCCTGATCGAATACGGCTATCGGGTCGCCATGCCACCGCGCGCCTCCATCGAAACATTCCGGCGCGATGCGGAGCACGCTTTTCCCGGTGCCGGCTGGCAGATTCGCGATCGCGACAACGCCGCCCCCGGGACGCGGCGCTTCATCGAGCAGGTCAATATGTTCCTCACGCTTGTGGGGTTGACCGCCCTTGCCGTAGGCGGTGTCGGTGCGGGTCAGGCTGTACGCGCTTTTCTGGACCGCAAACGGGACGAGATCGCAACGCTCAAGACGCTGGGCGCCGATGGCGGCTTGATCTTCTTCACCTTCTTCCTGCAGGTGATGGTCATCGCTCTTGTCGCGGTCACGACGGGATTGATCCTCGGCTCGGCGCTGCCCTTTGCGGTCGAAAAATTCTTCGGCGCCGACATCGCCATTCCCGCCACGTACGCTCTCTATGCCGCGCCGCTTCTACTCGCTGCGGTCTTCGGGGTCTTTTCGGCCATGGCATTCGCCACACTGCCGCTGGCGCGCGCGCGCGATATCGCGCCCGCTTCCTTGTTTCGCGACATCGTGGCGCCTACGCGAACGCGCGGACGCTGGCCCCATCTAATTGCCACGAGCGCCGCGGCTTCCGTGGTGATCGGACTGGCGATCGCGATTTCGCCTTCGATCGTCTTTGCCGGCTGGTTCATCGCGGGCGCTGTGGGCGGACTTGTCGTTCTGCGCTTGACGGCGGAGGGCTTGTGCCGGCTGCTGCGTCTGCTGCCCCGCTTCTCCAACGCAAGTCTGAGTTTGGCGATAGCCAATCTCATACGACCCGGAGCAGCGACGACGTCCGTCGTCGTCGCGCTCGGCCTGGGACTGACGCTGCTCGCGACGGTGACACTCCTCGACCGCACGATTACCGCGCAGGTTGAGGACGCCCTGCCCGGCACCGCACCCACATTTTATTTTGTCGACATTCAACCTGCTGATACGGTTGCATTTGATGCGACGATCGCGCGCTTTTCTTCGGCCCGTGCTTACAAGCGCACGCCGATGATCCGTGGACGCATCGTTGCGCTTAACGGCGTGCCGGCCAAAGACGCGAAGGTTGCAAGCGACTCGCGCTGGGCGCTGAACGGCGACCGCGGCATCACCTATGCGGCAACGGCGCCGGAAGGCAGCGAAATCGTGGCCGGCAAATGGTGGCCCGCGCATTACACCGGCCCCGCGTTAATTTCTTTCGATGCCGAGCTGGCCAAAGGAATGGGTCTCAAGCTGGGCGACACACTGACGCTCAACGTGCTCGGCCGCGAGATCACGGGAAAGATCACCAATCTGCGCGACGTGAACTTTGCGAGCGGGCGGCAGAATTTCATCCTCATCCTGTCGCCCGGCATCATCGACAAGGCTCCGCACAACTATCTCGCCACCGTGCGGGTCGCGGCGAGCGACGAGGACCCGCTGTACCGTACCGTGACGGACCGCTTCCACAGCGTATCGGCAATCCGGGTCAAGGACGCCATCGTGCAGGTGAGCGCGCTGTTGCGGGAGCTTGGACTTGGCGTCCGTGCCGCGAGCCTGGTGACCATCCTGGCGGGCCTGCTCGTACTTGCCGGGGCCATCGCGGCAGGACAGCGCGCGCGGCTCTACGATGCCACAATTATGAAGGTACTGGGCGCGACAAGGGCCCAGATCGCCCTCATCTATGCGGTCGAATACGGTCTGGTCGGAACCCTGGCCGGTCTCATCGCGGTTGCCGCAGGCAGCGCCGCGGCCTACGCGGTCGCCACGCAGGTGCTGAATGTACCGTTCATCTTTGACGTCCGCGCCATTCTGCTCACCGTGATCGGCGGTGGAGCAGCCACCCTAGTATTAGGGCTGGCGTCGGCAGTGGCGGCGCTGTCGGCGAAGCCGGCCGAACGGCTAAGGAATCCATGAGAGAAGGAGATGGAGCGGGGCGGCGTGAACACGCAGCCACGTTGTGTTAGCAATATGTTCGCTGAACAATTTCCCCTGGCATTCCCGATTATCTCACCGCTCGTCCGTGTACGGTTCGTGCTGGTAATATTTCGGGAATGAATCCAGCCGCACATGCACCCAGGGCACGCCGAGGCCGGAGGTGTTGATCCAGACGGGATCGCCGCTTTGCTCAATAGTGTGCGTCACGGTTGCGGCGAGAACCTTCATCAGAGCGTGAATTTGCGCGGAGGGACCGGCACGAACGAATGCTGCGATATGCGCGTAGTCCTGGATATCTCCTTTCCGTCTCGGAACTACAAGCATCGCATCGCCACCGAGATTGCGGAAGGAAACGACGGACTCCGGCGACGACCGAAATTGCCGGGCGAACGCGCTGTCATCCGCATGCAACCGGGCGAGCGCGTCGCTCGACACGGTGACGTATTCGTAGGCACGTTCCAGCGCACCCCGCCGGACGGGCGGCATCTCCCAAAAGAACGCGAGCTGCGCCGTAGCCGCAAGCTCGGCAATGAAGAAGGCACGAAAATCCTCGTTGTCGGCCCAGGACGCAATGACATCGGCAAAGGAGAGTACGCGTCCGGCCGAGGCAATGCGCACTTTCTCCGTTATCCTGCCGCAACTTTCGCGCTCAGCGCGCCACATGTGTCAGGACTCTCCTTGAAAACGTTGAGATGGGCTACAGCAGGAGACAAATTCCGCGTGCCGATTTGCGAACCCCGTTTCGGAATTAATCGCCAGCTGACGCCCGTCCTTCCCCAATATGGGAGAGGAATCGCGGGAACTCTTCGTAACAGGTGTGAGTGCCATGGCGACGACGAGGAATCGGATGCTTGTTGGCTAACCCCGCCGGGCCGCTTCGATCGCAGCGACGTCGATCTTCTTCATGCCCATCATCGCTTTGAAGGCGCGCCTTGCTTCGTCGCCGCCTTTTGCCAACGCCTCCGTCAGCACGCGCGGCGTGATCTGCCAGGAGATGCTCCATCTGTCCTTGCACCAGCCGCAATCGCTCTCTGCGCCGCCATTGCCGACAATGGCGTTCCAGTAGCGGTCGGTCTCCGCCTGATCGTCGGTGGCGATCTGAAAAGAAAAGGCTTCGGTGTGTTTGATCTGGGGTCCGCCGTTCAATCCGAGACAGGGGATGCCGAAAACCGTGAATTCGACCGTCAGTACGTCGCCCTTCTTTCCGGACGGATAATCGCCGGGTGCGCGATGGACGGCGTTCACTGCGCTGTCCGGAAACGTTGCGGCATAGAAGTGCGCGGCCGCCTCGGCATCCTTGTCGTACCAGATGCAAATCGTGTTTTTTACTTTCATAGGCAGAG
>Ga0302324_100020546_pt1 | contig 12910 bp, 8 predicted proteins | sample Palsa_T0_1_FD_201949 | JGI IMG/M metagenome (GOLD analysis project Ga0302324, IMG submission 201949) | Peat permafrost microbial communities from Stordalen Mire near Abisko, Sweden - Palsa_T0_1 | ecosystem: Environmental > Terrestrial > Soil > Palsa > Peat permafrost | place: Sweden: Abisko...
GACGGGCAAGTTCGTGTTCAGCGGAGTGCGCATGGCCACGGAAGTCGGCGCGTATGCCGGATGCGGCGACGGCAGCACGAAGGCATCGGCCGCGACGATCGAGAGGAAAGCCGGATCGCTCGACGCGGTGTTGGACGTCGAGCCTGCGCACAAATACGACCTCGATGGGAAAATCGCCGATACAGCGGATCAAGGCGAATCGGCTGTGCTGTGTCCGATGCAGATCAAACTATCCTGGAACAACAGCGTTGGTTTTATCCGGGAGGAAAGCGATCCGCCGTGCGCCGACACAACCAAGGCCAGGCGTGTGAGCATCTCCGATACGGGCGAGATCACCGCGAAGCCGGAAGATGCGAGCGGCAGCAACTAACTGAGGCGGCGCTTTTTTTGCCACTGCCCACTTTTTCGCCCGCGCCATTTTTAAGAAGCAGAGACCACGCAATTGACACTCCTTCGGTCGCAGACTAGTATGAATTCTCCGCTGGCGAGACCTTCCAGACGGGTGTAAGCGCATGAAGAATATGGGGATTGCCTACTTCGATTGCTTTTCGGGGATCAGCGGCGACATGGTGCTGGGCGCGCTCGTTGATGCGGGCGCGGACCTGCGCGCGATTGAAGTGGAGTTGCGCAAGCTAGGGCTCGAAGGCTGGAAGATTTCCGCGGAGAAAGTGAAGCGCGGAGCGATTTTTGCCACGCAGGTGAAAGTTGAGACGAACGAAGGGCATCACCATCGCGGGCTTTCCGTAATTCTGGGCAGAATCGAGAAGGCTGAACTGGCGCCGCGGGCTGCCGAGCGCGCTCGGAAGATTTTTACCCGGCTGGCCGAAGCGGAAGCCAGAGTTCACAACGTGCCGGTGGAGGAAATTCATTTTCACGAAGTGGGGGCGGTTGATTCGATCGTCGATATTGTTGGCGCGGCGATTGGATTCGAGTTGCTGGGGATCGATGAGTTTGCTTGTTCGCCGCTGGACGTCGGCGCGGGACAGGTGAAGACGGCGCATGGGCTGCTGCCGGTTCCGGCACCGGCGACGGCAGAGCTATTGCGCGGCGCTCCGGTGTACACGAGCGGAATCGCGCGGGAGCTGGTGACGCCGACGGGCGCGGCCATCGCGACGACACTTGCGACGCGCTACGCGGAAATTCCGGAGATGACGCTGCGGGCAGTCGGATACGGAGCGGGAAGCGCAGATTTCGTCGAGAAGGCGAACGTGCTGCGGATTTTGATTGGCGACGGCGCCGCAAGCGAGGCGGGCGAGCATTGGGACGCGCCGGTGAGCGTGATCGAGACGAATTTGGACGACATGAGCCCGCAGATTTATGGATATCTTGTTGACCGCGTGCTCGCGGCCGGAGCCCTGGATGTGTTTTCGACGCCGGTGCAGATGAAGAAAAACCGTCCGGGAACACTGGTGACGATTCTTTGCGAGCAGGCGCACGTGGCGCGGATGATCGATCTGGTATTTCGCGAGACCACCACGATTGGAGTGCGCACGCACGACGTGCGGCGGAAAGTGCTGGACCGCGAGCTGGTGCCGGTCGAGACGGCGTTCGGCGAAGTGCGCGTGAAGATTTCGCGGATGAATGGGTCGGTGCTGAATGCCACGCCGGAGTATGAGGATTGCCAGCGAATTGCGGCGGAGAAGGGAATACCGCTGCGGCAGGTGATCGCGGCGGCGGCGTTTGAGTATCAAAAGCAAAAGGAAACGCACAAATAATTCATGGACCAGCGCAAGACATTCTATCTGACCACGCCGATTTACTACGCGAATTCGCGGCCGCACGTGGGGTCTGCGTACACCACGATCGTGTGCGACGTGATCGCGCGCTACAAGCGGATGTGCGGGTACGACGTGGCCTACCTGACGGGCACGGACGAGCACGGCGTCAACATCGAGCGGGCGGCGGAGAAGCTCGGTATTTCGCCGGCGGAACTGGTGGACCGCAACTGCAAAATCTTTTTGGAATTGTGGAAGCTGCTGGGGATCGAGTACACGCATTTTATCCGCACGACTTCGACGCTACACGCGCGGGCGGTGCAGAACCTGGTGCGGCGGACGATGAAGCATTCCCCCGAGGCGATTTACAAGGCGAAATACGAAGGGCGCTACTGCATTTACGACAATCTGTACATCAGCGATACGCCGGAGCCGGTGAATTGTCCTACGTGCGGGCGGCCGGGGGAGCTGGTGTCCGAGGAGAATTATTTTTTTCGGCTCTCGGCTTACCAGGGGAAGCTGCTCGAGCTTTATAAGAATAATCCGCAATTCCTAGTGCCCGATTTCCGTTTTAACGAGGTGAAAAGTTTCGTCGAGGGTGGACTGAAAGACATTTCGATCAGCCGGAAAACAATTCAATGGGGAATTCCGTGGCCGGACGATCCGGAGCATGTTTTTTACGTGTGGTACGACGCGCTGACGAGCTACATGAGCGGGATTGGATTTGTGGATGGCACGCACGATGCGCCGGATTTTGTGAAATATTGGCCGGCGGACATTCACGCCATGGGCAAGGAGATTATCCGGTTCCATGCGGTGTACTGGCCGGCGTTTTTGATGGCGGCGGGCATGGAGTTGCCGAAACAGATTGTGGCGCATGGGTGGCTGCTCTTTGAGCAGGAGAAGATGAGCAAGTCAAAGGGGAATGTGGCGTATCCCGAGCCGATTGTGAAAGTGATGGGGAATGATGCGCTTCGTTATTACTTGTTGCGCGAAACGGTTTTCGGGCAGGACGGGAATTTTTCGCGCGAGGCGCTGATCACGCGGTACAACGCAGATTTGGCGAATGGCCTAGGGAATCTCTCCAGCAGAGTGCTCGCAATGATTGATCGCAACTTAGGCGGAAAAGTACGGGCCTTCGATAAAGGTGCAATCCTGACGGACACGACCGGGAGTTTCACTGACGAAAGCCTCGCCGAGATTAGCAAGCTCTACGAGAAGTTCGACTTCTCGCAAGCGTTGGAAAAGATTTGGGGGCTAATCGCTACTTGGGATCGATATCTGGCGACTGAAAAGCCGTGGACGTATGTGGATGACAGCAGCAAGCGAGAGCGTCTTGAGAGAACTCTTTTCACGGCAGCGGAGGCCTTGCGCATCATCTCAGTTCTGGCGTATCCGGTAATTCCTGATGCAGCGCGTAAGATTTGGCAACAGCTCGGGAGGCCGGAGAAACTCGAGGATCAGCGTATAGATAAATTGAGCTGGGCAGCTATTCCTGGGGACACCCAGATAGGGAAGCCCGAAGGGGTTTTTCCGCGCGTGGACAAAAAAGAAGCACTGGAGAGGATTGAAACCATGGAAAACGAACTGAAGAATCCGGGGAGCACGCAGCCGGATGCAGCGACGACTTCAACGAACAAGCCGGCGGAGGGCGCAAACACCGGAACTTCGGCAGCAGGAGCGGCGGCGATTCCTGCGGGAGCGCTGGGCGCGGGAGCTGCGGCTGCCGCGGCGCCTGTGCCGGGGGCGAAAATCACGATTGACGATTTCGCGAAGGTCGAGCTGCGCGTGGGCGTGGTGAAGTCGGCGGAAAAAGTTGCAGGTGCGGACAAGTTGCTCAAGGTGATGGTCGATGTGGGCGACGAAGTGCGGCAAGTGCTGGCGGGAATCGCGCTGGCGTATGCGCCGGAGGAGCTGGTGGGGCGCAAGGTGGTGATCGTGACGAATCTGGCGCCGCGGAAAATGCGCGGAGTGGAATCGAATGGGATGCTGCTGGCGGCGTCGGCGGGGCCTGATGGGAAGCCGGTGCTATGCACATTTGCGGAAGACATTCCTGCGGGCGCGAAAGTGAAGTGAGCAGCGCTAGGCGTGGATCACAGCGCAAAGCGACTACTTGCTGCGGGTGAAACTGCGCAAAGGAAGCGCTGCGCGCCGTCTTTCTTATGTCGCGGCTAAAGCCGCGACCCACAAGGCAAAAAGGATCGGCCGGCCTGACCCTTCGTCAGGGCCTGAAGGCCGCCGCTACGAATTCAGAACCTGCAAGACATAAGAACCGACATTGCAAATAATCGACTCACACGCGCACTTGGAGTTTCCGCAGTTCGACGAGGACCGCGCGGCGATGCTCGAACGCGCGCGGGCGGCGGGCGTCGAGACGCTGCTGGCGATTGGCAGCGGGACGGGGCCGGACCGTCTGGACGCGGCGATTCCGTTTGCCGAGGAATACGACTGGATTTACGCGACGGTGGGGATTCATCCGCACGAAGCGCAGCTTGCGACCGAAGAACATTTTGCGCGTCTCGACGAGCTGGCGAAAAATCCGCGCGTGATTGCGTGGGGCGAGATGGGGCTGGACTATTATTACGATCACTCGCCGCGCGAGGTGCAGCAGCAGGTTTTTCGGCGGCAACTCGGGCAGGCGCGCGCGGCGAAGCTGCCCATCGTGATTCACTGCCGCGATGCGTGGGACGATTGCCTCGGCATCATGGAGCAGGATTGGAAGCCTACGGGGCTGGGCGGAATTTTGCACTGCTTTACCGGGACGCTCGGGGAAGCGCGGCGCGGGATGGAGATGGGATTCATGGTGTCATTCGCGGGGAACGTGACCTATCCGAAAATGCAGCATTTGCGGGACGTCGCGCGCGAGTTGCCGTTGGAGCGGCTGCTGACAGAAACGGATTCGCCCTTCCTGCCGCCGCAGGGAAAGCGGGGAAAACGGAACGAGCCGGCGAATGTGGTGGAGGTAGCGCAATCGCTCGGGAATGTGAGAAACTTAGCCGGGGAAGAAATCGCGGCCACGACCGCGGCGAACTTCAGACGTTTTTTCCGGCTCGACGCCCCGGCCTCTCCGGCGCGGCCAAGGTAAACACCAGGGATGGCATTCGCTGTCCAGATCGCCAAAGGGATCTTCGATCTAGTACGGGAAGACCTGGCGCTCGTCGAGCGGGAGATTGCGGCGCAAAATGGCGCGGCGATCGAGCCGGTCAGCGAAATTTCGAGTTACTTGTGCGCCGGGGGAGGCAAGCGGCTGCGTCCGGCGCTGTTGCTGCTGGCTGCCGGCGCGTCGGGCTACCGCGGAGCGAGCGCGATCCGGCTGGGCGCGGTGGTGGAGATGATTCACAGCGCCACGCTGATTCACGATGACGTGATCGATGGCGCGAACACGCGCCGCGGGCGTCCGAGCACGAACGCGCGCTGGGGAAACCATCTGAGCGTCCTGGCGGGCGACTGGCTCTACATGCAATCGTTCGAGATGGCGCTGCGCGAACGCAATTTCGACATCCTCGATATCCTGATCGATCTCACCCAAAACATGGTGGAAGGCGAACTCCTGCAGCTGACGCGGCTGGGGCGGATCGATTTAAACGAGGCGGAAGCCACGGAGCTGGCGTATCGCAAGACTGCGTGCCTCTTCAGCGGATGCTCGCGGCTGGGAGCGGTGCTGGGCAAGCAGCCCAAAGAAGTGGAAGAGGCCATGGCCGAGTACGGACGCAACGCGGGGCTCGCGTTTCAGCTGGTGGATGATTTGCTTGATTTTACGGCCTCGCCCGAGAAGCTGGGGAAGCCGGTGCTGAGCGATTTGAAAGAGGGCAAAGTGACGCTGCCGCTGATTTTCGCGTTGGAGGCGGGAGCGCTTGATTCCGCCACGGCGGTTGGGGCTACGCGGGGCGACGGCGATGCGCAGGCGCGCGTGCATACAAATGGAGACGCAAGGCGGCTGGTGGCGAAAGTTTTGGAAGAGCGCGATTTCCAGAGCGTGCGGCCGGAAGAGATTACGAAACTGGTGAGAGAAACGGGTGCGCTCGAGCGCTCGACCAAACTCGCGCGTGAGTACGTGAATCGCGCGAAAGCGAGCTTGAGCGGACTTCCAGATACGGAGTACCGGCGGGCGCTGCTGGCCGTCCCCGAATTTATCCTCGATCGCGAGAATTAGGATTTAAACCACGCCCACCTACCCTTCGCTCCATTCAGGGTAAAAAGGTGGCCGCTACGATACCGTTGGTTCGGGCTTAATTCTCGCCAAGCATTTGTGCCGGGCACGGCGTGCCGTGCCCCTACGAAACCCAGCGTTACAATCCCGGTGTGACGTTAGAAATGGAAGCGCCAGCGGAATTCGGCGTAGATTTCGCGCGGATCGTTGAAGTGGAAACCTCCGAAGGTCAAGCTGTTGTCGAGCAGGACGCGCCGATTGGCGACGTTCAGCGCCGTAACCGACACGGTATATTTCTCGCCGAAACTTTTTCCCAGGGTCGCGTCGAACGTGGTGTGCTGCGGCAAATAGGGGCCCGGATATGGCGTGCCCGGCTCCGGCAATCCGTTGGTGAAGCCCGAGCCGTAGTACACGTTGGTTGCGGCGAAGGATTGCCAGGGAAGACTGGCGTTGAAGCCTACGTTCAATGTGTTTCTCTGATCGTGGTCCACGGGTGCCAATCCGGGCGGAATATTCAGCGGACATGACGGAGTGGCGGGCGGGCAAATCAACCCTCCGGTGATGGGCGAAGATGCCTGCGCGATTTGATTGGAGTAGGCCAGATGAAACTGGCCGCGATGCCAGAGACGCGGAGAACGGAGCGTGAGTTCCCAGCCTTGAATCAGTGCGTGATCCCAGGTTATGGGCCAAAAGATATTGGAGTCTCCTACGTTGTTGTGATCGAGCCAATTTCTGGCGCGAGTTTGAAAAGTGTCGGCGTCAAGAGCCCACCCGCGATAGGGAATGGTGACGCCGAACTGATATTCGATGTCGCGCTCGCCACGCAAGCCGCCGAACGTCAGATCCTGACTATTGGCCAAATCGAGCAACGGGCCGGTGGCGGTAAGCAGCGGAGGCGCCTGATAGTATTCACCGTAAAACGCGCGAAAAACCCAGTTGAGGCGGGGGACTCGTACGGCGATTCCCAGGCGAGGGTCAGTGGCGTTCTCCACGATCTCGGGCTGGGATCCGACGGAGGGCGCATAAAAATGTGATTGACGCAGGCCGGCAATCAGCGTCAGCCACGAAGTGACCTTGAAGGTGTCGCTGAAATACGCTTCGGCGAGTCCGCCGGTTACAGTGGCTTGCGAGGGGCCGAAGTTCTTACAGCTTGCGCCGCAATCGGTAAAGATGTTGTTGAAGAAACTGTCCTGGTGTTGCGCGAATCCGTAGAGCCCTACCTGAATGTTGTTCTTCCAAACGCTGGCGCCCAAACTGGCTTGCAAACCGGCGTAGTTAGCGGTCTGGCTGACATCGGTGATCACCGGGACATCGTCGGGCGAACTGCTATAACCGGCCTTGTTGTAATGGTAGAAGGGTGAAACGGTCAGGATGAGATTCGGATTAAAGGTGTGGATCCAGGAAAAGGTGACGTAACCGTCGGGCTCGCGTTCGCTATCGCGCAGGCCGTAGCTGGGGTAAACCGCATTTCCCGCCGAGTTGGGATTCGGGTCGATGGGGATTTGGTAGTAGTCCCGCCGGAGGGAAGCGACCACGCGAAACTGATTCTTGGAATCGGGATTGAAAATGAAGGACGCGAACCCGCCGAAGCCGTTCTCCGCGTCATGGACCACTTCGCCGATGGGAGCCTGCAAGCCGTAGTTGCTGCGGTTCGCGTTGACGCTGGCGTAGTAAGCGAAACGCTCGGTATGCCCGCCGAAGTTGAGCTGATCGTTGGTTTGATACCAATTGCCGAAGCTGGTGACGAGTTCGGCTTCGTTGTTCCGCTCGAAACCGCTGCGAGGCACGATGTTGAAGACTCCGTAGGTGCGGTCGCCGTAGTCGGCTTCGTAACTTCCGCGCTGGACCTCGAGATAGTCAATGTCCTTGGGGTCGATCTGCGGGCCGAGGTTGGTGGCGATGTTGGTGTTGGGTATGGGTACGCCGTCAATGAGCCAGTCAACCTGGTGGCCGCCGCGCATGTGCAGCATATCGTGGGTGACGTAGGCCGCGGGGACGTAATCGGTGATCATGGCCATGCTGTTTGTGCGATCGGCGCCGGGAGTTTGGGCAATGTCCTCGCGATTGACGAGAGTGGTGGGCGTGACGGAATCGACGTTGGCGACGTCTGCCTGGCTAACCACCACGGTGGTTTGATTTACGGTGGCGATCTTGAGTTGAAAGTGAAGAATCGGCGAGGAGTTCGAAGCGACGGTGACGGTCTGCTCCGCTGTATCGAATTTGGATTGGCTGACCGTAATTTTGTAATCGCCAACGGGCACGGAGGTGAATACGAAGTTACCGTTGTCGTCGGTTTGCGTGGTTTGAGTCCAGTCGGATGTGGCCGACTGAAGCTTTACCGCCGCTCCGGAAACCGGTCGGTGCTGCGGGTCGTGCACGATGCCCTGAATTTTTCCGAAAATCGTCGCGTGCAAAGACGACCCCGGCAACAGGCAGGCGAGGACGAGCAGCAAAAATATAAACCTCCGCATGAAATCCTCCGTCGAATCTAAATTCGAGTTATGGAACCAACGGGACGGCGGCTAGATACGCGGAGGCTGAAACGGAACAGACTGGAAGCCGGCAGCAGGAAATTCGCGGAACATTGTAGAAATGTGGGTGTTCGAGCCCGGAATGGCGACGGACGCTTTGGCCAAAGGCGCGGCCGGGGCGATGGGCGCAAGGAAACCGTAATGCAGATGCTGTTGGCCGGACTTCATGGCACACTCGGGACAATTGCCGCGGTCCGAATGATGACACTCCATCTGCGCGGGCTGTGCAACATGATGGCCGTGAGGTAGACAGCAGATGCGCCCGCATTCAGCGGCGTCCGCGTTCGCAGCGCGGGCCACCAAGGCGAGCGGCGCGGCCAGCAGAGCGAAGATTACCAGGATGGCTTTGGTGCGTCGCATCGTCAAATAAGCTAACACATACTGGAGCGGGGATGAAGCGGGGAAGATTGCGCTGGGGAAAACTTGGGGGTAATCTCGAATCGCCGTGTTGCCACTAAAATTGATTTACGATGATCGCTACGACCTGAAGCTGGGCGCGCACGTTTTTCCCTCGCAAAAATACCGGATGATCCACGATAAATTGCTGGAGGACAAGATCGCGGACGCGAGTGATTTTCTGTCTCCGGGTCCGGCGAGTGATGAAGACATCTTGCGGGTGCATTCGCAGGATTATGTGTACAAACTGAAGAACGGGTCGTTGACGGAAACGGAAATCCAGCGCATGGAGGTTCCGTATTCGAAGGAGCTGATGGATGCTTGCTGGCTGGCGGCGGGTGGATCGATTTTGACCGCACAGCGGGCGCTGGCCGACGGCTGGGCGGCCAACATCGGCGGCGGATTCCATCATGCCTGCCCCGATCACGGCGAAGGATTCTGCGTGATTCACGACGTGGCCGTAGCCATTCGCCGCTTGCAATTCGACCGGGCGATCGAAACCGCAATGGTGGTTGATACGGACGTTCACCAAGGCAACGGCACGGCCGAAATTTTCGGCGGGGATGGCGACGTCTTCACGCTCTCGATCCACCAGGAAAATAATTATCCGTATCCCAAGCCGCCTTCGACGGTGGACATCGATTTACCGGATGGCGTGGGCGATGACGACTATCTGGCCATTCTCGAAAGCCATCTGCGGCGCGCATTTCACGATTTCGCCCCGCAAATACTTTTTTACGTGGCCGGCGCCGATCCCTATCGCGAAGACCAACTGGGCGGGCTGAAGCTCTCGATGGAAGGACTCGCGCGCCGGGACGCTCTGGTGTTTGATTATGCGCGGCGGAACAAGATCCCGGTGGCGATTGCGCTGGCGGGAGGGTACGCGCGGTTCGTGCGCGACACGGTGCAAATTCACGTGAATACGATTTTGGCGGCCCGCGATGCGGCGCAGCAGAGCGCAAAGCGCGCGGCGTCAGAAGGGGATTGAAAAACGGCGTGCCGGGTCACTTGGCCGGGGCCAGAGCGTCCTGAATAGCGGTAGTGAGAGACTCGGCAAAGCCTTCGGGCGGAAATCCGTTCACGCGAAATGAAATTTTCCCTGAGCGATCGAGGAGCAGAACGGTTGGCAGCGTGGCCACGGTCATGAAATCATCCAGGCTATCGGCGAAAACCACCGGAATATCCCATTTCTCATGGGCGACGAATTCGGGGACGTGTGCTTCGTCTTCGTCCGTGTTCACCGCGTAAAACATCAGATTTGAATTTCCCGCGTAATTCCTTGCGACCTGAATGAACACGGGCTCCAGCTCGCGGCAAGGGCCGCACCAGGTGGCCCAGAAACTGAGAACGATGACCTTGCCCTTGAGCGGCGCGAGGGGCAGAGGAGTTCCGTCCAGATTTCGCAACACAAAAGCGAATGTGTCTTTGGCATTTTTGTTGCGCTCGGCGGGACTCGCATTTTCGGGCGGAAGGTCGAGGCGATCATAGGCCTGGAGAAGCTGTTCGCCGAGCCCCTGTTCGCTGCCGTGCACGCGCCTCCAGACATTGCCGAGTTGCTTGCGCACTTCGCGCCGATCCACTTTTCCGGCCGGGCCATTTTCGGGAAGCACGAAGGCGAGCGTGTACTTCTCGATGGCGCGCGCGAAATCGTTGCGCATTTCGCAGATTTCGCCGAGCTCTTGGGCGGCCATGGCGTTGGGGCGGATGGCATAGCTCTGCTGCAAATCTTTCACCGCAGCATCGTAGTTGTGCTGCGAGCGATCGATTTGGCCGCGCACGTCGTAGAGCGCGGCGCGAAGCTGATTCTGCTCCGCCTGCCATTCTTCCAGCGAGGAGCGCGCCGGTTTATCGGCGGGCGTGGATTTCTCCAGGCGATCGAGCACGCGAGTGAGGTAGCCGGACGCGCGCGTGAGGCTGGCATCATCGCGCCGAGCGCGGAGAAGGTGCACGGCCAGAAGCATCATCTCCGAATCGTCGGGTTGCACGGCGATGAACTGCTCGGCGTAATCGAGGGCGCAAGCATCGTCGCGAATCTGTTGGCAGGATTCCACGAGCGCGCGATAGACAGCGGCCTTTCGCGGAGCGTCGGGAAAGCGGCGGAGATAATCTTTCAGGTTGCGAACGAGCGCGGCACGATCGTTCCCCGCAAGGGCCAGGGCTTTTTGCAGTTGAACTTCAGGGTCTGCGTCGAGCTTTGAAATCGCGGCGGCGGAATCTTTGGATTGCGGAGCGGTGTTCTGCGGCGGCAGCGAATCAGGCGACGGCTTCTGCGCGAGCGTAGTGATGGCGAGCGCGAGAAAAACGAGAGCGAGCCGGGCGAAGGAACGAACGAGCATGAACGTGCGATTCTAGCGCGAAAGCCCGCGTGAGGGGACGCGATTTGCTGTGCCGCGTTTGAATTAATGAAGAGAAATGCCGCCGGAAGAGGTTTCGATTTCGACGCGCGCTTTGGCGTCGCCGATGCGCGCGCGCAACTCGTGCTTGGCGGCTGTTCCTTCCATCACGATGGGAATCGCGGCGTCAATATCGCCGGAGCTGGAATGCGCGTAGAGCCGGAAGCTGGCGGATTGCGGAACGTCCAACACGACCTCGCCGGAATTGGTGTGAATGTCCCAAAAATTCGAAGAGGCTGGATTTCCGTCCACTGTGATATCGCCGGAAGAGGCGCGCAGGCGAAGATCGCGGGATGCGTCTTTGACGATGATGTCTCCGCTGCCGGTGTCAGCTTCCAGTGCGCCGCCGGGATGCGACATTTCGATGTCTCCCGAGCCGGTGCGAATGCGCGTGTCGCCGTGAATGGCGTCGAGAGTGATGTCGCCGGAGCCGGTCGCGATTTGAACGTGCCCTTTGATGTCGGAAAGTTCGATGTCGCCGCTGCCTGTCTGCGTCTGCACGTCGCCGGCGATGCCGGAAGCTTTGACCGCGCCGGAACCCGAAGTGAAATTCGCAGGACCTAGAATTCCGCTGACGTCAACGTCGCCGGAACCTGCCGTGCTGCGGAGTTCTGCGTCGGAGGGCACTACGATGGTGTAATCCACGGAGTCGTGAGAGCCACGATGGCTCGCGTCGCCGATGTGAATCAGATTGCCTCTTTGCGAGACAGGAGGATTCGATTCGAGCTCCTGCAGCTGGCGCTCGCCTCCCTGTTTGCTCCATGAATCGACTTGAAATTCGCCGTGAATTCGCACTTCGCCCGGAGGGCCGGTAGTGATGCGCGTGTCGCCACTGCCGTTGTTGAGTTCGAGAGTTACCGGACCGCTCACGGTGAATCGGCGGTCGAAGGAACCTTCGATGCCCGTGTGGGAGGTCCTGCATCCGGCCAACGCAACGAATGCGAGTGCTATGCCGGCGACCTTTGCGAGATTGCGTGTTCGTGTCATTTTGTTCGTGCGCTCGAAGTGCGTCGCGCCACCCTTCCTATCAGAGATATACGAGAATGCGCAACTGGAAGTTCCGTGCGGGCGCGTTTTGAAGAACAGCAAGCGAGGCTGGACGAAGCCCGCAGGCGAGGTCATTTGACCTTGAGCAGAGAATTGAGCGAGCCCTGGCGATAGCCTTCCAGATCGAGCGTGACGATGGCGAAACCTGCTTCTTTGACGCCCGCCGCAATTTTTTGCGAAATGATTGGCTGCAATCCAACCGAGAGCTCGTCGAGGGCGAGTTCGATCCGGGCGAGTTCGCCGTGCGCGCGGACGCGAAACTGGCGGAAACCAAGCTCGCGCAGGACCGCTTCGGCGCGATCGATCTTGTCCATCAACTCGGGTGTGACGGCCGTGCCGTAGGGCACGCGGGAAGACAGGCAGGCGGATGCGGGACGGTCCCAGGTTGCAAGTCCGGCGCGTTGCGAGAGCCAGCGGATTTCAGTCTTGGTGAGCGCGGCTTCGAGAAGCGGAGCTAGTACGCGGTGCTCGTGGGCGGCGCGATGTCCGGGACGAAAATCGTGCGTGTCGTCCGTATTGATTCCGTAGGCGATGAATTTGAAATTGCGTTCGTTAGCCAGCGCTTGCATGCGGTCGAAAAGTTCGTCCTTGCAGTGGTAGCAGCGGTCGGCGTTGTTCGCGATGTAAAGCGGATTTTCGAATTCACGCGTTTCGATGAATTCGTGGCGGAGACCGCTC
>Ga0302324_100020547_pt1 | contig 12910 bp, 10 predicted proteins | sample Palsa_T0_1_FD_201949 | JGI IMG/M metagenome (GOLD analysis project Ga0302324, IMG submission 201949) | Peat permafrost microbial communities from Stordalen Mire near Abisko, Sweden - Palsa_T0_1 | ecosystem: Environmental > Terrestrial > Soil > Palsa > Peat permafrost | place: Sweden: Abisko...
TACCGGCGAGCCGACCTCGCGCCGATCGCCGAGGTCTGGCATCGCGACCGGGTCGTCGAGGCCCAGGAAGTTCTCAGCCAGGTCGAGGGCGTCACCGTTCTCATTCACGACCAGGAGTGCGCGACCGAGCTCCGCCGCAAGCGCAAGCGCCGGCTCGCGCCCGATCCGGCCGAACGGATCATGATCAATCAGCGAGTCTGCGAAGGATGCGGCGACTGCGGCGAGAAGTCCAACTGCCTGTCGGTGCAGCCCATCGACACCGATTTCGGCCGTAAGACGGTCATCGACCAGTCGTCCTGCAACAAGGACTATTCCTGCCTGAAGGGTGACTGCCCGTCGTTCCTGACCGTGGTTCCCGGGGACCCCGGGTCCAGCCCGCGAGGGCGCCGGGCGACGGCGCCCGCTCTGGCGCCGGACGCCATCGCCGACCCGTGGTTCCGGTTCGATGTCGCGAGAGCGCCGCACACCACCCGCATCACCGGCGTGGGTGGTACCGGAGTCGTGACCTTGTCGCAGGTCCTGAGCGCTGCGGGCCGGATCGCGGGCCGCCAGGTTCGTTCGCTCGATCAGACCGGACTCGCCCAGAAGGGCGGCGCGGTCATCTCCGACGTCAAGATCAGTGCCGGGGAGATCGAGCAGAGCCACAAGGCCGTGGCGGGGGAGTGTGACCTCTACCTCGGCTGTGACCTGCTGGTCGCCGCGGACGCGAAGAACCTGGCCGTGACGGACCCCTCGGCCACGATTGCCGTGGTGTCGACCACGAAGGTGCCGACCGGTCAGATGGTCACGGACAAAACGGTGCCGTTCCCTGATGTCGACGCCACCGCTGACCGGATCCGGAACGCCACCCGGGGCGCGGAATCCGTCTTCGTCGATGCCCGGGGATTGTCGGTCACCCTGTTCGGCTCCGACCAGTTCGCGAACATGCTGCTGGCCGGGGTCGCGTTCCAGACCGGGGCCCTGCCGCTGCCGGCCCGGGCGATCGAGCAGGCCATCGAGTTGAACGGCGTCCAGGTGGAGCCGAACCTGCAGGCGTTCCGGCGCGGCCGGCAGCGCGTGGCCGACCCGGCCGCGTTCGCTCTGGCGGTCGCGGCCGCCAGCATCGAGGCGCCGGCTCGGGTGCCGGCCGAATCGGAGCGACGGCTCATCGAGTCCGTCGGCGCTGTGCCGGGCTCGCGGCTGCACCGGATTGTCACGGCCCGGATACCCGACCTGGTCGAGTACCAGAACGCGGACTACGCCCGCCGGTACGCCGAGGTGGTCGCGCGGGTGCGCGAGGCCGAGGTCCGTTCGGTTTCTGCCCGCAGCGAGCTGTCCGAGGCCGTCGCGGAGTTCGGTTACAAACTGATGGCGTACAAGGACGAGTACGAGGTCGCGCGGCTTCTCGTCGATCCGCAGGCGGAGGCGGCGGTGCGCGCCGAGTTCGGCGAGGGCGCCCGCGTTTCCTACCAGCTTCACCCGCCGGTACTGCGGGCCCTGGGGATGAAGCGGAAACTCAAGCTCGGGCCCTGGTCCCGGCCTGGCTTCCGGCTCTTGCGGGCGGGCAAGATCGTGCGGGGCACGAAGCTCGATCCGTTCGGCTATACCCGGGTGCGCCGGGTCGAGCGGGAACTGACCGAGGAGTACACCGCCACCATCGATGATCTCCTGCGCCAGCTGAGCGCCGAGACCTACCCGCGCGCTGTCGAGATCGCCCGGCTACCCGATCTGGTTCGCGGCTACGAGAACATCAAGCTCGCCAATGTCGCGCTGTACCGGGTCCGGGTCAAGGAGCTGCGGAGCGCCTTGGACTCGCCTGCGGGAGTAAGCTGATCGTATTCGTTTAATCGGTCCTAGCGTGACCCGCGTATTTCGCGGAGCTAAAGCCGGGGCATATATCCCGTGGCCGCCGAAATGGCGCATTTGCGCACCGAGAAACGCTCGAGGCGTAGCGTGCACCATGCGAGTTAACGGGGGTAACAGGATGGGCGCCAGGAAAATAAGATTCCCGCGACGACGCTTTATTCTAGGCGGCGGCGTGGCCTTTGCGGCGGCCGGCCTGGATGGAATCGGCCAGTCCCGCGCGGAGGCGGCGGTAATATCGCCGGACCAACCGCAGGGCCGCGGGAACGAGGCAGTGGGCTCTGACCAGACCCGGCCGAAGAATGCCCACTTTCAGGCGCATGGCGGCATCAACAACGCATATCTGGTGGATCAGCTAGCCGGCAACGGCCAGTCGATTGCCAACCTCGCCTTTATCACCTCCATCTCCGGCGGGAACCTCGAACTGCTCGGCCAGGGCGGCGCCGGCACGTACGTGAAACTGAACTACCTCGATGGCAGCGGGACCGAGCGCACCGGCCTTGCCGTGACGACCGGGAATCCGGGTAATTTGGGTAATCTGGGGTTTTTGGGGTCGGGGCCCACCCAGAACGGGGATGCCATGCTGCACGTGGATTCCGAAGTCGGCCGCCTGCGGCAGGTGATATTGCACCGCCCCGACCTGGAACTCAAGCGCCTGACCCCCGATAACGCCGCCGACCTGCTCTTCGACGACGTGCTCTGGGTGAGCCGGGCGCAGGCCGAGCACGACGCGTTCGCGGATGTCCTGCGCTCGCGCGGTGTCGTCGTTCACTACTACAGCGATCTGCTCACCCAGACCCTGGAGGTTCCGGACGCGCGCGACTACATCCTGGACGGGGTGTTTGACCCGCGCTGGCACGGGCCCCTCGCCGCCGCCACCCTGCGCGCCGCGATGGATGGGCTCGACTCGCCACGCCTGGCGGAATTCCTGGCGGGCGGAATCACCAAACGCGAGATCGCCGAGCTCGGCCCGGAGCCCAAGAGCATCGCCTTCCACTCCCTTGACCCCGATGGCTTCGTGCTCGCCCCGCTGCCGAACCTGCTCTACCAGCGCGACACGTCAAGCTGGATCTACGGCGGCGTGTCCATCAACGCGATGCGCAGGCCGGCCCGGATCCGGGAGACCATCACCGGCGAGGCCATCTACCGCTGGCACCCGATGTTCGCGCAGGCAGGTTTCGATGTCTGGTATCACGGCGCCGATGCCGCGCCGGCCACCATCGAAGGCGGTGACATCCTGGTCATCGGCAACGGGGCCGTCCTGGTCGGGATGAGCGAGCGGACCACGCCGCAAGCGGTGGAGGTGCTCGCCCACCGGCTGTTCGCTGCCGGGGCGGCCCGCTGCCTGGTGGCGATCGACATGCCGAAGACCCGCGCGTTCATGCATCTGGACACGCTGCTGACCATGGCGAACTACGGGGTATTCACCAAGTACGCGGGGATGGGCATGCTGCCGTCGTACACGGTGGAGCCGGGCGCGACGGCCAGCGAGCTCAAGGTCATCGATCACCCGCCAGAAGACATGCACCGCGCTATGGCCGCCGCGCTCGGCCTGCCGTTCATCACCGTGCTGACCGCCGTGCAGGACGTCCACTCCGCGCTGCGAGAGCAGTGGGACGACGGCTGCAACGTGCTGGCGGTCGAACCCGGGGTCGTCGTGGCCTACGAGCGGAATGTGACCACCAATACCTACCTGCAGGACAACGGCATCGAGGTGATCGCGGTGCCGGGCGGCGAACTCGGCCGGGGCCGAGGCGGCCCCCGCTGCATGAGCTGCCCGATCGAACGCGAAGCCTGAGCTAGGGCGGGCCCCTACTCGCGGGGGCATCTGCCTGCCGCTATATACAAACTGTAATCATCTGACTACCCTAAGCAAGGTGTATGACCGGGCCTGCCGTGACAGGCCCGGCCGGCTACGGGGCCAACTCCCCGGCACCAGCACACCAGCACATAGGTCAGGGGACAGGTTATGCGCGCACGACGGGACCATCATGTCGGCGCCGGCCGGCTTGGCAGGACCTCAGCCCGCTGGCGCGGCGGCGCCGTCGTCGTCGCGGCGGCCGCGCTGTCGCTGACGGCCGGCGCGGTGCCCGCCTCGGCGGCAGGCGGCTACACCGTAACGGCCAGCATTCCCGTGGGCGGCGACCTGCAAGGGGTGGCAGTCGACCCCGCCACTCACACCGTCTACGTGCCCAACCCCGACGATGGCACCGTGGCCGTGATCGACGAGGCGACCAACACCGTGACCGCCACCATCGCCGTGGGTTCCGACCCGGACGCAGTAGCGGTGGACCCCGTCGCCGGAACCGTCTATGTGGCAAACGCCGGCACTGATCCCGCCGGCACGGTGTCGGTGATCGACGCGGCGACCCGCGCCGTGACCGCCACCATCGCCGTGGGCGCCCGCCCGGACGCGCTGGCGGTGGACCCCGCGGCCGGGACCGTCTACGTGACCAACTGGCTTGATAACACGGTGTCGGTGATCGACGTGGCGGCCAGGACCGTGGCCGCCACGATCGACGTGGGCACCCAACCGAACGGGGTGGCGGTGGACCCCGCGGCCGGGACCGTCTACGTGACCAACTCCACTGCCAACACCGTGTCGGTGATCGACGCGGCGACCAGCACCGTGACCGCCACCATCGACGTCCCCGTGGGCTCTATCCCGGACACCGTGGCGGTGGACCCCGCCGCCGGGACCGTCTACGTGGTCGACGTCTACGCCAACACGGTGTCGGTGATCGACGTGGCGACCCGCGCCGTGACCGGGAACATCGCCGTGGGCTCCGAACCCGAAGGGGTGGCGGTGGACCCCGCGGCCGGGACCGTCTATGTGACCAACTCCGCCGATAACACGGTGTCGGTGATCGACGTGGCGACCAGCACCATGATCGCCACCATCCCCATCCCCGCCCCCTTGGGCTACTTCCCGTTGGGGGCCTTCCCGTTCCGCGTGGCCGTGGACCCCGCCACTCACAGGGCCTACGTGACCAACTACGAAGGTGGCACCGTGTCGGTGATCAGCGCGCCCCGGGCGGCACCGGTCCGGAGTTTAGCCAGCTGGCGGGGGCGTCAGCCCATGGACTTGGCGCCGTCCAGGGATTCGCGGATGATGTCGGCGTGGCCGGCGTGCTGTGCGGTTTCGGCGATGATGTGCAGGAGCACCCGGCGGGCCGACCACCGTTCGCCGGGCGCGAACCAGGGGGCCTTCGGCAGCGGGTGCGCGGCGTTCAGGTCGGGCAGCGCAGTGACGAGCGCGTCGGTCCGGCGGGCCACCTCAGCGTAGTGCGCCAGCACGCCGGCCAGCGTCTCGCTGGGCAGCAGCCGGAACTCCTCCGCTCGCCGCGCCCAGTCGTCCTCGGTCATAGCGGTGGAATCGCCCATTGCTGACGGGCCGTCCACGATGAAGTCCACCCAGCCCCGCTCGACCAAAGTGACGTGCTTAATCAGGCCGCCCAGGGACAGTTCGCTTACGGTGGTGCGCTGCCTGGCCTGTCCGTCGCTGAGGCCACGGGTGGTGAAGGCCAGGAAGTGGCGGTGCTTAGCCAGCGTCGCCAGCAGGTCGGCGCGCTCGCCGTCGGCGGCGGATGAGTCGCCCTGGGCGCTGACAGCCAGGTCGCCGGTGCTCGTCGTCATGGTCTGATCCTTCCGTGGACTCCAGGCGAGATCCCGTTCCCGCTCTAAGCTCAGGCTACGGGCCATAGCGGCCACTTCCTGACCTGAATTCGGCGAGGATGGACATTATGGCGAACACCAGCACGCGAACGCTGCGGCTGCTGTCGCTGCTGCAATCACGCCGGTACTGGCCGGGTGCCGAGCTGGCCGGACGCCTGCAGGTTTCGCCGCGTACCTTGCGCCGGGACATTGACCGGCTGCGCGAGCTGGGTTACCCCATCGGTGCCCAGCGCGGCGTGGAAGGCGGTTACCAGCTGGCCGCGGGCGCCGCCCTGCCGCCGCTGATGGTCGATGACGAGGAGGCCGTCGCCCTGGCTATCGGCCTGCAGGCGGCCGCGCAGGGCGCCGTCGAGGGCATCGCCGAGTCCTCGGTGCGCGCGCTGGCCAAAGTAGTGCAGATCATGCCGGCCCGGCTGCGGCGCCGGGTCGAGGCGCTGAGCGCGATGACGGTGCCCGCGAGCTGGGGGAGCGCGGGCCAGCCGAGCGTGGATCCGGGCCTCCTGACCACCGTCGCCCTCGGCTGCCGGGACAGCGAACGGCTCCGCTTCTCCTACACCGCGGCCGACGGCCAGCACACCGGCCGGCACGTCGAACCACACCGCCTGGTCCTGCTCGGCCGCCGCTGGTACCTGGTCGGCTACGACCTCACCCGGCACGACTGGCGTAGCTTCCGCCTCGACCGCCTCACCGCGCCACGCGGGACCGGGGCGCGATTCCGGCCCCGCAAGCTGCCCGCCGCCGACGCTGCCGCTTTCGTCCGGGCCGGCATCGACAATGTCACCGCTGCATACGACGTTGAGGTTCTCGTCCTGGCTCCGGCCGCGGCCGTGCGCCAGCGGATCGGCCGGTGGGCCGCGGTCGAGGACATCGACGCCGGCTGCTGCCGGGTACGCATGACCGCCGACTCACTGGACTGGCCCACCATGGCGCTGGGCGCGGTCGGCGCAGATTTCCACGTCGTCTCCCCGCCCGAACTGCTGGACCAGGTCCACGACTGGGGGCGCCGATTCAGCCGAGCCGGGCCCCTGCCCGCCCCTGAGCCCGGCCCGCCTGCGCCGCCGGGACCCGGGTGGCGGGGTCGAGCGGGTTGATCCCCATGGCGGTGACGGACGCTTCATCGGGCGCGATCACCGTGACCTGCGAACCGCCAGAACGCAGCCGTTCCACGACTTCCTGCAGCGGCACCGGCTGCGGGAACGGCCAGACGCCAGGCACCTCGCAGCTCGCGGCCACCAGCGCGTCGAGCGGCAGCCCGCTGCTGACCTGCGCCGCCACGGCCGCTCCGGCCGACGTGCCGACGAGCAGATCCGCTCCGGTCACGTCCTGGCCCGCGTCGGCCAGCCCGGCCAGCGCGCCGGTCATCCAGGCGATACCCGCTACGCCTCCGCCGCCCAGCACCAGGGCCTGACCCTCCGGCATCGAGCCTCCCGTCCCCACCCGAACCATGATCGTTACTGCGCTAACCTACGCCACGGTCGCACGCTCGCGTCCCGCCGCATGTGGATTCCGGACTAAGGTCGTGCCATCTGCGCAAGCTCAGCGGGAGGACATGGTGACGGTACTTGAGAGTTTCGCCCTGACCGGCAAGAAGGCGCTGGTCACCGGCGGAAACCAGGGCCTGGGCAAGGCCTTCGCCGCCGCGCTGGCGCAGGCCGGCGCCCAGGTGGTCATCGTGGCCCGCGACGCCGCCCGCAACGCGGCGGCGGTCCGCGAGCTGACCAGCCAGGGTCTGGCGGTGTCCGCCCTCGACGCCGACATCACCGCCGACGCCGGGCCGGTCACCGGCCAGGCCGCCGAGGCGCTCGGCGGCCTGGACATCCTGGTCAACAACGCCGGGACCTGCATCCACAAGGAATCCTGGCAGGTGACAGACGATGAATGGGCGCAGGTGTTCGACCTGAACGTGACCGCGCTGTGGAAGTGCAGCCTGGCCGCCGGCCGGCTGATGGCCGCCGCGGGCGGCGGGTCGATCGTCAACGTGGGCTCGATCTCGGGGATGATCGTCAACCGCCCGCAGTGGCAGCCCGCCTACAACGCCTCCAAGGCCGCCGTGCACCAGCTGACGAAGTCGCTGGCGGCGGAGTGGGCGGGCTCGGGAATCCGGGTCAATGCGATCGCCCCCGGCTACGTCAAGACCGAGATGGCCCCGGTCGACCGGCCGGAGTTCCGCCGTTACTGGATAGAGGACACCCCGCAGCGCCGCTACGCGCTGCCGGAGGAGATCGCCCCCAGCGTCGTGTTCCTGGCCAGCCCGGCCTCGTCGTTCATGACCGGCGCCGTCCTGGTCATCGACGGCGGCTACACCCTCTGGTGAACAGCCGGCCTAGCTCGCCGCGTCGGCTCCGGCGAAGTCCCAGACCGCCCGCAGCGCCTGTTCCGGGGTCTCGACCTGGGGCATGTGACCGGTATCGGTGAGCAGCTGGAACCGGGCGCCCGGGATGGCGGCGGCGAACGCGCGCCCGTAATCCGGGTCGACGATCTGGTCGCTGTCGCCCCACAGCACCAAGGTAGGCGTCGCCGCGGCGGCCAGCCGCCCGGCCAGGGTCGGGTCGGTCATCGCCGTCCCGGCGTAGGCAGCTAGCGTGGCCCGGTTGCCGGCTGCGATCGCCTGTGCCGCGGGCGGCAGGGTACTGGGGTCGATCCGGAACGGGGCTGGGTTAAAGAAGCTGAGGCCGAACACCTGATCCATGGTGAGCGAGAAGAAGTCGGCCACCGGATGGCCAGGCACCTCGATCCCGACGGCGTCGACGAGGATGAACTTGCTGACCAGCGGTGCGGACAGCACGGCCATCTCGGCGGCGATCCAGCCCCCGATCGAGTTCCCCACGACCGTGACGCCGTCCACCCCGAGCTGCTCGAGCAGCGCCACATACAGCGCGGCGAGCCCGCCGACGGTGTGCAGCGCCTCGGGCCGGGGCGTGCCCCCGAAGCCAGGGTGGACCGGGCGGATCACCCGGGCGGGCTCGGCTTGCGCGAGCAGGGTGCCGAATCCGGCGACCGTGTCGGGTCCGCCGCCCCCGTGCAGCAACAGAACCGGCCGGCCCTCTCCCTGCTCATCGACGGTGACGTCGACGGGCCCGATGCCGTCGAGCTTGACGCTATAGGTGGTGATCATGATCTCTCCTGAGGCAAAAGGGGAACAGTTACTCGGCGAATTCGGTGGCGGGCACGGTGGCGTACCGGCTCATCGCCTCGATGGTGGTTTCCGGGGTCAGGGCCTGGCCGCTGGCGATCATGTCACGCAGGTCCCGGAAGTACTGAACGTACAGGTCGGGCGTGAACGAGTTCAGCAGCACGGCGGGCTGGTCGCCCGGATTGGCGAAGGTATGCGGGGCGCCCGGCGGGATCATCACCAGGGTTCCCGCCGGGGCCTCATAGGTCTTGTCAGCGACGGTGAAGCGCGCCGTGCCCGCGACGACGTAGAAGCCCTCGTCGTGCCGGGCGTGCCGGTGCTGGGGCGGCCCTTCGGTGTGCGGGGCGAGGGTGATCTCGCCCAGCCCGAGCCGGTGCCCGGTGGTGCGGCCGTCCTCCAGGATGCGCATCTGGGTGGGCCCCAGCCGGAGCACCTCACCGTCCGCCGGGCCGACTACCGAGACCTCAGTCATCTGACTGCTCCTTCGTGAGAGTTAACTCTCACGAATATAGAGTGCTGGCAACCGTAATGCAAGTCAACTATCATAAAGCGTGGGAACTAGCATGAGACGACGGGAGCGACGGGGGTATACCGATGATGATCGACGGCGACACCGGGCGGGTCAATCAGAAGAAGCGCACCCGCATCGCGATCGTCCAGGCCTGCCGCGAGCTCATCCGCTCGGGTGCCACCGTGACCATGCCCGATGTCGCACGGCTGGCGCTGGTCTCGGAGGCCACGGCCTATCGCTACTTTCCGGACCTGGCCTCCCTGGTTAACGAGACGTTCGACGGAATGTGGCCCAGCCCGGCGGAGGCCCTCGGCCCGGTGGCGGGCTCCCGCGACCCGGTCCAGCGGATCGCCTTCGCCTGCGAGTTCCTGCTGCGCGGCGTGCTCAGCTCGCAGACCGCGGTCCGGGCCATGATCGCGGCCACCATCGCCCGCCCCGAGCAGGCGGCCACCAGGCCGGGCATCCGGTTCGGCCTTATCGAGGAGGCCCTGGCACCGCTGAACGACACGATGGGCGGCGCCGATCCGGCGCGGCTGACCCGGCTTAAGCAGGATCTCGCCGCGGTGGTCAGCGCGGAGGCCCTCTTCTCCCTGACCGACCTGGCCCGGCTCACCCCCGAGGACGCGATCGCCAGCCTCGTCCGGACCGCCACGACCGTCACCGCGACGGCCCTCAAGACAAGCGCCGCCGCCTGACGAGGTAAACCGCCGTTCGTCGTGCCGCGTCTATCGACATGTAGGGCGCGGACATCGCTGCGGCGGCGTTCGGCTTCGGGGGGCGACGCCTGGCGACGGCCAGGCACTGGAGGGCACATCATGGTCCGCGATGAGACACGTGCTGCCCAGGCGAAGGCGAGACACTCACTCAATGGCTCCTGGATGGCTGATGCCTTCCGGGCGACTGCGCTTCTGGACGTCATGAAAAGGGCGGTCACCCGCCGGAGCCCGCGCCAGGGCAGGCCGAGGCCCGTGACAGGCCGGCACGCCGCGCCGGCCAGCAACCGCGCAGCGCGCGGGTGAATGCGCCCGGGTCGCTTACCTGCGGCGAAGCCTCGCGTCGGCGATAGCGGGCGGCGTGGCGGCGTAGTTGTCCCTGGGGTCCAGGTCAGTCCCCGGCGGGACGATCTCGTCGATGCGGTCCAGGATGTCGCCGGTCAGCTCGATGTCGGCGCCGGAGAGCAGCCCGTCGAGCTGGTCGGCCGTGCGCGGGCCGATCAGCACGGACGTGACCGCCGGATGCGCGCGGACGAAGGCGGTGGCGAGCTGCGGCAGCGTCAGCCCCGCCTGGTCGGCGACGGCGGTGAGCTCCTTGACCGCGGCGGCTTTGAGCTGGCCGGTCGGGGTCGACGGGTCGTAGACCGACGGGCGCAGCGAGGCCCGGTGGCCTGACGCCGGGTCCGTACGTCCGGACAGCCAGCCGCCGTTCAGCGGGCTGAAGGTGAGCACGCCGAGCCGGTAGCGCTGCGCCGTCGGGAAGACGGCCGCCTCGTGCTTGCGCGTGAAGATCGAGTACATGGGCTGCTCGGTGGTGAACCGGTCAGACCCCTGCCGTTCGGCCACCCACTGCGCCTGGGTCATCAGCTCCGCCGGGAACATGGACGACCCGAACGCCCGGATCTTGCCCGCCCGGACCAGATCCGACAGCGCGGACAGGGTCTCGCCGAGATCTGTCTCATAGTCCGGACGATGCATCTGGTACAGGTCGATGTAATCGGTGTCGAGCCGGCGCAGGCTGTTTTCGACCTCACGCACTATCCACTTCCGCGAGCCGCCCCGCTGGTTCGGATCCTCGCCCATCGGCATGCCGAACTTGGTGGCGATGACCAGATCGTCCCGGCGCCCCTTGATGGCCCGGCCGACGATCTCCTCGGACTCACCGCGGGAGTAGACGTCGGCGGTGTCGATGACGTTCACCCCGGCCTCGAGCGCCCGGTGGATGATGCGGATCGAGTCTTCGTGATCGGGGTTCCCCATCTGGCCGAACATCATCGCGCCGAGCGTGAACTCACTGATGGACATTCCGGTCGCCCCAAGCGTCCTGCGCTTCATTTTCTGCATGCCTTCCAGGCGTCTTAGCTGTACTGATGTCCTCTTAATAGGACCACGCCTGCTCGCCCGGGCGTTAGACAGATCCTGCCGCCGTCTTGCACAATCCTGTCAACCTTGACCGGATCGTGGTTGTGTCGCTGCTCCTGGGGTGCTTGGCTGGCGGCATGGACCTGCTCGCCGAACTCCGGCTGCTGATCGTCCGGCACGCCGGCGGCGCCTCTCGGCATCGGACCACGATCCTGGACGGCGTCTCCATCAGCTCCGTGACAGAGCCCACCCCGCCGGCCGCGGCGATGTCCGAGCCGTCGCTGGCTGTGGTGGCTCAGGGCGTGAAGCGCACGGTGCTGAACGGCGTACCGTACGACTACCGCACCGGCCAGTACCTTGTGGTGTCGCTGGACCTGCCGGTCATCGGCCAGGCACTGCAGGCCAGCGCGGATGAACCCTTCGCCGTCTTCAGCATGAAGCTGAAGCCGGCGGCCATCGCGCCGTTGCTGTTGGAGACCGTTCATGCCGCCAGGCCGCCCGCCTTTTCCGGCCTAGCGATCAGCGACGCGACACCCGAGCTGCTCGACCCGGTCGTCCGGCTGCTGCGCCTGCTGGATCACCCGGACGACCTCCGGGTGCTCGCGCCCGGCCTGGAGCGGGAGATCCTCTGGCGCCTTATCACCGGCGAGCAGGGCGCGCTGGTCCGGCAGATCGGCCTGGCCAGCAGCAGCCTCACCCACATCTCCCGCGCGATCCGCTGGATCCGCGAGCACTACAACGAGCCCGTGCTCGTCGCCGACCTCGCCGCGTTGTCCGGGATGAGCGCGTCGTCCTTCCACCGGCACTTCCGCGCCGCGACCTCGATGACGCCGATCCAGTTCGCCAAGCAGATCCGGCTGCAGGAGGCCCGTGCCCTGCTGATGACCCAGCCGGCCAACGTCGCCGAGATCGGCTATCTCGTCGGCTATGAGAGCCCGTCCCAGTTCAGCCGGGAGTACCGCCGGACGTTCGGCGTCCCACCAGGCCGAGACGCCGTGCGGCTGACCGCGACCGTGTGAGGATAGCCGGATGAAGCGGCGCAGGAGATTCCGGTCGCCCCGAGCGTCCTGCGCTAAATTTTCTGTATGCCTTCCAGGCGTCTTAGCTGTGCTGATGTCCTCCTAACTGGGCATCTGAAACCCCGAACTAACCCCTGCAGTCACATCAATCACTACCATATATTTGTTCGAAATACTATGTTTTACGTTGCCATCTAGCACGCTATACGTTATTATGTTCTAAGGACGTCGCAACGACGAATAAAATTCATCTTTCTGAACGGGCGGTGCCGCGTGACCCAACGACCGGCTTCCCCAGACCCCGGGCGGGACGACGATCCCACCCGGCGTCCTGGCGAACCGGGCGGCACCCCCGATGAGCACCCCGGCGATGGCGAGCCGGAGCTGTCCCCGTCTGGTACGGACTGGCTGACCGATGACGAGTGGCTGGACTGGCTGTCCACGGTTGCCCCCGGGGACGAGGATCCAGAGAACGATCCAGGCCAGGCCGCCCGCAGCGCCAAGCCCGCCCGGGGCGCCAAGGCCGCTCGCGCCCCCAAGGGAACCGCTCGTGTCCCGAAGGGGAAGCGCCGCGGTCCGGGGCAGCCCGGCTCGGCGCGGCGCATCCCCGGCGACTCACCCGGCCCGGTCGGCGCGTTCGCGACCGGCCAGGTGA
>Ga0302324_100020549_pt1 | contig 12910 bp, 9 predicted proteins | sample Palsa_T0_1_FD_201949 | JGI IMG/M metagenome (GOLD analysis project Ga0302324, IMG submission 201949) | Peat permafrost microbial communities from Stordalen Mire near Abisko, Sweden - Palsa_T0_1 | ecosystem: Environmental > Terrestrial > Soil > Palsa > Peat permafrost | place: Sweden: Abisko...
CTACCCGGAAGATTTCCTCATCCCGTGGCTGGCCATCACGCTGGGGCGCCCGGTCAAGTGGGCGGAGGACCGGGCCGAGCACCTGATGGCGGCGAACCATTCCCGCCAGCAGCACCACCGGATCGCCGCCGCCTTCGACCACGACGGCCGCATCACGGGCCTGCGGGACGACATCGTCCACGACAACGGCGCCTACTGCCGAACCCACGGCGTCGCGGTCCCCGAACTGACCGTGGCGATGCTCCCCGGGCCGTACCGGATTCCCGCCTACCGCGGCCGGGTCCGGGTGGTACTCACCAACAAGACCCCGTGCGGCACCTACCGCGCCCCGGGCCGGTTCGAGGGCACCTCGGCCCGCGAGCACCTGCTCGACGTGGCCGCCACCCAGCTCGGCATCGACCCCATCGTGCTGCGCGAGCGTAATCTCCTGACCAAAGACGACATGCCGCACCACCGCCACATCAGCACGCTCGGCACCGACCTGGTCCTGGACACCGGTGACTACCCGGCCCTGCTCGTCGCCGCGGTCAAGGAGGCGGAGCGCCTCGGCTACCGGGCGGAGGCGCACCCGATCGGCCCGGCCGGCCCCAAGCCGCGCGGATTCGGCCTGGCCATGTTCGTGGAGAAGAGCGGCCTCGGGCCGCAGGAGACCGCCGACGTCGCCGTGAGCAAGTCAGGCACCGTGCACGTGTTCTCCGGCGGGACCTCGGTGGGCCAGGGCATCGAGACCGTGCTCACCCAGATCGCCGCGGACGCGCTCGGCGTCGATCCGCAGGTCGTGCGGGTGGTCGCGGGCGACACGGCCGCCCAGCCTTTCGGGGCCGGATCGTGGGCATCGCGGTCGACTGTGGTGGGCGGCACCGCGGTCCACCAGGCGGCGACCGCGGTGCGAGAACGGGCCGTGCAGCTGGCCGCCCGGATGCTCGAGACCGCCGAGGCAGACCTGGAGGTCCGCGACGGATCCATCGGCGTCCGCGGCGATCCGAACGCCCGCGTCACCCTGGCCGCCGTCGCCCGGGCGGCCGAGCCGGCCGGCGGGTACCTCACCGCCGGTGAGCCGGCCGGCCTGTCCGCGCGCCGCCGGTTCGAGGTCGCGCGGATGACCTACCCCTATGGCGTGCACGCCGCGGTCGTGGAGGTGGACGCCGGGACGGGACGGGTCCGGGTGCTCAGATACCTGGTGGCCTACGAGGTGGGCCGGGCGATCAACCCGATGCTGGTGGAGGGCCAGCTGATCGGCGGCGTGGCCCAGGGGATCGGCGGGGCGCTGTTCGAAGAGTTCAGCTACGACGACGCCGGGCAGCCGCAGGCGATCACGTTCATCGAGTACCGGATGCCGACCGCGGCGGAGATACCCCCGGTCGACGTGCTGCTGGCGCAGGACGCGCCCTCACCGGGCAACCCGCTCGGCGTGATGGGAGCGGGCGAAGGCGGCGTCAACGCGGTCGGCGCGGCCGTGGCGAACGCGGTCCGGGACGCGCTCGGGCTGGCCGGCGGCGTCGGGCAGCTCCCGCTGACCCCGGCTCGCGTCCGCGCCCTGGCCGGCCGAACCGAGGGCGAGGCGTGACGGCCGACATGCCCGGCTACATCAGCAAGACCGACCTGGTGGCCGCGCTCATCCGTGAGCTGATCATCACCGGTGAGCTGGGCGCGGGGGAGCAACTGCGCCAGCGGGACCTGGCCCAGCGGTTCGGGGTCAGCCAGACCCCGGTACGGGAGGCGATGCGCCGGCTGGAATCCGAGGGGCTACTGGTCTGCGATACCCACCGGGGCTTCACCGTGGCGGCGTCCGACGAGGGCCGGATCGAGGAGAACTTCCAGATCCGCGCGGCGCTCGAATCGCTCGGTGCGTCGCTGGCGGCCCGCAAGATCGACGCGGATGGCCTGGCCCGGCTGCGGGACCTGAACGAGAAGATGCGTGCACTCGCCGATGACGACCCCTCCTACGCGGAGCTGAACCGGGAGTTTCACTTCACGGTCTATGAGTATGCCCGCAGCCCGCTGCTGCTGTCCCTGATGCGGCTGCTCTGGGCGTCGCTGCACGGCGGTCCCAGGGTGTCACGCACCCACGCCGAGTCCGCCCGCCAGCACGACGAGATCCTCACCGCCCTGTCCGACGGGGACGCGGCCAGCGCATCGGCGCAGACCTATCAGCACATTATGGGCGCCGACCCGGTAAAAGAAATGACAGAGTAAGGCCCGTCGAAAGAGCCGAGGGGGCGTAAATGCCAGCGATTGTGACCGACGACGGCGTCACCCTGCACGCCGAGGAGACCGGCACGGGAGAGCCGGTTCTGTTCATCCACGAGTTCGCCGGCGACCACCGCAGCTGGGAGCCGCAGGTCCGGTTCTTCTCGGCGGCCTTCCGCTGCGTCACCTACGCCGCCCGCGGCTACCTGCCCTCGGACGTGCCCACCGATCCGGCCGCCTACTCGCAGAAGCGCGCGGTGGCGGACGCGATCGCGGTGCTCGACGGCCTCGGTATCGGCCAGGCGCACGTGGTCGGCCTGTCAATGGGCGGTTTCACCGCGCTCCACCTTGTCCTGGCTCACCCGGACCGGATTACCTCGGCGGTGGTCGCCGGGGCCGGATACGGCGCTCAGCCTGAACGGGCCGAGGCGTTCCGGGCCGAGTCCATGCTCACCGCGGCGGCGTTCGCGGCCGAGGGCGCGGCCAAGGTCGCCGAGCGCTATTCGATCGGCCCGGCCCGGGTCCAGTTCCAGAACAAGAATCCGCGCGGCTGGGCCGAGTTCGCCGCGGCGCTGGCTGCTCACTCCTCGCTCGGCTCTGCCCTGACCATGCGCGGCGTTCAGGCCGCCCGGCCGTCCCTCTACTCGCTCACCGGCGAACTGGCCCAGGTGCGCATTCCTGTCCTGGTGCTGGTCGGCGACGAGGACGAGGGTTGCCTGGAACCGGCGCTTATGCTCAAGCGCACCATCCCCACCAGTGGTCTCGTCGTCCTGCCGCGTACCGGCCACACCGCCAACCTGGAGGAACCCGACGTCTTCAACCGCGTCGTCGACGAATTCCTGGCCGCCCAGGCCCGCGGCGCCTGGCGTCAGCGCGACCCTCGCTCACTGTCCGCCTCCACGACCGGCATGAGCTGACCGCCGTACCTCAGTGCACTCCGCCTCCGGCCGGTAAAAAGTACATTTTCTGAACGGCCCTTGGTTCCCTTTCAGGCAAAGGCCTATCGCTCCGGTGTAGGTAAACCCTGCGTCGGCGAGCGCCGATGTAGTTGCTGCGGTCGTAGCGCCCTACAGGCCGCTGACGAGGAGGTTCGTAGTGGAAAGTCCCACCCCGTTGGCCCAGATCTCATTGCCCGCCCCGATATCGGTCAGGTACTGTCCGGACCCTAGGTTGTTGTTCGCGATTGCGTCCGCATAGAAGTTCGCCAGGTTAAGGCTGCTCACACTGTTAATGACACTGCCCTGGGCTAGTGCATACAGGGTGTATGGCCACTTACGGCTTCCCGAAGGCGTGTAGCGGACGTACCACATGTACCCGTCGATGCTGACCTGGGTGCCGGAATGAGGCAGGCCCAAGCTGGAGAAATTTGAGCTATTGATGAGAACCATGACCTCACCGCTGGGCGTGGGATCGGATCCTTCGCTCCCTGAACTGGCAAACCAGCTATCGATCCCGGTATCGAACGCAGATCCGCTTTGCGGGCTATTAGCTGTCGACCACGTAACCTCCGGCTGGATTGACGATTCGGGCGCCGGCAATCCACTGGACGTGGTGCAGTAGCCACCCTGGCATCCCACATTGATGTCGGGATAGGAGAGGATCCCGCCCGTGTAATTTCCTGCTGACTGAGCGACGATATAGTTGGCCGCGGCGCCGATGTTGGTTTCGCAAGCCGTGCCGCCGCCCCAGTTGTCTGAAACAAGCAGGCCTTGGACATTGTCGGACTGCTCGACGGTCAGCCAAGACGTTTGCCCGCTCGGACAGCTGGCGGCATTGGCCGCGGGGGCGGCAGCTAGCGCTGAGAATCCACAGGCGCTTATGAAGAGAATGGCTACGAGGTATGGCATCGGTCTTGGTACTCGCACGATGTTCCTTTCCAGCAAGTGACCCTTTGTCGTCTCTAAAATCGGTGGGAGCCGTCATGGCATACCTTTTTTGGTTGAGCCTTAAATCAGCTTTCGAGAAGCGGGAAAGCCCGTTTCCTTGATCATTCGTGCGGCGGCACCAGGACCACGAGGTGAATCCCGCCCGCGTGTACGTTCAGCGGTGATAGTCCGCTGAACGTACATAGTCTTAGTGACCTGACTTGCCAGCGCTAGCCCCGAAACCCTGGAGCCCCACTCCGTGCGGTCTCGTTTCATCCCAGCCGTGCCGGGCACCGGTAGCCCAGTACGGGTGGCCAGCACCGCCAACACCGCCAGCACAGTCGCCGCGACGGCGACGGGCCTGTCAAGCACGGTCGCTGGCGCCCTTTAAGCCGCAGGTAACGACGGGACAATGGCCTCACCTGCAGGCCGGAAGTTCCTCAAGGGCGTACCAGTCTCAGGGTCGAGGCGCCACGCCGGAACGCCGTTTCGGCCGTCCGGCTGTTCTCGATGTGCCAGTCCTGGTTGTAAATGCCGCCGTGCTGAGCTATGTCGAACCAGACGAGTCCGAGCGTGCCGTAATGGCGCATGCCGGCGAAAAGGTTCGCGATCTTTGCCGCCTGGCCAGCGTTGGGTCCGACGGCGGTCTCGGATAGCAGTACCGGCAGGGTGGTGAACTTCCGCAGCTGGGCAATCGTTTGGCCGAAGATAGTGAAGAAATTTTCTGACGGGCGGTAATAGTAGCCGTCGATGCCGACCCAGTTGACATACTGCGCACCGGGCCACCAGGACGCGATCGGCCCAGTGCCGGGTTCATCCGCCTGAAGGGTCCACAGCCACATGACGTTGCCGACGTGCTGACCGCGGAATAGCGTCACGACGTGCCGCCACGCCGCAACGAACGTCGCGGGCGGGACGTGCCCGTAGCCCCATGAATACCAGTAGGCGTTCATCTCGTGGCCGAAGCCGATAACGACCGGCTGGCCGAAGTTGCGGACGCTGTCCGCAAACGAGCGCAGATAACCGTCATAGCCGCCGGAGGCAATCCTTGAGACGGAGGCGAGGGTGGGATCCCATTGCAGGATCGTAGCCGCGCCGTGCTGGTGAACGGTCTCTGCGAACGAGGTCTGGAAGGCTTCTCCCCAGCCGCTGTAATACCCGACGAGGTTAGGCTGCCTGCCCACTGCGCTCGTGAAGGCCGCGACCGGCTGGTAGGTCCGAGGCGGCCCGGTCTCATAGACGCCAAGGTATGAGGCTAGGTCCGGCGGCAAGATTCCGGAGCCAGGCGAGGGCCTCGCGAAGCGATGGACGGCGACGACCACAGCGGCAGCTGCGATCACGAGAACGACGAGAATCACCAGCCGGGATCTCATCAGTGTCGTCTCCACGCGGTAGGAACTGACCCGTGCCAGGATTCCAGTCCCCCGGCTCTCCTCAGGCTGCCCTCCTGCTACTTCAATGCGTTACGGAACGTCGTAAGCGCGACAGCGTTACCTTCGAGCCGCCAGTCCTCGCCCTTGTAGAGGCCTCCGTAGCTATGCTGGTCGAACCAGACAAGACCTAGGTAATTTTCCGTGCGGAGTCCAGCAAAGAGGTCTTTAATTCCTCGCGCTTGTCCGGCCTGCGGTCCCACGCCGGTCTCAGCGATCAGCAGTGGGTCTTTAGTAAATTTCCGGACCGCCGAGATCACTGGAATGAAGACGTTGTTAAACGTGTCTCCAGGTACATAGTAGTAGCCGCTGACGCCGACCCAGGTGACGTACTGGGAACCAGGCCACCAATCACGTACCGGCCCGGTCTGCGAGCTAGCAGAGTTCACTTGCCAAAGCCAGATAACATTGCTGGCGTGCTGGTGCCGGAAGAGAGTAACAATATGCCGCCACGCTGCGACGAAGGTCGCCGGAGGAGTATGGGTATATCCCCACGTCTCCCAAAAACCATTCATCTCATGACCAAAACTAATGATCACCGGATGCTTGAAGGCCGCTATCTCGTCAGCAAATGAGGCCAGGTAAGAGTCATACGTACCTGACGCTATTTCGGCCAATGAGATGTTGGTTGGATCCACCTGTATAATCGTCTTAGCGCCATAGCTGGCAGCAGTTTCAGCGAAATTCTTCTGGAAGACTTCTCCCCATCCACTATAATAGGAGACGAGGTTGGGCTGCCTGCCGATAGCTTTTGCGAACTGCTCTACGCCAGAGTATGTGTACGGCGTATCTGGCTCGTATACGCCGAGATAGCGCACCGGCTGCGACTGTGATTTCGCCGGCGCCGGTGACGCTTGCGTGTTCTTATGGAACGCCTTATCTACAACGACTACCGACGCGATGGCGACGACCAATGCGGCAAGTGCCACGAGAGTCATATGCCTAAGGACCCACGACGGTTCCCGATGGTTGCCCCGCGGGGCGGTGTTCCTACGCTCACTAAGCTCACGCTGTGTCACTAAAAGTTCCCTTTGCGGCATCGCGAGGTTGCTGAAACGTTCACCGTAGTGCTGTCTTCACGTCAAGCCTGGCACATCGCCATCAATCGTCGCGGCCAGATCGGCGAAGATCGAGCCGCGACGCATAGCCGCCGAGGCTCGATCTCGGTCCCGGCGGTCCTGGCGCACCTGGACTGCCCGGCCGCCCCGGCGAGCCGGGGCGGCCGGGCGGCGGGGCGGTGCGCAGCAGGAAGGCGCTCACGCGATCTTGTATTCAATATCCTGAGACTCGCATCAGGCTGGGTGACGTTGATCTCTAATTGCCTCAGCGATGTACATGAAGCCGCCCTCAAGCAGGCCGCGCCTAGCTCCCTTCAGAAGGTAGGCCGGGAAGTCATGCGGCAGCTGTCCTACCCGCAAGCTCTTGCTACCATTCCTGAGGTCCCGGAACGCATATGGGGATAGCCGAAGGATATCGAAGGCTATCGTCGGTCTCAAGCGGATCATACTGGCGTAGAACGCGGAAAGGCCCGCACTGTACCCATAGAGTTGCTTTTGAAGCGCGGTCATCTCTCGCCGGTGCGTGTGCCATGTAATGGCACTGGGCCAGTGGAGAATAGCGCGGCCCGACAAGAGGAGCAGGGAAAGTACTTGAGTCTCCTCCCCGCTGTGGGTCCTGGTGCCCGCTCCAAGACAAGGGTCGAATCCGTTAACCGAATGCAAGGCTTCGGTCCGGAAGGCCATATTCCCTCCTGGACCGAACGCAGGCAACGGATAGAGCGGACTGGCCACCGACGGAGCACCCATTTGCAGAATCTCTGGCATCAGGTTCCGCCCCTTATTGAAGCCTCCGTACTGTTCGAACCGGACCTGCGCCTCGAAATCCAGCTCTGCCGGGAACATCACGCCGCAGACGGCCGCTGGCTTTGCCTTATGGGCGAATCCTTCCTTCAACCGCCGTACCCAGTCGGCATCCGCCACTTCGTCGTCATCGATCCAGGCGATCAGCTCGGTGCGGACCGTACCGAGCGCCCGGTTGCGGGCGCGGGAAAGCCCTGGTCGTGGCTCGACGATGTACTCGCACCGGGCAAGATCAAGCTCCTCGACAACCATCGCCGTTGTCGTTGAACCCTGGCTATTGTCGACAACTAGAACCTCAAAGTTGGCGTCCGTCTGCCGCCCCAAGCTGGTCAGCGTTGCCCGCAAGCCTGACGGCCGGTCGCGGGTGCAGATCACCACCGTCATGTCCAGGTCGGCCGCCTCCGGTTGCGGCACTGGGCGCAACCTATCGTCCGCAGTGGCCCTGATGTTTAGGCGGTCACGCAGCTTCCGGGTTGAAACACTCGTGTCTTCGGTTACATCCCAAAAGGAAATCTCCTGTGGAACGCCGTCGATCCTGGAGAGACACCACATGGCGTTGTAGTCCTTGACGGGGATGCTGTCATCGCCGTCCCGGCCGATCGATGCTAGCTCAAGGTCCAGCACGCGAGCTGGCGCCCGGAGGCCGTTCCGGTCAGTACGTTGCACTCGACGAGTCTCCCGTTTCAAGGCACCGCGGCACGGTTGCGGTATTACGGTGCGCTATGGGGTGTTATGGTACCCAGCGAGCGGACCCCAAGAGCCCATGTTCCGGTCGCGGGCCACTCCGCAAGCCCGGTTGTAAGCAAGAAGCAAGATGCTGTTTAGCTAGTATGTACAGGTCGTCCTACATAAAGTGAATGTATGGTCGAATGCGGTTGTCCGTGCCGCACCGACCCCTAAGGTGAGCGGTTTCCCGGCGAAAAGAGGGGCGAGGGATGCGGATTCTCGTTGACCAGTCCGGCTATGACCTGTTGAATATCGGCGACGTGGCGATGCTGCAATCCTGCGTATCACGACTTCAGCAGCAATGGCCAGATGCCGAAATCATGGTCATCGCACATGAGCCTGAGCGCCTAGCATCCTATTGCCCAGGAACGATTGCTATTTCGCGCACCTTGGCTGACCTGTCGTTGTTCCGTCTCATCCCGCAAAGATTCCGGCTCGCATCTGAGCAAGGGTGGAAAATGGCAGCTCCGTACTTTTCCGGCCGCGTCGACCGTCGGCAGCCTGTTCGGGGTAAGCCGTGTACGGCGATCCAGGCCGTTCAGGCGGCTGACATCGTCGTGGCCAGCGGCGGCGGCTATGTGACCGATTCGTGGTGGTGGCATGCGGCGGGCGTTTTGAGCCTGCTGTCCTTGGCCCAGCGCCTCGGTAAGCCGACCGCTATGTTCGGGCAGGGCATCGGGCCGATAGGCCACCACGCGTTGCGCGTGCAAGCCCGTTCTGTTCTGCCGAAGCTTAAAGTTATCGGCCTCCGAGAAGACCGTATTGGCCGCGACTTGGTGCTCTCCTACGGAATGTCACCAGAAACCGTGATCGTGACGGGCGATGACGCCTTCGAGCTGCTTTGCGACGCAACAGCAGTCGAAGGTGACGCTCTAGGGGTTAATGTTCGGGTTACTGGCTATGCGGGTGTTAAACCGGCGGCCGCCGCGGCTGTGGGCGACCTAGTGCTGCGGACCGCGGCGGCGCTCCAGGCGCCGGTGGTCGGGCTTCCCGTGTCCCGGTACGCGGCAGATGCCGATATCGATGCGATCCGTGCGGCGTTCAATCGCAGTACCGGGGTCGTCCTGAATGACATCGCCTCCCCCGATTCTCTGATCTCGGCTGCGGCCAGCTGCCGCGCCATCGTTACGGGCAGCTACCACGCAGCGGTCTTCGGCCTCGCGCAAGGCGTGCCTGCCGTGTGCTTGACCGGGTCGTCCTATTACGCGGCAAAGTTTGGCGGTCTCGAAGCCTTGTTCCCGGGCGCCTGCTTCGTTGTTCCGCTCGACACGGCGGATTACGGCTCCCGACTCGGCGCCGCGATCCATCAGGCGTGGTACCTGCCGGTCTCGGCGAGAGCGGCAGCGAGGGATGCGGCCCAGCGCCTGCGCGATGCCGGACGAGTGGCCTACGCACAGTTCCGGGCCGAGGCCGACGGCTCTGCGGTGGTGGCCGCCAATAGTCGGCCCGACCGTCTGTAAACACCAGCCTGGCCGGGGATTGAGGCGCGGTTGGCGGATGACGGCACAGAAAAGCACGTCCGTGTTGGCGGTAACCACGCTGCTCTCGGTTCTGACCGGATTCCATTTCCGGCAGCGCTTTATGGGCTTTAGGGGTAGGTTGGGGGCCGTTGCCCGCTGGCCCGGGAGGCTGTGGTGAGCCTGACAGAACGGTGTCGTCGCCTCGGGACCGCACCGCTGAGGGAGTAGAGGTGGCGGTCGACCGGGTTCTGGTCGGCCACAAGGGGATCGTGTGCCTCGTGGTCGCGGCTGGTGCCGAAGGGTCCCGCTACGCCTGCCGAATGTGTGATCTTGTGACGACTCTTGGCGATGCCACGCTCACGCTGCCTCAGGAGAATGCAGACGCGGGTGCCGACGCTTCCGGATTGGCCCAGAAGCCTGATTCCCTGTCGGTGGATGGTAGCCCACCCGCGGTCGCGGTAAGCGAATCCTCTCCTGACCCGATGGCTGGGACGGCACGCCTGGAGTCAGGAACCGCTGAGGGCACGGCCACGGTGACCGTTGCTGATGCGCGGCTCGCCTCCCAGCAGGAGCTGCCAAGCCGGCGAGGGCGGCATGCGGCGGAGCGTTCACGTCAACCGGTAAGCCCGGTAAGTGCTGTGACTATGATCGCTGCGACCGGTCTTCTGCTCGTGGCCTTTGCATATACCGCGGGGCGCCTCGGTCATGTCAGCTCGCCGTGGGCGAACCGGGCCTATTGGGCTGGTCAAGCCTTCATCTTGGTACCGACAGCTGCCTCGCTGCTCGGACGGCGCGTCCTGACGGCTAGCGAAACCGTGGCTGTGATAACGGTTCTGACGGTCGCAGAGTACTTTGCCTGGATCTGCTACAGCCCTGCGGCGTTTACCTACCCGGACGAACTCGAACACTGGCGCAGCACCGTAAATGTCTTGCAAACCGGCGGCCTGTCCGGCGCTAATTATCTACTACCGATCAGCCCGCACTACCCTGGCCTCGAAGAGGTCACCTCGGCTCTGGTCTCTGTCACAGGGCTCTCGCTCTTCACGTCCGGTCTGATCGTTGCCGGTATCGCTCACCTCCTGTTCATCTACGTGCTGTTCCTGCTTTTTCGGGAGATCAGCGGCTCGCATCGGGTTGCTGGCGTCGCCGTGCTTTTGTACGCCAGTAATTTGCACTTCGCGTCGTTCGACTCGATGTTCATCTATCAGACGCTTGCTCTGCCCTTCCTCGGGCTCACGTTGCTGGCCGCTTGGCGGCTGGCGTCGAAACCACCCGCCGAGCCGCGAGTTGGCTGGCTGATCCTTGCCGTGCTGGCCATAATCGTGACGGTAGCAACTCATCACGTCACCAGCTACGTTCTGGTGGCGGCGCTGGTCCTTATTACTGTGGCTGCGTTGCTCACGGCTAACTGGCGAATGGCGGCTTGGACGGCAGTCCTTGCCGTGCTCTCCGCGACGGCGACTGTTTGCTGGCTGGTGTTTGCCGCACCTGAGACTTGGACCTATCTGCAACCCTTCGCCGACGAATCGCTGCAAAGTTTCCGGGACCTTCTCGCAGGTGGGGGCGCCGACGTTGTGCCGATATCGGCCGGCCCTCTAGCCGACCGGATGTTGTCCGACATAGCTGTCCTCGCGGTGTCGGCGCTGTTGCCCGTTGGCTGGTGGCAGGTCTGGCGACGGCTGCGCCACCAGCCATGGACTGTAGCCCTGGCGATTGGGTCGATCGGCTGGTACGCGACGGTTGCCATCCGGCTCGCCGCTGCCGACGGCAGCGAGCTGGCCGGGCGGGCCGCGACCTTTGTCTTCGTGCCGGCCGCCTACATCGCGGCTCTGGCCGTTGGGCACCTTGCGAGTGCCGTTGTTCGCCGGCATGCGCGCGCCGTTGCCGCCGCCGTGCTGGTGGTAGTGCTCATGCTGCTGTTCGACGGATTGGCCAACGGCTGGCCACCGTACTGGGAACGGCTGCCCGGGTCCTTCCAGGTGGCCGGCTCCGAACGGTCTGTGGAACCCGAAGTGATTGCGGCGGCTGAGTGGACCCTAAAAGCGTTGGGTCACGGCAACCGGATCGCGACCGACGTCGGCAGCTATCCTGTCCTCGGCAGCTACGGCGACCAGGATCCGGTCCGTGACGTCGCATACCTGTACACCTCGTCCGTGTATACGCTAGCGGACGCCTCCCGGGCCAAGCTTCAGGCCCTGCGCTATATCTGGGTTGACCAGCGGCTGAGCCAGTCCCTGCCCGCAAGCGGCCAGTACTTTCCCGTAGACCCGGATGCCGGCAAGTACAAACATCCGCTGCCAGCGGCTGACCTGACGAAGTTCAATACCCAGCCTGGCATTGACCGCATCTACGACTCGGGGAACATCGTCATCTACCAGCTACCGGGGGCATCACATGGGCCGTAGTCAGGTAGACCTGGGGATGACCGCGGCGGTGGCGGTCCTTACTTGCGTGGCGGCCGCGGCCGACGCCCCCGTCGCAGTGATGACCATGTTCGGAATACTGCTCTTCGCGGCGCCCGGTTACCTGCTGGGGCAGCTGCTCCTAGGCTCGGGCAGCGCTGGCCTTGAGCGCGTAGCGGTTGCCGCTGGGCTCGTATTCTGTGTGCCCGTTCTCGGCGGTCTGGTGCTATATGCCGCCGGGGTGCCGCTACACCGGGCCGCGTGGCTTGCCCTGCTCGCCGGGGTGACCTTGATCTGTGACGTGGCGTTGTTCCTCCGCCGCCGGATCGGGGGGCCGGCAGCTCCGGACCAGAAGCCAGCGGCCTGGCGTCTCCCGTCCCGGCACGTCGTGGCGTTCGCTGGCGCAGCGGTAATCGCTCTCGGCGCGGTGGGAGTCGCTCGTGCTGGCGTCGCGATGCAGCACTTTCCCGGCTACACCCAGCTGTGGCTGGACCGTCCGAACCATGACGCCCCGACCGTGACGCTTGGCGTTGATAACGACGAGGGCAGAAGCATGCGCTACGAACTGGTCCTTCTCCACAATAAAGGGATCGTCGCCGTCTGGACTCTCGACCTGCGCAACGGCCGGTCCTGGCAGCACCCAACTCAGTTCACGGGCCGCTATAGCGTAACCGCCAAACTGTACCGGCTGCCCGACCTCTCCAGCGCTTACCGATACGTCTTCATGAACGGTAACGGGAACTAAACTCGTGACTGACGCCCACGTCGGTACTGGCGCAACCGGGACAAGGGCACGTCCGCGGCCTGCGGTGCCGCAGCGGTCGCCGTGGGCGGCCTTCCGGACTGTGTGGCGGCGACATCATGATCTACTGAGCAACGCGAGCACTCTCGCCGCCACGACTGGAGTGACGTCAGCGCTGGGATTTGCCTACTGGGCGATCGCCGCCCGGTTGTTTAGCCAACAGGCGGTGGGCTACG
>Ga0302324_100020550_pt1 | contig 12910 bp, 7 predicted proteins | sample Palsa_T0_1_FD_201949 | JGI IMG/M metagenome (GOLD analysis project Ga0302324, IMG submission 201949) | Peat permafrost microbial communities from Stordalen Mire near Abisko, Sweden - Palsa_T0_1 | ecosystem: Environmental > Terrestrial > Soil > Palsa > Peat permafrost | place: Sweden: Abisko...
TCGACATCACGATACCCCGGACCTGGAAAGGAGTTGCGATCGAGTCCGGGCGGAGGGATGTAGATATTTGTGGCCTGTCCAGGATTGTCTGTGATCGCATTCGAGTAGTTCGGGACCTCGAAATAGTTATTCAAGAACTGATCGTTATTGGTCCCGGTATTTGCGGTGCCGGGGTTGGGGAAGATGGTCGCGGTTTTGAAGGCGTTCCTACTGATACTGGGGTGAGTTCCACCGAGATAAGTTGGGCGCAAGTTCTGATACCCATAGTTGCAAAGGTTGCAGTAAATCTGATGTGGCGCCGTCACGACCGGAGTCCATCCGTAACCGGTGTGGAAGGTCGCGATGCCGCTGAGCGTCCATCCGCCGACGATCTTCTCTGCCCAGTTGTTGCTGCCATGAAAGATCACCGGTTGCCACAAGCCAAAGACCTTGAAAGACGAATTGATATCGAAGTCCGAACGGCCGTAGGAGTAAGCGGGATTGTATAGATAGGGATCGCGAGAATATGGTCCTGAGTCGGTATCCATGCTGTGGGCCCAGGTATACTGTGCCTCCGCGGAGAAAGTGTTGGAGAATTGATGCTTCAGTCCGGCGAGCATCATATTGTTACTCGATTTACCCTGGCTGCCGAAACTGTTGATGCTATTCACCAGAGGGTTCAGTGGGGCCCCCATAATTTGCCCGTATGCGTTGGCGTCGTAGTTGTACAGGGAGTGATGACCGGAGCTGCCTACATAGCCAGCGTTTGCAACCCACGAGTGCCCCAGGTCCCACTGCATATCGAGCGAGTAATGATGCACGTACTCCGTGGGTAGATTGCCGGGCAGCGCCCCGATGTTCGCGCTTCCGCCCGTTGGCAAACCTGCGGAGTTGAAGGTGGTAACCGCGTGCGGATTCGGCGGATAGCCGAAGATGTCTGTCGGGCTGCTCGAAGTAGCGTAGAGGATATTCGGGTTGATCTGGGTTGGATTTTTGCTGGAGCCGGGGACAGAACTGGTTCCCGGTGGGTTGCCGTCATAGTTATTGGCAGTTGCGATCTGCTGCTGGTTGTAGTTGAGCCCGTAGCCGCCACGGAAGACTATCTTGGCGTTGTTCCATGCCGGACTCCAGTTGAAGCCGATCTGCGGTCCAAAGTTAAGTTTTTGCGGGTTCCAGGCGCCAATTCCGGTCCGTATGGTGATCCCGGTCAAAAGAGCAGAGCCGGGGCCGAACCTTAGCACGCCCATGTTATGGTTCTTGTCCGTAAGCGGTCCAAAGTAGGAATAACGCAGCCCGGCGCTCAAAGTAAGGTTGGGACGGGCCTTCCAGTCATCTTGGAAGAAGACACCGAACATGTTTTCCCGGTTATCGTTGCGGTAGCCGCCGGGGACGCCGGTGGTCGCCTGAAACGGACCCCCTTCCGCCTCGGGGGCATCATTGAGGAAGTCCCAAAGGTTGTAGAAAGTGAAGTCCGGCGCCCCGATCGGATCGTTCAGATAGTAGAGCCGGGTAAAGTCAAATCCGAACTTCATCGTCTGCGAACCTAGCACCTTGGTGGCGACGTCCTTGTAGCCATAGGTCCATTGGTCAAGATGATTAGGCGCGGGCACACCGAGGGAACCGAGGCTGATGCTCCCGATGTTCGGGCTGCCACTTATCTGGTCCTGAGGCAGGCCGAAAGGGGCCTGGGGATTGCTCCCGAGCTCGTTATAGCGCCACCCGGCTGCATTGGCACGGGCTTCGTTGAGCAAGGTCGGCGAAAAGGTGTGGTTCCAGATGACTGAGAAGGCATCGTTGATCTGGGAGTGATTGAAGAGCTGATACCCAAGGCCGCCGTTATGCGTGGTCGTGGTCGCCGGAACCCAGTAAATGGCGAAGCTGGCGTGGTCCTTGCTGGTCACGTCGGCGTCCAGTCGTCCGTTGTACTGTTTGAAATCGCTGCTGGTCGGGTTGCTGATGCTGTATTGGGCGATATCCGGAACGTTGGAGAGTCCACTGCCGAGGCCAGGCGAACTGGGGCTCACGTAGGTGAGGTCTTGCGTGCCCAGGCCGGTGGTCAACGGCGAACCAATGTTCAAGCCTTGCCCCGGAATCGTAACGCAGTTTACCCCTTCAGTCAGTCCAGCGTCGTTACAGTTGACTGAGGCAATCACGGTGCCGAGAACTGCCGCTCCCTTGAAGTTGAGATAGGTGGAGGAGATGCTGTTTGCTGGCGCCAGCCCGGCAAACGCGGTCGTGGGGAACCATTGCGTACTGGTCTGCGGCACAGTCTGGCTTTGTCCTTCGTAGGCGAAGAAGGCGAAAATTCTGTTCTTCCAGATCGGGCCGCCGATGCTTCCACCTAACTGGTTGTAACGATCTTCATCGCGGAGCAGCCCGCGCGCTGCGGGCGTGAGCTTTGCTCCGGTGGTTGGATTGAACGCCTGCACCGTGCTTGCGCCGTTCCAACGCTGATAGGCATTCAATCCGGGACGGGTGATCTGGATAAAGAAGCTTCCATGAAGGTTGTTGGAGCCGCTCTGCGATGTGATCTCGGTCAGCGCGCCGGAGAACCGACCATTCTCGGCATCGTAGGCATTCGTGACGATCTTGACGTTGCTGACCGAATCTTCGCTCGGGGTGATGACCGTCGCTCCACCCCAGACTGCACTTGCAGTACTGATGCCGTCGACGCTGTAGCCGTTGGTTTCAAACTGACCGCCATTGGCATTGGCCGAAGCGCCATTTTCGGTGGCAAAGATGCTGCTCGAGTGCCCCAGGTTGCCACCACCACCCGATGAGGCCCCGGTCTGCGTACCCGGAGACTGGTATCCGCCACCTCCGGCTTGCTGGGCTCCGTCGGACAGAACTCCAGGGGCCAGGCGAATAAGGCCGGTCACGTCGCGTTGATAGACAGGCATATGCTGGAGTTCATTCGTAGTAATCGCTCGCCCAGTGTTTGCGGTCTCCGTATCGATCGCCGGTTCGGTGGAGGCATTGACGGTGACCGTCTGACTCACCTCCCCCGGCGTCAGCTGCACGTTGATGGAGTTGGCCTGCTCCGGATTCAGTTGCAGACTCACTAGATCCTTCTCCTGAAACCCATCTCTTGTGACAACCAGCGTGAACGTGTCGGGTGGGAGCGCGTTGAAGTTGTAGACTCCGTTTGAGTCGCTGGTGCGGACCTGCTTTTCGTTGGTTCCGTTGTTGGTAAGGGTTAAAGTCGCGCCCGGAATGACGGCGCCGGTTGGGTCGCTTACCACGCCCTGAATCGAAGTCCGATATTGTCCATGGGCTGAGGGAACGAGGAAACACGCCAACCAGAGGACCGCGAGACTGCTGAGTAGTCCGGTTAAGACCACGGAACCTCGGGGGGTTGAATTTGTGGGTGTCGAAGTGATGGCTTGCGCATTGCCAATTTGCATCATGGCTCTCCTGAAATCCCTACTGCGTTGACCGAGTCTCATACCCTGAAGACGCCGGGTGCGGTTTCGTGCCACCCTCGCAGAGAGCGGACAAGGTCTCGGCTTCTATATAACAATCAGCGCGCAATCGATTGCGCTTTGCTTGGAGTATAACTCTTTATAAAGAACAATCGTCAAGGGACGGTATCCGATGCGCCAAGCCATTTCCGCGGAAAAGTGTTAAGTTTTTCACCCAGTCGACGACTTGCGGGTACGACCTGAAGTGTTTCGATGATGGCCTTCATTCCGGCCCCGCAATCGTAGGATCACAACAACCACATGCCGTCCAAATCCTCCGCCACGCGTCCGGTCAGCCTCAAAGAACTCGCGACCCATGTCGGTTTGTCTCCGGCTACCGTCTCCCGGATCATCAACCAGTCTGCGACCGAACACCGTATCGCGCCAAGTACTCAATTGCGCGTTCTGGCGGCGGCGGCGGCGCTCAACTACAACCCCAACGTCTTTGCCCGCGGACTTCGCCAGAAAAAGAGTTTCATCGTCGGGGTGATGGTTCCGGAGATCAGCGAGGGATATGCGAGCGCGGTTTTGGGCGGCATTGAAGACACCCTGCTGCAAGCGGGATACTTTTACTTCGTTGTCAGCCACCGGCATAAGAAAGATCTGCTGCGCGAGTATCCTCGATTACTGGTCTCGCGCGCTGTCGAGGGAATCATCGCGGTCGACTCCCCGCTCGAAGGCGACCCCTCGGTTCCAGTGGTAGCTGTCTCGAACCACAAGCGGCATAAATCCACCATCAACATCGAACTGGACAACTCCCTGGCAGTACGGCTTGCGCTCGAACATTTGATCAAGTTGGGGCACCGGCGGATCAGCTTTATCAAAGGGCAAAGTTTCAGCTCCGATACCGCTCCGCGATGGAAAGCGATCCGGGAGGTTGCGGCGGAACTGGGTATTCAGGTTAGAACTGAGCTTACTGTTCAACTGCATGGAGACGGTCCCGGAATTGAATTGGGCCAAACTGCCGCGCAGATTTTAATCGATCGAAAGCGTTCATTTTCCGCCCTGTTCGCTTTCAACGACCTTGCCGCCATCGGAGCGATCGTTGCCCTGAAGAAGGCGGCTTTTCATATCCCATCCGATATTTCTGTAGTGGGATTCGATGACATATTCATCGCCTCAACCAATAACCCACCGCTCACCACGGTGCGCCAGCCGATGCGCGAGATGGGACAGATCGCGGCGAAGACCTTGTTGCGGCTTATCCAGGGTCTACCCGTCGATGCCGAACGACAGTCGATCCGGGTGATGCCCACGCTTATCGAGCGCCGTTCGACAACTCTATTCCGCCCGCGGAGATCCTTACACTAAAGCAAGAGCAGAGCAGGTGTAATGTGGGACTGCCACTTTCGAGTGGCCTTCTTGCTTAAGAAACGCCTCAGGGAACGAGTCGCTGCAACCGCGGGATTCGAGTGGCTGGGACTTTCTCGAAGGTTTAGTTGCCGAGGCCCGTCCCAAGGGTGACGGCGTCCGGCAACTTCCAGGCGAAGACCACTCCGCCGCTGCTGGTCAAGACGTACTGATGGCCGTCGAGCTCATAGGTGATCGGCGAACTTTGCATCGCTGCGCCGGTGCCGGCATGCCATAGAGTCTTTCCGTCTTTTGTGTTGAGGGCAAGCACGTTCCCCTCAGCATCGCCGGTGAAGGCGAGTCCGCTGTCCGTGGTCAATACGCCGGCGCTCGAGCCGCCACGGCCGACCGGGTGGCTCCAGCGGATCCTTCCCGTTTGATAGTCGATTGCGTCGACGACTCCTTCGCCCCACAAGCCATAATCGGCGCCCGCCCAACCGTAATTGCCGTCGGCCGGCTTGGCAAAATAAAGACTGTAACTGGGATGGGCATCGACGATGAACAGCCCGGTGGTGGTGTCGAAGCTTGGAGATCGGTAGTTGGTGAGGCCACCTTCGTCGGGCGCGATCAGACGCCCGTCGGGGGCGGGTTCCTTCTCGGGATTCGGAATCGGCTGGCCCTTTTTATCGACGCCCAGCGACCAATTGAGCGGACCGTAAGGAAGGGTCAGCAAGCTCTGTCCATTGGTGCGGTCGAGGACGAAGAAATATCCATTGCGGGAGGTCTGCATCAGCATCTTTCGCGGCTGGCCGTGGAAGTCGCCATCCACCAGCACCGGCGTTTCCACTGCGTCCCAGTCGTGGGTGTCGTGGGGCGACGGTTGAAAGGACCAGGCGAGCGTGCCCGTATCCGGATGGATCGCAACGATGCTGCAAGTGAAAGGATTGTCGCCCGGGCGCGTTTTGCCGTTCAGCACCGGAGTCGGATTGCCCGTTCCCCAGTAGATCAGATCGAGATCCGGATCATAAGTGCCGGTCATCCAGGTCATGCCACCGGTGGCAGAGTTGGGTGTTCCTACCGGCGAAGTGCTGTCCCATTGCCATCGGGTCTGGCCGCTGTCCGGATCGATCGACCGCAGATAGCCGCTGAGGTTGTCGAAATCGCCGGAGACGCCAACAATCACATTCACGACCCCCTTCGATTCAACGATCAGCGGAGCCATGGTTGTCCAATAACCCTGGTTCACATCGGCCACCTTTACATTCCAGCGAACGGTGCCGTCCTTGGCGTTCAGCGAAATCAAGTGAGAATCGGGAGTCAGGAAGAAGAGCCAACCCTTGTACATGCCTACCCCCCGGTGCCCGATATGCAGGCCCTTGTTCGGCGGATAGGTGTAGTGCCAGATCTCGCTTCCCGAACGCGCATCGACAGCCCATACATTGTCCGGCAGAGTGAAGTACAAGATTCCGTCGACCAGTAGCGGTGTGGACTTGAGCTGACCGCGCTGTTCGATCTGGAAGACCCATGCCAGTCCCAGCTTGCCAACATTGGCTGGAGTGATCTGGGTCAGGCTACTGTGACGCCGGCCGGAATAGTCGCCATGATAGGCGGGCCAGCTGTCTGCAGGGGGCTTTATGAGTTGTGCGGCGGTCAAGTCCTGAGCGCGAAGCGACTCCAGGCAACCGGAGGATAGCGTCAGCGCCGCAATGGCGAGCATCAAGGGATAACGAAACTTGCTCAGCACTTTCCGAGGCTCCTCAGGATGATGCTTCGAGTCATGGCCCAGGTTCTTACTTCAGCGTCTGGATGTATGCCATCAGGTTGTGAATGTCGTCGTCCGTGTACCTCGGGAAGAGATCGACATGGGCGCTTACCGGCGAATCGACCTTGAACTTGATGGCGCTGACCGGCCAGGAACGGTAGGTCCCGGTGGAATCGCGCAGGCCTACGGTGAACTCATCCTGGTATGCCAGCTGTCCCTCGACGGTCTTCCCGGAGGGCAATGTTACGGTGATCGTGTCCTTGGCGTCTCTCGGATAAAGCATGCGCTCCTCAAGCTGCAGTCCTTGATATCGGGAAGCGATACCAGCCAGGTCCCCGGTCGGCGAGTGGCATGCCGTGCACCCGCCCGGACCTTCGAAGTATTTCTTGCCGGCAGCAACGTTTCCGGTCTGCAAATCGGCGACGTCGACCCCCCGGCGGCCGCCGGGACGCTGGGAGGACAATTTGACTTGCGAATGGATGAACCTGACGAGGTCGGTCATCTCAGAGTCGGAAAAGTTGAACTTCGGCATCTTGTTCTCGGGGCGGCCATTGGCCACCACGTAGCCGATCTTGTCGCCGTTGACGTCGTCCGCGACGAGCTTCGAGCGAGTCAGGTCGGGGCCGGAGTCGCCACCACCCAGATCGCGGCCATGGCAAAATGCGCAATTTTGTTGGTAGAGGGAGGCTCCCGGGTCAGCTGCGGCGTGTTCGGCTGCGGGCGGGGTCGCAGCCGCGGCGGCCGGCGTTGAGGCTGGTTTGTCGCCGGCAGTGAGGTAGTGGAGCAGGTTGCTGAGATCGGGATCGTTAATCTTGGCGAAGGCCGGCATGGCGCCCTTGCCGTCGTGGATGGTAGTTGTGATCTGCTGGGTGGTCAGCCGGGTTCCGACTCCGACTAAGGAGGGGAACATCGGCGGATGACCCTGGCGGTTTTCTCCATGGCAAACGGCGCAGTTGGCCTGGAAGACCTTGGCGCCGGCAGCACTGGCTTCATCAGGCGGCGAAGTGTCGGTAGGAGTGTTCTGTGCGTTGGCTGCGGCATAGACCGGGAAGTGGCCGGTACCGTAAGCAATTGTTCCCGTGAGAGCAACGACAAGTGCGAAAGTCCAAAGAATCTTCACCAATTTCAAACCGCCCCACCACCCTGAAATGATCGTGCCGCTTCATCCAAACGGACCCCGCAGAGTTGCGAATACTTTCTGTAACCTCGTGCGAGAAACACGTTTGCTGCTCGCTGCGATGATCCGAATCGATACCAAACCACTATAGCGTTTTCAAATAGGCAATAACCGCGTTGATATCGCTGCCGTTCAGTTTGTCTGCAAAAGGGGGCATGACCCCCTTGCCCTGCTTGATGGTTTCGACTGCCTGTTGGGGCGTGATCGCCCCACCTTTAGCGAGGATTCCGTGCAGATTGGGGGGACCGAAGGGAGTTGTGTCGCCCGCCTCCTTGTTATGGCATCCGACGCATTGCGCCTTGAATACCGCTTCGCCATGTTTCACCTGCGAACTTGTCTGAGGCTTTTGCGCCGCAGCGATGCCCGCCATTCCGGCCAGCACAACCGCAGCGGTTGAAACCAGACTGGTTATGAGTTGCGGGCCAGACCTTTGCAACGAAATCTTCCGTGACGGATGCTTCAATTGCTGCTGTCCTCCTAGGGTCTTTGGCTGCCTGACGGGATGCCTTGACGAACAGAGTAACAGAAGTCAGTCGCTTGCTTAGCCTGCCGAACTCAACAAATGCCACCCAGTCCAGAGCTGTTCGCGGCCGGGAGGGGCTGCCGAGAGACGGTACAAGCGGCACCTGCAAGTGGCTACCGGCCTAATTTGCGTCGAAGTGGCCATCCCAGGGGAGCGAAGCCTGTGCCACCGGCCGGAAGCTGAGCCGATGGAGCGCGCTGGGGCCCAATTGCTGCAAAGCAGCCAAGTGTTCCGGTGTGGAATAGCCCTTATGCGAGGCCAGGCCGTAGCCGGGATATTCGCGGTCCAATTCGCGCATAAGCCGGTCGCGATACACCTTGGCGACCACCGAGGCTGCGGCGATCGAGATGCTCAGCGAATCTCCATAAATGATGCTGGTCTGCGCACAGGGAACGTCGAGACGCATTGCATCGATCAACAGATGATCGGCGGAGGGGGAGAGGCGATGGACAGCTGCGGTCATGGCCAGGCGCGTCGCCTGGTAGATATTCACCTGATCGATGACTGCGGCGCAGGTCTCTTCGATGGCGATGGCGACGGCTCGTTTGTATACCATGCCAGCCAATCGTTCCCGGTCCTCGGGCAGCAACTGCTTGGAGTCCCGCAATCCTCGAATCCGGCAGTCGGGGGGAAGGACGACGGCGGCAGCGACTACTGGTCCGAAGAGCGCTCCACGGCCGACTTCATCGACTCCGGCGATGATGCTAGCGCCCTGAGATCGGGCGGCGCGTTCGTATTTGTTTCCGCAGCGGAGGGTGCGAAGCATCCGCAGTTTGAGGGTCGCGGCGGAGACTTCAGGCTGAGCGGACCCCACCAGCCAATCGGTCTCTTCCAGTTTGGTGACGCCAGACATTGCTGCGCTCAGTGTATCGCGAGGAGCGGGTTGAACGGGAAGACGCCCTCGCCGAAGCGGATCTTCACCGGCGGTGAAGCTGGGTGCCCGGAGCAGGCGGGCGCTGAGGTTTTTGTGGTACGCTTGGCTCGCTCGCCAAATGACTGGCTGTCGAGATACGAGCGCCATGCTCGGGGGCACGAAGCCAATATCCCAATACAACTTTACCCAATGGAGTAGAATTCATGCGCTTTTCCCCAAAGTTTTTGTTTTTCTGCATAGCGTCGGCAGTCCTTCCCGCGCTGAGCGGACGAGCACTCGCCGCCACCCTCTACGTTGGAACTTGCCACGCAAATTCCTATACAACCATTCAGGCGGCCGTGACTGCGGCGTCTTCAGGAGCAACCATCGAGGTTTGTCCGGGCACTTACCCCGAACAAGTCCTCATTACCCAGAGCCTGACGCTAACCGGCATTCAAGGCACCTCCAATGGCCTGGTGCAAATCGTGCCGCCAGCCGGAGGCTTGGCCGCCAATGGTTTCGACATTTTTGCCAATCCAGTGGCTGCACAAGTCTTTGTGCAAGGCGCGGGCTACGTAAAGATCAATCATTTCGTAGTGGATGCAACCGGAAACAATCTTGCCGGGTGCGGCGGACCGACTCTGGAAGGAATCTACTATCAGAATTCCAGCGGAGAGATCAAGAACAACACCGTGAGCAACCAGTTTCAGACCAACTTTGCGGCCGACGGCGGGTGCCAAAATGGCCTGGCGATTAACGTGGAGAGCCTGACCAGCTCCAACGCGGTCAAGATCTCCGGGAACTCGGTGCGGGCCTACCAGAAGAACGGGATCACTGCCACCGGGGCCGGAACCGGACTCAACACACTCGGCCCGGTGGTGACAATTACCGAAAACGCTATTGTGGGTCTGGCGGCAACGGCGATGAACTGGCCAGGAGGCGCGGCCGAGAACGGCATTCAAGTAGGCTTTGGTGCTACCGGGTCCATCACCGGCAACGCTGTCGAGGACAACATCTGGTGGAGCGACACCAGTAGCGATCCAGGAGACGCGGCGAGCGGGATCCTAGTCTATGCATCGGCGGGAGTCAACGTGATACAGAACCGGGTGGCAAGCTCCCAGTTCGGCATCACGGTGGATTCAGATCCGCTCTATGGCACCGCCGACGGCACAACTATTACCGACAACAAAGTCGTGGGGACCCAGATTTTCGATGCAATCGACCTGTGCAGCAACACGAATGTGGTCACCTCGAACCTCGTCTTTAACAGCACCGAGTCCGGCATCCACATCGACGACAGTTGCGGCGGTACCGGGAACAACAATACTGTAACGGGCAATGAAGTCCACGATAGCTGCGCCGGAATTCTGCTGGGGACCGGTACGGGGAACACTAACATTCCCAACACGTTTTACACCGTCGCGAACACTACGCTGGGTGGGGATGTGTGTCCCGCACCGTCTTCCTCGGTCCTTCCCGCATCGGTGAAGGGCGCGGCAGCCAGGCATGCTCGTTTGCACCCATCGCCCTTCAAGCCTGCCAAGAAGTAAACTGCTTGGTCTTATTTCCGCGCCGAGGTACCGGCCTTATGCCAGAGCCTCGGCGTTTCTCTTGCGGCCCGCTACATCACAGGCCCGTCGATCGTTGTAGATGGAGGTTGGCTCGCGTCGTGAAGTCACATATTGGCATTGTCGGAGGCGGGATTGTGGGCTTAGCTGTTGCGCGCCATCTGGTGCTTACGCGGCCAGGCTGTGAGGTTACCGTCCTCGAGAAAGAAAGCGACATTGCCCTTCATCAGACCAGCCACAATAGCGGGGTGGTGCACGCCGGCCTCTACTATCAACCGGGCTCGCTTAAGGCGACGCTTTGTCGGCGGGGGGGGGCGCTGATGAAGGAGTTCTGCGTTGCCGAAGGACTTGCATACGAGGAGTGCGGCAAGCTGGTAGTGGCGCTGAACGGCGACGAAGCGGTACGCCTCGGTGCTATTCACGAACGGGCCAAAAAAAATGGGGTTCCAGGCCTCAAATTGATTCAGTACACAGAAATGAAAGAGATCGAACCGCATGTGGAGGGCATCCTCGCCCTTCACTCTCCGCACTCCGCGATTGTCGACTATGGAGCGGTTGCCCGTGCCGTGGCAGAGCAGGTTCGGGCCAACGGAGGCCACATTGTATGCGGCTTTTCGGTGAAGGCAATTCGACAGACGGAGGAAGTATTCGTCGAGTCCAGCGAAGGCCCTGAACTGCGTTTCGATCGCTTAGTCATTTGTGCGGGCTTGTATTCTGACAGGGTGGCGGATATGGCAGGAGATGGCGATAACCCGCGTGTAATTCCATTTCGAGGTGAATACTACCGGCTCAAGCCAGAGCGTTCTCACCTCGTTCGCGGCATGATTTATCCCGTCCCAGACCCGCGCTTTCCTTTTCTCGGCGTGCATTTCACACGGAACGTCAGTGGGGCAGTCGACGTGGGTCCCAACGCTGTGCTTGCCCTGGCGCGTGAGGGCTATACGTGGGGGGATGTCAATCTCAGAGACATCGCCGAGACGGTCAGCTGGCCTGGATTCTGGACAGTCGCCCGAAAATACTGGAAAACTTGTATCTCCGAAGTTGCTGGTTCTTTGATCAAGGAGCGATTTGTCACTTTGGCCAGGGCGTACGTTCCCGAAGTCACTTCCGCGGATGTCGTCCGTGCCGGGGCCGGCGTACGCGCACAGGCCGTGGATCGAGGAGGAAACCTAGTGGACGACTTTGTGATAAATCGACGCGGATTGATTCTCGCAATCAGGAACGCTCCTTCACCGGCCGCAACCGCCTCGATGGCGATCGCAGAGCACATCTGCAAAGAAATTGATTGAACCCAGGCTGACTTCCATTACAGCCTTGGAGCAGGGGTATCAACGACGACTGAAGGAGAATCAAAGACAAACAGATCACCGAACCCGCGTCCTTGTTTTCCCCCCTGCCTTGGTCCGCGTTTTCTTGATCGGGGGTCGACCTAGAGTCTTTCTAATTACCAGCGGGCACGGATATATTCATGGACTGCCAGGAGGACCTGATAATTCAGGTCCCACAGTGTTGGCTGCATTCTCTGTCTGGTAGGAAAAGGTCGCCTTGCAAATCGAGAGCAATAGCAACCGGGAGCTCCATACCGGAAAGAGGAAGCATCGTCTGCACCCAAGGTAGACTATGGCGGGTGTCAGAATGGCCTTGCGATTAACGTGGAGAGCCTGCCCAGCTGCCACGCCGTAACGATCTCAGCGAACTCCGTGCCGGGCTACCAGAAGAACGGGATCACTGCCACAGAGGCCGGAACCGGACTCAACACACTCGGCCCGGTGGTGACAAGTACCGAAAACGCTATTGTGGGTCTGGCGGCAACGGCGATGAACTGGCCAGGCGGCGCGGCCGAGAACGGCATACAAGTAGGCTTTGGGGACCATCACCGAAGACGCTGTGGAGGACAACATCTGGAGGGGATGACACCAGTAGCGATCCCAAGAGACGCGGCCAGCGGGATGTTGGTCTACGCGTCGTCGGGAGTCAACGTGATCTAGAACCGGGTGGCAAGCTGCCATTCGGCATTGCTGTGGATTCAGACCCGTCTATGGCGCCGTCGACAGCACAACCTTTACCGACAACAAAGTCATCGGGACTCAGATTTTCGATGCGATCGATTTGTGCAGCAATTGGAATGTGGTCACCTCGAACCTGGTCTTTAATTTAATAGCCACCGAGTCTGGCATTCACATCGACGACACTTGCGGCAGTACGGGAAACGACAACACTGTCATGAACAATGCAGTCCACGATGCCTGCGCCGGAGTTCGGCTGGGGACGGGTACGTGGAACACTTAGGTTCCGAA
>Ga0302324_100020551_pt1 | contig 12910 bp, 9 predicted proteins | sample Palsa_T0_1_FD_201949 | JGI IMG/M metagenome (GOLD analysis project Ga0302324, IMG submission 201949) | Peat permafrost microbial communities from Stordalen Mire near Abisko, Sweden - Palsa_T0_1 | ecosystem: Environmental > Terrestrial > Soil > Palsa > Peat permafrost | place: Sweden: Abisko...
TGGAGACACCAGAGGAATCTTTACGTACGAGGAATATTTAAAAGGCGTCAACAAACCTAACCAGGTGCAATTTGGGAATCTGGGTTTGCAGGTTCTGGCGCAACAGAGCGGCGGCCTGGTTCTTCTCTCAAGCAACGATATCGCCGGGGAGATTGCCAAGTGCATTTCCGACGCCAAGGCCTACTACGTGATTTCGTTCGCGGGGGCGCCGCCCGATGAAAAAAACAATTACCATGCACTCGGGGTTAAGATCGATAAGCCGGGATTGGCGGCTCGAACCCGCACCGGATACTATGCGCAGGAACCAGCGCAAAAACACTAAGGAGCGCCGTTAGAGCAGCCGGAAGTTTACTTCGATGGTGGCCTGGACCGCTACCGGCTGGCCGCCCTTCATGCCGGGTTTGAACTTCCACTTGGCGACGGCTTCCATCGCCTTTTCGTCGAGTCCCAGACCGAGGCTGCGAACTACTTTGATGTTCTGTGCTTTCCCGCTCGGGTCTACGATCAGGGAAATCAATACCGTGCCGGAATATTTCGCTTTGCGGGCTTCCTCCGAGTATTCGGGGTCGACTTTGAAGAGGACCGAAGGAGCTGATACTCCGCCGCCTACGCGGTACACGCCGCCGCCTACTCCGCCGCCGGAGCCAGGTCCGAATCCGCCGCCAGAACCGCTACCTACACCACCGCCGGAACCGCTGCCCATACCCAAACCACTGCCCGGGCCGTTGGAAGGAATGCCTAGATGCGCAAGCGGATCACCATACTGATTGATATCCGTTTTCGGAACCGGAACATCGATCAAACTGGGTGTTACGGGAAGCAAAGGCTTCTCATTCATCACCACCTGAGGCGGAATAAATTGCTTCAGAGTACGCTTCGGAAGTTGACCCTTGGTTACCGGTGTCGGAGCATGCGCACCGCCGCCGCCGCCGCCCTGTGCGGTCTGCTTCTTCGGTGGCTCATAAGGCTTGATGTTTGGATCGAGGATGTGAAGATCTTCCCGAATCTTCTTTTCAATTTTGTCGTGCTGCGACAGAACGGTGAGGAGCAGAACCGCGATGCCGACGTGAATGGCGAGCGACATCCAGTTGGACTTTTTATCGCGCTCATACATGCCCCAAATGCTTTTCACCGCGATCGGCTTCGACGTCAGCTCAAGCGGGGGCAACTTGGGTGGATTGATCATCTCCCGCAAGCTCTCGTAGAGAGACTTGTACCAGGGGATCTCAGCATCTGCCGCTAGTAGCAGCCGGTCGAGGTGGTCGTCGGGAAGAATCTCAGACATGGAATAAATTTTTGCTCGTTCGGCGCTTAGAGCCTCAGATCCATCAAGACGTATGCAAGTACCTTGCCGTTACCAAAATTGGAATCGGAAGTACGAGCTTCATCTGTCTGGAATTTTAGCATAGGCGCAACAGCTATATTGACGTCCGTTTAGACGTGAGAGTTCGCGCGATGATTGCTTTCCGCAGCTTTTTTTGTACAATCGCCGATTTCGGCCTGGTACCGGTGGAAATCTGGGCGCGCCTGCAATTCTTGCCAGTATCCGGCTGCGCGAGAGTAGTTTTGGGCGGCGGCGGTCCAATCTTCCTGGCGGCGTTGCGGGGTAGTGTCCGTGCGCGCGAACGTTTCGTAAAGAGTGCCCATCCACATTTGTGCACGAGGCACGAAAACCGACATGGAGAAGCGATCCGGTCCGTTCGCGGAGAGTCTTGCGGCATCCTCCAGAGTCTGACGGCCACAGCGGAATGCCTCCTCCCTTTGACCCATGGCTGCCAGCGTGGGGCACAAGCCGCTACGGCTCATAAGGATTAGCGTCCAGGGGTTAGGATCGGTGGCGTCCTTCTTAACAATGGACTGTGCCATTTCGACGGAAAGCTGGAACGCCGCAGACGCTTCCGGGAACCGCTTCAGCGCTTTCAGACGCCAGCCCCGGAATTCCTCTATCGTCGCTACAGTACGAAACTGACCCAGATTCACTTCTTTCCCGTTTTGGAGCGCCGCGGCGAGATCGCGAGCCGAATCGAGAATTGCCAGCGAGGCGGAGGCGTCTTCCGGGCTATCCATAACGGCGCCAATGCGCCAAAGATTTTCGAGCAGGTCAAAGCGAGCCAGACGATTGGAAGGGTCGGCGGCGGTCTGGGCTTCCGCAATGTCCCGGGACTTACGGTAAAACGGCAGCGCCCCTTTTCGATCGCCCAGGTTGCGGCGCGCAGGATTGCCCAAGGTATCTCCGACGCGCAGATAGGAGTTCATCAGGTCACGGCGGATCATGACGTCCACTGGATGAGAAGCAGCCAACTGCTCCATGGTCGCCAGTTCCTTGCGGAATAGACCCAGCGCTTCCTCGATGCGATTGCGGCGGAGGAGCGCACCGCCAGTGGATGCGTAACTGTCAGCCAGCCCGTTCATAGCCTCCGCGTCATTGGGGTCACGCTGGATCAACGCGGTAAAAATTTCAGACTCCCGGCGGGAACTGGCCAGCGCCTCCTCTGGATTGGAAGGGGTGATTGCGTAGGCAAGGGAATGGTAGGCTCCGGCTTTGACGATCATCGATTCGCGAGTATCCGATTCTCCGGACTCGGCAATTCCTTTCCTAAGAGCCGCTACCCCCTCCGTAATGTGTCCGGTCTTGAACAAGACCACGCCGCGGTGCCAATAGAGCCTGGCCAACGGAGCGTGGTCGCGCGGGCTGAAGAGCTTTTCAGCAGCCTGGTAACTGGTGAGCGCGCCGGCGGAATCACCCAGATTCGGGTCGTCTGGATATCCCTGGACATCACCGGTTGCGACGTATGCCATCGCGAGCGTCGTGCGGACTTCCTGATTATTCCCGGCTTCCTTGGCAAGACCGGCAAGATAAGTGAGAGTTGACTGGGTAAGGCGCAGGCGAGTCTCGGTGGAACCGGGCTGGCGTTCGATCTGAGTATGCAGATCCAGCAGTGTCTGGTTGGCCAAGCCGAGCATCTGGTTCAGGCGCACTTCGGCCCGGCGGCGTTCGATATTCGCATACACGATGCCGAACAGCAACCCAAGAACGGCGAGGGAAGCGAATGCCACGGCGACACCGTGGCGGCGGAGAAACTTCGCGCTGCGATAGGTGAAGGAATCCTCGCGGGCGATCACGGGAAGGCCGGCCTGGTAGCGCCGAATATCCTCGCTGAACTCATCAACGGACCGGTAGCGGCGGGCCGGATCTTTGCGTAGCGCCATGAGGACAATGTTGTCGAGGTCACCGGCGAGGGCTCGCCATTCCGCGGAGGCGCCCGCCTCCCGCAGCTTTGTGCTTGGTTTCGGAGGCGGCGTGTTGCAGATCGTCAACTCGGCTTCGGTGGATGAGTGGAAAGTCCACGGGGCGCGCCCGGTTAACAGCTCAAAGAGCAAAATGCCGAGCGAGTAGATATCGGTCGAGGTGCTTACGGTTTCACCGCGGATCTGCTCCGGGCTGGCGCAATCGAGGGTGAGCATGCGGCTTGCAGGCGCGGTGTCCTCGGTGCGGTTTTGCGGGTCGAGTAGTTTCGCGATGCCGAAATCGAGGAGCTTGGGGGAGCCATCGGCCGCGACAAGAATGTTACTGGCTTTGAGATCGCGGTGGACAATCAGGTTCCGATGAGCGCAGGCAACGGCGTCGCAAATCTTGCGGAAGAGTTCCAGGATGGCCGTAATGCCGAGCTTGTAGGCGGCGCAATAAGCGACAACCGGCCGGCCTTCGACGTACTCCATGATGAAATAGGGGCGGCCATCGGGCGTGGTGCCCGCGTCGAGCAGATGGCAGATATTGGGATGGCTGAGATTCGCTAAGATGCGGCGTTCGTGGCGGAAGCGGTCAAGCACCGCATCGCTATCCATACCGCGCTTCACTACCTTCACGGCTACCTTCTTATCGAAGGTTTGATCGTCGCGGATGGCGAAATAAACCGTGCCCATTCCGCCCTTCCCCAGTTCGTGGACGATGCGGTAGGGGCCGAGATGGGTGCCGATGAGCGGATCGGACGCAAACATGAGAGAGGCGGCAGCGCTTTGAACGGTGTGATCGAACAACTTGGCCGCGCCATCATCGTGGGCGAGGAGCGAACAAACCTCGAGAGCGATGTCAACACTGGGGCAAGCGGATTCGAGATACGCGGAACGCTCTTCCCGAGGTAATTCAGCGGCAGCGAGGAACAGATCCTCAATCAGTTTTTTATTTTCTCCGGTCAAGCAAACTTACCTATTTAGCACGATGACTGAACTCTAACGCTTTCTTCGAGGCTTCGGCCACTTCGGCCTGATGACGGGTGAAATCGACGCGGCTGGAGAGTTTCTGCCACTCTTGGGAGGCTCGCGCGTAGCTTTCCGCAGCGGCTGACCAATCCGCTCTGCGTTGTACGGGGGAATCGGCGCTGCGGGCCAGCACCTCGTACGTGGCGCCGAGATACATGAGTGAGCGTGGTACATAGATTGCCACAAGGGTTGGGTCGAGACCCGATTGGCTCGGGGCGCTAGCAAGGGCGAACGCGTCATTGGCAACGCGCAAAGCGTCGACGCGCCGGCCGGCATGGGCCAACTGTAGAGCGTATCCCTTGGAAGAGATGAAAATCTGCGTGCGCGCGCTGAAATCCCGCGGGCTGATCCTGGAGGCAACCGAAGCAGTATCAAGGGAGATCCTGTACGCATCTAACGAACGCTGCGTCTCGCCCAAAGCGGCGAAACGGGCACCGCGAGCTTCGTCGATCCATGCAGTGAGGCGAAGGTGTTCGGGAGCGGGCTGCTTGCCTTTCAGGATCGATGCGGCCACATTCTGGCGCGCGGAATCGAGCAAAGCGATCGATTCGCGCTCCGCGCCGGGGTTGTCCATCGTCATACCGATACGCGCCAAAATCTGGGCGAGGTCCATGCGGGCCAAATTGTTGTTCGGGTCCGCTGCAGCCAGCGACTCGGCGATCGCGCGCGCCTTCTTGAAGTTTTCGAGAGCAGTGGCTTTATCTCCCAGATTGCCGCGTGCGGGATTGCCAATCTGATCACCGATGCGTCCGTAAGAGATCAACAAGTCGCGGCGCAGAGCGACATCGGCGGGATGTTGGGCAACCAATTTTTCGCGGATCGAGAGGCCTTTGCGGTAGAGAGCAAGGGCCTCCTCGTAGCGAAAACGGCGGTTGAGAGCACCGCCGGCGACACTGTAACTACTTACCAATCCGTTTAGCACCTCAACATTGTCTGGTTCGCGCGCGGCCAGTTTGAGATAGATCTCGGTCTCACGCTGGGACGCGGCAAGGGCCTCATCCGGACTAGATTGAGTCAGAACATAGCCGATGCGATTGTAAGTATCGGCCGCAATGAGTAGCGCTTCGGTGGTATCGTCCTTCGCTAATTGCGCTAGAGCGTTATGGAGCTGGGTCAGGCTTTCCTGAACACGGCCCAGTTCGGTGAGTACATCGCCGCGATGGTTGAAAAGGGTGGCTAGATGCATCTTGTCATTCGGGCTGAACAGCTTTTCTGCTTCGGCGTAGCTGGTGAGCGCACCGGTGCGGTCACCTAGATTGGGAGCGTGGGAGTAACCCTGAACATCGCCCGTGCGCAGGTAGGCGACGCCGAGAGTAGTGCGGACTTCCTGATTATTACCGGCCTCCTTGGCCAGGCTTGCCAAGTAGGCAAGCGTGGACTGCATGATACGTAGGCGGGTCTCGGTGGCGCCCGGCTGATGCTCGATTTGAGTATGGAGATCGAGCAGAGTTTGATTGGCCATGCCCAACATCTGCGTCAGGCGAACTTCAGCGCGGCGTCGCTCAATATTGGCGTAGATGATGCCGCCAACCAGACAAAAAATGGCGATGGCTCCCAGCGAGGCACTAACCCAGTGGCGCCGTAGAAATTTTAAACCGCGATAGAAAACCGAATCCTGGCGCGCGATGACAGGGAGTCCGTTCTGGTAACGCAGGATGTCCATGCTGAACTCGTCAACGCTGCGGTAGCGTTCGGCGGCATCCTTCCGTAGGGCCATCAGGACGATATTGTCGAGGTCTCCGCTGAGCGATCGCTTGGACCCGGCATCTCGCAGAATAGCGCTAGGTTTCGGCGCACTAGAGTTACAGATGATCTGCTCAGCTTCATGGTTGGAAACCGAGCTGAAAGTCCACGGCGGACGGCCCGCCAGCAATTCGAAGAGAAGGACGCCGAGCGAATAAATGTCAGTCGAAGTTGTGACCGGCTCGCCGCGGATCTGTTCCGGGCTGGCGCAATCGAGCGTCAACATGCGGCTGGCTGGCGCGGTATCCTCTGAACGGCTGTGAGGATCGAGCAGTTTCGCTATGCCGAAATCGAGAAGTTTCGGGGACCCATCGGAAGCGACGAGAATATTGCTGGCCTTGAGGTCGCGGTGTACTACGAGGTTGCGATGGGCGCAGGCGACCGCGTCGCAAACTTTGCGGAAGAGTTCGAGAATATCGTTCGTATCCAGTTGATTGGCTTTGCAATAGGCGACGATGGGCTTGCCCTCGACATACTCCATGACGAAGTAAGGCCGGCCGTCGGGTGTGGTTCCGGCATCGAGAAGCCGGCCGATGTAGGGATGATCCAGATTGGCGAGAATGCGGCGCTCGTGGCGGAAGCGGTCCAGCACGGCATCGCTATCCATGCCGCGTTTGACAACCTTTACGGCAACCTTCTTTTCAAAGGTGCGGTCATCTCGGACTGCTAGAAAAACGGTACCCATCCCTCCCTTACCGAGCTCCTCCGTGATCCGATAAGGTCCGAGATGGGTCCCAACAAGCGGGTCGCCCGCAATAAGCGAAGCAGCTGCCCGCTGAACGACGCTGTCCAAGGAAACGGAACCGGCGCCGTCGTAAACCAGGAGAGAAATGACTTCGCGCGCGATATCCGCGTCCGGACAGGCTAGATCCAGAAACGCCTGACGTTGATCCGGCGGCAAATCGGCCGCGCTCAGAAAGATGTCGTCGATCAGCTTCTTACGTTCCGCAGTCACGACACCAGAATTTCTCCTCTACTGTATGGCGCAAACGGCGAGCCGTTTTTTTTATTTTTTTTCCAATTCGCGTTGCAGCCAAGCTTGGGCTACGCGGAGCTCGCGGTAAATCGTTTGTGGCGGAAGGCCAGTAACTTCGGCCGATTCCTCAGCTGTAAGCCCGCCAAAGAAGCGTAGTTCCACGAGGCGGCCTTTTTGCGCATCCTCGACGGCCAGCGCGGACAAGGCATCATCGAGAGCAACCAGCTCTGAAGCGCGCTCCTCGGTATAGTCGAGATCTTCATTGAGCGGCAGACGGGGCTCGCCACCACCGCGTTTTGCGGCATTGCGGCGCCGGGCATGGTCCACTAGAATCTGGCGCATTACTTGGGCCGCTACTCCGCAGAAATGGGCGCGGCTTTGATAATCGGGCTGGTTTTGGCCAATCAGGCGCAGGTAAGCTTCGTGGACCAAGGCGGTGGGCTGCAAAGTGTGGCCGTCGCGCTCCTGGCGGAGGTATGCATCAGCCATTCGATGGAGTTCCGAATAGACCAAGGGCATGAGCTGGTCTAAGGCCTGTTTCTTGCCGCCTTGCAAATCTCTTAGAAGGTCCGTAAATTGCGCTGCGTCCGGCACGTTAACAAGTGTAGTGCAGAGCCGGGGGGAATCATTTCTCCGAAGAGGGTGGAACAACACCTTTTAGGCGGAGATACACCGCCATGGTGCCGTAGGATTCGTTATCGTGAATGACGTTATAAGTCATAATGCCGAGCTTGCTGCGCTCGGCGCGCTGAAACTTCATCATGGTCCCGGCGTTTTCATCGCTGACGCTTTCGAGAGCGGCGTCGCAGAAGTCGAAGGACGCTTTGAGTGCGGCCACCAAACCTTCCTTGGCGCTCAGCTTGCCTGCCTCGGCGGGCTTGGTTTCACCGGTGGCGGCGCCGCAGATGCGGATTTGGGCATCGGCGATGTGGCCAACCAGTTCCGCGAAGGTACGCTCTTCGGGAGTGGCGCGGAAACTGTACGCGTCGGCGGGCATCTTCTCGGCGGCCTTTACGATGTTGGTCTTAATCTGGCCGTAGGTAAGCTTGGTCTCGGCAATACCGGGGTTCGCGGCGTTCGCGGATAAGGCGCCGGCCAAAGCCAGCAAGAGGGTCGAATAGATTTTCATCGTGGTCTCCAGTGGTTAGTTGAACAGAGATCGCGGGGTTTGGGCAAGTGCTCAGCATAGATTACAATTCGGGGAATCGATATGCGGCCACTTGTTATTGCTCTTGTAACGACTCTCGCCCTTCAGGCGCAGACCCCAGGACCCGTCAGCGGTAAACGGTACCATACCGTGGCGATTCGCAATGCGATCATCGCCGATGGAAATGGGACGCCAGCTTCAGGTCCGAAAGATATCATCATCACGGATAACATCATCACCGCCGTGGTGCCATTCGACCCCGTGGCAAGCGGGCGCGGAAGCCGCCGCATTCCGGCCGACGTCGAGATCGACGCTACGGGCAAATATGTGCTGCCAGGGTTGATCAACGCCCATGCGCATACTCAGGACGAACGGGGCGGCGCGCCTCAGCCGCTCGAATATGAGTTGAAGACATGGATGGCATGCGGGATCACGACCGTTCGCGACGTCGGCAGCGTGACGGAAAAAACACTGAAGCTGCGGGAACAGAGCGCGAAGAATGAGATCGTCGCCCCGCGATTCCTGGTGTACCCGATGCTGGGGAACTTGAAGGATCCGGCGGCCGGGCGCGAGCGTGTGCGGAATATCAAGGCCATGGGCTGCGACGGCATCAAAATGATGGGTTGTTATCGCGACATCATGGAGGCCGTGGAAGACGAGGCGCATAAGCTGAACCTTCCCATCGCGCATCACGTGGGAGTCGAAGAAACCAATGCCTGGGACGATATCAAGTTCGGTACGCGGTCCATCGAACATTGGTATGGGATTCCGGATGCGGCGATACCCGATGGCGTGCAGGCGTTTCCTTCGAGTTACAACTACAACAACGAAACCGACCGTTTCCGCTACGCGGGACACCTATGGCGCGAGGCGGATCCCGAAAAGTTGAAGCAGGTTCTGGCCGGAATGGTTAAAGCCAACGTCGCCTGGGATCCGACATTCGATATCTACGAAGCCAGCCGAGACCTGACGCGAGCGCAGAATCAGCCCTGGTTCAAGGAGTACCTGCATCCCAGCCTGGCCGAGTATTTCGCGCCGAACCCAAAGAACCACGGGTCTTACTTTTTGGGATGGACGTCAACGGATGAAGTTTTCTGGAAGGATAACTATCGCATTTGGATGTCGGCAGTGCGCGATTTCGAACGCATGGGCGGCCTGGTCGGGTCCGGGGATGATGCGGGCTTCATCTATCAGATCTACGGGTTCGGTTTACTGCGTGAGTTGGAACTGGAAGAGGAAGCGGGGTTCAGTCCGATCAAAGTGATTCAGCATGTCACAGGCAACAACGCGAAGATCCTCGGGATGGAAGGCAAGATCGGGGGCGTGCGGCCGGGTTACCTGGCGGATCTGATCGTAGTGAATGGCAACCCGCTGGAGAATATTAAGGTGCTTTATCCAACTGGGGTCGATGAGATAAAAGACGGCAAGCAAGTACACGGCGGCGGCATCGAATGGACCATCAAAGACGGCATTCCGTACCACGCGCCTACGCTGGCCAAGGAAGTCCGCGAAATTGTGGCGAAGTCGAAGCGCTAGGCGATGTGCGCGCCTACCGCTTCGGTATAGACGGCGTAGAGCGACTGGCCGGCTGCCATGAAGAGTCGGTTTCGCTTTGGCCCGCCAAAGCAAACGTTGGCGCAGATTTCCGGCAATAAGATCTGGCCAATGCGCTCGCCTTGCGGCGTGTAGCAGTGGACGCCGTCGTACCCGGAACCGACCCATCCCATTCCTGCCCAGATATTGCCATCCGTATCGGCGCGGATGCCATCGGCCAGACCGCTCTTGCCGTTCATATCGCAGGAAATCACTTTGCCCGTGTTCTTGAGCTTCTTGCCATCCTGCACGTCGTAGATCGCGATGATGTTCTTGGCCTGATCGTATGCATTGCTGCCGGTGTCGCAGAGGTAGAGCTTCTTGTAGTCGGGCGAGAAGCAGAGGCCATTGGGCTTGTAGTATTCATCGCTGACCATATCGATCTGACCGGTCTTTGCGTCCACCCGATAGACGGCTTCCTTAATTTCGAGCGGCCCTTTGGCGCCTTCGTAGTTGCCCATCGAACCGTAACCGGGATCGGTGAACCAGATGCCGCCGTCGGGATGCACAACGATATCGTTGGGCGCGTTGAACACCTTGCCCTTCCATCTATCGGCGATCACTGACACGGACCCGTTAAGTTCGTAGCGCACCACGCGCCGAGTCGAATGCTCGCAGCTCAATTGGCGGCCCTCGTAGTCGAAGGTGTTTCCGTTGGAGTAGTTCGAGGGGCTGCGAAACACGCTGGTATGACCGTCCTCGTCCAGCCAGCGCAATTGCCGGTTGTTGGGGATATCGCTCATGACTAGATACTTCCCGGCTGTATTCCAAGCCGGACCTTCCGACCAGAGATTACCGGTATAGAGGCGTTTGATGGGCGTGTTGCCGATCGCGTATTTCTTGAAGCGCTTGTCGAGGACGACGATATCTGCGTCGGGGTAGCGGACAGGGTTTTTGCCGCTCCAATCCCGTTGCTGTTGCGCGCTTGCTAAAGGTACGAGAGCAGCTACTGCTGAAAGAAATCCACGGCGTGAGGGTGCTGGCACGCACCCTATCTTATATCGAATTCTACGAGTATCGAAATCTACGAGCCTGAGCCCGGATCGCGGCGTTTTAGGGTCGGGCGGTCGTCGTCGGTGACGGGCTTGGTGGAATCGTTCCCGTCATCAATGGTGCCCCCGGCTCCCGGAGCGCGGCGCAGCTGCGGACGACCGGAATCCTTGCTGTCCGTCTTGCGATGGTTATGCATCGTGTTCCAGCGGCCTTTCACGTCATTGAATTCCGAGGTCGTGACGACGTACTCGGGCTTCTCTTTTAGGTACTTCTGGATGTTCTTCTGCGAATTGGTGATGCGGTCAGCCGTCGGAGGGTGAGTCGAAAAAAGCTTCGACATCGTCCCCGGTTTCTTCTTTTCGAGAGACTGGATCTTTTCGAAGAAATCGACGAACGCTTCCGGGTCGTACCCGGCTTTGTACATATACTCGAGACCAAGCAGATCCGCTTCGGATTCGTTGGCTTGCGAAAAATGCAGGAAGCTCATCGGGATCAACAGGCTGACGCCCTGGCGGATGCCATATCCGGCCCATCCGCCCAGGAAGATCAGGGGGATTGTTCCGTAGTTCACCATCTGGCCCTTAGTAGCGTTGCAGGTGCCGTGCCGCGCCGCGACATGGGCGATCTCATGCGCCATCACGCCCGCCATCTCCGCCTCGTTATCGGCGTGGGTGATGATGCCGGTGTTCACGAAGAAGAATCCGCCCGGCAGCGCGAAGGCGTTGATTTCATCCGAATCGATCACCTTGATGGTGAAGGGAACCTTAGCATCGGAATTGCGGACCAGATTCTGACCTACCCGGTTGACGTACTCCGCGATCACAGGATCATCGACAATGCGAGCCTGACGTTCCACTTCTTGCGCCATCTGTTTGCCGAGCGCGATCTCTTTTTCGATCGAGTAAAAGTTGACGTTGAGAGCGCACTTTCCGACGTCGCGGTTCCCGATCTCGTCCGGGTTCTTCTTCTTGTCGTCGGCAAATGCGGCAGGAACGATGCTGACCGAAAGCATGCCAAACACTGCCAGTCTGGCGGAAATCCGGCGGGCGAGGCGATTCATCGGGAGAACTCCTGTTTGCATTATAGACCCAAAAAAAAGAATAGGAACAATAGGGATACGCGCTGTAACCGCGAAAAGTTACGAAATACTAATGTTCGGACCGGTCGCCGTAGGAGTGTTCACCGGCTCTTAGCAAAGTTGGCTTCTTCTCAGCCGTGGCCGCGGTCTTGCGGCTTCCCAGAATGTTCACAAGCCTGCTCCGTATGTCTTCGTATTCAGAAGTATTAATCACATACTCTTCGCGTTCGGGCAGGTGGTTCTGTATATTTTTCTGGGCTTTCTGAATACGATCCGAAGTCATCGGGTGAGTATTGAAGAGTTGGGCTACCGTGCCGGGCTTTTTCTTTTCGAGCGATTCCAGACGCTCGAAGATATCGACCGAGCCCGAGGGATCGTAGCCAGCTTCATACATGTACTGCAAGCCCAGTTCATCGGCTTCCGTCTCAAATACACGGGAAAACTTGAGAAAACTCATCGGCATCGCAAGAGCGGCCCCGTTGCGCGCCAGCATGCCCACCGGGCCGCCGAGAATCGCAAGCGGAATGGTCGCTACGTTGGCGATGGTGCTTTGCGTGGCCTGACGGGTTGCATGCCGCGCCGCGACATGGCCGAGTTCATGCGCCAATGTGGCGGCCAGTTCGGATTCGGATTCCGTCAGGTGGATCAGGCCCGTATCGATGAACATATGGCCGCCGGGGAGAGTAAAGGCGTTCGGCTGGTCGGATTCGATGATCTTAATCGAGACCGGAAAAGTGACATCCGAGTGGCGTGCCAGGTTTTGGACCAGGCGATTCAGATACTCGTTAACGATGGGATCTTCGAAAAGTTTGGCCTGGCGCTCCACTTCGAGCGACAATTGCCGGCCCAGAGCGAGTTCCTTTTCGATGGAATAGAAGTTCGGGCCGCCAGCAACTTTGCGGTTGCCAATTTCAGCGGGATCGCTGTTCTTGTTCCCATCGCCCGCGCACAAGAGCGCGGCTGGAATGAGCACTGCCAGAACTGCGACAAGGAGCCGGTTCACTTCTCTTCACTATACGAACAATTGAAGGTTGAGGCTTTGCAGGTAAAGATTTTTACAACAATTTAGCGTTGTTACTGCCCCTGAGAATCGCCCGGGCGGGTGCGCCATCGGCTCCTA
>Ga0302324_100020552_pt1 | contig 12909 bp, 15 predicted proteins | sample Palsa_T0_1_FD_201949 | JGI IMG/M metagenome (GOLD analysis project Ga0302324, IMG submission 201949) | Peat permafrost microbial communities from Stordalen Mire near Abisko, Sweden - Palsa_T0_1 | ecosystem: Environmental > Terrestrial > Soil > Palsa > Peat permafrost | place: Sweden: Abisko...
TCATCATAGCTGACCAAGTCTCGATAACTGAGCTTAAAGCTCAAGTACCAGCGGACGCACAGGACCACGATCTCCTGATCGAAGTGCCGACCCTTGAACAGTTCTTCGACCGCTACGAATCGTGGCATTCGCCCATCGTCGCCGAATGCGGCTGCGTTTGCACCAGAGCCCCTGGCGGAGCCGTTCAATTGTTTTTGAGGAGGTGAAGAGTTGGTTTATCACTCTCCCAGAGTGCCAAGCCTGGCATCCGGAACTAGGCCGCCTCCACTCGATTCAAACGCGCATCAATCAGGGCTCACGCGTCAACACGCGGCATAGTTCGGGAAAGTTCGGGAAAGTTCGGGAAGCGGCATAGTGGCGGAAGCGATGGGGATTGGCCTGACTGACGCCGGTGGTGTGGCGGTGATGGCGAGACAAAGAGCGCAATCCGGCGGGTGTCATGCGGCATCCGCGCGCCCGCCCCTTGAGAGAAACAAACAGAATAGGCCGCAGTTGGCGGGCCGTTCCCGTTTGGGAGTGCGCACGCGCAGTTGGCTCAGGGCCGGACGCCAACGTCCGAAGCCCAATGCTGGCTGGCTTGGAACTGAATGTAATCCAGCAGCGTGGATTCGGTGATGGCATCGTCGCAGATCGTGTCGGTGTGTTGCGCGCACACCCACCACCGCAGGAAGTGAAGCAGATCGTGGGCATAGCTACGGAGGGTAGCGTCGGCGACGCAACGGACGCGCCGCTGATCCAGAGGGCGGTTGAACCAGGAACCTCGCAGCCCGCCTCGTCTACCACGCGAAGCGGCTGTGAGCACTATTCAGATTGGGCGACTGGATCACGTGAAAGGTCATGGGCGGGCGTGCTCCACAGGGCATTGGAATTGCTGGGCATCGTCGCCTTGGACGAAGAAGCTGTTCGGACCGTGTCCTTCGGGTAAGGAAACCCGACAAGCGTTTGAGCCTTCTTCCCTGAGTCGGCCTGCCAGGCATTGTGGCCTGCCAGGCATTGTGCCGCGTGCTGGCCGCTGCCATTGCGGTCGGCATTAAAGGTGATATAGACGGTTCGCGCGCGGCCGTCGCATAGTGGGCGAAACTGGCATGCGTTGAGATGGTTTTCCAGCGAGCAAGTGACGTTGTGAAAACCGGCCTGCCACAAGCGGGCCAACGCGTTGTCTCTGCGCAATGCCACGGGGACCCTGACCGCCTGGGCCACTGGCGCATAGAAGGTCAAGTATGGCTGGAGGCTGGCTTGGCTGCCATAAAAAGGCTCGTACAAAATGGGAAACAGGACCGCTACCGCGACGGCATGGACACCCATCGCCTTCATTTCCTGCAATTGGGCCACGACAGACGGCAAGTAATTCGGGCCGGAAATCTGCGGACCCGCGTTGCTATCGGCCACTTGTAGATTGGCCGCGTACAATGTGGGACCGCCCAATACGGGAGTCCAGGTGGGAGCGGTCACCAGTTGGGCGTTGAACGCCCGCATGCCGGTGGACAACTCGCTATAGATGGAGATGCAGTAAGTTCCTGTCGGTGCGGGCGGCGCCGCCGGTGCCGGAACGTCTGCCTTGCAGGGCGCATAAATAAACACGGTCAATGCCGCCAAAATGGAAGTATGAGATTGGGGTCTTTTCATTTGGCTTCCTCCGATGAACATCTCCACGGATGTTGCGGGTTAGAAGCGATCACGGAAATGTAAGTGTGAATGTGTGTAAACCCGCACAGTCTTAGGGACAATTTGAGCAGGGACCTCAGTTTGCGTAGGATGGCCCTATTTGAGCGTGGTTGGGTCTCATTGGGTTCCCACGGCTTGTTCGATAGCGGCAGCATGTGCGCTTCTTGTACTCGTCGAGGCGACCTGTTCCCTGAGCGTGATTTCTCTGTATAGAACATAGAAATAGCAAATTTGCATTGGCTTTAGCTGGTCACAATTGCTCTTATATCCAGCACGATGTGGTCGAAATGGCTCAAATCTCGATGGTTTGAGGCCTTAAGCCGCGAAAACAGGCGTTAAGCCTGGGCGCTCAGCTCCGCTGGGGCTGGTCGTGTTAAACGTTATCCAGCTGCGAATTGTCGATCTCGACTGGCACAGGGGCTAAAGATCGTCCTAGAGAGACGTAGTATGTTCTCCGGCCCGCCATCCATGCTAACCAGCAGCGCTTGCATTCGTACTAAGCAGGTTCTGCATTCCGATGCGTTCGAAAATATAGTGAACGACACTTGCAATCTGGCGTCTTGTACAAAAATGGCTCAGGTTTTCCTGTTTGGACTAAGCCTTGCCTTTGTCGCGAAAGTCACAGAAAGTCACACCCGTTACGCGCGCGCGTAAAACTCTGTGGCCCACGTTTCCACTCCAGCCGCCCCGCGCGGCGTGAACGCAGCGCACGGATGGCGATAGTGTTCCCGGTCCAGCCGCGCGGCATCGTATACGAGGCTGGGGCCCGTGTCCTACGGCAGGACTCGCCAATCCCGCGGAACGGCGGCACGGTGCCAAACGCACGGCGCAGGCCCTAGAACGGCGGCACAGCGCTAGATGCACGGCGCCTGGCCCAGGCGGTCCAAGGCGGTGGTGCGATGCCCGTGCGGGGCTGGACGTCGCGGCGAGCGGCATGCATGTTAAGGGCGGTCAGCGGGCCAGCGATCGGCAGTCAGCCGGTGCGCGGTGTCGCCTCCCGGCACGCGGCCTGGTTTCGGCTGGCGAGGCAAATCCGGATACGTATGGCGCGTCCCTGGCGCCCCGCCGCTCGAATGTCACCGAATGTCACCCCCTTTCGCGTGCGCGGAAAACCCCCGAAAATCCTTCAAAACCCTTTAGCCGTCAGCCGCGCGCGTCCGAGGCCTTTTTCGGCCGGGCTCAGGAGACGGCGTGACGGCAGCGCATCGGGGGCGATAGCCTTCCTGGTCTCCTTTTGCCAAGCCCGCAGGACGGCGGGACAGCGCCAGACGCACGGGCGCGGGGCCTGGTGGGCCAAGGCGGTGCCGCGAATGGAGAGTGTGCCGATAACTACCGAATAGGGCGCGCGTCGCTTCCCGCCACCAACAGCTTAAGCCCATGCGTCTGGCGAGCGCACTGCACTGGATCGACGAGCGGCACCAGCGCCGGATCGCATCGAGCGCATCGGACGGGGCTGAGATTCCGAAAAGCGGGACATCTCAGGACGTATAACCGGCGCAGAAATTACCTCGTGAAACCCCCTCAACGAGAATAGGTCCCCGGCACGTCGGCTTCGCGCGGTAGGGCTGTACATCAATTGACTTGAATTGTACAGGCCTGGAGGAACTAGGAGGCCTGTCCTACCTGGCGAAGTAACCGGCTTTCGTGCGGACGCTGAGCCCAGCCGGTCGCGGCCGGATGGCGATCCTCCGAAACCAACCATCCCGCACCGCGTTGGTCGAGACGTAAGCCAGTTCGTACGACGCCTGCAGTTCCTTCGCGATTTGCCGGAAGACTCGGCCCACATTACCCGCGTTGGCATCGAATTCCGCCCCCCGGTGTCGCGCGCGAGGCGCTCCATCACGCTTATACCGTACTCGTCGTGCGCGACGCGACGCGCGCCGATCGCGACGCGATGTGCATCGCTGCGGGACCAACCGGGCACGTTCGGGCGCCGCTGTCTCGACCTGCTGTACCGCATGGTGAAGATGCGCGTGTCGGCGGTCTGCGCCGCTTCAATCGTCTCCAGCATATTGTGCGCGCTGTCATTGTTCTGGCCGTCGCTGAACAAGATCAGCGCCCTTCCGCCGCCTGCCACCGCTGCCAGCTTCGCAGTAACGGCGAAATAGACTGCATCGAAAAGCGCCGTGCCGCCGCCCAGCGGGTCGCGACTTTCGCCATTCTCGAACCGCTCGAACGCGTCCATAAGGCTTTTGTCTGACGCCGTGAAGTCACCCACCAGTTGCATTCGATTGCCAAAGCAGACCAGGAACGCCTGGTCGCGCGGAGCCAGCACATCTTTCAGAAATTCCTTCATATCGTGGCGATGGCCCTCGCTAAAGCTCCGCTGGCTGGCGCTGACATCCGCGACCAATCCAAGCGAGAGCGGCACGTCCGGGCTGCGCCCAAAGAAAGAAACGCGCTGCGGGACGCCGTCTTCGAGCACTTCAAAATCGTCCTGCGATAAGTCGCCCCTCAGCTTGCCATGCGCGTTGTGGACGCTGAAGGCCACATTCACCAGGTTGACGTCCACACGGATGGGCTGGGAGTCCGCAGCTGACGCAGCCATCACGGCGGCCAGACAGAGGGTGATTGGCGATAGGCGCATGCGTTATCCATATAGTGATACGCACGGCGCCAGGCATCGTTGCAGAAGTTAGTGGCGCACACCAGAGATTCGAGATTTTACTGCCGGTGGTCTTACCGGGATTTCCAGTTACCGAAGTAGGCGGTCGCTTCCTTCTCGCAGGCCTCGGCATCCAGATTCGGAAGGCGCTTGCCGACTCGATTCCCGCGGCGCGATTGATCACTTCACAAAATACTTGCAGTTCGCCTCGAAGGCCGACGATGTGCCCGCCATCCGTCAGCGCATGGAGGACCTGGAGCGCGGTGAGGCTGAGCCGAAATAGACATCGGGTGAGCCCATCGCGAAAAACTAAGCTGGCCTCGTTGTGCGGTTGTATACCGGCAAATCTCGCAGTTTGAGGACGAGGTCGTAGCGCTCCCCCACTAGAAGCAGTTGTTCTTTTTGTTCGATACTGACATTGGGAGGTGAAGGCCAGCCGCCGCCCGTATTGAGCGCACAACGGTCTGCGGCGAGCCTTCATGTCGGGTTTGCTTCTTTTCATCGCACGGCCCGAAACGGAAGAGACGATTGACCCGGGGTGACTGAGATCCCGCTGGAACTGCTCCCGCGGCTCGATCCACTTTGCGGCGAGCGGACCATCATCGGTCACGGACAGCGCCTCAAACACGCGCACGACCACACGCGATCGTCACCGTATCGCGGGTTGAGGTGTAGCTGGCTACGGGTTCTATGGCGGCGAGGCCCGTGAGGTCGATGGCTGCGGCGAGCGGGCAGAGCGAAAACAGGCAAACGAGCGAGGCAATGAGCTTCTTCATGGAGGCACTTGCGCGGCTGAAGGGCCATTGTAGTAAGCGGTCGTACGCGGCGGCGCGGGTACGCGGCAGCACCGAGACGCGGCGACGCTTGTGGGAAACTGAGAGCTACGCATGCCCGAGTCTCCGGCCGGCGGGGCTTTTCGCCACTCCAACTTCCGCTACTACCTGATAGTCCGCGTGCTGACGACCACGGCGTCGGAGATGCAGGCGGTGGCAGTCGCCTGGCAGGTGTATGCGCTGACGCATCGCCCGCTGGATCTCGGACTGGTGGGGCTGGCACAGTTTCTTCCCGGTATCCTTCTCTTTCTGCTCACAGGCCAGACGGCGGACCGTTTTCCGCGGCAACGTATCCTGCAGGTTTGCTGCGCCGGCTTCGCGCTGTGCTCCCTGCTGTTGTTGGGGCTGGCGTGGCACGGCTTATCCTCCGTCTTCCCGATTTATGGCGTGCTGCTGTTGAACGGAACCGTACGCGCCTTCAATGGGCCCGCGGCGCAGGCATTCCTGCCGCTGCTGGTGCCGGAGGAAGCTTTCCCCAAAGCAGTGGCGTGGAACTCATCCATTTTCCAGGCCGCCACAATCGCCGGACCAGTAGTGGGTGGGTTGTTGTACGGCTGGACCGCCAGCCCGGCGCCGGTGTTTAGCTGTGCGGCGATCGCCTACGTGGCGGCACTGGCGGCATTGGCGGGTATCCGGGTTGGCACCGCGCAAGGGCGGCGCCCAGCGGCGTCTTATGAGATGGCCTTGGAGGGCTTGCGATACATCCGGCGCGACAAGCTGATTCTGGGGGCCATTTCGCTGGACCTGTTCGCCGTGCTGCTGGGAGGCGCCGTAGCGCTGCTGCCAGTTTACGCGCGCGAGATTCTGAAGATCGGAGCATCCGGGCTCGGCATCCTGCGCAGCGCACCCGGTGTGGGCGCCGTGATCGTGGCCCTGGCGGTGTCGCGCTGGCCGCTGCAGCGGCATGCGGGCGCGATTATGCTGTGGTGCGTGTGCGGATTCGGGATCTGCACGGTAGTCTTCGGGCTGTCGCGCACGCCGGCGCTATCGCTGGCGGCATTGGCGCTGATCGGGGCGTGCGACATGGTCAGCGTGATCGTGCGGCATACGCTGGTGCAGCTTTCGACACCCGATGAGATGCGCGGGCGGGTGAGCGCCGTAAACATGGTGTTTATCGGAGCGTCGAACGAAGTGGGCCAATTCGAATCGGGGGTGACGGCGCAATGGTTCGGAACGGTGCCGGCGGTGGTTTTGGGAGGATTGGGGACTATCGCCATCGTGGCTCTGTGGGCATGGCGGTTCCCGGCGCTGCGCAGGGTGGACGCTTTGGTGCCGCCGGCTGGCGAGGGCTGATTCGTCACGCGGGGAGCGGGTCCTGGAGGACCCGCGCAGGACTGGAGTCCTGCCCCACGGAACTTCACTCTTCATCCAACAACCGGGTATACACCGCATTGGTCCAGCCGAAGCCGGCCTGGTTGGACTGGTAGCCGAAACGGATGCTGCTGCTGTCGGTGCCGCGGCGCACCACATCGTACTTCTCCACGATGAAGCCGACTTTGCGATACTCGTCGCGGACCAGCGACAGGAACTCTCCGGAAATCCGATCGGCATCGGCGTTGAACCCGTAACGACGCAGTCCTTCGACCGCAATCATCTCCAGCGGCGCCCAGCCGAAAGGCAGGTCCCATTGATTACCGCTCTCGAAAGTACTGGCGGCGAGGCCGCCGGGCCGCTCGAATTTCGCCACGTTCTTCTCCACGGCGGCAGCCTGTTCCGGGGTCGCGATGCCGGCCCACAGCGGATAGAACGCAGTGAGGAACGGGTAGCGCCGCACAGACTGATGCGCGAAGTTGTAATCGTAGTAGAGGCCATCCTGCGCATCCCACATCAGCCGGTTGATGGCGGACGCGCGATCGGCAGCACGCTTCCGCCAGACGGCCGCTTCGGCGGCTCTGTCGAGAATCGTGAGGATCTCGGCCGTTTGCTGCTCCATCAGGTAAAGCAGCGAATTGAGGCATACAGGATCGTAATGGATGATGTCCACACTGAAGGGTCCGAACCGATTGGATGGGTCGAAGCCGGACTCGCGCATCGAGCGGTCACCCTTGTAGAAGAGGTCGGTGAGTACGTTTCTCTTCCGATCGTAGAATTCGCCGACCTCGTAATCGGTGACTTTGTTAGTGCGGTAATACTCTTCCACACGGTCGTAGTGAGTCAGCCCCTGGGCATCGCGCTCGGCGGAAAGCGACTCGGGCGCAGGCCCGTCGCCCAGGTCATAGTAGCGGGACAAACCAGTAGCTTGAGTAAGATGAGGCTCACTGGTCCAGAAGCGGTAATAGGATTCAATGGCGGGCACGGCGGCGGCCAGCCACTTACGGTCCTTATTCCGCTGGTACACGCCTAATAGCATCTGAGTCAGGAAGGGCGGCTGCGACCGGGTGAGATAGTAAGTGCGGTTGGCGTTCAGGATTTTTCCGTAGTTGCGAATCTCGTACAGGAAATTGTCGGCCATGTCCCGGGCGAGCGCGACCTGGTTATCGCGCAGCAGGCCAAGCTGGATGAAATAGCTATCCCATCCGTACATTTCGTTGAAGCGGCCGCCGGGCACGACGTAGGGCCGGGGCAGATACAGTAGCCCTTGCTCCTTTATGGCCGCGAGATCGGCGGGCAGGGTGCGGATCTCGATCTTTTCAAAGTCGCCGGGCGCCATGTCGCGCCGCAACCGGTCGCCGACGAGCCCGGCATCCTCAGTGGCTGGAACGTAAACGGGCCAGCGGCCATTGGGCAGCGGTTTGAACTTGGGATCGACGGCGGCGGACGCCAGATTGCGGTTCGACCGGGTGAGCACGCTCCACATGTTGCGGATGTAATCCTGAATCGGCGGGGGCTGCTGCGGGGGGGCCGTTTGCGCGGCGAGGGCCGCCACAAGCAGGACCGCGAATAATGCGGGCGGAAAATACCGTGTGCGCTGGCGCAAGAAACAGTATATTACTTTAAGCCATGTATATCGGAATCATTTTCGCCTTTTTCGCCGCGCTTTTGGCGGCGCCGCCCGCCGTTACCATTCACGCCGAGCGCCTGAGCGACGAGCCCGTGCTGAGACCCGCCGCGCCGCCGTGGATGGAAGCGGGCGCGTTCAACGCAGCGGCGGTCATGGTGAACGGCAAGACCGTACTGTTGTTCCGGGCGCGTGACGCGCGGGGCACGTCGCGCATCGGCTACGCGGAATCCGCGGACGGACTGCACTTCAAGATCGATCCGCGGCCGGTGCTGGAGCCTGTTGAGACATACGAACGCGGCGGTGGAGTAGAAGACCCGCGGGTGCTGCGCATCGGTACGATTTATTACATGACTTACACCGGGTACAACGGGCGCGATGCGCAACTGTGTTTGGCGACGTCGCCGGATCTGCGGCACTGGAGCCGGCAAGGTGTGATCCTGCCGGCCTATCAAGGCACGTGGATCACGGGGTGGACGAAGTCGGGAGCCATGGCGCCGGAACGCATCAACGGCAAGTGGTGGATGTACTATCTGGGCACGCGCCGCGATGCGGACGGGAAGGATCGCGACTATATGGGACTGGCGAGCTCGGACGACCTGCTGCACTGGTCCGATGCCACGAAGCAGCCGGTACTCGACCGCCGGCCGGGTGGGTTCGACGACCGCGTCATGGAACCGGGGCCGCCGCCTTTAGTTACGAGCGCCGGCATATTGCTGCTTTACAACGGGGCCAACGACAAGTTGGTCTACGGGCCCGGCTGGATCTTGTTCGACAAGGCAGATCCACGGCGGGTGGTGGCGCGTTGCGAGGGACCATTTATGCAACCCAGCAGGGTATGGGAGCGCGTGGGGACCGTGCCGAACGTGATTTTCCTGGAAGGCGCGACGGCGCGGGCAGAGGATCCGCTCGACCTGACGGGGTACTATGGGGGCGCCGATCGGTATACAGGGGCGATGAGCATCCGGATCGGTGTGCGCTAGCGGCAGTGTCTTCGAAAATAGGAATGTCTGGTTCCTGGCAGGACCCGATAAACCTGGACAAGATGTTCTGAGCTCTCTCGAAACTGGATTCTGCATCACCACGCCTGATCGAACGGGTAACGCATACGATGTCAGGCTTGCGGCAGTGGTTCGCCTGTGAATCTCGGGGTTTGCCGGATTCTTGAACTGGTCGAGGAGGACTGGAAGGATAACGTCCTGAAGAAATACTACCGCAGCGAAATGCTCTCGTCAGACCTTGCGAGAAAGACCTTTCTGTACCTCGACAAAGAGGTCACTGTTCTCGGCCGCAAATTCAGTCCAGGTCTGCTCCGATCCTGCCCATGCCAGCCTCGCGAATCAGAAGCATGAAAGCCCATGTGGTGGTGCTAAAGCTGGGGCTTGCCACTCACCGCGGCGAGTCCGACGCGAAGTGGAAAATCGCTGAAGGGCTTCCAGGGCCGGGTACCGGCGCAAATCCAGGAAGGCCATTCGGACATGTTCAGCGTGGTGAAAAGACCGATTATCAAGATTGCCGCTCTCGAAGCTCGCCATGAACTCGTCATCGGTCATGCGGCACCCCGCTTCATTGGTCTCTTCGGTCGTTCAAGAGAGAACGATGCCCTCCAGAAGGTCGCCGAGCGTCAAGCCTTTCATGCGAACGCCCGTTTGTAAGCGTTCAACGATGGTGTTTTTTGTACCACGTTAACAATATACTATATTACCAAGATAACAAGCAGGGGAGCGCGCTACGTGCGTCCTGACGTAGAACCCGGATTGTGTCGCGCTTCCAGATATCCACGGTTTTCCAGCCACAGGTAGGCTTGCAACGCGGTCGAGACGCTCACGCGCCGCTGCTGGCGCAGCTGGCGAAGCGAAGGCACGCTCGCCCGGCCGTAATGCGCCGCTCGCTACCTGCTGAACCAGCGTCTCCGCAATCTGAACGTAAAGCGGCGTATCGGTCGGGGAAGCTGCGGAGGCTTCGGGCGGCATACTGGAAAGCATATCAGGAACCGCTGGAAACTGTACTGGCAAACTGTCACTGTACGACAAATTGTACCTGCGCGTCCACGTTATCAGCCAAACCAAGTTGCTATCTCTTCGCTCCTGCCCTCGGATAATTCGGCGATGTTTGCCGAGTGTACTGCTCCAAAATAATGTGATCTGAATGTGTACACGTCATGATGACCTGTTACATGATGTAGAGAGCTTCGATCCAGGGCGGCAAAACAGAAGGAGAATCGAGTACCTCATGAACGGAATTTGGATTAGCGCGGCAACGATTCGCAAGGTTCGTGGCCGCTGGCAGCCTGATGACTCTGATGGCTGGCGGACAGAGCTCTCCGAAAGCTGCCAGCACCATCGTCGAGCAGACCTCGTATTTCGCGTTGCCCGGCAAGGCGGTATTTGGGAGCAGAACTGACCGGCACACTCGCAATGAGTGCCCAAGAGCAGTCCGAGCACAATGCAGCCGTTCCCATCTATCGCGTGACGGTGGTTGATCGCACGGTGAGCGCGGTCGATTACCAGTACCACAACGGACCTACTAACATCGACTTTCAAGCCACGGTTCTATTGCCAATGTCAAAAGGCGGCGCGACTGTGGAGTCCAAGGAGGGCCGCACGAAAATTGATGCCCACTTCGATCATGTGCTGGCTCCCACCCGTTTCGGCCGAGAATATTTGACATTATTTGACATATGTGCTGCGGGCGGTCACCCCGGACGGGCATACCAAGAATCTCGGCGAATCCTGGCGGGCAGCTCCGATAAGGCAAAGCTGCGCGTCACCACTGACTAACAGGCGTTCGGTTTGATCGTTACGGCTGAGCCCTATTCGGCCGTGCGCCAGCCGAGCGACGTCGTCGTATTGGTGAACCAACCCCGTCCCGACACAATCGGCTCTACCGAGCCAATCCAGGTGAAGTATGAGCTACTGCCGCGCGGCCACTACACCTACAACCTGCCGGACAGTTTGGCGGGCGCCGAATCGCATACAGCCAGACTATCCTCGGATCAATACCAGTCACTAGTGGAACTGTATGAGGCCCAGAATGCGGTTCAGATCGCCCAGTCGGCTGAGGCTGAGTGGTACGCGCCAGATATTCTCGCCAAAGCCCAAGATCTGCTGCGCCGGGCGCAAGAAGCGCAAGACCGTAAAGCCGGCGCGACCAGCGTCGTCACACTCGCAGCGCCAAGCCGCGCAAACCGCCGAAGACGCGCGCATCGTCGCAATTCAGCGTAGACAAAATGGCAAACTGGCCAACGCAAAGGAGCAGGCGGCCCGAGCTGAGGCCATGAGAGCGCAGGCTGAGGCGGCCGCACAGACGGCGCAAAGCCAAGCGGCCGCCGCCGATCGGGCTTTACTTGAACAGGAATGCGCTGCCAGACAACAGGCCGAGGCGCAAGCCGCTGCCGCCGTTGTTGCCGAAACCGCCCACCAGGCACCCCAAACGCCCGTTCAAACCCGGCCTGCGCCAGGGCGTGACGAGCCGCAGAAGAAAGAATTGCGCCTGCTATTGCTCGAGCAGTTCAACGCGGTGTTGTCGGCGCGTGACGCCCTGACGCTCACTATGCCAGATTCCGATTTCGAGGGGACGCGTGTGAGGGTGGCAGTGTGTGGGCGCCTGGCTCGCGTCGCGTCCGTGCTGAGAGCGCATCCGGATCTGACAGTGGAAGTAGATGGCCATGAGAGGTTCCCGTCCGAGCGCGCGGAAGCCGTGCGGGATCTGGTAAGCCACGGTTTGCGCGCCGGCGCAGTGCTTGCGCGCGGGATGGGGCGATGCCCGGCCGCTTTGCCTCCAATACCAGCGTCGCGGGCCGTGAGCAGAATCGCCGGGTTGAGATCGCGGTCTACGGCAATCCGATCGGCGGCATGCCCTACTGGGCCGAGCGCTACAGCTTGGCGCCACCGCAGAGGCGCTTACACAGCGTACGCCGGGTAGTAGGAATCGCTGGCACGAGCAGGCGTGGACTCCGCAGTCGATAATGCGGAATTGCAGGGTGATCCTTCAAATGTGCAAAGGTCGTAGCACGCGGGAGGCCCGTCTGCCTCGCAATGACTTAGTGAGTTTCGATATGATTAGAGATCGCCGTTCAGCTTGGCCGCCCCACAAAAGCTGTCTCTGTATTCTGCGACACTCTATAGTTAGGGTAAGATCTCATGTTCCGTCCGAGTTCAACAAGCCTTCGTTCCAAAGGTTGCCAAGCCGGTTCTTGTCAAACGCCGCGCGCAACTGGAGGACATGCGCACGGATTTCGGGACACCTTCTGGTCCTGAAGCTGCGCCCGCTGCGGGATCACTTGCATTCCTGGACGTAGCGAAAGGGGTTTCTGGACCGTGTGCCGCGGCCAACCCCGCCAGTAAAAAGATCGTGCCGAGCCTGAAAGGCTTGTTCATACTGGTCCGTTCCTATCGTCAGTATAGTGAGGACGTCAGGCGAAGAATGAACTTCGCGGCGTTGTCAACCGTATTACAAGCGAGGTTCAATGCCGCAATCCAACTTTCTCAGCACCGTGAAGCAGGATCTGACCTTCGCGGCACGCACGCTCTTGAAGAATCCCGGCTTCACCGCCGCCGTAGCCGTATCGGTGGCGCTGGCGATTGCCGCGAACTCCACGGTGTTCGGCATCGTCAACGGCCTGCTGCTCGGCGCGCTGCCCGTGCGCGAACCATCCCGCCTGGTGAGCTTGAACCAGGGGAACACGTTCTCCTACCCGGACTACCTCGATTACCGCGATCAATCTTCGCAGGTGTTCGATGGGCTCACGGCGCACTTCCCGTTCATTCCGGCGAACCTCGGCGGCGCCGGTGAGCCGGAAAGAATCTGGGGACAGGTGGCGTCGGGCAACTACCTTTCGGTAGTCGGAATCAAGCCGGCGATCGGAC
>Ga0302324_100020554_pt1 | contig 12909 bp, 10 predicted proteins | sample Palsa_T0_1_FD_201949 | JGI IMG/M metagenome (GOLD analysis project Ga0302324, IMG submission 201949) | Peat permafrost microbial communities from Stordalen Mire near Abisko, Sweden - Palsa_T0_1 | ecosystem: Environmental > Terrestrial > Soil > Palsa > Peat permafrost | place: Sweden: Abisko...
TCCCGCCCGACAGCATCGACGCCGTGCTGCTGCTCAAGACCTACCACGAGGTAGCTCATCCGATTGTGCTACTCAGAAATCTGAACTCATCGCTTAAACCGGGAGCCAGGATTGGCATCATCGATCGTAATGGCAATGGAGAAAATCATGGCGTCAGTAAAGATGTGGTCGTTCGGGAAGCCGCCCAAGCCGGATACGAACTGCGCGACTCACAAGATTTCGTGAAAGGTGACGGCATGGATTATTTTCTGATCTTCACGCGGAAGCCGAACTAGGTTCTGCATCGCCAGGCCACTGGGCCAATGTGCGTTGTGTTGTTTCTCGACCGGCGTCCGCACACCTACGACTTCTTCCACTCTGATGCAGCGAAATCTTCCTTCGCAATTCCACCTTCCGGCGTTCACCTCATCGACCAATATCAACATGTGCACTGTTACTTTCAGAAGAGTAATCCCGGCCCTTATGTTGCCTACGGGTATTGGCCAAAAGAGCCCACACAGGAAGAAGACCTGAAGCCACCGAGCCTAGTCTTTTGGCGGAGACCCCGTTCTCTTTTCGGAGGGGTGGAGTGATCGTGCGCACGGAATGGGGATAGTTTACCTAACCAGACGATTTCGCTTCGTAGAGAAACATTTGGCGAATCTGCCGCCGACATAAATCGCCGACAAGGCCCGAGAAGTGCTATGGCACACCGGGGCGCATGAGGCTCGCTGCGCTGGAAGAAAGGCTGCGCTGGAAGAAAGAATGAGTACTGCAGCCTGATCAGTCTGCCCGAATCTCGGCCCACGGTGGCAGTCACTTCTTCAGTGTCGCTGGCTTAATCGTGTATGCTGACCTACGAAGTGAGGGTTTTCCCCTAGGTATTTTCGTTGAATTCTTCTTATCTGTCAGTAGGAACCCGCAGTGAACTTCTTGGTAGGCCCTTAAGTACTGACTCGGGAGTCAGATAGCTCTGCTTTGTTCCGCTGCGACCCGAATAATTTACCTACCAGGCCTTCCACGTGGGGTGACGCGGGCGATCCGCAAGTCTTTGAAAACGGGAATGATTTGTGCAATTTGGCAGGGTTGGTAACGTGGTTGCCCTTGGTTTTCTAGGAACACGCGCCTTCGTCAAGGAGGGTACTTGAACCTATGAAACAGCGATGCGTATATATAAAGCAAAACTCTGTACTGTTCGCGCTCGCAAGTTTGCTTTGGATTGTTCCATCTGTCAGCTCTCAGGCAGTGCCACCTTCTGCAGTGACGCCTGCTCCCCAAACACAATACCCCAGTCATGACAACCCAGGCCACGATAACGGTATCACTAGGCAGGAGTTGGCGAGTTTCGATGCTTTCCTGGACGGGCATCCGGAGATCGCCGAGCAATTGCGCGGAAATGCGTCTCTGGTGGACGACCAGGAATATGTTCATAGCCATCCTGAACTGCAGGTGTATTTGCAGGACCATCCGCGGGTTCGCGAGGAATTGACGGAAAACCCGCGCATCTTCATGAGAGAGGACGAGCGCCTCAACGGTCGGGAATTGGCTACACTTGACACATTCCTGAACAGCCATCTGGAGATCGCGGAGCAACTGCGCAAAAATCCGAGCCTGGCAGACAACAAAGAGTTTCTGCAGAATCATCCTGCGCTACAGCAGTTCTTGCAGGAGCACCCAGCAATACGGGAGCAATTCAACCAAGATCCGGACGCCTTCATGAGAGACGAAGACCGTTTCGGCCGGAGGGGCGATGGCGCGACCGGGCGGGAATTGGCCGTGTTCGACGCGTTCCTGGACGGCCATCCAGAGATCGCAGAGCAACTGCGCAAAAATCCGACCCTGGCCGACAACAAAGAGTTTCTGCAGAATCATCCTGCGCTGCAGCAGTTCTTGCAGGACCACCCGGGAGTGCGGCAGCAAATGGCACAGGATCCGCGCATCTTCATGAGAGAGGACGAGCGCCTTAACGGTCGGGAACTATCTACTTTTGACACATTCCTGAACAGTCATCCAGAGATCGCGGAGCAACTGCGCAAAAATCCGACCCTGGCCGACAACAAAGAGTTTCTGCAGAATCATCCTGCGCTGCAGCAGTTCTTGCAGGAGCACCCAGCAATACGGGAGCAATTCGCACAAGATCCGCGCGACTTCATGAGAGATGAAGACAGGTTCGACCGGAGAGGCGACCAGGTCAGCCGCCGGGGGCTGGCCGACTTTGACGGCTTCCTGAGCAGTCATCCTGAGATCGCGCAACAACTCTCGAAAGACCCATCGTTGGCCAAGAATGATGAATACCTGCAGAACCACCCGGAACTGCAGGATTACTTGAAAACCCATACTGGCGTTCACGAACAGCTGACGGAGAACCCGCAGGCCTTCATGAACTCCACGAAGCAGTTCGACAACACCGGAACCAAGCACGAAATGATAGACCCGAAGCCAAAGCAGTAGCTTCCCGAGGGTTGCTGCTGGCTGGGAGGCCACCTTACTTGGCCTCCCAGCCGATTCTACGGTCGTGTTCTTCTGGAGTCGGGCCCAGCCACGAGTCACGGGACTGGAAGAGGGCTTAAGGAACGGAGACTATATGAAGACTGAAGCCGTACTTATTGCAGCGCTGGTTCTCGCGTTTGCGGTACCTGCGGTAGCAGGAAAGAAAAAGCCGGCCGGGAGGGGCATGATCGAGAAGATGGAAGCGGTGCCCTGCGGTGCCAAGCAGAAAGGCATTACCGGCCTCGGAAGTGTGTTCGCCTCAGCCGGGATTGAGCACGTGAATTCGGATGAGAAATTGTGCCCTCAGTATTTGCTTCTCAGTGACGAAATGGAGTATCACATACGCCCGATGGACAAGAAGCACCCAGTCATTCTGCCGGTCGGCAAGGAAGGGGAATTCCGGGTCGATAAAGACCGGCTCTATCTCAAAGTATCCGAAGGAGACCGGAAAACCCGGCCTTATCAGGTGGTCGGAATGAAGCCCACGGGAGGCGACCAAGACACGGCTACAGCCAAGCCTGTCAATCCGTCCCAGTGAGACGACTCTGACCATAGGGTGCAAGATGGCCGGGAAGGAAGCGTGACTTCGCGGTGGGGGAGCGCGGTGCTCTTCCGAGCCCGGATGCTTCTAAGGGTACAGTTCGGGCCTGTCCGAAACAGTTCGATCACGTGGCAGGGAAGAGGATAGGCAAACGGAAACGCGTTCGACTCGATCCCGCAACCATGCCGGAGCGGGAGGTCAAGAAAATCGCGGCTGAATTTCTGAGGCCGCTTAACCAGGGTCCAACGGCAACGCAAACAAGTCGCAGGTTCGGCTCTCAACCTGCGGCCCTTGTACCATCCTTGGGGTTCGGAACAACGAGTCGCTTTACCTCGAAATAGAGGTTACAGGTGGAAAAACGATGGTGTTGGCTTTTCAAAGGGAGCCTCTGTAAGACCGCGTCTGGTGCTCCGCTTTCGAGCGAATGAGGCGCTGAGTTCCTTCACTTCCTCTTCATCATGACCCAGCCAGTGAGCAACTTCATGCCAATCGACTTCTTTCACTTCGGCGGGCAGGATTCCCGTTAAACACCCCAGAATCGGACCTCTAAGAACCGCTAGTCCCCCGTCTCGAAAGAAAAAGTATCTTACATCGACCTGATGCGGCAGAGCAGCAGCCTGTTGCAAGAAACCCTAGACCTTCTATCGTGGCTTTCTGCGGACTAAAATGTCCGCGCCTCATACAGGACAAAGTAACGTCAAAGGAGGAACGTATCGAATAATTACGAGGAACGCGTCGAATAATTACAATGAAATCGATTAAGCGTTTTCCGAATCCACATCGTGCATTTGATTCCCCAACCCGCCATTTGGCTTGTTGGGGTAATTTCGCGAACCTGGAGTAATATGCTGGAAAAAATCAAGTATCGTCCGAACGCTCGCTCGCGTCGCACCGTTAGGTCGACCGTTGCAAGTGTCGCGCTATCCCTAATTGGCGGAGTGGTTTCGTGGGCGCAAAATTCGACGCCGCCCCAGCCGCTGAAAACTCCGGGGCAACAGAGTTCACAAACCTCACCGAATACCTTGCCGCCGATGCAACTCGATGGTGCTGCGGTGCTGCATCACCTGAACCAGGTCATCAGTTGGTACCGTCATTCCACTACAGGCGTTCAGTCTGTCGGATTGTCCAGCGACGCCATCTATCAGGACAATGCGCAGAGTCTCGAAGCTGAGGTCGTGCGGCTCGCATTTCAGTCCGCGAAGGCCGAAACCGAGCTGATCAGGGCCGAGCAGAAAATCAGCGGTGCACCCCAGCCGTCCAGCGAAACGACTGAGCAGCAGAAATTGTCCCAGATGCAGGCAAAGACTTCTTCCCAGATCGATCAATTGCAATCGCAGATCGAAAATCTAAATGCACAGATTGCCAAAACACCAGCAGCCCGGCGAGGCAACCTCATTTCACAGCGAGACGCCCTTCAGGGCGAATTGGAACTACAGAAGGCTCTCCTCGATGCCATTCAAAAAATGGCGGCGTTCGTGGAAACGAACGGCGAGATCGCCGGTGGGCTCGAAGGCAGTATCAATCAACTGGCCCGATCGATCCCCGAGGTTTTGGGTTCGAGCGCGAGCTCTCAAAAGACGGTTGGTGCGCCTGCGCCAGCTAAAACCTCGCTTGCCAACTCCGGCGGTCTGATCAGTGAGGCAATGACGCTGTATGACTACATGAGCGCCGTGCACAGGATCAATGGAGTCATCAACGAAACCAACTACGCGCGCGAGGTGGCAGACCAGTTGCGGACCCCGCTCCGAAACGCGTTGCGGGCAACCATTCAGCAGAGTCAGAACCTGGCCAATCAGCCGCCAGCCTCCGATCCGCAGCAGCTTCAAAAGGAACGGCAAGACTTCCAGGCTCTTACCGAGCGCTTCAAACAGCTCTCCGGTGCTCTTCTTCCACTCAGCCAGGAAATCATCGTGTTCGATGACAACAAGACGAATTTCGACGAATGGCGCAATTCGATTGCCCGCGAATCGAAATACGTTCTTCGCTCCGTACTTCTCCGAGTGGGCGGAATTGTCCTGGCGTTGGCGGTGATTCTGGTTCTCTCGGAAATCTGGCGCCGTATCACGTTCCGGTATGTAAGTGAACCTCGCCGCCGAAGGCAGTTTCTGGTCCTGCGCCGTGTAGTAATCGGTTTCTTAATTGTGATTGTCCTGACCGTGGGCTTCGTGAGCGAGTTCAGTTCGCTGGCCACATTTGCCGGATTCATCACCGCTGGCATCGCCGTAGGGTTGCAAGCCGTCCTTCTTTCCGTTGCCGCGTACTTCTTTATCATCGGCCGATATGGCATCCGGGTCGGCGACCGAATTAGCGTTGCTGGCATCACCGGCGACGTTGTGGATATCGGTCTTGTGAGGCTGTACCTGATGGAACTGGCGGGTACGGGATTGGATTTCTATCCTACGGGACGCATCGTTGTGTTCTCAAATTCCGTTCTTTTTCAGACGGGCACGCCGCTTTTCAAGCAGATTCCCGGAACTGAGTACGCATGGCACGAAGTCGTGGTGATGATTGCGCCGGACGGAAATCATAAGGCAGCACAGGAGAAGCTGGTGGCAGCCGTAAACGCTGTCTATTCGCAATATCGAGAGGAGATCGAACGCCAGCACTACGCCATCCAGCGCCATGTCGACATTCAGGTGGAGGTGCCGCGCCCAGAGGCACGTCTTCAGTTCGCCGATGCGGGCCTGGAACTGCTGGTGCGCTACCCAGTAGAGATCCGCAAGGCGCCGGATATTGATGAGGAGATGACAAGAAAAGTCCTGGATCTGATCGAAACCGACGAGGCGCTGAAAGCCGCCGTCTCAGGTAACCCAAAAATCCGCTCGGCAGTGAAGGGATGAGACGGTGGATACAGACTAAATCTGCCAGTCGGGTGGTAATTCCGGCCTTCACGTCGCCGTGGAGACAGTGATCGGGTAATGCCCATAGTACGGCATGGCTCTTTAGCGATGATGCCGTCAGATACAGAAGGAAGGACAAACAAACACTGGAGACCCGCGGTAAGACACACGTCCGCGGATCCTAGGTCGGGAAGCGGTTGCCGCTGCTCCGCGTTTGCAGCCAGTCTCTGACATTGTCACCATCCGGAACCGACCTCCGGCCAAGCTGATCCTCAACCAGCGCATTTAGGGGATAAAGAATGATTGCTCGCATTTCTGGCGGGCGCACCGCCGGGTTTTCGTGATTGCGTTGAGGAATACGCGCCAGCCCTCCACCATTAGGGAGTTCTCACTCAACTCCAAGTCCAAAGAGAACTGCCTCCCACATCCTGCCACCCTAAGCGGGTTAATTAAGGATGCGTCGACTCCAAGGATGGTCCGCGCTTCGCGAACCAATCTCTCCGCTCAGGATGACAGCTCCGCGTGATCGTTGAATACTCACGCTTTTCGTCCCACGCTCCCTGCCGCGTCGTTTATTCTGTCACTGTCCTCCTCTGATGGCACTGAACAAGCTCAAGCCGAAGTCGCTTTGGAAAGCTGACGACCAGCACGCCCGCTTGGCGGAACTCACAGCGCATTCCGACGAGCCCGCGAAAGACAATCCGCTGCGCCGCGACGTGCGCTCTTTGGGCGCGATCCTCGGACAGGTACTTGTGGAGCAGTCCGATCGGGAGTTATTCGAATCGGTGGAAGAGTTGCGGCGATTGCTGATTGAGCACCGCGAAACTGTGCGTCGCCGTCCGGAGCAAACTGCCGCGTCTGAGTTGATGCTTAGGGCACAAGAGATTGTCTCGCGGATGAACTTGGCACGTGCCTACCAGGTCACGAAGGCCTTCGCGACATATTTCGAACTTACCAATCTCGCCGAGACCAATCACCGCAAGCGTCGGCGCCGCGCCGGTAAATTGGACGGCAAACATCCTCCTCTCAAGGGATCGTTTCGCGGAACGTTGCTGCGCCTGAAGGAAAGTGGAATTTCGGCCGAGGATGCCGCCGCCGCGATCAACCAGATCGCGATCACCCCCGTCTTCACAGCACATCCCACCGAGGTGGCACGGCAGACCGTTTTGCTAAAGCGCCGCCGCATCGCGCAGCAACTGGAACGCCTCGATCGCCTTCCGCTGACGGACGAGGAGGCCAAGGATTGCGAAAACAATATCCGAGCGGAGGTTACTTCACTCTGGCAGACCGACGAAGTGCGCCAGGCGAAACCTACCGTGAATGATGAAATTCGCATGGGCCTGCGATACTTCCGACTTTCGTTGTTCGAAATGCTGCCGAAGATCTACGCCGAAATCGCGGAATCTTTCCGGGATGTCTACGGTCTCGAATGCGACGAGAACACGTTGCCTAACCTGGTGCAGTTCGGCTCCTGGATTGGCGGTGACCGCGATGGCAACCCGCTGGTAAAACCAGATTGCATTCGCACCGCGCTTGAGGCCGCACGCGCGCTCATTCTCCGCGAATACCTCAATGACGTTGATTCCCTCAGCGACCGTCTAAGCTCTTCGCGCCGGCAAACCGGCGTTTCGAAAGAACTGCTTTCGCATCTGCAAGTCTACGAACGCACGATTTCGGCCGTCCACCTGGCTTGGGGTCCCAACAACACAACAGAAAGTTACCGCCGTTTTCTCTCCTACATCTTTCACAAACTTCAGCAGAGCCGGAAGGCTGGCGACGCCCCCGCGGCATATCGCAACGCCGGAGAATTGGAGAACGATCTCCTGCTGGTAAGGGATAGTCTCCAGTCCAACCGGGGCGAGCGGCTGGCCGGGACTTACGTCTCTTCGCTGTTGCGGAAGGTGCGCACGTTCGGCTTCCACCTGCACACGCTCGACATCCGCCAGCACGCCCGCGTGCACGCGCAGGCCATCAAGGAACTCGGCCCGGAACTAAAGAGCGATGCCCGGTCGTCCGAGACGCGGGAATTGCTTGACACGTTCCGCACAATCGCACAGCTGAAACGCATTTATCCCGCCCACTCGATTTGTCATTACATCATCAGTGGCGCGGAATCGGAAAATGATGTGATGGCGGTGATCCGCCTGGCGAATTCCGCCGACGTTCAAGTGCCCGCATCCGGCGACGATCCTGGCTTGATGCCGGTTCCGCTTTTTGAGTCTATTGACGCCCTCCGCGCCGCCGGCGCTGTCATGCGCCGGCTATGGAGTAATCCCGAGTATCAGCCGCTGCTCGATTCTTGGGGGCGGTGGCAGGAGGTGATGCTCGGCTACTCCGACTCCAACAAGGACGGCGGCATGCTAACGAGCACATGGGAACTCTATAAAACTCATCGCGAGTTGCATCGCGCCGCGCAGGAATGTGGAGTGAAGCTTCGCCTCTTCCATGGTCGTGGTGGAACCGTGGGCCGCGGCGGTGGTCCCACCCATGCCGCCATCCTGGCGCAGCCGCCGAGCTGTTTTTCGGGCCAGATTCGCATCACTGAGCAAGGCGAGGTTCTCAACTGGAAATACGCCGACCCGGTTCTTGCCGAATGGAATCTGGAACTCATGATCGCGGCAAGTCTGGAAACGCTGACACGGCACAACCACCAGGACGAACAATCCCAGCAGCCCGCTCGCTGGGAAGAAGCCATCGAAGAGATGTCGCAAGAAGCGTACCGCATGTACCGCAGGGAGATCGCCGACAATCCCGATGTCTTGGAATATTTCGAGCAGGCGACTCCAGTCAACGAGCTGGACACGGCGCGCATCGGATCGCGACCGTCCCGTCGCGCCAGGGGGAGGAGACTCGAAGACTTGCGCGCCATTCCCTGGGTTTTCGGCTGGATGCAGAGTCGCCATGCCGTTCCGGCCTGGTTTGGCATCGGTCATGCCCTGGAACAATTCACAAAAAGCCGTCCCGGACACGAGCAACTCCTCCGGCAGATTTCGCGCGGCTTCCCGGTCTTCTCGGAACTTCTGCGGAATGTGGAACTGGGGATGGCGAAAGCCGATCTGGGGATCGCGCGTGATTATTCCGGACTGGTCAAAAACGCGGCGCTTCGCAATCGCGTTTTCTCTATGCTCGAAGAAGAATTCCTGCGCTCGCACCGCATGATTCTCCGCGTCACCGGACAACGGGAACTATTAAGCCGCAATCGCGTGCTGGCCCGCTCGATCCGCCTGCGGAATCCCTACGTCGATCCCATGAGCCTGATTCAGGTGGAACTTTTAAGGCGCAAACAGCAGGGAGAACAGACTTCGGAGTTGGAGTATCCGCTGGGCGCAACCATCAACGGGATCGCGGCCGGTCTGCACAATACGGGATAGATGAGGATTGCAGATTTCGATTTCAGATTGAAGATTTCAGATTGAGTATGCTCCCGGACGTGATCTTCAATCTTCAATGTGAAGTCTCCAAAGCTCACGAAGAAGCCGAAGACGCTGGCCGCATACCGCACGGCCTTGAACTACTTCCTGGAGTCCTGCCACAAGCTCCACCCGGAGGACATCGAGCGACGCGACCTGCTGAAGGTTTGCGCGTTCCTACGCGAAGAGAAGCAACAGGCGCCGCGCACCTGCTGGAACAGGTTCGCAAACGTCATGTCCTCGCTGAAAACCACAGGGTCCCCGTGGAATGGCTCAGAAGAACGACTGGCCGCGCTACGTGGAAGAGGAACCGGAGATCGAGAACGAACCGCTTCGGCCCCGGAACCTCAATGGATCAATGGTGCGATGATCTCATCATTGACCCAATAGCTTTCGACCAGAATGGCGAACAGCATTCCAACGATCCAAATGCCCCATCGCCAATGATGCCATTTGCTCGCTGCTAAGTCCTTAAAAAACAGCTCGGCGAGGTAGGCGGCGCAGTATAGGACATTCGCAATCAGTGCCAGAACAGCCAATTGGGCGAAATGAACAAGCGAGAACGCCCCTCTCAAGGACGGCCAACTCACTACCACCCACCCAACAAACACCATCATCAGCAGCAAGTTGTAGGTGATCCGGCGCCGCTCCCAAAAACATACGGCGTCAGCAATTCTGGAATTCACCTTTAGCCTCCTGAACTGCTTACATCATAACTTCCCTGAGCAGACGCTGGGAACTGTTGAAATCGCCGTTACGCTCACTGACCGCGTGGGCCACTTTCTCAAAGAGTGAAATCTGTTTGCAGCGGCCACCCTGCGGGTTACCTTTGAAGTATCTGATTAGATTATCCTTCGCGTCTTTCGGCTTGATTTGGGCGATCAGGAAACCGTGAACATAGCCGCATATATCGCCTGGTGCTGGCGGCCCACGCTGCCTTAGGACAAAGCCCGACTTCAAGGGACGAACCCTCCAAACCTACGATCAGGTCCGCTACAGCATTGGTAATTGTCCCGAGATTGGTTCAATCCGCCTCAGGGGAGCTTGCCGCAAATCTCGATGCGAGTCGTTTTAGACTGTCAGATAACGGAATAGAGCAGAACGTATTTCGAGATTTAGTTAAAACACAGGTTAACTATTTTCTTGACTTGCAAATGGCGACCGCTATACATTTAACGAAGCGGTTAACAATCGAGATGGGTGCAGTTAATTCCCCGAGAAGCCTTTCACGATGACAATGAGCCAGGAACTTTTGTCGGAGTTCGATCCGGAGATGAAGCGAACACGGAAGGCGCTGGAACGGCTTCCCGACGACAGGTTCGATTGGAAACCGCACGCGAAGTCGACATCGGCTGGGAGACTGGCCGGCCACATCGCGGAGCTTCCCGGTTTCAGCGCCGGCATCATGAAAACGGAATCTCTTAGTTTTGATAATAGCGACGCGAATCCCGCCCTGATGAAAAACTGCGCCGAGGTGCTCGCGTTGTTCGACAAGAACGCCGCAGAGGCTCGTGAAGCGATCGCCGCTGCAAGCGACGATTACCTGAGCAAGCAATGGCACCTGAGCTTTCAGGGTAAGAAGATGTTTGAAGCGCCCCGCGCGGCAGCGTTGCGCAGTTCGATCAGGCACTTGGTGCATCACCGGGGACAGCTGACAGTTTATCTGCGCCTGAACGATATTCCCGTGCCGGCGATTTATGGTCCGTCAGCGGATGAGATGTAGGCGTCGTCGTGGTTAAGAAAGAGAAAAGAGTTACATCCGTTTTCGCGGCGTTGGCGGATCCTACGCGACGAAGGATTGTGCAGCGTCTTTCGGAGCAAGGTGAGATACGGGTCACGGCTCTTGCCGAGCCGTTTCCCATTTCGCTTCCTGCCATCTCGAGGCATCTCCGAGTGCTGGAGAGCGCTCGGCTGATCAAGCGCGAGCGTCATGGACGCGAACATCTGATTCGCTCGCACGCGGCCGGCCTGGAAGAGGCCCGGAAATGGATTGCACAATGCGCGGCGGGCTGGGAGTCTGGGTTTGACAAGCTTGACGAGTTACTAAGAACGGCTCAACGAACCGTGGATGAAACGGGTGAAACCGCTAAGAAACAGGAGAAGGTACGATGAAATCCGAAGTGAAGGTTGGCGACAATCAGTTACAGATTACGCGGATTTTCGATGCGCCGCGACATCTCGTATTTTCGTTCTGGAAGGAAGTCGATCGTTTGGAGCAATGGTGGGGCTGCAAAGACACTACCAAACTTGAATGCCAAATAGACTTCCGTCCCGGCGGGTCTTTTACTTGTGTCATGCAGATCAAGGGGGCTTGCGAGTTTACTTATAAGGGAATTTACGACGACATCGTCGAGCCTGAAAAGATCGCTTATCACGCGGATTTTGGTCCTGTGACGACCCGAGTGGTCGTGGAGTTCATCGAACTTGATCAAGGCGCGCAGACAAAGATGGTTCTGACGCAGTTAGGATTCCCCGCGCAGAACGTTTGCGAAACGGTATCGCGAGGCACAGACGAGTCGTTCGATAAACTCGACGCTTTGCTGGCGAGCCGGGTTCTAGTTTAAGCACCGCCTCGTTCGTCACGAATCAGGCGGCGCCCCCCAATCTTGACAGCGGTGCCGGGCCGGTGGTCAATAAAATTTCACTGGTTCTCAGCGAACCACAATGGCTTGGGTCTGCCCTCGATCATCACCGCTCTTGCATAATCGCCGCCGGAATCATGGACTACTTTTACTCGGGTTTGCGCAGGCGCGGTAAAGTCGTAAACGAACCCAGTTTGACCTGCGAGTCCGAGGGTTTCGGTGGAATCGGCTGCCAGAATACAACCTTATCTTCGAAGTTGATGCGGGACGAATTCATGGCATGATGATTTTAGATCTACTGCTGATAACAGGCATCAATTACACATTTTGATCGCCGGTTCATTGATCGCTATCGCGCTTTACCGACAACTATTGATCCGAACGGGGTGTTGCGGTCAGAAGGAGTAGGGCTGCGGTAGTGGCTTATGCGCTGGTCCCGTTAGGCGGGAGATCCTTCGCTACGCCCGAAGAACGGCTCCGCTCAGGATGACAATGGTCGTGTAGTACTCGAACTGCATCGCTCCTGCTCACGCCTCAGCGGCGGGGCGGAAGCGCCAGTAGACGCAATAGCGCTGGTTGAACAGGCGGTAGAAGGGACTGAGAACGACATCCTTGGGACGGCCCGCGCCCACGGTGCGAAAAGTGAGCGCTATATCTTTCTGGCTGACCGTCTTGCCAACTGGGGCACTGACCGGTTGAATCCACTTGTCGAGGAGGTTGCGGTCGCCGGCGAGTTCGGGCACGGCGATGGGGGGAAAGCCTCCGTGCAGAAATTTGTCGTCAGAGTAGATGCGCTTCGAGTCGAGATTCTCGGTGCCGAGTTCGCCGGCGAGCACCAGCGGGCCGTACATAATGGCGGCTAGCGTGGGGTCGTCGGGAATGGTCTGCAAATGCAGGCGCATGGGCAGCTTTACATCCACGCGGTCGCCGTTTTTCCAGGTGCGGTCGATTTTCGCGTAGCTCGAAGGTGCCAGCTTTTGGTGGGGCTGGAAAGGCTTGCCGTTGACGGTGACGCTGGCGGCGTCGGCCCAATACGGAATGCGTACGTTCAAGGTGAAGCGAGCGGG
>Ga0302324_100020557_pt1 | contig 12908 bp, 6 predicted proteins | sample Palsa_T0_1_FD_201949 | JGI IMG/M metagenome (GOLD analysis project Ga0302324, IMG submission 201949) | Peat permafrost microbial communities from Stordalen Mire near Abisko, Sweden - Palsa_T0_1 | ecosystem: Environmental > Terrestrial > Soil > Palsa > Peat permafrost | place: Sweden: Abisko...
CTCCATCGGACCGCCCAACCAAAACGCCTCATGCGAATAGTGAAGCGCAGCTGGCTTACCCGCGGGCTCGGCGTTCGCGACCGGAGCAACTCCCAACTGCATGCGATGAGGAATGACCAACTGGCCTTTACCGTCGCGGAAACTGAGAGACAAGATATCTCCGGGCTTGGTCTGAGGCGCCAGGGGAATAGAAATATTGCCGGAGGTACGAGGGGCGACGTCGGGATGAATTGTTCCATGCTGTGAGCCGACGGACCACTCCAAAGCCAGCTCGGAAAGGTTTGTAAATTCGTAGCGATTGTCCACGGTGAAGGTAGCCGGCTCGCCAGATTTCCAAGCGGGTAAGTCACGCTGCTGCAGATGCACCGGAGACATCAACATTTTGACGTGCCAGAACTCCGGCTTCTTGCGGCGCCATCCATCTACGATGCCCCATGGAGCGTCGCCGACGATGCCGCGACCAGGGATATGGTAAATGCGATCCAAGGCATGTGCCGGCTGACCGATACTGCCACGCCCATATTCGGAGTCGCGGCCCGGAACCAGGAATACGTCGTCGACCCAAGCCCAAATCATGCCGCCCTGGACGTTCTTACTGGCCTGCACGGCGTCCCAAACCGGAATCAGGGGCTCAATGTAGTAATCGCGGTCTCCGGGATCGAGCCACATTTCCCTGGTATCGCCCCAGAGATCGCCCTGGAAAATGCACAGACTCTCATCCCAAAGGATCGGGACTTTTACGTCTTCGCGCTCCTTCATGCGTTCGATAGTGATGGGGTTGTGCATGGTGTCCAATTCGAGAGTGGCGCTCTGTCCGGCGCTGGCGGGACGCGTGGCATCGTGTTTCTTTACGAATTCGTGAGCCGCTTCAAAATTTGGTCCCCAAGTGCTTTCGTTTCCGACCGACCAATAGACGACGCTGGGATGAGAGATATCTCGCTCCAACATCTCGGCGGTTCGCTGAACGAAGGTTGGCAGGTAGCGGAGGTCGGAGCTCTCGTCCACCCAGCAGAAGGGGCCCTCTTCTTCGATGTAGAAACCCAATTCGTCAGCGTCATCGTACAAATCTTCCACCGCGGGGAAAGCGGAGTTTCGAATGGCGTCGAGGTTAGCTTCCTTCATGTTCTCGAGATCGCGTCGAGTTAACTCCGGCGTGGCGACTCGGCCGATGAGCGGGTCAGATTCATAGTGGTCGGCCCCTCGTAGTTTCACCGGAACGCCGTTGATCATGAACTGAGTTCCGCGGATTTCAATCTGACGGAAACCGACACGCCGCGAAACCACTTCACCGGCCGCGGGCGCACAACACAGCTTGGCGCTGAGCGTATAGAGGAGCGGATGCTCCGCCTCCCAATGGCTGGGGCTGGCCATGTGAAATTCCACGCGCTGTTCCAGCCGCGACCATGGCGCAAGTTTCATATCGAGATGGTCGTTGGGGAGGGCGACGAGATGGCCGCCAGGATCCTTAAGGGAAAAAACGAGGGAGGTGGCGTCTAGCTCGTGTCCCGATTCGTTTTCGACGGACAGATCCACCGCCAGCGTGGCGTCCTTGTAGGCTGGGTCGAAGACAGTCTGTACGTGGAAACGTCGCACGTGGATTTCGGGAACGCTGAGGAGCCTCACCTGGCGGAAGATTCCCGCTAAAGGGAAGTTCGCGTAGTAACTCATTTTGTCCAGGTGGGAAGAGAGCGTGGCCTCGCGAACCAACACCGCCAGGAGATTGTCAGGCCCGACGTGGGCGGCGTTGGTGACGTCGATTTCAAAAGGAGAGAAGCCCCCTTCGTGGGAACCTACCCGCGTGCCATTAAGCCAAACCTCGGCGCCGCTGTACACCCCGTCAAAGACGAGCTTGATGCGGCGGCCGCGGAAACTAGCAGGAATTTGCAGGCGCCGGCGATAGCCGCCGGTCCCCGTTCGGCTGTCGAATCCATCCATTATCCAATGAGAAGGGACCTTGATTTCTCTCCAATCAGAATCGGAAAAATTGGCCCGGAAAAAGCCGCTCTCCGGATCGGGCTTAAAGCGCCAAGTCCCATCGAGATCGAGGGGAGGAGCGGTATCGTCGGGCATGCTGTATCCCGGGGTTAGATCGCCGGCTCGGATCGTATGCTCGGACGAAGCTACTTGAGGAATGCTTGCGGTGGTCGTTAAGGCGCCTTCCAGGCCCACGGGCATTTCGACCTGAAATACTCCGCTGGTATCGGTCTGGGCGGAGGCATGCCATGGTTTTCCACCAGCGGTCCCTTGCAGTTGCACCGCGGCATTCGCGAACGGCTGGGTCCCGAAGCCGTCGGTGACCACACCGAAAATATGATTCAGGAGATCGGAAGCGAGCTCGATTACGGGCGGGTCGGTTCTGTTATAGGCCTCGATCTCTACGAGGCTGACGCTCCCGGCGAAATCGGAGAAGCGAAGAGCGGAGGTGATCTGCGAATTGAATTGTGCGAGGATGAGGCGAGGAAGCAGATGCTCTGAATCGCCGATGGATTTGAGCAGGCGCCACTCGCCGCTCGCATCGCGGATCTGCAGCTTAAGGTGGGTGAGCTTTGGATTTCCGTCCTGCCGGATGAGGACTTCCTGAATCTGCACTGCGCTGGGCCAGGTTAGCTCCGCCCAGGTGGTTGCGGGATTGGTCCCTTCTTTGGCAGTCCATCCCGAGTTGGTGATATCTCCGTCTGTGAGGTTCTCAGCCTTAGTGCCTTCGGACTCGCTGGATACGGTCGCCCGGGCGGCAAGCGCCAGGTTTCCGCTAGGCTGCTCTTGTGCTTTGGCCGCGATTGCCAGCGCCGCTACGGCGAACACCGCGCAGGGGATTCGGCTTCGCAACATGTTTTGCGTGCTCCTGATATTCTTCCTGGCAGCGGAACTGGAGGCCGGCCGGAATCACCGGCACATTCGGTGTTCCCAATCGTCGGAAAACATGTCCAACTTGGCGTCGCGATCTTCTGGGTGAGCGGCAATGACGTCTTCGTGGACTTCAACTCCCCAGCCCGGTGCCGTGGGAACATCGTAGTAGCCGTCTTTGACGCGCGGGGTGCCGGACGTCAATTGCTCCCGCCAGGGGACGTCGTAATCCTGAAACGTTTCCAAAATCATGAAATTGGGAATGTTCGCGGCCAAGTGAATTCCGGCGATGGTCTTGAGCGGACCATCACAGTTATGAGGCGCGACACTGACGTAGTACGTTTCCGCCAGTGCGGCAATCTTCTTGGTCTCGAGAAAGCCACCCGAATATGTAATATCCGGTTGAATAACGTGTGCGGCTTTGCGCTGCAAAAGGTCGAGAAACCCAAATCGGCTGTAGATGTGCTCCCCGGTTGCGACACGAAGGGGAGAATCTGCGACTACCTGCGCCATCGACTCGTTGTTGTGTGCGGGAATCGGTTCTTCGCACCAGCCAGGGTTATAAGGCACCATCGCACGGATCGCTTCGATGGCCATGATGGGACTAAACCGTCCGTGAAACTCGAGAAGGATATCGACGTCTTCGCCGACGGCGGTTCGAACCGCCGCCACCGCCTGGCAAGCTTGGCGCAATTCGGCACGCGAGATTTCTCGCCCGCCCGGGCCAAATGGATCAAACTTCAGCGCTTTGTATCCGCGCGCGGCAACTGCTCTTGCTTTGTCCGCTACTTCCTGCAGATCTTTGATGTTGCTGTACCAGCCGTTTGCATAGGCCTTTACCTTCGTCCGCACCTTGCCTCCCACCAGGTTGTAGACTGGCTGACCGCAGGCTTTACCCGCGATGTCCCACAGAGCCATTTCGATTCCAGCCATCGCGGAATACATCACTGGGCCGGTGTTGTGCTCCACTTGGTAGAGTTGGAACCATAGGCTTTCAATGTCGAATGGATCTTGTCCGACCACGTAGCGCCGGCCGAAATCCAGCACCAACTCACGGACAGCCGTTTCCTTCCATCCCAGGGTAGCTTCGCCCCAGCCAATTAAGTCCGAGTCGGTTTCGATCTTTACAAAAGTAAAATTGCGCCAGGCTGCGGCGGTGAGGAACACTTCCACTTTTGTAACTTTCATTTTAATTGAGCCTCTTCTGACTGGCAGCAATAGTGGTCGAGCTGAATCGACCCGGCCGCATACAGCGGCTGCTTAACGAGCGATGTAACCGCCATCAATCACCCAGTTCGAACCATTCACGTATGTCGCCGAGGGACCGCACAGGTAAGCGACAAGCTCGGCGATTTCCTCGCAGCTCGCGAACCGCTTGATCAAATAATCCGCCAGCAGCTTGGGGGGATCGATGACCCCTGACGCGATGAGGTTTTTGGTCACAAAGGTCTCGACCGCTGCGGGACTAATGCTGTTTACGCGGATATGGAACTCTGCCATTTCAACCGCCATGGCACGAGTCATCGCGACCAAGGCGCCCTTCGTTCCGGCGTATGCAGCCAAACCGGGGTTTCCGACCAACGCGTTCACCGAAGCGATGTTGACGATCACCGGGTCGCGCGGCTTCTGGGACGCGCCCGAGATACGGCGCAGGAATTGCTGGGCCAGAAAATAGGGCGCGCGCTGGTTGACGCCGACCACGCGATCGAACTCCGCAACACTAACTTCCAGCATTGGCTTGTGGAAACTCCAAGCCGCATTGTTAATCAGAACGTCAGCCACGCCGATGGCTGTGGCGGCGGAATCGAACACTACCTGTGCCGCATCGGGTTCCGAGAGATCTTTCACCAACGCATGGGTTCTCGCCGAGGGGAAATCCTTTTCTCCGATTCGGGAAAGAACGGTGGCGTCGCTATCGACCAGCAGGAGCCGGGCTTCGTCAGCAGCGAACCTGCGCGCGATTGCCAGGCCCAAACCATTTGCCGCACCGGTAATCACCGCGCAACGAGGGCCCGGCCGCGTCTCCAGAGCTTCGCTAATGTTGTTGCCTCCTCGAAGGATTGCGAATTGCCGGTGTTATCCGGCCACCACGTTTTAACTCTGTTCTCCCGGTTCACACAAGCGGTAAAGGAACGGCGAGCGCGAGCGTTCGATCTCGAACCGTCCCATCTTAACTCCGTGATCAAGGTGCCCGGAGAAAGCGTTGGATAGTTCGAGATGGATGTCTTGCGGCCAGGTTCCTAGTTGGGGTGAAAGCTGTTCGCATAATTCGCGTAGTGAAACTCCGGACGTATGTTCGCGAAGATATCCTGTAATCAACCGATCGGCCTGAGTTACAAAGTTTCGCGACTCATGGCAAAACTGTCGAATGGCCTTAGAGCCGCGTAGGACAGGCCAGTGGCAGCCAACAATCATTTGAGCGGCTGAATTTTCGATCCTTTGGATTGTCTGAAGGTAGGAATCCACGTAGAGGTAGGTTGGACACAGTTTCCAACTTCCGTCGAGGCCCTGGTATCCCGCTCCTTGGATGGCGTCTCCGTAGTACAAGACGCGATGCGTTCGGTCGTACACGCCCAAATGGCCGTGGCTGTGGCCCGGCAAGTGCCAGATTTCCAAAATCCGGTTTTCGCCGAGCCTTAGGATTTCACCGCCGATAAAAGTAAAAGAAACATCTTGCGGCTGGGAACTGCAGTTCCGTATGTCCTGGGCCGAGCCGGGCTCAAAAAAGATTCCGTGGTCCCTGCGATAGGCGTCGTAACGGAACGTAAACATGTAGTCCGGCGATTCGACCAGCGCACGATCGGCCTCGCCGCAGACAATTCGAATCTTTGAGTGGTGGCGCTTGATTTCGGCGGTTCCACCACAATGATCTCCGTCAGGGTGAGTAATGATCAGCCAGGTTAAACCGTCCTTAGCGAGTCCGGCACGATCGAGGAATGCCGGCACGTCTTTCTGGGCGTGGCTGCGCGTGCCGCAATCCAAAAGAGATGCCTCGCGTCCCTCGCGGAGCAGCGGCAAATAGAGAGGGCGGCCCCCAATCTCGCATTCAATTAGATCCGCCCCTGGATAGAGTTCCACAGATTCCCCACCTCGCGTGTTAGTGAACTTCAGCGAATTTCGATTTGGCCAAACTGCCGGTGGGCGTTCTGCAGACCCTGCACCAATAAGAAGTGGTCATCCGCGCAAGTGACCATCCGCGCGCCGCGATCGAGTTCCTGTTGCGCAGACCCGGGAGTGGGCGTCACCGTTCCCCACCATTTCCCGGCCTTCGCCGCGGCGTTGGCCACTTTATCGAAGGCCCGCTGTACCAAGGCGTGCTCTCGCTGCAAGGGCACGCCGTAGCTAATGCTGAGATCTGCTGGTCCCACGAAAAGCAAATCCACGCCTTCCACCGCGGCAATCTCGTCGACACACTCGACGCTCTCGCGATCTTCAATTTGCAGGACCAGAAAGGTTTCTTCGTTTTGATCCTTTAAAAACTGGAGAGGGTCCGTCAGGCCGTAATCGCCATCAGCGCCCGCGCCATCGAACCCTCTCTTTCCCAGGGGTGGGAACCGTGTCCACTCCACCCACTGCCTGGCTTCCTCAGCACTTCGACAATGGGGTACCATGACTCCGTTTGCGCCGAATTCCAGGGTGCGCATCACGCTTGTGTATCCGGTTTTCCGGACTCGGACCATCAGGTCGATGCCCGTGGCCCGGCATGCCAGGGAGACGCGGTCTACGAGTTCGTAGCCGTGAGCACGATGTTCCATGTCGAACCAGATCACATCAAATCCCAATTTGCCGGCGAGTTCGGCGAACCAGGGTTCGGTGACCCGGTTCATTCCCACCACTTTAACGAAACCATTCTCGCGTAACACTCTTCGCAAACGGCTCTTGGTCACGATCTTCCTCGGGTTTGGATTCTTTCCAACGCAGCGCTATCCGCGAAGAACAAGCGGGTGATTGCCTTGCCGGGCCGCTGGGCTCCTCGACCGCTCTAAGGACGGGAGGCATCTTACGGGGGTTGCCGGTGTGAGTCAATACGGAATAGTGTCCCGTCTGACGGAATGGAGAAACGCCTTTCTACTGATGGCGTTGCGAAAGCCCGGCCTTCGGCTGCGGTGACGGAACAGCCAACTAGCGCCACTTCTGAATTAAATCCGCTTTGGTAAGAGGACTCTAGCGCCGTTGAATCTCGAGAATTGCTTTTCATCCCCGGATCGGTCCGTGCTCTTGATTCCGTATTACGGACAACGCCGATGAAGAGGTTGACACTTTTCGATCCGGGACTATACTCCTCGGAACACGGAGGGTTCAAGGGGTGAATCCGACAGTTTCGGCCAAGGACGCAGCAGGTCCCCAGGCGCATCGACGAAGATTTGTGATCCTTACTTCGGTCACCATTGCATTGGGAGGTTTTCTTTTTGGTTACGACACCGCGGTAATTTCCGGCGCGATTCTGTTTGTACGCCAACAATTCCATTTGAGCTCGATCGAAACCGAGGCGGCAGTCAGCATCGTTCTTGCGGGGGCGCTGCTGGGAGCTGCTATTGGCGGATATTTGGGTGACCGATTTGGGCGCCGGCCCACGATGTTGGTGATTGCGCTGATCTATGGGGTATTCGGAGCTACGACCGGTCTTGCTAACGGCGCGGCGGTGTTCGTCCTTTCTCGCTTCTTTGTAGGAGCGGCGGTGGGCGTCAGCTCGATGTTAACGCCGCTTTATATAGCCGAACTTGCTCCTGCCGACATCCGAGGAATCCTAGTGACCCTAAACCAGTTGGCAATTTCGACTGGCGTCGTTGTGGCCTATTACGTGGATTATTTGTTGGCGGGATCCGGCGCATGGCGCTGGATGTTTATCAGCGCGGTGGTGCCCGCGATCCTTCTGCTAGTTGGCCTGCTGTACCTGCCGGAGACTCCTCGATGGCTGGCCTCGCAGGGAAGATTTGAAGACGCCGAAAATATTCTCATAAAGATCGAATCTCCCCAGGAAGTGGAAAGAGACATCGCGGAACTCCGCCAGATCACCGGGACTGACAATCTAAGGCTTCGCGATCTGTTCCAGCGCAGGTTTTCCAAACCGCTGATCGTGGGCATCGTCCTGGCCATCTTTCAGCAAATTACCGGTGTGAATACCATCGTCTATTACGCACCGACGATTTTTCAGATGGTGGGATTCACGAATGCGTCGAACGCCATCCTGGCAACCTTCCTCATCGGATTCGTGGGGCTGATTGCGGTGATCGTTTCGATGTTTCTGGTTGATAGGCTTGGCCGGAGGCCGTTGCTTCTGGTGAGTCTGGCGGGCATGTGCGTCATTCTGTTCCATCTCGCGCACATCCTCGCGGAACCCAATCCCACGAAATGGATGGTGGTAGGGGACATCGTTTTCTATCTGGCGTCATTTTGCATCGGCCTAGGCCCGATCTTCTGGCTGCTGATTTCTGAGATCTATCCCACCAAGGTTCGCGGCCAGGCGATGTCGGTGGCAACGGTGGTGATCTGGGCGGCCGATTTCCTGGTGACGGCGACATTTCTGACGCTGGTGGAACATATGGGAATGCCCGGCTGTTTCCGGTTGTTCGCGGTGCTGTCACTGGCCGCATTCATTTTCTCGTACACCATGGTGCCGGAGACGCGCGGACGCACTCTTGAAGCAATTGAGAATTCATGGGGCCGATGAGGCGGGGTGGAGTTCCATGGCCGCGCACAGACGGCGGCCGGGGACTGGCGAAGTGTTGCGATGGCATCGACGTGACAGCAATGTAACCCTATTCCGTATTACGGACACGCATCCGAAATTATTGTTGACGCTATAAATCCAGTCTTGTAGGATGTGCCGTTTTTAAGCCGCCGACAAGAACGTGGGCTAAGCGCTTTGACGCAAGGCCAAAAATCCAAGAATCGCGATCCAATCGTCGGCTCGCCGGAGGAACTGTGAAAACGTATAGCCGCGCAATATGCCTGGTGATGTGTACGTTGGTTATGTTTCTCAGCGCCGCAACGCTTCAGGCGCAGATTGACCGTGCCAGTATTTCCGGCACCGTGACGGACCCGTCCGGCGCCGTTGTGCCAGGGGCGACCGTGGTGGTCACCAATACCGGCACCAGCGAGGGCGTAACCCTGACCACCGGTACCGACGGTAGCTACACCGCCAGCCTTCTCCACGTGGGCATTTACTCCGTGGAAGCGACGGCCCACGGATTTGAAAAGACGCTCCAATCCCGTATCCAGCTCGATCTTAACCAAGTGGCCCGGGTGGATCTGCAGTTAAAGGTCGGGGCGGCCGGTGAAGTAACGGAGGTGACCGGCGAGGCTCCGCTGGTCGCCACGGAGACATCGTCCCTGGGAACGTTAGAAACGGGAAATAGAATCGTCGATTTGCCACTGAATGGGCGGCTTTTCACCCAACTGGCGTGGCTGGGACCTGGAGCCTCGCAGGGATCGAGTTCTGGTATCGGACTCAGCGGCTCGACGGATGACAATCGTCCCGGCATCCAGTTAGCAGTGAACGGTCTCTGGGCATTTGACAACAACTTTCTCTTGGACGGCGTGGATAACAACGGCATCGGAGATGGGACTATCGCCGTCAACCCCTCTCCCGACGCTATTGGAGAATTCAGCGTTGAAGAGAACTCCATGAAGGCGGAATTCGGCCGCGGCGGAGCGGCGGTGAATGCCGCCCTCAAATCGGGAACCAACCAGGTGCATGGCGGCGCTTTCGAATACATGCGGAACGACGCGCTCGATGCCAAGAATTTCTTCAACACCGGCAACAAGGCGGCACTCCACCGTAACCAATTCGGCGGCGATGTCGGTGGACCGATCATCAAGGACAAAACTTTCATCTTTGGTGATTATCAAGGCTCGCGGCTTCATGAGGGCAACATCGATATCTCCACAGTGCCAACCGTGGCGGAGCGCGCGGGAGATTTCAGCGATCGCGGCTTGGACCTTTATGACCCGAATACCACACAAGCCAATGGCGGTCGAGTGCTATTGAATCCTTCCAACCCGTCGGTGATTCCCACGAACCGCATCGACACCGTCGGTAAAAACCTGGTGAACCTGTATCCGCTTCCCAACGTGCCTGGCGCCACTATTTCCAACAATTTTATCTATACGCCGGTTTCCGTTTTGGACGGCAACCAGGGTGACGTTCGTGTGGACCACAGAATCAGTGAGCACGACCAGTTATTTGGACACTCTTCGGTGGAGGATCATCCCCAGTTTAGCCCGACCCCGCTACCGGGAGAGGCTGAAGGATGTTGCGGGGGCAACATGAACATGCGCGAGCAAAACCACGCGATTGGATATACCCACACCTTCGGCAGCAACATGATCAACGACCTCCGTTTTGCTTATATTCGCTATGCGGTGCATTCCACGCCGGTGGACTTTGGTCAAAACATCTCGGACCAGGTGGGTATCCCGAACGCCAATCGCGGTGACGTAGAGACTTCCGGGCTGGCAGCTATCAATATCTCGGGGTACTCCGGCCTAGGCAACTCTGGGTGGATACCTGAGCTCTCCGCGGACAACACCTTCCAAGTAGCGGACTCACTCACCTGGATTCGCGGCAAGCACACCATCAAGCTGGGTGCCGATTTCCGGCGATACCAGCGCAACTTCTTCCAATCACAGGCCGCTTTCGGCCAGTTTTCGTTCTCGGGACAGTTCACGCAGGACTTGACGGGAGCAGACCAAAACGGCGGCGGAAACGCGTTGGCCGATCTTTTACTGGGATTGCCGGTTTACCGGGAGCAGGATGGCCTAGCCCACAAAGACTACACTCGTATGTTTGAAATGGGCCAGTACGTTCAGGATGACATCCGAGTGAACAGCAAGCTGACCGTCAACCTCGGCTTGCGCTACGACATTTTTTCGCCAGTGGGCGGCCACCAGATGGGCAACTTTAATCTGCTTACCGACGTGGTCGACCTGAATTTTGGCCCCGGAGCAAAATCGAATGCAGGCGTAGGCTACGACCACAAAGACTTTGGGCCTCGCGTCGGCTTCGCCTGGTCGCCGTTCGATGACCGCAAGACCGTAATTAGCGCCGCTTACGGTATTTTCTACGCTCCGGAAGGCAATCAGTTTAACGACCTGGGCGAAAATCCTCCAAATCTCCTTTATTACACCAACAACATTCCTGGCGACGCCATTCCCACGCCAGGCAATATGATTGATGCGGGATTCCCGGCGCAGCTCCCGTACAGCAATCCTGCCTCGCCATCCGGCCAGGTAAAAACAACCGGCCCGGTGCGCCGCGCGCCCAAGGTGGAGGAATGGAACCTATCGATCCAGCGTGAACTTGCGCGAACCTGGATTTTGCATGTTGCCTACGTGGGCACCAACGCCACCGGCATCTGGAACAACGAAGACAGCAATTTGGACCAGCCAAGGCAGCCACTCGATTCCAACTTCAGCGATCCGACCGGCAACATGGGTCGTCCGTACTTCAACGTCTTGCCGAACCTCTCGGTCATCAATCCCATTGACTATCCGAACTTTACAGTCAACTACAACGCGTTAGAGACCAAACTCGAAAAGCGATTCTCCGGTGGCTTGACTTTGCTCGCCGCCTATACCTACGGCCACGATCTGGGGAGTTTCCAAGGAGCCCACACAGGTAATACGCAAATCGCTGACGACCCCAACGCCCAGCGAGGCAACGTAGACCCGGACTTTCGCCATCGCTTTACCGTCAGTTACACCTACGATATGCCGTTTGGCAAGGGCAAACAATTTGGCGGAAACATGAACTCCGCTGAAAACGCAGTCGTCGGCGGCTGGAAAGTGGCGGGAATCACTACGATTCGAAGCGGCGAGCATTTCACCCCCTTCTGGGGGTACGATCCCACCAACACCGGCACCGCTGCCCTGCCCGATGTGATCCACAATCCGTACGATTTTTCCTTCGAGCCCGCGATGCAAGCCGCCTTGGGCTGCACTAACCCAGGCCACCAGTCGCTCTCTTGCTGGTACAACCCGGCGGCCTTTGCCATACCTCCGATTGCTCCGGGCCAAACCTTTGCGCACGACTTCGGTGATGCAACCGACGGCGATTTGGTCGGGCCACACCAAGTGAACTTTGATTTCTCGATGTTTAAGGATTTCAAAATCACCGAGCGGCATCAGTTGGAATTCCGTGCCGAGCTGTTCAACATTTTCAACCACCCCCAGTTCGCATTGCCTAACCGTAACCCCAATAATGTGGGTGGCGCATCGATCAACGGCACCTTGGGTGATAACCAGCGCGAAATTCAGTTTGCGCTGCGCTATTCGTTCTAAGAATCTCAGGGAGCGAGAGCCTGCGCCACGCCGGCTACCGCTCCCTTTTCTATTTATGCCGTCGCTAGCACTCCGCGCCTTTGCTTCCAGCTAAAACGCAGGTGGTTTAAGATGCCCAAGCGTGCAGATCTCCTCGCAGAAGCCCGAGGATAAGTCGTTCTATGGATAGAAGACAATTCATCGGCAAGACGGCCGTTGCCGCCGGACTCCTCTATTTAAAGCCCGAAGAGATCTGGAGCTCTCAGGCCTCCCCGGCTTCAAGCGCTTCTGCTTCGGGAGCGATTCGGTTTGAGGAGATTGCGGAAAAGAGTGGCCTGCGCTTTGTAACCGCTAACTGTCCCACTCCGAACAAGAACCAGCCCGAGACCATGGTTGGGGGAGTGGCGTTGCTTGATTATGACCGCGACGGTTACTTGGACGTGTTTCTGGTCAATGGCGCAGCTATTCCGTCGCTGCAAAAGGATTCCCCGAAGTATTGGAACCGCCTATTTCACAACAACCACGACGGCACGTTCACCGATGTCACCGAGAAGGCCGGCGTCGCTGGAACGGGCTATGGGATGGGCGTAGCGGTGGGCGACTACGATAATGACGGAAGACCGGATTTGTTCGTCGCCAACGTTACCGGCAATCAGCTGTTTCATAACAACGGAGATGGAACGTTCACCGACGTTACCGCGAAGGCGGGGTTGGGCGGAGCCCTGCTCGACGGCAAGAAGATGTGGTCGGCCGGCGCCGGCTGGTTTGACTACAACAACGACGGCCTGCTGGATCTCTTCGTG
>Ga0302324_100020558_pt1 | contig 12907 bp, 11 predicted proteins | sample Palsa_T0_1_FD_201949 | JGI IMG/M metagenome (GOLD analysis project Ga0302324, IMG submission 201949) | Peat permafrost microbial communities from Stordalen Mire near Abisko, Sweden - Palsa_T0_1 | ecosystem: Environmental > Terrestrial > Soil > Palsa > Peat permafrost | place: Sweden: Abisko...
AACACGCGATCGCGTTCGATATGGGCGGGACGACGGCGAAGTGCGCGCTCGTCGAAGACGGCCGCTTCGCGGTCGAAACGATCTATTACGCGGCCGGTTACCTGCGCGGTTTTCCGATCAAGTCGCCGGTCGTCGATATCGTCGAGGTCGGTTCGGGCGGTGGCTCGATCGCGTGGCTCGACGCACAGGAGCAGCTGCACGTCGGGCCGCGCAGTGCCGGCAGCACGCCGGGACCGGTCTGTTACGGACGCGGCGGCACCGAACCGACGGTCACCGACGCGAACCTGCTGTTGGGGCGGATCGCTGCGGACCGTTTTCTCGGCGGTGAGTTGCTGCTCGACCGAGCGGCCGCCGAGAGCGCATTCAAGCGGCTCGGCGAGCCGCTCGGTTACCACGACGAAACGTTGCTCCAACTGGCCGACGGCGTGCTGGAGATCGCGACGGTCACGATGGCCGGCGCCGTTCGTCAGGTCTCGGTCGAGCACGGCCGCGATCCGCGCGATTTCGTCTTGTTCGTGTACGGCGGCGGCGGCCCGCTGCACGGCGCCGCGCTCGCGCGCGAGCTCTCGATTCCGACCGTGATCGTGCCGCCGGAACCCGGAACGTTTTCCGCGACCGGGATGCTGCTGGCCGAAGCTCGTCTCGATGACAGCACGACGCTCGTCGCGCCGTTCGCCGGCGCCGGTCTGCCGGCGATCAACGCTGCCTTCGCGCGCATGGAAGCGCAATCGGCCGCCGCCCTCGAAGCGGAATTCGGCGACGCGCCGGTACGCTTCGAACGGATGATCGAGATGCGCTACGTCGGCCAGCGCCACAACGTGAAGGTCTTGGTTGCGGCGGACGCCGACCACGCGGCGATGCGGGCCGCGTTCGACGACCTCTACCGGCGCCGGTACGGGCACGCGGATGAACGGCTGCCGGCCGAAGTCCAAGCCCTGCACAGCTCTGCCTTTGCCCGGCTCGAACGGCCCGACATCGGCCGCTTACCGCGCCACACCAAAGCGGCGGGCGCGCCGGTGACGCGGTCGATCGCATTCGGCCGCTACGGTGTCGTCGACGCCACGGTGTACGATCGCTACGCGCTCGAACCCGGCTTCACCGCCGAAGGTCCGGCCGTGCTGGAAGAGTACGGTTCGACGACCGTCGTGTGGCCCGGCGATCGCTTCACGATCGGAACGCTGTACGAGATCCGTATCGACTGCGCCGTCAAGGAGGCCCTATGATCGCAACGGCTCCCGTCGTCGATCCGATCACGCTCGAAGTGATTCGGCACGGGCTCGTGTCGATCCCCAACCAAATCGACGCGAACATGACGCGCACCGCCTTCAGCCCGTACATCTACGAATATCGCGACTACGCGGTCGGCTTCGTCGGTCCGGATGGCGAGTTGGTCGCGCAGTCGGTGGGCGGCATGCCGATCTTCGTCGCCGACTCGGTTGGGGCGGCGGTCCGTGACGGCCTGGCCCATTACGGCGCCGAGGGGATTCATCCCGGCGACGTCATCGTCTGCAATCACGCCGCGGTGCAAGGGCAGCATCTGAACAACACCGTGATGTATACGCCGGTCGACAGCGACGGCACGCGCATCGGCTACTTCGCCGTCAACGTTCACTGGATGGATATCGGCGGCGGAGCGATCGGCTCGATCTCCAAGGATTCGACCGACATCTTCATGGAGGGTCTGCAGCTGCGCCAGATCCGGCTGTGGTCGAAGGGGCAGCGCGTCGACGACATCTACCGCATCATCGAGAACAACACGCGCTTTCCGACCGAGATGCTGGGCGACATCGAGGCCCAGCTCGCCGGCTGTCTGCAAGGCCGGGACCTGATGGCGGCGCTGGCGCATCGCTACGGCACCGAGACGTTTCTGAGCGCGGTCGGCACGATTCTCGATCGCTGCGAGGCCTCGGCGCGGGCAAAGATTTGCGCCATTCCGGACGGCGTCTACGAAGCCGAATCGGCGCTCGACGACGATGGCATCGGCAATACCCCGATTCCGATCAAGGTGCGCGTCATCGTCGCGGGCGATGAGATGACGGTCGATTACAGCGACATGCCGCCGCAAGTTCGCAGCTCGATCAACTCGGGCGCGCACGGTGGCGGTTTGACTACGGCGCGCATCGCGTTCAAGTACCTCATTGCGACCGACGAGCCCGCCAACGCCGGAACCTTCCGCCCGCTCAAGCTGATCTTGCCGCCGGGCACGCTGGTCAGCGCGTCGCCGACTGCGGCGATGGGCCACTACGGCTTCCCCTTTCCGACCATCGTCGATACGTTCATCAAGGCGCTCGAAGGGGCGTTGCCCGAAAGCGTTACCGGCGCCCACTTCGGCTCGTACTCGTCGGTGCGCTTGATCGGGACGTTTGCCGACGGCACGCCGTTTCAATGTTACGATAGCGGTCACGGCGGATGGGGTGCCTCGTCGCGCGGCGACGGCTCGGGGCCGTATCGAACGATGGCGCACGGCGATTCGCGCATCATCCCGGTCGAGCTGCAAGAGTCGATGTACCCGTACCGTCTCGAGTCGTTGTCGTTGCGGGAAGATTCGGCCGGTGCGGGCCGCTACCGGGGCGGTCTCGGTTTCCGTAAACGGTACCGGATCCTCGGGTCGTGCCGGCTCTCGGTGAATTTCGAGCGCCACGTCGTTCCGCCGTGGGGCGTTCGCGGCGGCGGCGCCGCGCAACCGGGCGTCGTGCGCGTGTACAAGGGCGGCGAAGGCGAGCCCGACATCGTCTACAAGTCCGAAAATTATCGCCTCGAACCGGGCGATGTGGTCGTGGTCGAAACCGGTGGCGGCGGCGGATACGGTCCGCCCGCCGAGCGAGCGCGTGCCGAGATCGAACGCGATCTGGAATACGGTTACATTACTGCCGAAGCGGCTCGCCGCGATTACGGCTTTGGAGGACACTCGTGAAACGTCGTATCGCCCTCACCCTTTTCGCCGGCGCCGTCGCCGGAGCCGCCGCGCGACCGGCTGCTGCGCAATCGCTGCCGCAGGTGCGTGCCGTTGCGACGGCGCTCGACCAGTCCGGCGCGCTCTACTATGCGCACGACCTCGGAATCTTCGAAAAGCACGGCTTGGACGTCGAGATCACGACGCCCAACGATAATTCGCTGGCCGTCCCGTCGGTCGTATCGAACTCGGTCGACATCGCCTACACGAACATCCTCGCGATCGAGCAAGCGTTCCGCAAAGGTCTGCCGATCACGATCGTCGCGCCGGCCGCCGTCAACGACTCGCGCTGGCCGAACAACTACTTGCTGGCGCCCAAGGATTCGTCGATCAAAGGGCCGCTCGATCTGCAGGGGAAAACGCTCGGCACCGCGCCGCTCAAGAATCTGGGCGACACGGCGACGAATGCGTGGGTCGAGCTGCACGGCGGCGATCCGACGACGCTGAAGTGGGTCGAGATTCCGTACATCGCGTGCGGCGATGCGATGAAGGCGGGGCGCATCGACGCGGCGTTCATCGTCGAGCCGTATGCGACGGCGCTGCGCGCCACGACCAAGCTCGTGGGGCGGCCGTACGAAGCGATCGGGAAGCGCTTTTTGGGGGCCGGCTACTTCACCTCGAAGCAATGGGCGGCCGATCATCCCGATCTGTGCACGCGCTTCGCGGCCGCGATCCGTGAAGCGTCGATTTGGGGGAATGCGAACCAGCCGAAGAGCGCGGTAATTCTCGAAAAATACGCCAAGGTCGATCCCGACACGCTGGCCCACATGGTGCGTTCCGTCTACGCCGAGACGATCGTCCCGGCCGAATTGCAACCGACGATCGACTTCGCCGCCAAGTACAAGTTCCTCGATCAAGCGTATCCGGCGAGCGACCTGATCTGGAAGGCGTGAGCCTCTACCGGCGCCTGCGTCCGCTCCTCTTTCGACTGGATCCGGAGCGAGCGCATCACCTGGCGATGCGTGCGTGCGCGGCGTTCGGCCGAATTCCCGCCGCGCGTAGCCTTGCGGAACGGCACTGGGGGACCCCGCCTGATCCGCGTTTGGCGAGCACGGTGGCCGGCATTCGCTTTCCGAACCCGGTCGGACTCGGAGCCGGCTACGACAAGAGCGGCGAGGGCATCGCGCTCTTGTCGCACATGGGCTTCGGCTTTCTCGAGATCGGCTCGGTTTCGCTCCGGCCCTCGGCGGGCAATCCGGTGCGGCCGCGCGTCTTTCGGTTGCCGGCCGACGAAGCCGTCATCGTGAACTACGGTGTGCCCAACGACGGCGCGCAGATCGTTGCGCAGCGCGTGTCGCGAGCCGGGAGCGCCGTGCCGGCGGGTGTGAACATCGTCGAAACGAACACCGGCCGCAGCGCCGAGCCGGCCGAGGTGATCGCCGAACTCGCTGCGACGGCGGCGATCTTCGCGCCGATCGCCCCGTTCTTGGTCATCAGTGCGGAGTGCGCGAATGCGCCGGGCGTGCACGCGATCGCGCGCGTGGAGAACCTGCGGCGACTGCTGGATGCGATCGCCGACACCGGTCCGTTGCCACCGGTATTCATCAAGATCCGCGTTCCGGCCGACGTGATGGAATCGGTCGTGCGCGTTACCGCCGACTATCCGTTCGTGCGCGGTTTTCGCGTCAACACGGTGAGCCCGCGGCCCTACGCCGGGTTGAGCACGCCGCGCCAAACGTGGGAAGCGATGCCGGGATCGCTGTCGAGCCCGCTGCTCGGTTTCCCCGCGATGCTGCAAGCGGTTCGCGACTGGTTCGTACGCTGCGATCCGGCGCGCTACGCGCTGATCGCTTCGGGTGGAATCCGCAGCGGCCGCGACGCGTATGCGGCCCTGCGAGCCGGCGCGAGCCTGGTGCAGTTCGTGACCGCGCTCGTGTACGAAGGCCCAGCGCTCGCGCGGCGAGTCAACGCGGAGCTCGTCGCGCTGCTGGAAGCGGATCGCGTCGAGAGTGTGGCGCGGATCGTCGGTGCGGACGCGGCCGTAGCGCGCGTTCGTTGAGGCCGGATTCGCCCAAACCGACGCTGCTCGAGATCCTGACCGCATTCACGATCGTCGGGCTGACCAGCATCGGCGGTGCCGCCGGCCCGATGCGACACGTCGCGGTCGTGCAGCGGCGCTGGATCACGGAGAGCGAGCTGGCCGAGCTCTACGGCTTGGGTCAGGCACTGCCGGGCTCGGTGGTGGTCAACGTGGCGACGATGCTCGGCGACCATTTCGCCGGACCATTGGGTCCGCTCGTCGCGATCGCCGGGCTGGTCATCCCCTCGATGCTCGTTTCGATCGCGATCTCCGGCGTCGCGCTGAACCTCGCAGCCGCCAATTCGCGCTTTGCGTCCGCCGAACTGGGCGTCACGGCGGCGCTCTCGGGCGTCTTCATTTCGAACGGCCTGCGGGTGCTGGCGCAGCTCTGGAGCGGCAGCCCCGATCTGAAGGTCGCCTGGCGCTGCACGCGGGTCGCGATCGGTGCCCTCGGAATCGTGCTGGTGATCGGACTGCACGTGATCGTTCCGATCGCGATGATCGTGCTGGTTTCGTTGAGCATCCTGGTCGACTACGCGCTACGCAATACCGCGGGCGCGGCGTAGCGTGGACACGTTCCACGTCCTGCTCGTCTTGGCGGGACACTTCATGGTGCTCTCGCTGTTCGCGGTCGGCGGCGGACCGAGCATGGTCCTCCCGCAGATGCGCCAAGAATTCGTGCTGCACTATCATTTCCTGACCGATCGTTCGTTTGCGGAACTGCTTGCCGTCGCACAAGCGTCGCCCGGACCGAACTTTTTGATCGTGCCGCTCATCGGGTTTCGTGCGGCGTCGTGGGCCGGTGCGATCGTCTCGATCGTGGCCTTTCTGATTCTCCCGATGACGATCACGTTCTGCGTCGGCCGACTGCTGCATCACTACAACAACGAATGGATCGTTCGCATTCGGCGTGGCTTTCGACCGGCAACCGGTGGCCTGTGGATCGTCAGCGGCATCATCATCGCGATCGCAACGGATCATGGGCCGGCCGCGATCGGGCTCACGATCGGCGTCGCCGTGCTCTCCCTCATCATCGACATCAGCCCGATGTGGTGGTGCCTGATCGCCGGCGTCGCCAACGCGATCCTATCGCCCTAACGGCGCCGCTAGCCGAGCGACGCCGCCGTATGCGCGCGAATCGTGTCGATGAAGGCGCCGTGCAGCCGGGTCGGCAGCCAGTTCGTGCGGGTGGTGATCCCGATTGCCGGAACCGGTGCGATCGGTTCGTAGGGGACCGCCGTCAGCCCGGCGCCTTGATGCAGCAACTCGTAGGAAGTCATCAGCGTGAGCCGGTCGCTGTTCGTCAGCAGGTGATGGATGATCGATTCGGCCGACGTGGCGATCGGGGCGTTTGCGCCGTGCCGCCCATCGAACAGGCGCTCGAAGCAGGCGCGCCGGCTCGAACCTTCCGAGCCGACGAGCCAGCCGTAGGCCAGGACGTCCTCGCGGCTCACCTGCCGCTTGCGCAGCAACGGGTGCCCGCGGCGCGCGACGATCGAATAGGGCGTGAGCAGCAACGCCTCGCTGGTCAGCTCATCGACCGCGCTCTCGGGAGCGAGGCCGACGACGATATCAACGTCGCCGCCGCGCAGGCGCTTGAGCATCTCGGCCGCGCTTTCGTTGCGGATCGTGATTTCGGCTCGCGGGTAGCGCTGCACGAACCCCTCGAGCATCGCGGCCAGTAAGACGCTGCCGCCCAACGACATCGCACCCACGACGATCGGGCCGCTGAGGCCACCGCGCACCTCATCGAGCTCGCGAATGCCCCAATCGATCTCTTGCAGCGCCAGCTTCATCCGCCGGCCGAACTCGATCCCCTCGGAGGTGAGCGTCAGACCGCCGGCACCGCGATAATACATCGGCAGGCGCAGATTGCTCTGCAGTTGGCGCGCGGCGCGCTGCAGCGAGGCTTGGGCGAGGCCGATCGCCGCCGCTGCCTGGGCGAACGAGCCGTGCTCTACGGTGGCGATCAGGGCGCGCACCTGCGAGCGCAAGATCGGCGCATCGGGCTCCGCGCCGAGCCGGTCGAGCGCCGCGTCGAATTGGCTGAAGAAGCGCGCGACGCGCCGATGGAAGAGCGTGCCGAATTCGTTGAGGCGGCTGCCGCCGGCATGACGCTCGACCAAGGTCGCGCCCACCAGCGCTTCGAGTTTGGCGAGCGATTGGGTTACTGCCGGCTGTGATAAGTTACAGTCCTTCGATGCACGCCTGACGCTGCTGTGGCGCGCGATGCTGTCGTAGGTCCGCAGCTGCGTGAAACTTATCGCCGGCGCGCGCTCGGCGAGCCCAATTTCTGGGGTTTTTTCATATTCGCGCGCGGCAGGGGTTAGCACGAAATCATCGCAATCCGTACGGTGAAAGGGCCGGGGCGGCTGATTGAAAACATGCCTTTCGTCATCGACTGCCACGGTCATTTCACCAACGGGCCGCCGGCGCTGGCCGCTTGGCGCAAGGCGCAGTTGGAGGCCGTCGACGATCCGGCCTACGCGCCGGACCCCTCAGCTCTGACGGTCGCGGACGACGACATTCGCGCGATCATCGAAAGCGGTCAGCTCAAGCAACAGCGCGAGCGCGGCGAAGATCTGACCCTCTTTTCTCCGATCGCCGGGCAAATGGCGCATCATCTCGGTAACGAGGCGACGAGCCTGGTGTGGGCCGAGGTGTGTAACGACCTCGTCTATCGGGTCGTCGAAATGTATCCGGCGAACTTTGCGCCGGTCTGTCAGTTGCCGCAAGCGCCGGGTGCCGCGCCGGCGGGGTGCATCCCCGAGTTGCGCCGTTGCGTCGAGCAACTCGGCTTCGTCGGTTGCAACCTCAGCCCCGATCCGTCCGGCGGGTACTGGACCGATCCGCCGCTGACCGACCGGCACTGGTACCCGCTCTACGAAGTGCTATGCGAGCTCGACGTGCCGGCCATGGTGCACGTCAGCTCGTCGTGCAACCCGGCGGTGCACGGCACGGGCGCTCACTATTTGAACGGGGACACGACGGTCTTCATGCAGTTCTTGTTGAGCGACCTGTTCGCGGATTTTCCGACCCTGCGTTTCGTGATTCCTCACGGTGGCGGTGCGGTGCCGTATCATTGGGGCCGCTACCGCGGGCTCTCGCTGGATCTTCGCAAACGCGCGCTCGAACCAATCCTGAACAACGTGTTCTTCGATACGTGCGTGTACCATCAGCCGGGGGTCGAATTTCTCACCCAAGTCATTCCGGTGGACAACATCTTGTTCGGTTCGGAGATGATCGGCGCCGTGCGCGGGCGCGATCCCGAAACCGGTGCCTACTTCGACGACACCAAACGCTACCTCGACGCGTGCGATCTCTCCGCTGACGACCGTTTCAAGATTTTCGAGGGCAACGCACGGCGCGTCTATCCACGGCTCGACGCGCGGCTAGGAGCATAAGGATGGCGCAGATCGTGTTCGGGATGGCCGTGCCGCACAGCGGCATGCAGGGACAGCGCCCCGAGGAGTGGCTGAGTAACGGCGTGCGCGACGAGAAGAACCCGGAGCTGTGGTACCACAACCGCACCTGGACCTACCCCGAGCTCGCGGCCGAACGCAGCGGCGACGGCATCGCGGCCCAGCTCACGCTCGATCAGTTGAAGGTTCGTTCGGCGCGCTGCCTCGCGGCGATCGCAAAGATGCGTGCGGCCTTTGAAGCCGCCGACGTCGACGCGGTCGTGATCCTGGGTAAGGATCAAAAGGAAATCTTCATCGATCATACGCCGTGCTTTGCGGTGTACAGCGGCGCTGAGATCTACAACGGGCCGCCGCAGCGCGCGGTTTTCGCTCCTGACCATCCGGTGACGTATGCGGCTCACCCCAAGCTCGCACTGCACCTGATCGCGTCGCTCGAAGCCGACGGCTTCGACCTGACCGATCTGGTGAAGTGGCCGCCGAATACGTGGCAGCAGAACGTGCCGATCGTTCCGCACGCCTACGGCTTCATTTACCGGCAGATCATGGGCGACCGGCCGCCGCCGAACGTGCCGATCCTCGTCAACACGTTCTATCCGCCGACGCAGCCATCGATGCCGCGCGCGATTGCGTTCGGCCGTTCGCTGCTTGCGGCGATCAAGGCGTGGGACGGCGACCGGCGCGTGGCGCTCATCGCCTCCGGTGGGCTCTCGCACTTCGTCTGCGACGAAGCGCTGGATGAGAAACTCATCGAGGCGTTGGGCAACTACGACTTCGACACGCTGGCGGCAGTGGACGACCGCACCTATCAGTCGGGGACGTCCGAGGTGAAACTCTACACCGCGGTGCTCGCCGCGATGCAAGATGCCGGCGCGAAGATGACGCTGGTGGATTACGTTCCGTGTTATCGGACGCCGGCCGGGACCGGTGAGGGGATGGGTTATATGTACTGGAGGCAGGCGTCATGACCGTTCGCGCCCTCGAACGTCGCGGTTTTCTCGTCGGTGGGCTGAGTATCGCGGGCATCGCGGCGCTGACGGGGCGCGCGCCGGCGGCCGGCCCGGCCGTGCCGCTCAACGTCGTCATGACCGAGGGAACCTCCGGTCTGACCTTGCAGCAAATGGCGATCGACCAAGGCATCTACAAGAGGTTCGGCGTCGATCCGCAAGTGCTGCAGGTGAGCGACGGGACGAAATGCATCGCAGCGCTCCAAAGCGGCGAGTCGGATGTCTGTGCGTGGTCGGGCTTCAATCAGATTCCGCCCGCGATCGCGCAGGGCGCGACGATGAAGATCCTGGCCGGATCGCTCAACCTTCCCTCGCTGTGCCTGTATTCCGGCAAACCCGAGATCCGCTCGGTCAAAGATCTCGGCGGCAAGGTCGTCGGTATCGGTTCGCCGGGCTCGGTGCTCGATCAAATGACCGTGCTGCTGCTCCAGAAGAGCGGTGTGAATCCGGACAACGTCACCTTTCGCAACGTCGGCAGCAACGCGGATATCTTCCGGGCGGTCGCGGCCAAGACCGTCGATGCCGGCCTCTCCGACGTCGACGTCTTCGATCAGCAGGCGCAGTTCGGCGTCCACGCGCTGCCCGACGGTCTGCTCTGGAAGCGCATCCCCGATTACACGAACCAAGGCAGCTACGCCTCGGACGCGGCGATCAAGAACAAGCGCGACGCGATCGTGCGGGTGCTCGCGGCTTGGGCGGCGACCTACCGGTTCGTCTCGGGACCGCAATCGCGCGCGGCCTTCGTCGCAGCGCGCGCCAAAGTCGTCGGGCAGAATGAAGAAGAGCACGCGGTCAACCAGTGGACTTGGATCCAGAAGAATCAGCCCTACGCCAAGAATCTCGTGCTCAGCGATCGGCAGATCGACTACGTGCAGCAGGTCAACGTCAATTTCCACGTTCAACCGAAGGTGCTGCCGATCGCCGAAATCGCCGATATGAGCTTGGCGCGCGACGCGCTAAGGATGCTATGAGCGAGATTCCGCGCCTCAACGGCATCATCCGCGCTTGGGAGGCCGGCAAACCGGCCTATACTGCTTTTGCCAAACTCGACCGCCAGGTTGCCGCCGAGATGAGCGATGCGCCGTACGACGGCATCGTCTTCGAGATGGAGCACAACCCCTACGACGTCACCGCGCTGGGCGATTCGCTCCAATACATGCTGAGCCGCAGCGGTATCCTGAAGGCGGGCTCGCCGGCACCACCGGTCACGCCGCTGGCGCGCATTCCCGCCAACGGCGTGGAGATGAACCAGTCGTTCGCCAAACAAGTGCTCGACCGCGGCGTGTACGGCGTGATTTGGCCGCACATCAACAACGTCGCGCAAGCGTACAACGCGGTGGCGGCGTGTCGCTACGGCCGGCCGAAGAACGCACCGTTGTACGAACCGCGTGGCGTGCGCGGCGACGGCCCGGCGAATGCCGCGCGCTACTGGGGGCTCACGCAGGCCCAGTACTACGAATGCGCCGACGTCTGGCCACTCGCACCGAAGGGCGAGATCTTGGTCATGCTGATGATCGAAAGCGTCGCGGGCATCGAGAATCTCGACGACATCCTCGCCAACGTGCCCGGGATCGGCGGCGTGCTGATCGGTGAAGGCGACCTCTCGCAAGAGCTCGGCTATCCGCGTCAATACGAGCACCCGGTCGTGCTCGAAGCGATGAGCAACGTCGTCGCGGCCTGCAAACGACACGGCGTGGTCGTCGGCCACCCGCATACGACCACGTCCAACCTCGAGCGGCTACTCGAGGAAGGGTATCAGTTTCTGATGTCCGCGCCGCAACGCAGCTACGGTGTGGTCGGCAAGGCCCAAGAGCTCGCCGGTTACTAGGACCCGAAAGGATGACCAGTTCTGTGAAAAGCCCGCTCTCCGTTCTCTCGCGCCGTGAGTTCTCGACGGCACTCGCCGGCGTTGCAGCCGCAGCGTTGCTGCCCGTTCCGGTCCGCGCCGCGGAGCCGGGTCTCGTGTACATCGGCATGCACGGCAACCAGATCACAACGGCACGCTTCGATGCGGCGACCGGAGAGCTGACGCTGGCCGGCCCCGCGGCGACCGTTCCGAGCCCGACCTGGGCCGTGATGCACCCGAGCCTGCCGATCGTCTACTTTACCAGCGAGCTCGGCAACGACGGAAAAGTGAACGGCGCCGTCTACGCGCTGCACATCGACGCCGCCTCGGGAACCCTGATGCAAATCAGCGAGGTGGATGCCGGCGGCGGCGGCACGACCTATCTGTATCTCGATGCGCCCTCGATGACGATCCTCGCGTGCAACTACGGCAGCGGTTCGGTCTCCACCATTCCGATCGGCGACTACGGCCGGCTTTTGCCGGTCGCGTCGGTGGCGAAGGACACGGGCAGCGGACCGACCGTTCGGCAAAAGGGGCCGCATGCGCACAGCGCCGTGGTCGATCCGTCGGGCAAGTTCGCGCTCGTCCCCGACCTCGGCGCCGACCGCGTCTTCGTCTATCCGTTCGACCGCGCCACTCAGACGTTGCAACCCGATCCGGCGGCGGCCGAGCGCCACTACGTGGCTCCGCCCGGCAGCGGTCCACGTCACGTCGCCTTTCACCCCGGCGGCCGGGTCGCGTATCTCTTCACCGAGCTCACGGCGGAGATTCAAACGCTGCATTGGGATGCCGCTGCGGGGCGGCTCTCGCTGCTGCAGACCGTGCCGACCAATTCGGCGCAATTCACGGGCCACACCGAGGCCGCGGAACTAGCGGTGAGCCGCGACGGCCGTTTCGTCTACGCCTCGAACCGGGGCGAGAACACGATCGTGGCCTATAGCGTAGACCGCGGCAGCGGTCAGCTGACGCTCCTGCAGCGCCTGACCGCCGGCGGGGATCCGTGGAGCTTCGGCCTGCATCCGACCGGCCGCTGGATGCTGATCGCGAACGAGCACACCAGCAACGTTGCGGTGTGGCGCGTCGACCGGCTCACCGGTCGCCTGACCGACACCGGCGCCACGGTGGCCACTCCGACCCCGGTCTGCGTCTGCTTCGTGGATTAGGGCTTTCGGAGGTCAACGCACGCGGATTTTGCGGCCGGGATCGCTAAGCTTTCAGACCATGTCGACGACCACTACCACCGACACCAGCCAAGCCGTGCGTACGTTCCTCGCCGGCGACGAAGCCCGCATCGACGGCGACATCAAAGTCCGCGGCGAGGCGATCTATACCGCCGACATTTCGCGCGAAGGGATGCTCTGGGCGGCGTTCGCCGAATCGCCCTATGCGCGGGCCAAGATCGTCGCGGTCGACAAGACGGCGGCGCTCGCGGTTCCGGGCGTGCGCGCGGTGTTGACGGGTCAGGACGTCGGCGAGCGCCGCTTCGGGAACCTGCTCAACGATTGGCCGGTGCTGGCCTTCGGCGAGGTCACGTTTATCGGCGAGTACGTCGCCGCGGTTGCGGCCGACACGCGCGAAGCGGCCGCCGAAGCTGCGGCGTTGCTCGACGTGACGTACGAAGAGCTGCCGCCGCAATTCGATCCGCTGGCGGCCATCGAACCC
>Ga0302324_100020559_pt1 | contig 12907 bp, 5 predicted proteins | sample Palsa_T0_1_FD_201949 | JGI IMG/M metagenome (GOLD analysis project Ga0302324, IMG submission 201949) | Peat permafrost microbial communities from Stordalen Mire near Abisko, Sweden - Palsa_T0_1 | ecosystem: Environmental > Terrestrial > Soil > Palsa > Peat permafrost | place: Sweden: Abisko...
GGGCATTTTTCGAGGAAGCGCTCGACGCCGTGCAGGCGTTCGATGATGCCCTTGGTGTAGTCGATGCGATCGACCCCTACGCCGAGGAATGTGGCTTCGACCCCCAGATTCTTCATCAGGCTCGCGCGCAGTTCGTACGTTGAGGGATGTGTCACGCCCGGCGCGGGTTGCGATCCGCGGAAATCGACGCTAATTGGGAACGGGCGCACCAACGTAACGCGGTCACCTCGCTTCACGGCAAATCGCTCCCATTCGATGCGCGATTCGAGCGCGGTATCCACGGTTTCGAGAAAATTGTTGCAGTGTGCTTGGGTATGGAAACCGACCAGGTCCGCACCAAGCAATCCGTCGAGAAGCTCTCGCTGCCATGGGCAAATGCCGAATGCTTCCGGATTGGGCCACGGAATATGCCAGAAGATGGCGATGCGCGCATCGGGACGCGCCTCTTTGATCATGCGCGGCAGCAGAGCGAAATGGTAGTCCTGGACGAGCACCAGCGCGTTTTCGACGCCGGCCATTTCCTCCAGAAGGGCGTCCGCGAATTTGCGGTTGGCGGATTGATAGCTCTGCCAGTCGGAGGTACGAAATGTCGGGCGAGTATGGGCGATGTGACAGAGAGGCCAAAGCCCCTCGTTTGCAAACCCGTAGTAGTAGCCCTCTTCTTCTTCCTTCGTTAGCCACACGCGGCGCAGCGCATATTCGGGTTTATCGGGAGGCACCCGCAGGCGGTCATTCTTATCCACGGTTTGGCGGTCGGCATCGCCCGAACCATGAGCGATCCATGTTCCTCCGCACGCCCGCAGAATGGGTTCGAGCGCGGTAACCAGGCCGCTCGCTGGCACGAAGACCTCGATGTTCTTGCCTCGGTGAACGTGCATGTACGGCTCGCGGTTGGAAATCACAAAAAGCGAGCCGCGCACTTTATTTTGCACGCTGACGCGCAACCGCTCCGGTGTCCACAGGGACTCCCCGGTCTCCGGCAGGCGCGCCTCCTCCTCGGCGGCGGCGCGCGCCTCCGACAAGCTATGCGCGAACTTCACGACCTCCTGCGAGAATGGCGCGAGGAAATCTTCCTTGGGAAGATCAGGACGCGCGCTTGCGCGGCCGTCGCGAAGATCCTTCATCCACTGGGCCGTGCGAGAGATGGGCAGGACGACGGTCCAACGAATGATGAAGGCCGTGACCAGAACGATGAGAAGTACTTGGGCGATTACATGCCAGATCGTCTCGCGCCAGATTCGCTCGCTTTGCGATTCGATATAGGTTGCGTCGTGGAAGATAGCCAGAATTCCCGCGTTCGCCCCATTCTGGTGCAACGGAAGATAGTAGGCGTGCATGGCGATGCCGCCGATGTTAATAAGCCGGCCAACGCCCCCATCCGCACCCGGATGATCGAGCGGCAGAGGCGCGGGAAGCGTCTTCGACGTCAAGTTGGAGCTTTCGGCGAGCACCTTTGCGTCGCGGTCGTACACGACCACTCCGGCAAGGTTTTCCCGGTTGCCGAATCGTTCGACGACCCGAGCCAGCTGATCACGCGAGCCGAGCGCGGGTTCGACAATTTCCCGCAGGCTTTCGCCCAGGACCTCTGCCCGGCGCTCGAGATCAGAACGCAGACCCAGCTTCTCCGCTCGGACTTGAGCTTTGGCGATTAGGAAGGTGACTAGAGTGATCCCAACGACGAGGAAGAGGATCAATCGGAGGCTGAGTCTCACGAAGGCTCCTTAGAGTAGTCGCCGCTCACGTAGGTTAGAGTGTGCCGGCACCCTCTTTGATGCACGGACTGTTCGTCTTGCTGAACACTGCCGACTCGACATAGACCAAACAACACCTACAACCAGACAACACCGACGTGCGTGTTACGGAGTAGCAAGATGGGGGCCACAGGTGGACCTAATAAAGGGCTAAGCGATCAGCGACTTAGAAAAGCAGTGCGGAGGAGGGGCAGAAAAAAATTCGAAACACAGACTTTTCTGCCTAGAGGTGCGCGTTCAAGCCCAGAGGAGCGCTCGGCGTCGCCGAGGGATGCAAGTCTACGGAGCTTCTAACGGGTAAGCGCTTGGGGCCTTTCAAGAAGATTCGTAGCCGATCCATGTAGAGGTAGACCACCGGGGTGGTGAAAAGCGTGAGAACTTGGCTGACGAGAAGCCCACCCACGATGGCGATTCCGAGCGGGCGGCGAAGTTCCGAACCCGTTCCCGTGCCAAGCGCGAGAGGCAAGCCGCCAAACAAGGCCGCCATAGTGGTCATCATAATGGGACGGAAGCGAAGCATACAGGCTTCGTAAATCGCTTTTTCCGGCGACATGCCGCGCTTGCGTTCGCAGTCGATGGCGAAGTCGACCATCATAATGGCGTTCTTCTTCACAATGCCTATCAGCAGAATGATGCCAATCAGCGCTATGACCGTGAGGTCGGTGTGCCAGATCATCAGGGCCACCAAAGCTCCGACGCCCGCCGAAGGGAGGGTGGAGAGAATCGTGATGGGATGAATATAGCTCTCATACAACATGCCCAGGACGATGTAGACCGCGGCGATCGCAGCGGCAATGAGAATCGGCTCGTTCTTCAGGGACGACTGAAAAGCCTGGGCGGCGCCCTGGAAGCTGGCCTGGACACTGGCCGGCATCCCGACATCCCGCGCCGCGACTTCGACGGCGGTTACCGCATCGCCCAGAGCGACGTTGGGCGCCAAATTGAAAGAAAGGGTGATGGCCGGAAACTGGCCCTGATGGTTTACCGAGAGTGACGTGGTCTTCGGCTCGAAGTGAGTGAACGTGCTCAAGGGCACCTGCATCCCGGTGGAGGAAGACACATAGATGCTCTTAAGAGCGTCGGGATTCTGCTGGAAGGCGCTGGCCACATCCATAACCACGTGGTATTCGTTCATCGGCGCAAACAGCGTGGAGACCAGGCGCTGGCCGAAGGCATCGTAGAGGGTGCTGTCGATGGTGGCTGCGGGGATGCCCATGCGATACGCGGTGTCGCGGTCGATCACCAGATTGGCTTCGAGGCCCTGCACTTGCTGGTCGGTCGAGACGTCCCGCAGTTCAGGAAGGGTCTTCATCTTTGCCAGCATGACAGGGCCCCAGTGGTTCAGTTCGCTCAGATCCTCGCTCTCGATGGTGAATTGGAATTGGGAGTTCGCCTGCCGTGCTCCAATGTTGATGTCCTGCTGAGCCTGGAGAAAGAGGCTCCCTCCGGGAACCGTAGCCAGTTTTCTACGCAAACGCCCGATTACCTGATCCGCAGAAACATTTCTTTGCGAAAGCGGCTTCAAATGGACGATCAGGCGGCCGCTGTTCATGGCCGAGCCACCCACAAAGCTGGTGACGCTGGCTACGGCGGGATCGTCCATCACGATTGCGCAGTATTGTTTCTGCTTGCTGGCCATTATGTCGAACGAGGTGTCCTGAGGACCGACAATCGAGCCTTGCAGTCCGCCAATGTCCTGCTGCGGGAAGAAGCCTTTGGGAATGTAGTAGTAGAGCAAGACGCTCAGGCAAACCGTGGCGATGTTGGCGGCCAAGGTGATCCGCTGGTGCTTCAAGACCCAGTGGACGCCGCGCTCGTAAGCAGCCAGCAGCGCATTAAAGCCGCGTTCACTGGTGCGATAGATCCAGTTGTGCCCTTCCTTGTGGGTGGCCTTCAGAAGCGAGGCGCACATCATAGGAGTGACGGTGAGCGAGACGACCAGCGACATAGCCACGGCCACGCTCAAAACGACCGCAAACTCTCGAAACAGCCGGCCCACGATGCCGCCCATCATGAGAATGGGGATGAAGACGGCGATCAAAGAAACGCTCATCGAGAGCACCGTGAATCCGATCTCCTCAGAGCCTTTCAACGCCGCCTCATATGGCTTCATGCCGGCTTCCAGATAGCGGGTAATATTCTCGATTACCACGATCGCGTCGTCGACGACGAAACCGGTGACGATGGTGAGGGCCATAAGCGACAAGTTGTCAATCGAATAGCCGAGCACATACATCACGCCGAAAGTTCCCACCAGCGAGACCGGCACGGCGACTGCAGGGATAAGGGTGGCGCGAACGCTGCGCAAGAACGCGAAAATCACGAGAATCACCAGAACGACGGTGATCAGCAGGGTGATTTGAATATCATGCACGGAGGCGCGAATCGTTTGCGTGCGGTCGTGTTCGACCATCAGGGTCATGGCCGCGGGAATGGAGGCGCGCACCGAGGGGAGCATGGCCATTACCTTGTCAACGGTGCCGACGATGTTCGCGCCCGGCTGCCGGTTGACGGCCATGATGATGGCCGGCTTGCCATCGAGCAACCCGGCGTTGTAGACATTCTCGACCGAACTCTGAACGTCCGCGATATCGCCCAGCCGTATTGGCGCCCCGTTGCGATATGCAATGATCAGCGAGCGATACTCATCGGCATCGAAAATCTGGTCGTTGGCACTGAAAACCCACCGGGTCACCCCGTTGGAGACCGATCCTTTCGGCTCGTTGGAGTTGAACTGAGAAATCGCAGTGCGAACGGCCTCCAGGCTCAGGTCATGGCTGGCAAGAACGGTGGGGTTTACGTCGACGCGAACGGCGGGCCGGGCTCCTCCGTTGACGCTGACCTGTCCCACACCGCTCACTTGGGCAATCTTCTGGGCGATGATTGAGTCGGCGGCATCGTACAGGCGGCTCACAGGGAGCGTGTCGGACTTCAGCCCCAGCATCAGTATGGGAGCGTCGGCGGGGTTCACCTTACGATAGTTCGGGAGACTGGGGAGCCCGGCGGGCAACTGTCCCGCGGCGGCATTGATGGCGGCCTGCACATCGCGGCCGGCCGCATCGATGTTGCGGTTCAAATCAAACTGCAGCGTGATGTTCGTCGAGCCCAACATGCTCGTCGAGGTCATCTCCGTGATGCCGGCGATCTGACTGAAGCGGCGCTCGAGCGGAGTGGCGACCGCCGAGGCCATTGTCTCCGGGCTCGCACCCGGCAGCCCGCCGGAAACCTGGATGGTGGGAAAGTCGACGGCCGGCAACGGCCCGACAGGCAGCAGGTTATATGCAACGATGCCGGCGAGCATCACCGCAATGGTGAGCAGCATGGTGCCCACCGGCCTCTTAATGAACGGTGCCGAAATATGCATGGCCGACCTTAGTCCGCCGTGGAACCTTGTTCCACCAACTTACTACTGGCGCGACTTCTCGAGAATCGCTGCGCCAGACGGTCAAACCACAAGTAGACGACCGGCGTGGTAAAGAGCGTAAGCATCTGGCTGACGATCAATCCCCCGACAATGCTGATGCCAAGGGGCCGGCGCAGTTCGGCGCCGGTCCCGCTGCCAAGGGCCAGCGGCAGGCCGCCGAGCATCGCAGCCATGGTAGTCATCATGATGGGACGGAACCGCAGCAAACAGGCCTGGTAGATGGCTTCAACAGGTGCTTTGCCTTCCCGTCGCTCGGCGTCGAGGGCGAAGTCGATCATCATGATCGCGTTTTTCTGAACGATACCAATCAAGAGAATGATCCCGATGAGCGCAATGATGCTGAACTCCGTGTGGAACAGCATCAACGCGAGTAAGGCGCCGACGCCAGCCGAAGGAAGCGTGGAAAGAATCGTCAACGGATGAATGTAGCTTTCGTATAGCACTCCCAGCACGATATAGACGGTGATCAGTGCAGCGAGAATCAGCACCGGCTCATTGGCGAGAGAAGATTGAAACACCTGTGCCATTCCCTGGAAGCTGGGATGAACGGAGGCGGGCAGGCCGATTCGCGCCTCGACGCGGTGAATGGCGTCGACGGCATCGCCGAGCGAGGCGCCGGGCGCCAGGTTAAATGACAGAGTCACCACGGGAAACTGCCCCTGATGGTCGACCGCCAGCGTCGAGGTAGCCGTCTCATAGCGGGTAAACGCGCTAAGGGGCACTTGGCTGCCATTTGACGATCGCACGTAAATACTCTGGAGGGCATCAGGATTTTGCTGAAACTTGGGATCGACCTCCAGAATCACGTGGTATTGGTTCAACTGCGTGAACATCGTCGACACCTGGCGCTGTCCGAAGGCGTCGTACAGCGTCTGGTCAACGGCAGCGGGGAGAATGCCGAGCCGCGAGGCGCTATCGCGATCGATGACCAAGTCGGCGCGCAATCCCTGGTCCTGCTGGTCGGTAGCTACGTCGCGCAATTGAGGCAGAGTTTTGAATTGCTCCACCAGGCGAGGCGCCCATTGGGCGAGTTCATTCGAATCCGTATCTTCGATGGAGTACTGATATTGCGTGCGGCTCACGCGATCCTCAATACTGAGGTCCTGGACGGGCTGCATGAAGAGCGTGATCCCGTTCACTTGCGCGACCTGCGGTTGCAGGCGTCGGATGATCGCGGAAGCGTCCTGTTTTCTTTCCTCGCGTGGCTTCAGGTTAATCTGAATTCTGCCGCTGTTGGGAGTTAGGTTTGTTCCGTCGACACCGATAAAGGAAGAAAGACTGACCACGTCCGGATCTTTCAGAATCACGCTGGCAAGTTCTCGCTGGCGCTCGGCCATGGCGACAAACGAAATGCTTTGCGGAGCCTCCGAAATTCCGATAATCACGCCGGTATCCTGCACCGGGAAAAACCCTTTGGGCACGTAATAGAAAAGTACCAAAGTGAATATAAGCGTGCCGAAGGTGACCATAAGAGTAGCCGTTTGGTGTCGCAGCACGAACTTCACCCCGCGCCCGTAGGAAGCAATAGTGCGCTCAAAGAAGTCCTCGGAAATGCGGAAGAAACGGCTTTGGCGCGACTCTTCGATGCGGTGCAAGAGACGCGAGCACATCATGGGAGTCAGCGTCAGGGAAACAAAGGCTGAGACAAGGATGGTGACTCCCAAGGTGATAGCGAACTCGCGGAACAGCCGGCCCACGACATCGCCCATGAACAAAAGCGGAATCAAGACAGCGATCAGCGAAACGGTCAAAGAAAGAATCGTGAACCCGATCTGCTCCGAGCCCTTCAGCGCAGCTTCGAAGGGTGAATGCCCCTCCTCGATGAAGCGTGAAATGTTCTCAATCATTACGATCGCGTCATCGACGACGAACCCAGTCGAAATGGTCAGCGCCATTAAGGAGAGATTGTCGAGGCTGAAGCCGAGCAGGTACATCACGCCAAACGTGCCCACTAGCGAGAGCGGAACGGCAACGCTGGGAATGATGGTTGCAGCGACGCTGCGCAAGAACAGGAACATAACCAGCACGACCAGGCCGATCGTGATCATCAATTCGAATTGCACGTCCTTCACCGAAGCGCGGATGGTACTCGTGCGGTCGGTCAGCACGGCCACGTGAACCGAAGATGGCAGCGAAGCCTGTAGCCGAGGCAGAAGCTCCTTGATGCGGTCGACCACACCGATAATATTTGTGCCGGGCTGGCGTTGGATGTTCAGCACTACGGCGGACGTTGTCCCGGTCCAAGCAGCCTGCTGAGTGTTTTCTACTCCGTCTATGGCCGTCGCGACATCGGAAAGGCGAATCGGGTTGCCGTTGCGATACGCGATGATGAGAGGGTTGTAACTGGCTGCGTTCAGGATCTGGTCGTTGGCGTTAATCGTGAAAGTCTGGCGAGGACCGTTCAGAGTGCCTTTAGCCTGGTCCACGTTGGCCTGGGAGAGCGCAGTTCGGAGATCTTCGAGGCTCAGCCCATAAGCAGCTAAGGCGGTGGGATTAGCCTGCACGCGCACAGCCGGTTTCTGGCCTCCGCTGATGGATACCAAGCCGACTCCGGATAGCTGTGAAATCTTCTGCGCCAGGTTGGTATCCGCAAAATCCTCCACTTTGGCGAGGGGGAGGGTATCGGACGTAAGCGCCAACGTTATCACCGGGGTGTCAGCAGGGTTTACCTTGCTGTAGATGGGAGGATTCGGCAGATCGGGCGGCAAATACGTGGTGCCGGCGTTGATGGCTGCCTGCACCTGCTGTTCTGCCACGTCGATATTTTCTTTGAGTTCAAACTGCAGAGTAATCAACGAGCATCCATACGAGCTCGTGGATGTCATCTGGTTCAGGCCGGGAACCTGGCCGAACTGACGTTCGAGCGGGGTTGTAACGCCGGACGCCATCACCTCGGGGCTAGCCCCCGGATAGAAAGTCAGTACCTGAATTGTGGGGTAGTCGACTTGCGGCAATGCCGAAACGGGCAGCTGGAAATAGGCAACCGCCCCTGCCAGCATGATGCCAACCATCAACAGGGACGTTGCGACCGGCCGCAGAATAAACGGCTTGGAAGGACTCACGGGTTTTGCCCTGGTGCGCGTCCGTCCGCACCGCCACCGTTGGATGACTTGCCGCCGGCAGAGGACGATCCATGCACGGCGGTTCGAGTCCCATTCTGCAGCTTGTCCTGGCCATCGACGACAACCTGCTCCCCTGCTTGAAGTCCCTGGCGAATGACCGAGTCATTACCCTGGGAAAAATCGACTTGCACGGGGCGATATGCCGCGGTGTTGTCAGACTTGATGACATAGACGAAGGTCTGTTGCGCGCCCTTCTGAACGGCCGCGGACGGAATTACAAGAGCGTCCTTTCGGATGTTCAAGAACAAACGAATGTTAACGAACTGATTCGGCCACAGAGACAAGTCGCTATTCTGAAACTGCGCTTTGAATCGGATCGTGCCGGTGGTCTGGTCGATCTGATTGTCGATGGTCTGCAGCATGCCGTCGGCGAGCTTGGCATTGTTGTCGCGGCTGTAGGCCTCCACGGGAAGTTGGCGACCGCGCATTTCCCCAACCACCTGTGGCAGGTTATCTTCCGGCAGGGTGAAGATGACGGAAATCGGTTGCACCTCGGTGATTACCAGCATTCCATTGGCGTCGGTGGCGTGTACGATATTGCCTGAGTCAACCAGCCGTAGCCCTACTCGCCCGCTGATAGGAGCAGTGATGTGGCTGTATGTGAGCTGAAGTTTCGCGTTGGCGATTTGCGCTTGGTCGGACTGGATCGCGCCGTCGAACTGGCCCACGGTCGCCTGTTGTGAATCCAGCTGCTGTCGCGCGATCACGCCCTCTTTCCATAGCGTCTCGTAGCGTCCCAGATCAACCTTGGCATCGTTTTGCGAAGCGATATCCTTCGCCAGTTGCCCCTGGGCTTGATCGAGCGCAACCTCGAACGGCCGCGGATCGATCTCAACCAGCACGTCGCCCGCATGGACGAACTGCCCTTCGGTAAACGCCACTTTCATGATCTGCCCGTCGACCCGCGTGTGCATCGTAACGGTGTTAAGCGCCGTGACCGAGCCGAGACCGGTCAGATAGAAAGGTACATCTTTCTTCTGCACGATAACGGTGCCTACGGAAACTGGCCCACCCATTCCTCGTCCCGGCCCTTGGCCTTGCTCGGCATTAGCGGGTTGTGAGGGGGAATACATCCGGTAAGCAACAATCCCGGCTATGACCAGCACAATAAGGACGATCCAAACCCACGCGCGGCTTTTCTTGGGGCCTGCTTCCAGGCCCGGCGGCATAGATGAAGTGCGGTTTTCTTTCGTTGGCAAATCCTGCTCGGACATGTATCTCCCCTAAAGGTAGACTGGCACAGATTTTAGACGCACCCGGCTGCGTCATGGATACAGCGAAGTCGTTTCAACGCGGCACCCTGAGCCTCACTCGATGCCGGCCCAAGAAGTACGAGTAACCGACGCTTTTCCCCATTCCATCAGGCGAACGTCTGCGACGAACACAGAGATCGCCGACACCAATTTCGCCGATGGGAATCTATCAATTTCAGCCTTGTACCTCAAGCGCCGCAGCTTGAAGTCGAGCCCGATTGGCCTAGGGCGCCAATGCAGCGCTTGTCGCCTTCATGTTACGCTAGAAAGGCATCTGTTTTCGAGGATTGTTGGCAGCCCAGACGATCGGAATGGCCACGAAACCCACCACCGTTTATCTTGTCGGCGCAGGCCCCGGAGATCCGGACCTGCTTACTTTGAAGGCTCATCGCATCCTGCGCGAGGCAGACGAAATCCTACATGACGATCTTGTCCCCTCTGCCATTCTGGCGGTTGCGAATCCTGCGGCGGCCGTAGCGAATGTCGGCAAGCGTTGTGGCGCGAAAACCATGACGCAAGAGCAGATCAACGCCCGCATGATTCAGTCGGCGCGCGAGGGACGGAAAGTCGCGCGGCTGAAAGGCGGCGACCCGGGAATTTTTGGCCGAATGGCTGAAGAGATCGACGCGCTCGAAGCGGCGGGCATACCTTTCGAAGTGATCCCGGGAATAACTGCCGGCATGGCTGCGGCTGCTTCATTGGGGATTTCGCTCACCGACCGGCACAAGAGCTCGCACGCGACCTTCGTAAGCGCGCATCCGGCGCGACACGACGGCGAGGACGTCAGACCAGACTGGAAGAACATCGTCCATCCGGACGGGGTGCTGGTCATCTATATGCCTGGGAGCAATCACGCACGCTTGCGAGACGAACTGATTGCCGCGGGGCTCGATCCTCAAATGCCTACCGCCCTGATCTCCCGGGCAAGCACTGCCGAGCAAACGATCCAATACACCACTCTCATGAACCTCGGTCGCGTGCCTCCGGCGGCGGCGCCCTCAATTTTGCTTATAGGTCGATCCCTGGATCGAGCTTCCCGAAGGCAGCGCGCGCCAGAGTTGTCCGTCCTGATTGACGAGGCCACGTCGATCTTTTCCCATCGCTAGCAACCCAAGGGATTCGTCCCAACGCACCACGGAACGAAATGGGTGCCCTTCGTGTAAGATTCATTGACGGTCATCCTGGGAGGAACCCGCCCGCAATGCTAGACCGGAAGCGATCCGCATTTGATTGGATCGATCTCGTACTCTTTCTCTTCGTGGTCTGTTTGGCTTTTCTTCCGCCCGTCAACGAAATACACAAACAGCTAATTCTTCTGGCCCTGGTTGTCTTCCAGTTCTGCGAAGGCCGATTGATCGCATGGCTGCCGAACCGGGGGCGCGCCTATAGCGTGCTGATAAAGATTGCGCTGGCAACCCTGCTCCTCGATCACACGGGCGAGGTCGGCATCAACAGTACGTACTACCCGATTTACTACTTGCCGGTGGTCACGGCGGCGATCTACTTTGGCCCTGTTGGCACTCTCCTCTGTACCGCTCTTGCTTCCCTGGCCTACTGCTCCTTCCTCTTGCCCGCGCTACAAGAATACGAACTTACCGCGGAAGGGGTTTGGATCCTTACTACCCGCGTGGTGTTTTTCTTTATCGCGGGAGTTCTAGTGAACCGTTTCGTCGTCGAAAACCGGCGGCAGGTGGCGCGCTACCAGACACTCTCGGAGACGCTGGAAGAAACGAATCGACAGCTGCAGCGGGCGGAGGCCGATGCGCGACGATCGGAACGCCTTGCTGCGCTAGGACAAATGTCCGCCGGTCTCGCGCACGAAATCCGCAATCCCCTCGCGGTTATCAAGGGCTCGGCGGAAATGCTGAGCAAGAAGCTGGAACAATCTCAGCCCCTGGAAGGCGAGCTCGCGGGATACATCTCGTCGGAAGTGAACCGCCTGAATGAGTTGATTGCCCGTTTTCTTGACTTCGCGCGGCCTTCCCAGCTCGAACCCCAATCCCATGCGCTTTCGCCGATTCTCGATCGCGCCTTCGCCGCGGTAAAGGCGCAATTCCCCGCTGCTGACATAGGCGTCGAGCGCCGAGAAGCCACCGATTTGCCGCCCGTTCTGGCGGACGAACGGCTGTGCGAGCGCGTCTTCGTGAATCTGATTCAAAATGCTTACCAGGCCATGTTGGATTCCACAAATGGGCGGGAGCACGTGCTGCGAGTTTCGGCGGCCAGAGAATCTTCGCAAGGCAACGAGGGCGTAGGAATCATTTTTCAGGACTCGGGCCCGGGAGTTCCCACGCCGTTGCGCGAGCAAATCTTCAATCCATTTTTTACCTCGAAGAAGGACGGCATTGGCATGGGCCTTGCGATTGTTGCGAAGATCGTCGACGATCACAGGGGATGGATTCGTCTGGAAGAAACTTCAACCGGCGGCGCGACGTTTCATGTATTCCTTCCCATCGCGGCCGCAAGGGCGAGGGAATCCGTTCCGATACCAGCACGCGGAACGTCCAGGTGAGCAGCCAGGGTGAGTGAAACGAAGATGGCGCGTGAGAAGCGTTCGATACTTATTGTCGAGGACGAAGCCAAGCTGCGTCGCGTGCTCGAGCTGCAACTGACGGAAGAAGGTTTTCTAACCCACGGGGCGCCCGACGCCGAGGCCGGCCTCAAGCTCCTCGGAAAAGACCGTTTCGACCTCGTGGTCACCGACTTTAAATTGCCGGGGATGAGCGGGCTCGAATTCCTCCAGGCCGTCAAGCGCGTGGACGCCAACATTCCGGTAATCATCATGACCGCGTTCGGCACAGTGGAATCCGCTGTGGAGGCGATGAAGGCCGGCGCGAGCGACTTCGTTCTAAAACCGTTTGCGCTGGCGGAGCTCGTGCTGGTGATTCGCAAGGAATTGGCGACGCACGAACTGCGCGAGGAAAATCGTACCTTGCGCGAAGAGCTTGGGCGGCGCTATGAATACAAGAACATCATCGCGCACAGCACCAAGATGCAGGCGGTGCTGGCGCTCGTCGAACGCGTAGCGCCCACGAATTCCACTGTTTTGCTGGGCGGCGAAAGCGGCGTCGGAAAGGACTTGATCGCCCGCGCCATTCACGAGCACTCTCATCGCGCCAGCGGCCCATTCATCAAGATCAACAGCACCGCGATTCCCGAGACCCTTCTGGAAAGCGAGCTTTTCGGCTACGAGAAGGGCGCCTTTTCGGGCGCTACCAACAGCAAGCCCGGAAAATTCGAGCTTGCCGACAAGGGAACGATGTTTCTGGATGAAATCGGCGACGTGCCGCCGGCGATTCAGGTAAAGCTTTTACGCGTCTTGCAGGAGCGCGAATTCGAGCGGCTCGGCGGAACGAA
>Ga0302324_100020560_pt1 | contig 12907 bp, 11 predicted proteins | sample Palsa_T0_1_FD_201949 | JGI IMG/M metagenome (GOLD analysis project Ga0302324, IMG submission 201949) | Peat permafrost microbial communities from Stordalen Mire near Abisko, Sweden - Palsa_T0_1 | ecosystem: Environmental > Terrestrial > Soil > Palsa > Peat permafrost | place: Sweden: Abisko...
GCGGTCTTTATCAGGCCGCAGTAATTGTGAAACTGCCCTAGCGGGACTCCTGCTTCGCAGGCAAAGTATAAATGTGCTTTTGAATGGCGTTGGTTAAAGATCGCTGTTCATACCCGCGTTCTTCCGGCATGCCTTTCAGCAGATGCGGATCGATCATGGGCGAGTTGACCTTGGGGTCGGCACGATAGAGCTCAATGCCTGTGATTACCATCTGCCGCCGCGCGCCAAGCTTCTTATAAGCATGTATGTTCGCAAAGACAAAAATGCTGGCAGCGAGCGCAAGGCAAACTATGTAAAAGCGCCTCTGGTTGAAATTGGGCCAGCGGTTCGGTAGGTACTGTCGCAGAAAGGAATAGCAGAAGATCAGCACCAGAATGGAGTAGATGCTATAGCGTGAGCCGATCAAGAAAGCCGCCGCTCCTCGCACCCATGAAACCATCAACGCCGTGGCCGCGATCCACGCGGTAAAGTAAAAGGCTACTGGATTAATCCGATCGAAGCGCGAGCGAATCGCAAGCAAAAAGACTCCCATGATGAAAAGGCCTACCACCGCAGCCGGCCATCGGAACGGGATCGCAGCAGAGCCAAAAAAGGCAAGAAAAAAGAGTGGTCTGGTGATGTAGGGAATTCTCCCCACTGGGCGAACCAGGCGAGAGTAGTGGTAGAGGTAAGCAGCGAGTGGCAGGACAAAGCTGGCGCACCACACCAAAGACCTGGCGTAGGCGCGGCGAGGCAGAAAGATCAAGAGTCCCACCGGGCCCAGCAAGAAAGCGTTGGGTCCACAACACGTTGCCACCACTGCCGCCAGACAGGCGAGAATCAGATGCGTGCGATCCGATGCAAGTGTCCTCATGGGGAACAGCAGATAAACGGCAAGCAGGCTGAAGAAAATCACAGGAAGATTTTGTAGATCCGCCGTCGCCCAGTTGAGAGTCTCCCAATACGTCATCGAGAAAAAGATAAAGCTGATGGGAAGAAACGCAAGCAGACGCTGATTCAGATCACGCTCATCTTCCTGATACACCCGCCACAGAAGATAGCCGATGAGCAGCAGGAAGAGATCGCCGAGCCCGGTCAAAAAAGCAAAGTTTATATGATGAGTGAGCTCGAACTCCGAGGCCTCAATGAAATGTTCAAAGATGATCTTGTACTCGATGGTCTGGGCGGTCGCAATATCGAGCAACTTCGCCGGCAAGGTGGGCAACTGATTGTACTGGTCTGTGAAGTCCAGGATCACGGCGTAGTCGTCCTGGTATGGAAGAGATGACCCCTGCCGGTACAGAATCGCGAACGCAGCGATGGCCGGGAGCAGCACGGCAAGAAACAACAGCAGAGTAATTCCCGGCGATCCCGCTGTTAAGTCGTCAGAGCGGCTAGTCTCAGCGTCCTGGGCGGCATCTTGAGATGGCATGGCTGATTATACCGAAGGCAATCAGCGCAAAAGAGTCCGTGGCTTGCTGCCAGAAACATCGAGCTCTTCTAATTGTTAGCTCCCGTGACAGGTTCCTCGTTGCCATCGCCATCTTCAACCAGCACGGCGGACAGCCCGACCAGGTCGTAGCTGACTGGCGTTGCACCCGACGGTTGGAAGGTCACGCGCAACGGCTCCCGCTGCCACAGCGCAGCAGCGCACGCTGGCGGTTGGTTCTCCCCAGGGGACCACGGCGATAATTTTTTTGCCAGCACTGGCTTGCGCGCGGCGATCTGGGCGACCACAGCATACAACTGTTTCCCGCTGGCAGTGAGGCCACAGTAGGCCGCATAATCCCGAAACCAGATCACATTCGAAACAGCGGGGTCGTAATCCGGCAAATGCAGTGCCGTGATGCTGCCCTTTATCCGATCGACCATGAGCCAGGGACCACGTTGCCATATCCAATGTTCGGTCTTGTCTCCAGGAAGTGAGTCATTGAGGCGGAGAACCCGGCGCACAACGAAGCTGCGGTCTGTGATGGCGTGCGTTTCTCCGCTTGTCCATTCCTTAACCTTGTCATCGACGAGCAGAGGACGAACACGCAACTGCTTTTCGCCGGGTAGTGCACCGGCCGGGTCGCCTATTACAGAGTAAGGAACATTTTTCCCCGCGCCGACGAAGACCGTGTGCACCTTGGCTGCGGCAAAGGCCTGCGACGCCGCAAACTGCCAAAGCAACATCAGCACATAGACCAGACCTGATAAGTGCAAGCGCGGCCACCCGATCATTCTGCCTGGTTCGGGCAAAAGAAAGCACGATCTAATCCTGACGCTCATGGGGCACAAGATTAGGAGTGCTGCGTCGAAAATACAAGTTAACAAAAACTTATATTTGCTCGTCTATTCCCGACTTACCGCGGGGGGGGGCCGAAGGAGACGTAGAAGCCGGCTTGGGTGCGCGGAACAGCAATGCCTGCAGCGCCGCCTCTCTCCAAATGTGCGGGTCTTTGCAGGCTCGTCGAAGATTCCTGCTGTGCCGTAACAACCAGAACCGGTAGAGCAGCCGGTCGGTAAAGTTCCCGTTCCTTTTGACATAAAGAGTCTGGGCCATGAGCACATTGTGCATCCGCCAAAAGGACAGGCGGTCAAGGTTTGCGTAGGATGCTTCGTGCGCCAGCGTCGACCGCATCACATAGATGCGATAGCCACCGGCAAAGAGCGCGTGGAAGATGGCGTGGTCCAGGTAATCCAGCCAGAACTCCGCAGGAAAGCCGCCGACCGAGCGCACCGCCGAGACTCTGAGGGTAGAGCCAGAGTTATAGGAGCACATACGTCGTTGCAAAACGCCAACGACATCTAGACCTATAGGCTGTATGGGAGGCATGAACTGGCGCCGCATTTGCTCAAGGAAGGGGATGGCCGGAGAATGTACGGTGCCGTGCACCGTCAATTTGGGAACGATGGCTGCTACGTCCGGCTGGGCGTGCAAGCTAGCGGCAGCCTCCAGCAACTCAAACATAAATTCACGCGTGGGAGAAGTGTCCTGGTCCATCAGGAGCAGCCATTCACGCTGTTCCGACTCGGCGCGTGCCAGAGCAAAGTTGTAAGCTGAGGCTAGGCCTCCATTGGAAGGATCGTGGACATAATGAACAGGGAAGTCAGCCGGCACTAAGTGGCTCTGCGCTTGCGGCGAATTGTCATAGAGAACGAGCGAAAAGTGCTTCCCCAACTCAGCATTCTCGTTGAGTATCTGGAACAGCGAGGAAGCCGACTGACTTTGGGAAGGCTCGCAGTTGTACAGAACGACGACCGCTAATATCGACTTGGGCGAGTGGGAAGCTTGAGGCATTTCATCGAGAGGCGTGCAGCAGGTTCGGTAGCAGGCTAGGTCCGCTCTGGACGCCAGTATACCAGCCGGAGCAGGCCAGCCCTGAGTTCTCCTCGGTCCCCTGCCGTCAACGCAACCCACCATGCGATGGCCGCGGTCGCGGCGATCCATATCGCGAGTACGGCCGGGGGCGCCGGGAGCACACTCAGTTTCCTCCAGAAGGGATAGAGAAAAAGTGAAGGCGCGATGATCAAGAGTGCGCGCGATACTCCCTGCAGTAAAAAACGCGTCCGTGGAATAAGGATGGTTGGCTGGGTGTAACGCATGCTTACGAGAAGATGCACTCCGAAGCTGACGAAAGCGCCAACCAGGGTGCCCACCGCGACCCCGACCGCTCCGATCCTCTGTACCAGCCAGATGCTCAGGACAATATTGACTCCCGCTTCCGCGACCCCGGCGATCGTGGCCAGATGTTGTCTTCCGGTGGCAATAACAGCCAGGATGTAGGGCAAAACAAGCTGGCGAACCACGTTGCCCAGAACCAGCACTTGGAGATAAAGAGCACTTTGTGCGGCATATCGCTTACCCACCCATAAGCTGAGCAAAGGATAGCTACCAAATATCAGGGGCAACCCGAGAAGCAATAGAAGCGAACCGCAATACCGGGTCATTCTGATGCAAATATCTCCAATCCGGCTTGGTGTCGTGCCCGCCTGCATGGAGGACATGGCGGGAACCAGGGGGCCGAATACGCTGGAAACCACCGCCAGCATGAAGTTGGCAGCGCCGCTGGCGACGGAATAGAAGCCAGTATCTTTGTACTGGTAATGGCCGACGATCACGATATCCAACCCGCTGACAAAGAACGTGGCTAGAGTCCAGATGGACATGACGCTGCCGTATTTTGCCAGTTGGATCGCGGATTTACGGTGGAATACAAAAAATGAAAAATCGACGCGCGACTTGACCAACCTTCGCCAGCCAAAAAACTGCGTTGCCGCTGTTACCAGGTTGAATCCCGCCCACACCATAGCCAATTCCACCAGCCCGCCATGCATAAGGAGAATCGCGACGAGTCCGACAGCTGTTCCTACACGGCTGACAGTGGCGACGATCGTGGGAAAAACATATTGCTGCAGGCCGGTGAAAGTAGAAAGAAAAACACCGAAGGGGAGTATAACCGCAGTAGACAAGCCAATCGCGAGAAGCGCGATACGCACTTGCGGCACGAGTGTCGCCGGCATCTGGTGAAACAACTGAGGTACAGTCCAGGCCATCACGACGATCGCGGCCGAACCGATGGCGGCTGCGAACGCGAGAATCGTAAACGATGTGCTTATGAGACCATGGCTTGCCTCGCGGTCCCCTTTTGCGTCGTACTCGGCCACAAACTTGCCGATTGCCGTCTGCAGGCCTAAATCCAACATATAGACGTAGCCGCTCAGTTGCAGGATTAAGACCCATGCACTGTATTCAGCTGGCGCCATGCGATGCACCAGGAAAGGTGGCAGCACCAACGAGACCAGCATGGAGAGCAGCATCCGCACCAGGTTCGAAGCAGAGCCTTGCAGTACTTTCCGCTTACGCGACATTTGTCACTTTCGACAGGCGAGATCCCAGCCTTACCTTACGAGTTGCGCCTCGTCTCTGGGAAGAGATTACTGGCGTAGAACGATCACAAACTCGGTCTCCTCAACCAGTCTGAAGCCAAGACCCGCAAGTTTGTCCATCATAAGCCGGGTCTTCTCGGCGCCGATAAACCTGTCGTGTGTCTCCATGATGATCGTGTCAGCGCTCTTCAGTACCTCTGTTTCCTGGCAGACCAGATCGTACTCCACGCCTTCAATATCACATATGAGCGTGAACCGCTTGAATCCACGATCACGCACCAGGTCACCCAGCCGGACCGTCTGAACCGTGACAGGTGACAGATCTCCGTCTCCGGTAATCGAATTTCCGCACATGCTGGAGTTGGGCCGGAAGGTAACAGAGTCGACCCCGTAGGCAATGGCCCGGTTGACTATTTCGAACTGGCAGTTGTTCAACCTCCTATTGCCCTCCAATTGTGGAATGGCAAGAGGATTCGCCTCAACGACCACGTGAGCGGTCGGATTCTGCAAGAGTTTGTTGGTTACGCACGAGACTACTCCGATAGAACCGCCCAGTTCGACGACTGGCAGATTCGCTCGTGCGTACCGGGCGACGGCACGGCGTTCCGGCGCCTCATACGTATGAGTGATCAGTTGGATTCTCGAAGAACTGTCCGTGATTCCTTCCAAGCTGAACGTGCATCGGTCGAGGCGTACTTCATTCATATGCCCCCTGGCCAACATTTGCAGCCTGAGCCAGGAGTAGTCGTAGACCTTCTTGACTCCTCCATTGCGGAAGAGGCCATAAGCAGTCACAACTTTCTTGCTTAGCATAGCGAACCATCGACCGGGGAAAAGTGGTTGGATGGTGCTTGCGTTGGCGAAGGCTGCTGGAGCGGGACATGCATGGCTTGTTACCAGTATAAGGGCTGGCAAGTGGGCAAGGTGCGAGCGGTCCATATCATGAGTCGATGAAAACTCAGGGAACTCGCGCGAGCAGGAAGATATGGTTGGGAAGCGGCAGTTCCACTGCAAGGACTTCCAGCCCGCTGCGAACCAGCAGCTCGCGGCTGTTCGTAGCGTCAAAAACATGATGGTGCAAACAGCGGTTGGTGAAATTGTCAAGCGACCGCCGGTGAAACTCCTCTACCGAGGTCGACCCCGGATCAATACTGAAATCGTGTTTCTCCAGGATCTCCGGCAAATGAAAGAGATCGTCTTCCGGAGTGTTTTCACGAAAGTCCTGAAACATGTGATCGACTGTCGTTGGCGATCGTCGATGGTCGAAGGTTCGGAGATAATTCGGTAGAAGCAGGATAAGACCGCCGCCGGGGCGGGTGACTCGCTTCCACTCATAGAGCGCCTTGACCGGATTAGCGAAGTGCTCCAGGTTGTGCGAGGACAATACGAAGTCGTAGCTGTGATCCGCGATAGAGGACAGGTCTGAGGCATCGACAAAAATGTTCTTCCCCGGCGGTTTGTGAGGACTGAACGTGTAAGCGTCCGCGTGGGTGGTCCAAGTGGTAACGCGGGAAATGTCACAGTTGTCCAGAGACTCTACCCGATGATAGATGGGCAGCGGCTTGAACCATCTTTGGAACGCAGTGCTTGGGCCGCCGATTTCCAGGCCCTTCTTGCCGTCCACGAACGATCGCACCGTGTGAAAGGAACGCACCCGTCCAGCAGTCAGGAGACGAACCGTGTTTTTGGCGCGACGAACGAGGGATAAATGCATGATGTTAACGAATACGCCAGCGCGCCTTAGGCGGAGGCTGGCCGATTTGTGGGGCGCTTTTCGTGCCGTGCCGTCCCTTTTCAAAAACGACAATACTGTCGTAGAAGTGGATTGACAGCGTATTGCGGCTAAATTCGGTCGCGGGAAGCGCGCCACGCGAGTGATCGGCGTTCAGCTCGTCGATCAGGTGCTTGCAGGTTTCTATGAAGGATTCCTTTCGCTCAAGACCACCTTCGAATTCGGACCAGTAAGCAGTGTGCAAATCCTCCACCATGTAGACACCATTCCGCGGCAGTTGCGGATAGAGTGCCGAAAAAGACGCGTGGATATGTGACATAACGTGGCTCCCGTCATCCAGGACAACATCCGGCACGCCAAATTCCTTGCAGACGTCCAGTAAAAAGGTCTTGTCGGATTGATCGCCGATACGGATATCTATTTGGTCCTCGGCGAATTCCTTGCACTCAGGCCTCAGGTCAATGCCCACAATCCGAGCGTACGGGCCCAGGAACCGCTTCCACATTTGAAGCGATCCTCCCTGGCCGCACCCTATCTCGAGGAATACGACATCGGTATTTACAAATTTTGCAAAGTGCCGTTCGTATGCCGGGAAATAATGCTTCCATTTGTGAATGATGTGCTGGTCGTTCGTCTGAAAATCAGACCAAAGGGTCATAGAGTTATTGTCCTCGCTCAGTCTCTGGCTGCGCGGAACGGAGACAGGGAAAGCGGTGTTTCATCTTCATTAGGTTACCAGCAGCGAAGCTCGTTGATACCAAATCCATTAGGGGCTGCGTCTCTGCCAGACAGACATGGTCCCGAAAGTTTCGCTCGGCTGGTATTTGTCATGGATGTACCTGTCCAGCAACATCACGCCACTACTCTTCGAGCTGTCATTCGGTTCGCGCGATAATTCAAACTCTGAATCGAGCACGATATATGGCGGCGTATTTCGCTCCAGCTCATCGACCATTTGCATCTGAATGTCGTACCTGTTTTGCAGGTCAGGGTCAAAATGGGACCATCGGGTAGCCGGTATACGCTGGGCTGCGAAATAGATGATGTTGTCGTTGGCAAATATCCTGTCATGGTGGCTCACCCCCACATAGAGCGTTTGCCCTGGATGGGTATGACTGCCGATGAATTCAATCGCATGCACACGGTCTTCTTCCGGGAAGAAGCAAAAGCCCGTGGTAAGAGGATTTGCCATCTTGCACCATTCCGTCTCTGTCCCGGGGCCGGCATTTCGCGTTGAGGATAAAATCCTTTCCGCCACGGAGGAATGCCACACGTATTCAAACCTTACTTCGTGAAGGGCCGACCAGGCAGCTGGTAGGAGAGATAGCCAGAAGAGACAGCTGATAGAAATGCGGACGGGACGGGGAAACGACGACTGATGTTGGAAGAGCACGGCAATGAGGAGTAACGATGGAACAATCGCAAGATACATTTGTAGAGGGGCGACACGGACCACGCCTTTGAGATACATGACGATGAGAAGAATGGTAAATGTGACCAGAAAGCCAAACCACTCCTGCGGCTGAGGGATTTTGTCCAAGCGGGCTGCGTCGCCAAGGCGGGCACGTAATCGCGTCGCCAAGGCATAGAGGGAAATAACGGCAATTGCGATCGGCAGGTAGACGCAGAGGTTTTCTAGTTCTTTAAGATGGATTCCCGGGAACGGAAGATAGCGGCCGCGGTGATAGTATTTGGCCGGGTAGAAAACGATGTCCTCGAGCATGGCAGCGAGAGGTGCAACGGACAAATAGTAAAGCGCTGCCGGTATGGTCAGAAGCGCAAAGCCAAGCAGGTAAGGCCAGAAAGTAGATGCGAAGATCACCAATCTGTTCCCGGTGCCTTTGAAACGAAGATAGATGGCGATGGCAATTACGCAGGCGTGGATTCCGGCCAGCGCTATGCCGGTGTCGGGCCTGAACAAAACGGCTATTCCTGATATAGCACCTGCTGCGAACATTCGCCTCGTAGATACGCGGCCTACGAAGGCTGGGAGGATTAAGTAGGATCCAACCAGATTTAGCAGTGAGACCGGTGTCGTCGCGATGCCGAATTCTTTCATACCGTAAAGCCAGAGGATTGTCACAGCAGATATGAAAATAGCGATTGCTCTGCGGCAATAGGACAAAACGATGGCATAGACCGACGTCACGAGCAGAGCTTTGATAAGTAGGTCGAAGAGCCGTTCGGCCAGGAGCGATGTGCCGAAGATTTTGAACAGACCCGAGAGAATGTAAATCTCCGCTGGGCCATAGATGTAATGGAAGTCGCGATGAGGAATTTGTCCCGCCGCAACCCGCATCGCGCCCGTGAGCATGATGCCTTCATCATAGAAACCGGGGCGCCGGGTCATGCCGGCAAAAAGAAGCAGGTAAGATGCCAGGAAAACTACTGCAAGTTGTACCAGAAAATCACGTAAGTTCCCGCTCTGCCTGCCGGTGAAATCATTGCTGCTTTGGGGGGCTGTTCCGGAAATTTCTGCAGATGGTTCCACTAAGCGAATCCTCGCGATGCTTCATCGGTAAGATGGGCAAAGACCAGAGCATATCTTATCGGATGACGGGTAAGAAACCGCGAGGGTTGGGTTTAGGATTGGGAAAGGCAACCACTGATTACCCTGCGTGCGCCGCCATGAACAACTCCCAGAATAAGATATCGGTGGCGCTATGCACGTACAACGGGGAGCCATTTCTTCGCCAACAGCTGGAAAGCATTCAACAGCAGACCAGGTTGCCGGATGAGTTGGTGGTGTGTGACGACCGGTCGACGGATCAAACTTTTGCCATCGTTCGCGAATTCGCCGCCAGGGTTTCCTTCCCGATCGTCATCGTCCAGAACCCCGAGACCTTGGGCTCGGCAAGGAATTTTGAGAAGGCCATTCGGCTGTGTACCGGGGACCTGATCGCGCTCAGCGACCAGGACGACATCTGGTATCCCAATCGTCTCCAACGCTCCGAGCAGGAGTTCGTGGCTCGTCCGCATGCGGGTCTCGTCTTCTCTGATGCCGATCTCATCGACGACCAAAACCGCCTCCAGGACGGGACGCTGTGGCAGCGTCTTGGCTTTGCCGGAAAGCGCAAGCAAGACTTGCTAGCTGGCCGATTCGTCGTTTTGGCCAAGCACAGGTTTGTGACCGGAGCCACAACGATGTTCCGGGCAGAATTGCGCGATCGCTGTCTGCCCGTAAGCTCGGGGTGGATTCACGATGAATGGATCACCCTGGTCATAGCCGCTCTCTCGGATCTGCGGCCAATCGACGAGCCGCTGATCCGCTATCGTCTCCACGGCGCGCAGCAAGTTGGATTTCAAAACAAACTGGAGCAACGGGCCCAGGGAAATACGCATGCGGAGAAGCATTGGGGCCGCGTAGCCGAGTCGGCCAAAGACCTCCAGCAAATGGTTGACTTCTTATCGGCGATGCCGCCGGACGAAGGCCGGGCAGTACGGCTGGCTTACCAGCAACACCTGCAATTCCTTTCCTTCCGGTCTGGTCTTCCCGCTCACCGGCTAATGCGCCTGGTTCCGATTCTGACCCGTTATTCGCAGTATGAGCTGCACGCTTCGGGTTTGCCCAGCATGCTAAAGGACCTGGCGCTGAAGCGGTCACGATAACGTTACCTGAGGCGCTCCTAACCGATCACGGCAATCCTGGCTTGCTTGCCGACGCGTATAGGGATACGTGCGGGCCGCTTTGCCAGATGGATCAGCTTATCCGAGGTTGTCACACCGTCGATATTGACTCCGGCGGTTACCTGCCTATCCGCTTCCGTACGCGAATTCTTCAGGCCCAAGGCCACCAGCAACTTGGCTACATGAATGTCGACAGGGTGGTTTTGATCGTTCAGCGCAAGCTCCAGAGAGGCGGCGACCGCCACCTGCCGCAAGTCCACAGCGACCTCTTCGGCCACGCCTTCGACGTTTCGCTGCTGGAACTGCATGGCCCAGTCCTCATCCGCTTTGCGCGCGGCCTCCTCTGAGTGAAAGCCGGCGACGATGGTGCGCGCCAGCCTCTTCTTGGCCTCCATGGGGTGCAGGACTCCGCTGGCGACGTCGCTTTTCATGCGTTCCACTTCGCTCTGCCGCAAATCGGTCAGGAAAATCCAATACCGCCACATGAGTTCGTCGGAGATGGACATCAGCTTGCCGTACATCTCCTGTGCCGGCTCATGAATGCCGATCGCGTTGCCCAGCGACTTGGACATCTTCTGTACTCCATCCAGGCCTTCAATGATCGGCGTCATCAGGACGATCTGCGATGGTTGGTCGTAGTGCCGTTGCAATTCCCGCCCGATCAGCAGGTTGAATCTCTGGTCCGTGCCGCCGAGTTCCACATCCGCGCGCAAAGCGACGGAGTCATACCCTTGCGCCAGCGGATAGAGCATCTCGTGCAAAGAGATGGGTTGTTCGTTGTTGAAGCGGCGGTGGAATTCCTCGCGCTCCAGCATCTGGGAGACGGTGAATCGTGAGGCCAGGCGAATGATGCCTTCGAATCCCAGGGTCGACAGCCACTCCGAGTTGAAACGAACCTCGGTCTTGTCCCGGTCGAGTATTTTGAAAACCTGCTCGGTGTAGGTTTTCGCATTCTGCGTGATTTCTTCGCTGGTGAGCGGCTTACGGGTGACCGAGCGCCCTGTGGGGTCACCAATGAGCGAGGTGAAGTCTCCGATCATAAAGATGACCTGGTGCCCGAGATCTTGAAAGTGCTTGAGCTTGCGCATCAGCACCGTGTGGCCGAGGTGCAAATCGGGTGCCGTGGGATCAAAACCAGCCTTCACTCGGAGAGGTTGGCCGGATTTTCTGGAAGCCTCCAGGCGCTCACGCAGGTCTGAGAGCCGGATGATTTCAGCTGCTCCCTTCTGCAGGTAATCAAGCTGTTCATCAACTGGCGGAAAATTAGCCATCTCTTCAGCAGTATAAGGTTTCAGGCAAAATGGGGAGGTGCCAGGCGAAATCGAGGGACCCATGCAGGACCAGGACATCGCACGGCTGCGAGCAGAGACCGCAGGCTGCGAACAGACAACCTTCTTCAACAATGCCGGCGCAAGCTTGCAGCCGCGAGCCGTGGTTGCGCGGGTGATTGAGCACCTCCGGCTGGAGGAGCGGATAGGCGGCTACGAGGCGGCCGACATAGTCGCCCCGGAACTGAATTCGTTGTACGGCAGCGTGGCGCGCCTGTTGCACTGTGCTCCGGAGGAGATCGCGCTGCAGGAGAACGCAACCCGGGCCTGGGAAATGGCCTTTTATTCCCTCCGTTTCTCCCCAGGCGATCGCATTGTGACCGCGGCCAACGAATACGCGAGCAACTACATCGCATTTCTGCAGGTGGCCCGGCGTACCGGTGCTGAGATCTGCGTAGTGGAAAGCGACCGGGCCGGAGAGGTCGATCTGGATGCTCTGGAGAGGCTGCTGGACGATCGGGTCAAATTGATCGCGCTTACCCACGTGCCGACCAATGGCGGCCTGGTGCAGCCGGCAGCGCAAGTTGGCGCGCTGGCCCGCAGAGCCGGCATTCCCTTTCTCCTCGATGCGTGTCAGTCGACCGGGCAGATGCACCTGGACGTAAATGCTTTGGGATGCGATATGCTGTGCGCGACCGGGCGCAAATACCTTAGGGGACCGCGGGGCACCGGCTTTTTGTATGTGCGGAGGGCCATGCTGGAGCAGATGGAACCGCCCTTGCTCGATCTGCGGGCGGCGACCTGGGTCTCCGCCGGTAAGTTTGAGGTGCGCGACGACGCGAAGAAATTTGAAACCTGGGAAGCCGCAGCTGCCCCAAGGCTGGGATTAGGGGTAGCCGTCGAATATGCTCTGGCTTTGGGGCTGGACTGGATCGAGCGCCGGGTTCAATATCTGGCTGCCCTGCTGCGCGACCGGCTGGCGGATGTGAAAGGCGTGACAGTGCGGGATTTGGGCCGTCTTCGCTGCGGCATTGTGACTTTTACCTATGAGTCCCATCCGGCCGAGGAAGTGATGCGATGGATGCATGCCAACGGGATCGCGGTACGAACCATTGAGCGGTCGTCCACGCGCCTCGACATGGAGCAGCGAGGGCTCGATGAGTTGGTGAGGGCGTCAGTGCATTACTACAACACCGAGGCGGAGCTGGAACGCCTCTGCGGCGTGCTCCGCGCTATGAATGATTGAGAGGTTCAGCCATGGATGCGGAACGCGCACGGGAATATCTTCTGCGGTTGCCCCATGTGGCGGAGACCATGCAGTGGGGCGCCAATCTGGTCTTTTGGGTGGGCGACAAGGCGATTGGCGGCAAGATGTTTGCCGTGCTTAACCTCGATGAAGACCAAAAGGCGGTGGCCTCCTTTGCCGCTG
>Ga0302324_100020563_pt1 | contig 12904 bp, 9 predicted proteins | sample Palsa_T0_1_FD_201949 | JGI IMG/M metagenome (GOLD analysis project Ga0302324, IMG submission 201949) | Peat permafrost microbial communities from Stordalen Mire near Abisko, Sweden - Palsa_T0_1 | ecosystem: Environmental > Terrestrial > Soil > Palsa > Peat permafrost | place: Sweden: Abisko...
CGGCAGGCGCGCCGGCCGCCGTGCCGCTGACCGCTGACGACGTCAACGCCTGGCTCGACGGATACATGCCCTATGCACTGCATACGGGCGACATCGCGGGCGCCGTTGTCGCCGTCGTCAAGGATGGACAAATCGTCACCGAGCGCGGGTACGGGTACGCGGATGTCGAAAAACGCACCCCTGTGGATCCGAAGCTGACCTTGTTTCGGCCAGGATCGGTCTCGAAGCTCTTCACGTGGACCGCGGTGATGCAGCAGGTCGAGCAGGGCAAGATCGATCTCGACGCCGATGTGAATCAATATCTGGATTTCAAAATTCCCGCGCGCGACGGCAAACCCGTCACGATGCGCCAGCTGATGCAGCATGTCGCAGGCTTCGAAGAGCAAGCTAAGGGCATCATGTCGGATGATCCGAAATCGCCCAATTTCGAAGCGCTGCTCAAGCAGTGGGTGCCGGAGCGAGTCTTCGCGCCCGGCAGCACCCCGGCGTATTCCAACTACGGCGCATCCCTCGCCGGCTACATCGTGCAGAGAGTGTCAGGCGAGTCGTTCGACGACTACATCGATAAGCATATCTTCGCGCCGCTCGACATGCAGCATTCGACCTTCCGCCAGCCCCTGCCGGCGAATCTCGAGCCGCTTATGTCGCAGTGCTATTCGCTGGCGTCCGAGCCGGCGAAGAAATTTGAGATCATCGGGCCCGCACCCGCCGGGTCGCTGTCTTCGCCCGGCGAGGACATGGCGCACTTCATGATTGCGCACCTGCAAAACGGTGAATATCACGGCAATCGGATCCTCAAGGCGGAAACCGCCGAGATGATGCACAACAGCCCGCTCACTATCCTGCCACCGCTGAATCGAATGGAGCTGGGATTCTTTGAAACCAATCTCAATGGCCGCGAAGTCATCGCGCATCTGGGTGATACCCAGTGCTTCCACACCTCGCTGCACTTGTTTCTAAAGGAAGGCGTCGGTTTCTATGTCTCCTTCAACACCCCGGGTAAGGCCGGCGCCGTCGGCGGTTTGCGCGGCGCGTTGTTCGAGGATTTTGCCGATCGTTATTTCCCCGCGGCGGAAACCGCCGCTACGGCGGTTGATGCGAAAACCTCTGCAGAACATGCGGCCATGCTGAAGGGCCACTGGGTTAATTCGCGCGGCTCGCAATCCAGCTTCTTGGCCGCAGTCGGCCTATTCGGTCAAACCAAGGCCGGCGTCAATGCCAAAGGCGAGTTGGTCGTGCCATTCAACGGACTCAATGGCAAGCCGCGTCACTGGGTCGAGACGGCGCCGTTCGTGTGGCGCGATCAAGATAGTCACGAGCGCCTCGCTGCCAAGGTGGTCGATGGCAAGGTCGTGCGCTTCAGCATCGATGGCATTTCCCCGTTCATGGTGTTCGACCGCGTGCCGGGGAATCAGGATGCGGCGTGGCTGCTGCCGGCGCTGTACTGCGCCTTGGCAGCACTGCTCCTGACCGCCGTGTTTTGGCCGATCACCGCCATCGTGCGCCGCCGCTTTGGGGCGAGCTTGACGCTTGGGTCCGAGGAGCTGCGCGCCTATCGATTCAGCAAGGTCGGGTCGATATTGCTGCTTGCGGCGCTCGGACTCTGGGGATTCACGGTCATCCGCATGTTCAATGACTTCAACAACCTCAGCGACAAGTACAACGGCAACATCCGTTTCGCCGAGGTGTTCGGCATTCTGGCATTCCTGTTGGGCTCCGCCTTGATTGTCTGGAATCTGTGGACGGTGTGGAGCGGCACGCGTCGCTGGCCAGCCAAGGTGTGGAGCATCGTGCTCGCGCTGTCGGCCTTCATCGTGCTGTGGGTTGCGTTCGTATTTCACTTGTTTAGCTTCGGAATATATTTCTAATGCCGCCGTTGAAGCTCCGTGTCGAAGTGGAGAGACTGCGTCTGTCAGCGCCGTTTCGCATTTCCGGTTTTGTATTCGAGGAACAAGAGGTCGTGGTCGTGACGCTCGATGATGGCGAGCATCGCGGCCGCGGCGAAGCATCCGGCGTGTACTACCTGGGCGACACCGCGCTGACCATGGTTGCCGAGATCGAAGCGGTGCACGGTGCCATCGAACAGGGCATCGATCGAGGAGCGCTGCAGCAGTTGCTGCCTGCCGGCGGCGCGCGCAATGCAGTTGATTGCGCACTGTGGGAACTTGAAGCACATCGCCTGGGCGTTGCGGTCTGGGAACTTGCCGATATCGACGCGCCGAAGCCGCTGGTCACAACATTCACATTGGGTGCCGACACTCCCGCCGCCATGGCCGCCGGTGCGCGCAAATTTGCTCAGGCTCGAGCGCTGAAGTTGAAGTTAACGGGTGATCTTAAGGACGACGTCGAGCGGGTGCGCGCGGTGCGGGCGGCCCGTCCCGAGGTGTGGATGGGCGTTGATGCCAATCAAGGCTACGACATCGACTCGCTCGGCTCGCTGATGGGCGTTCTCGAGTCGGCGAACATCTCCTTGCTCGAGCAGCCCTTGAAGCGTGGCCGCGAGGCGGATCTCGACGGATTTAAATCGAAGATCCCGATCGCCGCCGATGAAAGCGTGCTCAAGCTTGCCGACATCGCCGGCCTGGTCGGACGCTTCAATGTCGTTAACATCAAGCTGGACAAGTGCGGCGGTTTGACCGAAGGGCTGGCGATGGCGCACGAAGCGCGGCGCTTAGGTTTGGGCGTCATGGTCGGCAACATGGTCGGTACCAGTCTCGCGATGGCGCCGGCGTTCGTGCTCGGACAATTGTGCGACGTCGTGGATTTGGATGGTCCGATTTTTCTGGCCAAAGATCGTACGCCGAGCATGACGTACACCAATGGCAGCGCGTGGAGCGGTGAGCAAGTGTGGGGCGGGACACACGCTTAAGGCGATGAGCGCGAACCAGCAGACTTGGTTCGGTCAGCCGCGCGGCCTGACGATACTGTTTCTGACCGAAATGTGGGAGATCTTCTCCTACTACGGCATGCGCGCCTTGCTGGTCTACTACATGACCAAGCAATTGCTGATCGGGCAGGAAAAAGCGTCGCTCATTTATGGCAGCTACCAAGCGCTCGCATATTTTACGCCGATATTCGGCGGCCTGATTGCGGATCGATGGCTCGGCAAGCGACGCGCGGTAATCATCGGCGGCAGCATCATGGCCGCCGGCCATTTCATGATGACCTTTGAACCGTTGTTTTATCCGGCGCTCGCGACCATTGCGCTCGGCAATGGCTTGTTCCTACCGAGTCTGCCAAGCCAAATCGATGGCCTGTATCGCCCGGAGGATCCGCGTCGCGCCTGGGCCTACAACGTCTACTACGTCGGCATCAACATTGGCGGATTTCTAGCGCCGCTGATCTGCGGCGCGCTAGGGGAATTCTACGGTTGGCATTGGGGCTTCGGCGCCGCGGGCGTCGGAATGCTCTTGGGGCTCGTCATCTATATTCTCGGCGGCAAACACTTACCCGACCAGGTCCGCGCGGTAAAGCAGACTCTGGCGCCCACCGAGCCGCGGACGCCGGCAGGCAAGTATCGTTCTACGTTTATTCTGCTGTTTGCCGTCGGCCTTGCCGTCACGGTGTTTCGCGGTGCCTATGAACAGTACGGCAATACCTTGGCGTTGTGGGCTGATGTCGGCATTGATCGAACCATCGGGACCTGGACTATTCCCATGACCTGGTTCCCGAGTTTGGATCCTCTCCTGGTCATCATGATGACGCCGCTGCTGCTCGCGCATTGGCGCCGGCGCACGCAAGCCGGTTCGCCAGGATCCGCGATGAGGAAAATGGCGCTGGGCGCGCTGATCGTCGCGGCGGCGTATCTCATGCTCGCGACGGTCGCATTCTCGGCCGGAACGGGGCGGGCGAGTTGGGTGTGGCTGACGCTGTTCTTCGTGGTCTTTACCTTTGGCGAACTCTACATTTTACCGACCGGCCTCGGCCTATTTGCGCGCCTGGCGCCGATTGGCTATGGCGCGACCACCGTGGCCGCGTGGTACTTCGTGATCTGCACCGGTTCGCTGTCAGCCGGCATCGTCGGCACATTGTGGGGCCGCATCAGTCACGCCGGGTTTTTTGTGATTTTGACCGTGATCTCTGCGATCGCCGCAGCCATGCTGTTTGCGCTTGATCCCGTGATACGGCGAATCGAGGCCGCGCGGGCTGCCGAAATCACCGCCTTGAACGCCTTCCAACCGGAGTTCGCATGAAAATCTTCGCACTAGCCTCATTGACGTTTATTTGCATCTCGGCAGCCGTCGCCGCGCCGCCTCCCGGGTTCGATGCCCGTGTGGAAAGTTTGCGCAATAAGATCGGCGTCCCCGGCATGGCCATCGCCATTGTCGAGAACGACAAGGTCACGCTCGCCAAAGGATTCGGCGTCAAGCGCCTCGGCTCGCCCGAGCGGGTCGATGCCGACACGATTTTCCCGACAGGTTCGACCGGTAAGGCGTTCACCGTGGCGGCGCTCGGTATTCTCGTCGATCAAGGAAAAATCGGCTGGGACGACAAGGTCATCGATCACTTGCCGGGCTTTCAAATGTATGACCCGTGGGTGACCCGCGAGATGACCATTCGCGATCTGCTCGTACATCGCAGCGGCTTGGGACTCGGCGCCGGCGATTTGTTGTTCGTGCCGCGCACGAACTTGAGCCGCGCCGAATCGGTGCGGCGGCTGCGATACATCAAGCCCGCGACCAGCTTCCGCAGCGCCTATGCCTACGACAACATTTTGTACATGGTCGCAGGCCAACTGATCGAGGAGGTCACCGGCGAAACCTGGGAGAAGTTTACAGCCGACCACGTGCTCAAAGCGGCGGGCATGCTGCATTCGACCACCGACAACGAAGGCCATTTCGCGAGTCCGGACCGTGCGCAACCGCATGCGCGCATGAACGGCGGTCTGCGCGGCGTGGGCGATCAAGCGGTGCTCAATGAGCGCGACAATCTGGGCAGCAACGCATCGCCGGCCGGAGGTTTGGCGGTCAGCGCCAACGATATGGCGCGATGGTTGATGATCCAGCTCGACGGCGGCGCGCTTCCGGACAATGGCGGCCGGTTATTCAGCGAGGCTGCCCACGATCAAATGTGGAAACCCGTGGTGCTGCAGCCGGTGGGTCCGCGGGCGGGCGTGATGGCCCCGACGCAGCCCATGTTCAACACTTACGCGCTCGGCTGGGATGTCAGGGATTATCGCGGCGCCAAGATCGTCTGGCATGGTGGCGCCGTTTTCGGTTTTCTGACCGCGGTGGTGCTGATTCCGGAAAGGCATGTGGGATTCTCGATCGAGATCAACAGCGAGGACGGCGAGATCATTCTCGGACTGATGTATGAGCTGCTCGATCACTACCTAGGGATTCCCAAGGACACTTGGCCGGAAAAAATCCTCGCAGAGCGGCAGCAGCGGGTGCAAGAAGCGCTGAAAGCGTATCAGTCGGCGGCGGCAAAACCCGCCCATATTGGTCCTTCGCTGCCGCTCGATCGCTACGTCGGCACCTATACCGACCCCTGGTACGGCAACATAGAAATCGGCGAGGCCAACGGATCGCTCACGATCGATTTCAAATCGACGCCGCGCATGGGCGGGCCCCTGGAACATTGGCAATATGATAGCTTCGTGACGCGCTTCGATGATAAGACCATCGAGCCGGCGTACGTCACGTTCGGCCTGAACGCGGACGGCAAGGTCGAACGCATCACCATGAAAGCGGTGTCGCCGCTCGCGGATTTCAGCTACGACTATCAAGACCTCTCGTTCATTCCGGCGGCACAGACGTCAAAATAAGAGAGAGAACGATATGAGTCTCCGAAATATCATTGCTCTTGCGGCCTGCGGCGCGGCGGTCCTTCTGCAGGCGGCCGCGGCCGGAGCCTCAGCGAGTGAAATCCCAGCCGCTCCCGCGGCGCCGGAATCGAGCACACACTCGCTCGACCGTGCCGACCTCGAAACTTGGCTCGACGGCATGGTTCCCTATGCGTTGAAGGCCGGCGACATGGCCGGCGCCGTCGTTGTCGTGGTCAAGGACGGAAAAGTGCTCCTGGAGAAGGGCTTTGGGTTTGCGGACGTGAGCAAGAAACTTCGCATGGATCCCGAGCAAACCATGGTGCGAATCGGATCCACCTCAAAGCTGTTCACCTGGACGGCGGTGATGCAGCTGGTCGAGCAGGGCAAGCTCGATCTCGAGCGGAATATCAATGACTATTTGGACTTCACGATTCCCAATGACTTCGGAAAGCCTGTCACGTTGCGCGACCTGATGAATCATCGCGGCGGCTTCGAAGAAGGGCTGAAAGATATCTTATGGACTAATCCGCAAGGGGTGCCCTCGACTGAAGGCTACTTGAAAGAGCACAAGCGCCCCATGCTGTTCGCGCCCGGCGAGGTTCCCGCCTACTCAAACTACGGCGCAGCTTTGGCCGGCTACATCGTAGAACGCATATCGAAGGAGCCATTCGAGCGCTACATTGAACACCACATTCTGGCACCGCTGGGCATGACGCACACGAGCTTCGATCAGCCGCTGCCCGAACGATTCGCCGCCGCAGTATCGAAGGGCTATCGAACGGCATCGGCACCACCTGGTCCTTATGAGCTGATTGTGACGCGGCCCGCGGGCAGCGGCACGACGACGGTGGCGGATATGTCGCGCTTCATGATCGCGCATCTGCAAGACGGTCATTTCGGTGATGCAGAGATTTTGCAGGTTGAAACGGCTAAGCGAATGCACAGCCCCTCGGAAAGTGCGCCGCCTGGATTTGCCACCATGGCGCATGGCTTCTTCCGAGAATTGCATAACGGCCGCACGGTAATTGGTCACGGCGGCGACACGATATTTTTTCATAACGAGTTCGAATTGTTGCCGGCGGAAGGGGTTGGCATCGAATTTACCTTCAACAGCCGAGGCCGCGAAGAGGCGGTGTATCTGGCCCGCGAAGCACTCTTTAATGGCTTCATGGATCGATACTTCCCGGACGCCGTGGCACTGGCGGAGCCGCCGGCATTGCCGACCGCCGTCGCCGATGCGCAAGTCATCGCTGGGCGCTACGAGAGTTCGCGGCGAATCGAGCATGGATTCTTGAGTCTCTTTTATGTCCTGCAACAATCCTCGATTACCGCAAACCCGGATGGCACGATTTCCGTACCCGGCATGTTTACCCCAGAGCCTGTGACTTATCGTGAGATCGGCCCACAGCTTTGGCGCCGGGCCGGCGGGAGTCAGCAACTCATGCTGCAGACGGTGAGTGGAGTCAAGACGGTCGTCGATGGCAGCGACCCAACTTCCGTATTGCAGGCTGTACCGCTCAGGCGATCATCGGCTCTGAATCTCACCGTGCTGATCCTCGCTTGCTTAATTCTGGTTTGGACATTGTTGGCTTGGCTGCTCTCGCCGTGGCTCCGGCCCCCGAAGAACATTCCAGACGATCTTGTTCCGCGGGTGAGGCGCTTGCGGCTGTTGCTGCGTACGGCGGCGGTGTTCGACGTGGTGTACTTACTCTGTTGGTTCATGATCCTGCGGCCGACACTGAACCTCGAGCTGGATTTTTACAGCAGCGGTCTCGACCCCATCGTTGGCATACTTGAGGCTGCAGGAGTGTTGGCCATCGCGGCGGCCGTACTTGGAATCTGGAGTGCTTGGCGTCTGTCCAGACTCAATATCCCGCGCAAATTGCCGCTCTGGGGTTTCGTGACCGCGGCCGGATTGCTAGGCGTCGCGTGGATCGGATTTATCGGCGGCCTGATTCGCTTCAGCTTGAACTACTGACGCGCACTCAGTGCTATTTGCCGTCGCGGTTCGATTGAGCCAATAATGTGCCGTTCAAATTCACGCCATTAACCGCGCTGACTTCAAGCAGCGCTTCCAGGGGCAACCTTACGTCGCTTTTCTGTTCCAGATCTTTCAGCTTCTGCGCAGACGTGAAAACTTCGGCGGTTTGCGTAACGCCCGCATCGCGAGTGCCGGAAATGACGACAATGGTATTTCCGCCGGGGCCACGAACTTTCTCGAAAACCCCATAGTCGTGATAGGTCTTTTCTTTGCCCGTGGGTTGCGGCGGATCCATGATATCGCTGCCGATCTCGCTGACGTAGGAGACCCGGGTTCTCTTGTCGAACACTTCATCGTAGGAATCGCCGACTGAGAACCGCGAGCCCGCGAAGATCAGGTCCTGCAACATACCCATGCCGCTTAAATACCCGATGTAGACGATGTCAGCGGATTTCAGGCTACTGGGTTCAATGTCGGACATCTTGCTGACGCTGATACGGCGATTCTCCGGCGCCAGCACCACCATCACGTCGCGCAGCGCAAAAGCGGTCGAAATCGGCAAATACCGCAATCCCACGTCCATGTAGCGATCGGCAAGTTCCGGATGCTCTTGGACGTAATGGTCCAAATCGTTCTTCGAGTTGACCGAATATTCGCGAATCAGACGATTGACTCCCATGGAGTCGTCCGTCTCGCCGATCAAGTAATAGTCGCCGACGACGATTATGATGGGCCGATCGTCCTTTAGCAGGGAGGACCAAATTGGACTGGCACGGACTCGCTCAATGTCGGAGCGCGGCGTCCATAGCCACATAACAAAGGCGCCCACCAGTACCGTTGCACTGAGTAGCGCCGTGGTCCCTAGACCCACCCAGCGCCGACGTTTTCGCGGGACCGCGGGGATTGGAGCATCGGAAGTCCTATCGGAAGTCTTATCGGGAGCCTTGGCGTTGAGCCTCAGTCGATATTCGCCCCGTGGAATGTGCAGTTCTGTGCTGCCGGCGATGCTTGACGAGGCGTAGTACTCCTCGAGCGCTTTACGCAGCTTATGGATGTAAACCCGGACCAGGGCATCCTGGGAGACATCGAAATCCGTGCTCTTTCCAAACACATCCATCGCGATAGCGATCTCTTTGGGGGATTGCCCTGCGAGGGACTTTTCGGCCAGATAATCGAACATTCGCCGCAGTCGTGCTTCGCCCAGCACCCCGCTGGCTTGGACCCGGTTCACCTCCTGGCGCAGCGCGTCCGCGTCCTCAGCGGGCGAAATGACCGTAACGGACTTGAAGGGGTCGTACCCATCTGCCATGGGGCTCAATTTAACGCTATTAACGTTAGACCGAACAGTAAATTACGTGAAATCCGCATCCTTGCTGCGCCACACTCCCGCCTCGCGCCGTCCACGCTGCAATTGGGGGAGTTTTCGATGAATCACCGAGTGCCGTCCGCCCGCCGTTATGGAGGCGCAGCCTCCCTCGCGCTGTTTGCCCTTGCTGCATTGCTGGCCGCGCCGGCTTGGACCGCAAAGCCGCCTGACAAACCAGCTCCGGCGCCCCTCGCCGTGCCGGTCAGTATTCTGGATCTCATGCGGGCTTCCGTAGAGATTCCGGCCGATGGCATTTGGGCAGTCCAAGGTGCTGAAAAGCCTAGCGACGATCAGTGGCTTCTCGCCGATGAGGACTCCGTCAGCCTGGCCGGCGCTGCCACGCTGATTTCGAAGGCAGGTACCGGTAAGAACGACCGTAAGTGGGCGGCCAATGCGGACTGGCAGTCCTGGGTCCGCGATGTGCAAACGACCGCGCTGACACTTCGTGCGGCAGCCAAAGCCAAGGACTTCGCTAGATTCGGCGCAGCGGCCGATCACTTGAGTGAGGTCTGCCAGAGCTGCCATACGAAGTATCGACCTGAAGCCCCTTCGGATGGTGTTGCCCGCTATCCCTTCTATCCAAAGAGAGAACTAGCCCAGTAGGCATACGCGATTCAATGTGCGTGCCCGAAAGGATCGGTAATCCCAGCAAGCCACGGGTCGTGAGTGGCCGCGCGCCAATCTTTTACCTGTTTCCGCATATCCGCCATGACGCCGGCGAGGGCCGGGTCGGCGGCAAGATTGACCACCTCGTCCGGATCAAGGTTGAGATCATAAAGTTCTTCGGACGGGCGGTGCATAAAGGCGTCCAGCGTTCGTTTGCCGAGTTTGGCGCCCGGCGTGCTGATGATCGCCTTCCAGGAGGGCGAAAGCTGTACGTCGCTGGCCACAGGAACGGCGAGGCAGGGCTCAAGATTGACGAAATAACTGTAGCGCCGTGTACGTATAGAGCGCATCGGATAGTACTGATTGATCTCGTGAAACGAATGAGTGGCGAAGATTCGATCGAATCCGACGGAATTGGTCTGTTCTAAGATTGGCAGCAACGAGTGCCCGGGCAGCGGTGCGTAGCGGTATCCCGGTGGCGGCGATACACGTGCCCAGTCCAGAATGGTCGGTGCCACATCGATCCAGCTCACCAGCGAGGTATTGCGCACATTGTGTTTGCTTTGCTCCGGCGAGCGAATGATCAACGGCATGTGCAGGCCAGGTTCGTACAGATTATCTTTGGCGCCTGGAAACGGACGGCCGTTGTCGCTTAAGTAAATAACCAAGGTATCTTTCTCATGGCCCGCATCGCGCAGTTCGCGCAGCAATATACCCACGCCGCTGTCGAGCCGACTGACCGATTCGTAGTACTGAGCCAAGTCTTGCCGTACGCCAGGCAGGTCCGGCAAGTGATTGGGAATTAACACGTCCGATGGCGAGTAGATCTCGCGCGTAACCTCGGGCCATTTGCGCGAATTGCCAAAGTTGAGTGCGTCGCGATGCGGATCGCTGTAGCCGACGGTCAGGAAAAACGGCTGGTCACCCTGCGCACGCATCCACTGTCCCGCCAGATGCGCCATGTCTGCCACGTCGCGGATCCCGGGCATCTCAGGCGCCAGCCACGCGTCGTACGGCAGCAGCGCCTCAGGCTTTACGTGTTTCTTGCCGACGAGCGCCGTGCGATACCCCGATTGTTGCAGCATCCAAGGCAATGTTTTGACATCGTCGAGCAAGGAAAAATTATGTACATCATGCGCGAGCCCGTACATACCGTTGGTATGCGAATAAAGACCGGTGTACAAAGTCGATCGGCTCGAGCTGCATGAAGAAACTGTGGCATATCCTTGCGTGAACAAGGTGCCCTGGGTAGTTAGATCGTCCAGCACCGGCGTCTTGACTCGTCCTCCGCAGCAGCTCAAGTCGTACCCTTGATCATCGGCGATAATGAGCAGTATATTGCGCGCAGGTCCGGGGGAGGCCGATCGCGCCTTCGCAGCGCCATTGAGTGCCACAGCGCCGCTCACACCGAGACCGGTCGCTGCCACCAGCAGTTCGCGACGCTTCATAGCTCAAACTCTACCGTGGGATCCGCGACGCCACAACTATGCTCAGATTGAGGCGGTCTTGAATATCGGCCGAGGGCGGCCCAAGCTTTGAGTTGAGCGTACATTTGTTGACTCGTTTGAACGGGAGTCTGACATGGCCAACGCTGATGGACATCCTGCGCGCGCAGGGTGTTTGGGCCCGGCGTACCCGCATAACGGCGGCTCTGCTTTACATCAGTTGCGGACTCGTTGTCGGGCTGAATGCTGCATCTGCTGACGTGACGATCCCCGACACGCCCGCGGCGAGGACCATGAGCGCCTGGCTCGACGCGTTCAATAGCGGAGACCGAGGCCGCCTCGATGATTTACTACAAAAAATACGAACCGGAAAAACATGCGGACGACATCATGGATTTCCGCGCTCGCGTCGGCGGATTTGATCTCGTTTCAATCGAGAAAAGCGAACCGCTGCCCATCGTGTTCCTCTTGAAGGAGCGCAACAGCGAGAGGCGGGCGCTGGCTAAACTGCAAGTAAGCAATTCCGATGCGCCGCGGGTGACGAGTTCGGAAATCAACGGGATTGGCCCTGGGGCGGCTGTCATCGGCTTTGACATTGATGCGGCGATCCGCGCCCGCGTTATCGATGCGGCCATTGCCAAGATCGACGAATTCTACGTTTTCCCGACGTCGCGAAAAAGATGGGGATGGCGGTTAGAGCGCGCGCCAAGCGCGGCGAATACGATTCAGTTACCGATGGCAATGCGTTTGCTAATCTCTTGACCGAGCATTTTCGAGATGTCAGTCACGACAAGCACCTCTCCGTCACTTTTAGTCCGATACAATTACCCGAGGAATCTGCGTCACCGCCCCCAGACGCCATTGCGCATTACAGAGCGGCGATGGAAGAGACCAATTGTGGTTTCGAGAAGGTGGAACACTTAAGCGGCTACGTTGGCTATTTGAAGTTTAATTTCTTCGCCGATCCGGGGGTTTGCGGCGACACGGCCGTTGCCGCTATGAATTTTCTGGCCAACGTCGATGCCCTCATCGTCGATCTGCGGCAAAACGGTGGCGGCGATCCGAAAATGGTCGCCTTGGTTTCCACCTACCTCTTCGCGACACCGACCCATCTCAATGATCTGTGGGAGCGCAAAAGCGGCGAAACCAAACAGTACTGGACGCTGCCCTACGTCCCCGGCAAGCGTTTGTCCACCGTACCGGTATTCGTCCTGACCTCGCATCGGACCTTCTCCGGCGGGAGGAATTTACCAATAATCTCAAAGTGCTGAAGCGTGCGACGATTGTCGGTGAAGTAACCGGCGGCGGCGCGCACCCGGTGGCTGGCCATCGCATTGATGATCGCTTCACGATCGGGGTTCCGTTTGCGCGCGCCATCAATCCCACCACCAAAACCAACTGGGAAGGCGTCGGGATCGAGCCCGATGTGAAAGTCCCTGCGGCTGATGCCCTTGCCAGCGCACAGGCCCTTGCGGCAAAGGAGCTTGCCGCCCGGCGCGCCTCTAAGCCTTAGCTTTCTCAACTATTTTCGATAGTTACGGCAATCTCGTCGGAGATCGCCTACACGCAAATCAGAGCCACGCGAAAGCGAGTATTCTTAGATAGTCCCCCACAACGCATTTCCACCGATTAGGATGGGAGTTCGCTGCGTCGTTATTACCGTTAGGGCTCTCTATGCCGATCGCGAAAACCGCTTTTCCTATAGAGCCCCTTACCGGGCGATCGGCGCTCGAGAGTCG
>Ga0302324_100020564_pt1 | contig 12904 bp, 10 predicted proteins | sample Palsa_T0_1_FD_201949 | JGI IMG/M metagenome (GOLD analysis project Ga0302324, IMG submission 201949) | Peat permafrost microbial communities from Stordalen Mire near Abisko, Sweden - Palsa_T0_1 | ecosystem: Environmental > Terrestrial > Soil > Palsa > Peat permafrost | place: Sweden: Abisko...
ACTTAGCACTGCTGAAAGCGAAGTGCGGCGCGAGGTACAAACGCGCGGGCGGCCTGCGGCGTCGGGCAGACCGGCAGCCTAGTCTTCGGCGTCGGGTGTACCGCAGCTACGGAGGATGACGGAAGATGCTTTCCCGGCTCATAAACGTCGAGAGTCCCTCGCGCTGACGCACGACCCGATCGTCACGCTAGACCGGCTGCGGTGACCATGTATGCAGATTGGCTCAAGTTGCTCGCGGGCACCGCCGGATCGGGATCGGCCCGGGCGCATCACGAGTCGCGAGAGAAACGCCAGCACCGTCTTTCGCGTCAGCGCCCATGGCAGCGTGGGGCGGTGCGGTCACGGTTGGCGCGGTCCCGTCGAGCCTAGCCGGAGCGTCGAGATAGGAGCCGGTCTAAAGGGAACCAGTACCGCCAGCATGACGGCACAGATCTCGCTAGCCGGCGGCATCTGACTGTCACCGAACTGTCAGCGTGGCATCAAACAGCATCCGGATCGGGCATATTTCCAGTGATCCGTTGCGGTTTTCCTCACCACGCCTGCTGGCTCTTGCGGAATGCAAGCGTCCGCCTGCACTTGGACTTTCCGGCGGACGGCCCGGATGGCGGATCTACTCGATTTAGCGGGAGGTAACAAATGCCGAAGGGCGGGAGCGTGAGGCGCCGTGTCGAGGGCTCCCCGCCCCTTCGGAATACGAGCTGGCGAGGCCTGAGCCCTGCCGTCGACTACGGGGAGCTCGGCCCACCACGAATGAGCACGCGCCGACGAGTGAGCGAACTCGCTCCGGTAGGGCTGCTCGCATACGCGAGGAGGCGCACCGCCGGCGGCTTGCCACTGATGTAATTCGCAGGCATTTCAAGAATGTGCAGGCACGCTGTCCCCGCGGCCGCAAAGTAGTGGCTCGCGTAGGTGCGACGAGGGAGCGTACGTCGGCGGCGAAGCCATCGAGCGCCTATGCCGGGGGCCGCGGGTGGGTGCTCTCGCCGTGGCCGCGCAGATCGACTGTGACCGCCTGCCAGCCGGCGTCTGCGAGGTTCGTCGCGGTCGCGTGCCACGCGTGTCGCCTCTGGCCGCCACCATGCAGCATCAGCACGGTGGGCGCGTGCGCATCGCCGAAGGTGTCGGCAGCCAGGCGGATGCCCGCAGCTCCGTCGAACACGAATGCGGCCGGCGTCATCGCGACCCCCGCCGCCGCTTGCGCTGAAGCGGCGCGGCAAGCTCCGCGGCACAGTCCTCGCTTGCGCCAGCGGCGAACACCACGTCAACCGCGAAGCGCACACGCCTACGAAACGCCGCGTCTGAGATCTGGCCAGCTGCCCACTGACGCAGCGCGCCGCCGCATGCCGTCGCGATGTGCCCAACCAGCGCCTCGATATGAAGATCGGGTCTGAGCATCCCAGCCGCCTGTCCGCGGCGCAAAGCGACGCGCAACTGCGAGACCGGGTTCTCCTGCAGCAGCGAGCCGACGCGCCCGCCGCTGTTGACCAGATGCCTCGAGACGGCCGCGTCGGCGATAACCATCTCGGCCGTCTCGCCGACGATCTTGCGCGCCTGCTCACGCGGGTCCTCATCGGCGACGAAAGCAAGGCAGGCATCGAGCTCGCGCAGCAACGCGTCAGACAGCGCAGCCCACTGCTGCTCTCGCGGCCCGACCAGGTTGAAGACCGTCGCCGGCGAGAGGTCCGCCAGCTCGGCGATCCGCTGAACCGTGGGTGTCTCATCCGGAGACTCACGCATAAGCTCGCGAATCGCCTCGAGAATGCGCTCGCGGCGCTGCTGCTTGTGGCGCTCACGCAGGCCGGCCGCCGGGGCTGAAGCTGACATCCCGCAGAAGCTTAGAGCAGACTCTAAATCTAGTCAAGCCTCCAAACTCATGTCCCGAAAAGGCCCACACGCCGCGCAAGCGGCGACCCAACACGCTCGCGCCCTGCGTCGCTTGCGGCGAGTCAGTGGTAGCACGCAGGAAACCGTCGCTCACAACGCCGGCATCACCGTCGCGTCACTCGCGCAAATCGAGCGCGGCCAGACAAACCCGCGGTGGACGACCGTCAGGCGCATCGTCGGCGCGCTCGAGGTCAGCCTCGCCGAGCTGATCGTTGCCGTAGAAGATGCTCCCGTGCGAGCGGGCGCTCCATGCGGTCGCCAACGCGCACGCCCGATAGGCGCTGAGCGCTCACCAAGGCCAGGCGCGAGCGGGCGAAGATCAAGAGCAGGCAGTCCGCTGCCGATGGATACAGAGCCCTCCACGCAGCCAACATGCGGTTTCCTCCCTGGCCACATCTCTCGATTTCCGGCGCCTCCATGGAGGCTAGACCGGCCAGCGCCATAGGCGCCGCCGCCGGCCGGCGATCACGCGTCAGCAGGCGACCGGCGCCGGGGTCGCGGCCGCGGCTGGTGAACGCAGCGCTCGTGCTGCTGTTCGCGTGCGTCCTCGCGTATGGCGCGTACGTGACGCTCGGCCTCGGCGCGGGCCACACCGAGACGCGCTGGGGCCAGTGGCTCGTCGACGGGATCATCGGCGCGTCCAGCCTGCTGTGCCTGTGGCGCGCCCGGGTATGGGAGGAGCGAGCGGCGTGGGGGGCGATCGGCATCGCGCTCGGGGTCTACTTCCTCGGCGAAACCTACTGGAACAGCGTCCTGTCCAACGTCGCCAACCCGCCGTACCCGTCGTGGGCGGACGCCGGCTATCTCGGCTACTACCCGCCGCTGTACATAGGAGTGATGCTGCTCATCCGCTCGCGCGCCGGGCGATTTCCCGCATCCACCTGGCTGGACGGTCTGGTCGGCGCCCTCGCGCTGGCCAGCATCGCCGCCAGCGTGCTGTTCGATCCGCTCGTCACCTCCACGCACGGAAGCATCGCCAAGGTCGCCACCAACCTCGCCTACCCGACCTTCGACGTGCTGCTGCTGGCGCTCGTCGCCGGCGGCTTCGTGCTGATCGGCCATCGCGCCGGCAGGGCGTGGCTGCTGCTCGCGCTCGGCCTGTTCATCGCCGGTGTTGGCGACTCGGTCTACCTCTACCAGGTCGCCAAGGGCAGCTACGTCGAAGGCGGCTGGGTCACCGCCACGTGGCCGTCGTCCACCGCCATCATCGCGCTCGCAGCCTGGACGCGTCCCCGCCCCGGCGCCCGCACGCCGCTGGAGCGCGAGACGGGCGGCTGGGGCGAACAGCTGCTCAGCGGCTTCTTCGCGCTGATGATCCTCGCGGTGCTCGTAGTCGACGCGATCCGCGGGATTCCCACGGTTGCGCACGTGCTCGTGATCCTCGCGGTCGTGGTGCTGTTCGCGCGCGTCGTGCTCGCCGGGCGCGAGCGCACGCTGCTCGCACGCAGCACCGTCGAGGCGCGCACCGACGAGCTGACGGCGCTGCCCAATCGCCGCAGCCTGTACGAGGCCACCGACCAGGCGCTTGCCCTGGAGGAGCCGGTGGCGCTGATGCTGCTCGACCTCGATCGTTTCAAGGAGCTCAACGACACGCTCGGCCACAACGCCGGCGATGAACTGCTTCGCGCGGTCGCAGCCCGCCTGCAAGCGGCGCTCCCGGCCGAGGCGCTGCTCGCCAGGATCGGTGGGGACGAGTTCGTCGTGCTGCTGCGCGGCGTACGCGAGGAGGCGAGCGCGCTGGGCGCCGCCCAGACACTGGACGACGCCCTCGACGAGCCATTCCCCATCGACGGGCTGCTGATACCGGTGCAGGCGAGCATCGGCGTCGCGCTCGCGCCCACCCACGCCGGCAGCCGTCCCGAGCTGCTGCGCTGCGCCGACGTCGCCATGTACCGCGCCAAGTCGCGACAGACCCGCATCGAAAGCTATCTCGCCGAGGGCGACGGCCACACGCGCGATCTGCTGCGACTCGTCAGCGAGCTGCGCCAAGCGCTCGGACACGACCAGCTGGTGCTGCACTACCAGCCCAAGCTGTCGATCGACAGCGGAGCCTTCGCGGGCGTCGAGGCGCTCGTGCGCTGGCAGCACCCGCGCCTCGGCCTGCTCGCCCCCGACGAGTTCCTGCCGCTCGCCGAGCGCGAGGGCCTGATGCGAGCGCTCACGCTGGAGGTGCTCGATCGCGCGCTCGCGCAGCAGCACGCGTGGCGCCAGGCCGGCCACCAGATCCCCGTAGCGGTCAACGTCTCGCCCGCCAGCCTGATCGACACGCGGCTCCCCGACGAGCTGGACGCGCTGCTGCGCCGCTATGACACGACACCCAGCCAGCTCGAGCTCGAGATCACCGAGGACACCCTCATGCGCGACCCCAAACGCGCGCTGCAGGTGATCGCGCGAATCAGCGAGCTCGGCGTCGAGTTCTCACTCGATGACTTCGGCACCGGCTACTCCTCGCTCGCCCAGCTCAGACGCCTGCCCGTGCGCACGCTGAAGATCGACCGCTCGTTCATCATGAGCATGACCGACAACGAGGAGGACGCCAACATCGTGCGCTCCACCATCCAACTCGGGCACAGCCTCAACCTGTCGGTCGTCGCCGAGGGCGTCGAGACCCCCGCCGAGCTGCACGAACTCGAAGCCTACGGATGCGACGTCGCCCAGGGCTTCCACCTCAGCCAACCGATCCCACCCGAGCAGATCCCCGACTGGTTGAGCGACCACCAGCCGGCCACTCGCGAGCTCTAGCCCCAGACACATACAAGCGCTCAGGCGATCCGCGGTGCTGGCCGGGCTGGCTTCTCGCCGCCCTCGGGGATGGCGAGCTCTCGCTCGAACTCGTCGAGGAGGCGGAAGACGTCCTGCGCCTCCCACAGACGTCCCCACTTCTTCGCGTCGACGCGCTTGAGAATGCCGGCCCTCTCAAGAGCACGAATGGCGTTTTCGGCGGCGGTGCTGCTCACTCCGGCGACGGCGGCGGCACGGGCGACCGTGATGATCGGCTCAGCTGGAAGCTGGCTTGCGATCCGGCGGGAGCTCGCATCCGAGCGCGGGTTGCCGAGTCGCGAGAGCCACTGCTCGTAGAGAGACTCCACGCGGCCGGCTAGGCCGCGAGACTTGCGCGCGGCGGAGATCGTCGCCACCGCAAAGAAGACCAGCCAGTCGCTCATTTCGGCGAAGCGGTACTCATCCAGCCCGCCGACGTACTCCTTCGAGCGCGTCGCAAGCACGAGGCTGATCGGCGGGACCACCGAGGGCGCGAGACCTCTGCGACGGAGGATCACATGGATCAGTGACCTTCCCACCCGCCCGTTGCCGTCGATGAATGGATGGATCGTCTCGAACTGGGCATGCGCGATGGCGGCCTGCATCGTCACCGGGAGATCGTCGCGATTGATGAATGCGACCAGATCGTCGAGCAGCGCTGGCAGTGCATCCTCGGGGGGCGGAATGAATTCTGCCCCCGCCGGGCTGAACGCGCTGCCGCCGACCCAGTTCTGCTCTTTGCGGACCACGCCTCCCAGATGCTCGTCGCGGGTGCAGTCCAGCAAGCGCACATGGATCTCGAGGAGGTCGTCGAGCTGGAAGTCGCGCAGCTCGGACGCAAGCGCGATCGCGCTCTCCATCGCGCGCACGTTGCCCACGATCTGGCGCGCCGTGTCATCACGACCGACCCCTGCCTCCGCGCGTGCGAGGCGTCGCTGTCCCATCATCAGGCCCTCAATCCGGCTCGACCCGACCGACTCCTGTCGCAGGAGCTGGCGCGAGAGCGCCTCGAGGCTTGCGAGACGTGGAAGCTCCTCGTTGAGATCGCGCACCGCAGCGTCGGCCTCGGCGAGCGTCCCAGCGATTGCCGCGGTCAGCGGCGGATCCCAGTCCGCGACTGGATCGGGCACGAAGCAATGGATCGTCTGTGTGGTTCGGTGGCCTCGGCCCGCGCCATAGTCTCGCTGTGGCCGCCATATGCGGCGCTCCAGCCGTCCGCGCGAAGGTTGGAGTTCGCTAGCCACATTCCAAGCTTAGACGTTAACATTGGAAAGTGCTCCACGGCAACCAACGTTGTAGAGGAACCCCCTACAGAGATCGCGCACCGCTCGGGGCGCAGGCGATGAACGTCACGACTTGCTATCCGACGTGCACAGTCGCTGTAGGAACGCCTCGGTCGCGGCGACGTCCAGTGGACGCGCGAACAGGAAGCCCTGCCCGCTGTCGCAGTCCTCGTCTCTGAGCAGTGAGAGCTCCTGCTGCTGCTCGATGCCCTCGGCGAACGTCTCGATCGAGAGCGACTTGCCGAGCTGGACGAGCGTGCGGATCAGCGTCTCGCCCTCCGCGTTGTGCGCGAGACCGCTGATGAACGAACGGTCGATCTTGAGCGCGTCGACGGGGAAGCGCTGGAGGTGAGCGAGCGACGAGTAGCCGGTGCCGAAGTCGTCGATCGCTATCCGTACGCCGAGCTGCTTGAGCGCCGCGAGGCGGTGAGCCGTCTGCTCGATGTTGCGCATCAGCGTCGTCTCGGTGATCTCGATCGTGAGCGTCGACGGATCGAGGCAGCTTGCCGACAGCGCGTCCTGGACGTCGTTCAGGATCTGGTCGCTGTCGAGCTGGCGTGCTGAGACGTTCACCGCCATACCAATCGTGTGGCCGGCAGCCCGCCACGCGGCGCCCTGGGCGCACGCATGCTTCAGAACCCACCGGCCGACGTCCGTGATCAGCCCCGTCTCCTCCAGCAGCGGGACGAAATCGTTTGGCTGTACGACGCCGCGGACAGGGTGGCGCCAGCGGATCAGCGCCTCCACCCCGTTCGGGGTCATGTCACTCAGATCGAACGTCGGCTGATAGGCCAGGAAGAACTCGTCGTTACCCAGCGCCTCGCGCAGGTCCATCTCGAGCTCCATGCGGTACTGCATCACGTCCTGCATGCCGCTCTCGAACAACGCATAGCGGCACTTGCCCTCCCACTTCGCGCTGTACATCGCGATGTCCGCGTCGCGCAGCAGGTTCTCGGCTGAGATTCCCTCCCCGGCCGCGATGCCGATGCTCGCCGTGACCGTCACACGACTCTGCGCGTCCGGCCCGAGGTTAAACGGATGTCGCAGAGCCTCCAGCACACGCTCCGCGATCAGCTCAGGGCCCGCCGCCAGCGACAGATCCTCGGAGATCACCACGAACTCATCGCCGCCCAGACGCCCCAGCGTGTCAGCGCCACGAATGACGCCATCGAGCCTCGCCGCAACCGCCCGCAACAGCTCATCGCCAACGCCGTGACCGAGCGTGTCGTTGATGCCCTTGAAGTTGTCGAGGTCGATGAACAGCGCCGCCACCGGCGTCTGGCTGCGAGCAGCGCGCGCGAGCATCTGCTCGACCCGATCGAGGATCAGCGTGCGGTTCGGCAGACCCGTCAGCGGGTCGTGCGTCGCCAGAAACGCGAGCTCCTCCCCGCGCCGATTGAGCTCCTCATCCGTGCGCCTGCGCTCCACCTCAAAGCACTCCGCCATCCGCACAAGGCTGAACTCCAGGCTCAGCCGCAAGATGTTCAGAGCCTCGGCAAGGACGCCAGCCGGGAGCTCCAGTCGCGCTGCATCCTCACACAGCACCTCGGCCATCGAGTCACGCCACCAAAGACAGCGCTTGATGACCTCATCGAGCGACGCCGCATGGTGCGCCGCGAGCTCGCCGAAGATCAGCCACGTCCCCTGGCCCAGCTCACGCGCGACCTCCAGGCCCTCACCCGACATCCACCGCGCCACCGCGATCGTCGAGCTTCTACTGATCCGCTCAAAGCTCTCCTGCACGAGCTCCTCAACCTGCTCGCCCGTCATCCGCGCACGCGTGAGCTGCAGCACGTCCTCCCCGCGCGCCATCAGCTTCTCACCGAGACGACGCAGATCGCCGTCAGGGTCGCTCGGGGGCGGCGAAGGCGGCGGCACGAGCGCGCTCGACTCTCGTGGACTTGGGGGCTCGGGGCTCATGGTCATCGGGATCGGTTCACGCAAAGCGCCACTGGTGGGCAGACATCATTCGACTACACGCTCGTTTATTCACTGGGTCGAATGGATGCTTAAGCATTGGTGCCGTGCCCTTATCGGACAGAGACCGCGAGAACCATTAGGGATTCGTGGGGCGTTCACACGGTGCCAGCGCGATTGCATCTTTCGAAAGTCAGTCAAAGCCAGACCTCGACCATCAGATCGCGGCGCTTGGACCGAGCTTCGCTGGCCCGCGCCCGTCATGTCCGCCGCTGACACGAACCCTGCGGCGCGTTCCCACGCGGATTTGTAGAGCTCAAGCTGGCCCCGCAGACGCCAACGATCCACGACCTCCCCGCCCTCATCTCCGAAGCAGGCGGACAACACCTCCACATCCTCGCCTGCCTCCAAGACCTCTCCCAAGTCCCGCAACCGCCGGGGCCAAGACGCAGCCGACGGCTTCCTCTCCCTATTCCAAAACCAGGCTCATCCTCCGGGCCGGAGGACCGCATTGGGAAGTGCCGCATAGAGGCACCAAGTGGTGCCATATAGCAGCACTGACTAGTGCTAGAATCTGGCACCCATGGGTAGCCCTTTTATCTACGAGGACCCACTTGAACCGCCCGAGATGCTCGCCGGCAGGACCGTGGAGCTGGCTCTGTTGCGCGACCGCATCGGCGAGACCCGCAACAGTCGTCTCGAGGGACCGCGCCGCTACGGCAAGACATCGTTGCTGAAGGCTGCGCTGGCGGCCGCCGACAGGGACGGCTTCGTGCCGATCTATGTGAACTTTCTCGGTGTGCTCACCGCGGCCGATGTCGCCGAGCGCATCGAGCGCGCCTATCGTGAGCAGCTCCACGGGGTGCTCAAGCGCTGGTTTGCCGGGGTAATCTCGACGCTCAGGCCGCGCGTGAAGGCCGCTCCAGGCGGAGTTGGCGTCGAGCTCGCGCCTGAGCAGCGAACGCCAGAACTGCTGGACCGGCTTGCGTTGCCGCGCCGCTTGCAAGAACGCCACGGTCGCCAGTGCGCGATCGCCTTCGACGAGTTTCAAGACGTCGTGCGGGCTGGGGACGCGCTCACCGGCACGATCCGCTCTGAGCTCGAGCAGCACGGCAACGTCGCCGCCTACGTGTTCTCCGGGTCTCACCCGGGCTTGATGCGCGAGCTGTTCTCAGACCGCCACCATGCGTTCTTCGCGCAGGCCAAGCCGGTGGATCTCCCACGGCTTGCGTCCGAGGATCTGGCGGAGTACATCGGAGTTCGATTTGAAAACGGTGGCCGTGACCCCGGCGAGGCGTTGGAGCTGCTGCTGGCAACAGCGGATGGACACCCGCAGCGCGCGATGCTGCTCGCACACCATCTCTACGAGCACACGAAACCCCGAGCGACAGCCACCAGCGAGGACTGGGTCGCGGCATTCACCGACGCTACGCGTGACGCAAAGCCCGAGGTCGAGGCCGCCTGGGATGCATGGAATAACAGCGAGCGACGGCTGATGGCAGTGGTCTCCCAACGCACGACACCACTACAAGGCCGCGTAGCGCGCGAGCGCTACGGAGTCAGCAAGACCGGCAGCAACAACGACACGATCGAGCGCCTTCACCGCGACGGCCACATCATCGCCGACCAGTCAACGAAGACAGGCTGGCGCGTCATCGACCCGCTGCTCCAGCTATGGCTAGCCAACGGTCGCGCTTGGCCAGCGGCGTAGAGACCGTGTGTTACATCCAAGCGCTCGGGCGATCCGTGGTGCTGGCTGGGCTGGCTTCTCGCCGCCCTCGGGGATGGCGAGCTCTCGCTCGAACTCGTCGAGAAGGCGGAAGACGTCCTGCGCCTCCCACAGACGTCCCCACTTCTTCGCGTCGACGCGCTTGAGAATGCCGGCGCTCTCAAGAGCACGAATGGCCCGGCCAGCGAGCGGTTCTTCTCGCCGATCACACCAGGTGCTTGGCGTGATCGGCGAGCATCAGGCGAGGTGCTCCTTTAGCGCGCATCGGCGAGTCTGTAGCGGCGGCTGGCGGGGTCGCGTTCGACGAGTCCGACGGCGACGAGCGTCGAGATGTAGCGGTGGGCGGTGCTCATCGGCATACCGAGCTTGGTGGCCAGCTCACTGTTGCCGACGTAGCTTCCGTCCGCGGGGAACGCGGCGAGCAACGCCAGACCGGACAGCAGCGAGCTCGACAGACGCGCATCCTGCAACAGCGCTCGACGGGACTCCAGCACGTCGCGCACCCCAGCGAGCCCCGAGAACACCACCGACATGCTGGGGCTGCCCCCAGCGTCACGGAGCACCCCCTCGACCTGCGCCTGCGAGAGCTCCACCAACACCCGCCCCCGAGCGCGAGCACCGTTTCGCGGCGACTCAGGCATCGCGCACCCTCCGCGGATCCCCAGCCAGAGCGGACCTCCGTGTGATCGTCGACTCCATCTCCCTGCCGCCGTCGGTGAGATGCCACTCGTTCGGAGCACCCCTAGCCCACCCCGCCCCCCGGGTCTCGGCGCGCCCAAGCCGCGCCAGACGCGCGAGCAGCTTCGAGGTCTGCCCCGGATCCGGGATCTCCGCATGAGCGCCGACCTCGACGTTGCTGGCACCCGGCACGAGCGCGATCGCCTCCAACACCCTCGCAGTACGGTAGGTCACACGCATCACAGGCGACCGCACAGGCTCACCCCCAGCCGTCGGCGAGAAACCCGTCGGCGGACGCCTGGTCCGCTCGAGCTCCCTGCCCGCCGCCGCCGGGCCAAGGTAAGGGAGCACGATCGTCCACATCAACGGACCCACCAGCGCGCCAAGTTGCTGCGAGCCGGCTCGCAGCCGCGCGTGGAGGATCGTCAGCGCACTCCCGACGACTAGCTCCGCCGTCAACGGCGAAAGCGCCTGACCCGACACCGCCTGCGAACGCCCCTCATCGACCACGCCCCGCAGACACTCCAACACACGCCCCCGCAACTGCGGGCTCTCAGGTCCGTATCCAAGGAGGTAGGAGACCGCGAGCGCCGCCATCTCACACTCGCGCTCCACGAGTGCAAGCAGCACGACGAGCGCCGCCCCCAGCCGCTGCGACCAGCGGCCGTCACCCTCATACAGAGCAGTGAGGACAACAGCGATCTCGGCGAAGAACGCATCCAGAGCCGCCAGCAGACAATCGTCGCAGTTCTCGAACAACTCGTAGAAGGTTCGGCGCGAGACACCAGCGCGAGCGACGAGCGCCTTAACAGACAACCCCTCATCACCACGCTCAGCCGCCCAGCCACGCTCACACGCCATCTCCCTCACCGCCCTCATCAAACGCAACCGCTGAAACTCCGCCACACGCTCTGCCCGCTCATGACGCAGATGCCCCAAGTCGCCCTGACTGCGTCTACGACCGGGACCACCGACACGAGACCCCTCGCGCCCCGGTCGGCTAACGGACATCGCACACACCCGCGCTAACTGACTGGCGCGCGGCATCCATCCTCTCCATACACTCGTTCCTCTCACAAAGGGTGACCAACCGTAACTGGGGCCTGCGTCCAATTCAGCAACAGCCGCCGAATTAGGACGGGCGAACCACAGTGCCGAGGACGCTCACGAGTTGGCGTCACTCAAGCGGCTTCATCACAGCCGGGCAGCCCAACGTACCATCGGGGCGGCGGGCCGCGCGAAACGGCCACGACGCCTTCGACGTCGCGCGCAACTCCACGAGTAGCAGGCGCGGCTGCCCGCAGTATGAGCAACCCGCCGCGGCCGTCCTGCGCATCCCGAGCGCACTCGCCCAGTCTTCCCGAGCCTGGCGCGAGGAGCCGCTCTCAGGGCACATGCGTGAGCCTGTATTTGCGTTGACAAGCTCGATCCACCTGTCCGCTCCTTCCTTATTTTCTATGCAACGACTGCAGCCGCGGCTCGTCGGCGCGTAGCGTGCCGATTCCCCACGAACTGTAGCCAGGGCCTGCGCCCTGTTCACCGAAACCCGCCCGAATTAGGACGAGCGAACGTCGACGCCGGTAAGGGTGGCCAGGAGGCGCCGTGCGCGGAACATCGCGATCGCCAAGTTCAGCGGGAGACCCAGGGCGCGGGTGAGTGCGCGTGTGATGATCTGCGCCTCGACCGTGTCGCACTCCGGCGCGGAGAGATAGTAGCTGCACATCGCCGTGACGATCACCCGATGGGCTTGGGGACTGGGCAGGCAGGCGATCGAGTCCCTGGCACCGGTCGCGAGATCAGCCAGACGGGTCGCCTCGTGCGTTGGGGACTGGTAGTAGCTCAGCAGGGACGGGCGGCCGCTCTCGCGGTCCTCGTGGCGGTCGACGAGGCTGTCCAGCAGCGTGTGCAGCGCGCCGATCCAGGGGAAGTACGCGCGGTCAATCTCGCGGGCGTCCCACCCGTCGATGTGCGGGTCGCTCGCGGCGGCGGCGATCAGCGCGTGCACCGTCAGCGAGCTGCCCGCCCCCGCAGCGGTCTCCCACCAAGTAAGGCCGCCCGCGGCGGGCGTCACTTCCCTCGCCCAGCGCTCGAGCGCGTGATGGCCACCCTGGTCCTCGTTGCGGTTCAGGGCCTGGAAGTCGACGATCCGCGCGGCAGCCTCCAGCATCCTCGGTGCGAGCAGCGGGTAGGACGGTAGGCCCGCGACGGCTTGCCTGCAGGCATCGACTATCGCCGTCAGATACCCCCCGTCGTCACGATCGGGGTTATACGCGTAGTAGTCCGGGTGCTCGGCGCCCGGCTGCAGCGCGACGCGCAGCGCCTGGTGCAGTCGCTCCCCGTTCGCGACCGGATCCTCACTGGGGAGCTCTGACAGCGTGTCCAGATAGTTGTACGCCGTCTGGAACGCGACCAGCGCACGGACCGTCCTGCGCCGGCTAACGGCGGGGGCGAGCGTCGCGAACAGCGCGGCGCCCTCGATGTTGCCGCGCTTGCCGAGCGCCCGCGATGCCGTGCGCCGCAGTTCGACGTTGGGGATCTCGCCGGCACGCATCCGCCAATGCGCGAGCTCCCGACGCGCCGAGGGCAAGACCGCCAGCAGGTAACGCCCCACGATGGCGGCAAACGCGCAGGCGAGCTCCAGGCGCGTCGCGCG
>Ga0302324_100020565_pt1 | contig 12903 bp, 14 predicted proteins | sample Palsa_T0_1_FD_201949 | JGI IMG/M metagenome (GOLD analysis project Ga0302324, IMG submission 201949) | Peat permafrost microbial communities from Stordalen Mire near Abisko, Sweden - Palsa_T0_1 | ecosystem: Environmental > Terrestrial > Soil > Palsa > Peat permafrost | place: Sweden: Abisko...
GGAAGAACCAGGCGGCCGGCTCCGCTGCTGATGTGCATGAGCAGGCCGCTGCGTTGGCGCCGCATGTGCGGAAGCACCGCGCGATTTACGCGCACCGGGCCGAGAAAATTCGTGTCCATCAGGCGCTGTGCTTGTTCGGTGGTGACCGCTTCGGCCAGTCCCCCCAGGTAATAGCCAGCGTTGTTGATAGCCACATCGATGCGTCCTGCTTTGGCGGCGGCGGCATCGACGGCCCGCCCCACCGAAGAATCATCGGTCACATCTAATTCAAGGACGTGGATGGGCAGTGACTCCTTCTGCGCAAGCGTGCGTATTTCGGCGGCATTCTTGGCGTTCCGACCTCCGGGATCACGCATGGTGGCGAAAACCGTATGCCCTTTACGCGCCAGGGTCTCGGTGAACAGTCTGCCGAAGCCGGTGCTGGAGCCGGTGATGAGAACCACTTGGCTGGAATTCACGTTGATCACTCCTTGTCTGTTATGACGATATCGTGCCGCAACCAATTCGATGCCGGAAGCATAGTTTGGATACAGAAATCAATTCACTCGATTGCTTACGGGTCAAAATGAAACGCAAGCAGTTCGTAGGTCGAGTGAGAACTCTTCACCGACTCTTACAAGTTACCGGGAAACAAAGCTATTCAATATAGGAGGAAAACTCATCGACCCTTTGTATAATCAAAGTCATACGTATGGACCCTTCTCTACGGCATGTAAACCGCTGCTGAGACACGATGAGCGCCGGTGAAAAAATCCTCTCCCACCAGTCTCGATGTTGCTCGCCTAGCCGGAGTGTCGCAATCCGCTGTGTCCCTCGTATTCGGAGGAAAAGCAACCGGCCGTATCGGTAAACGGACTGAACAAGCAGTTCTGACAGCAGCCCGCGGATTGGCCTACCGACCAAATAGCGCAGCGCGAACTCTTCGACTCGGCCGTTCCCGGCTCCTCATTATCGCAGTGCCTGACATCGATAACCCCTACTTTGCCGGAGTTCTTAAAGGCGCCGAGCGCGAGGCCCGCAAACACGGATATTCCGTAACCATGGCTGCCGTTCAGGAGAACCGGGACTGGCAGCCCGCCATTCTGGATGCGTTGTTGTGCGGTTCGGTGGATGGTGTTCTGCTCTTCACGATCCATCCGCCAACATTGAAAGAGAAGCGCATCTTGCGCGGTAAGGCGGTCCTCGTCGATGAATCGAGTGAGGGGTTTCCCTCGGTCGGACTCGACATCGAAGCAGGGATGCGCGCTGCCATGCTGCATTTGCGGGAACTGGGGCACACGAGGATCGGACATTTGGCCGCCAGCATCGATGCCGAAACGTTCACTCTGCGGAGAAAGAGTTACCTGGATGCATTGCGGAAGGCAAAACTGCCAATCCAGACTGCCTGGCAGGCAGATGCGCCGTTTACGATTTCAGGCGCGTTTGAGGCAGCCTGCCAGATTCTGGGCAATCGTGACCACCCTTCCGCTGTGGTCTGTGATAGCGATGTGTGCTGTAGGGGTCTACAAGGCAGCCAAAGCGCTGCAACTCACTGTTCCCGACGATCACTCCGTAGTCGGAATCGACGACAGCATAATCGCCCTCATCCTGGATCCGGAACTGACGACGGTTGCAATTCCAGCAAGATCAGTTGGGCAGCAAGCCTTGCGGCTCTTGCTTAAAGTTCTCAGGGGGTCTGACGTCCCGTGGCGCAGCACCGTTCCGCTAGAGCTGGTGATCCGCAAATCGACGGCGCTAGTTCGCCCGGCCAAGCGCTCAAAACTAGAGGATAGAGGAGCAATGTGATGGCACATTTACCACCCAATCCCACTCTGCGAGTTTTTCAGGATTACCTCGCTCTCGTTTGTCAGGAGCGTGGCTGGACGAAGGACACTCCGTCTGAGAAATTCGTCCTTTTCATCGAAGAGGTTGGAGAACTCGCCAAGACAATGAGAAAGGAGGCCGGGTTGTATGAGGAGCGCGCAAAGCAGCAGAACTTTGCCCTGGAGGAAGAATTTGCCGACGTCTTCAGCTATCTCCTCGACCTCGCCAATTGTTTCGACGTCGACCTGGAGGAGGCATTCCGCGCCAAAGAGAAGATCAACGAATCAAGAACCTGGGAATGATCCGCAACATCGATTGCACACACCTGTGGAGGGCATGATTTTGAGAGCGATTTGCCTAAAATCGAATTGCATCTGCACCTGGACGGTTCATTGAGCTAAGGAGTGGTGTCTCAGCTTGACTCGTCGATTTCACGGGAAGAGTTCGAAGCTGAGTTCATCGCTCCCCTCAGTGCACGAGCCTGGCAGATTTCCTGATGCGTGCTCCTCGCGGGTTTCAGCTAATGCAAACCGAGGATGCTCTTCGGCTGGTCACGGAGGACGTGTTTAACCAGCTAATGGCACAACGCAATCTATGCAGAGATTCGCTTCGCCCCGTTGCTGCACCTCGAAAATGGGCTCTCGCCCGAAGAGGTCGTTGCCGCAGTGGATCGCGCGACAGAACAGTGCAGAGCTACAGGCATCGAAGCGCGTCTCATTCTATGTACCCTACAACATTTCAGGCAGGAGCAGAGTCTGCTCACCGCGAAGCTAGTAGAGCGGTTCAGCGCCAGTCGTGTGGTGGCTCTTGATCTGGCTGGAGATGAGGCCTGGTTCCCGCTTAATCCGCACATACCCGCGTTTCGCTTCGCGTTGGATCGCGGAATCAACCGCACGGCTCATGCCGGAGAGGCAGCGGGACCAGCCAGTGTATGGGAGACGCTTCGAGCCTTCGAACCGACAAGGATCGGACATGGGGTGCGGAGTATCGAGGATCCTAAGTTGATTGAGTACCTGAGAGCCAAACGCATTCATCTTGAGCTTTGTCCCAGCAGCAACGTGCAGACCTGCGTGTGTTCCGCGTACCACGATCACTCGGCCAATAGGCTGTTGCGCGCAGGTGTATCGGTTGGGATAAACACAGACGCTCGTACCATTACGAATGTCACTCTGCATGAGGAATATGCGCGCCTGCGAGAACAATTTGGGTGGAGCGAGACGGAATTCCGCGCTTGTAACCGGGCAGCGTTTGATGCAGCCCACATGGACGAACCGGTTAAGAGAGAGCGGATTTCCCGGCTTCTTGTGAGCTGATATTCGCGACCAGCTGCGAGAGCCCGGCTGCACTTCTTCGGGGAAATAGCGCTCACGTTGTGGCTCATCATCAAAGGCGCAAAGCCGCCAGCGTTCGACGCCGCAGTCCCATTGTCGGCGGCTGATTAGGCCGCAGCGCGCCGTATGGGCCGCCCGCTGGGCGTCCCGGCTTCGGACCTCCCAGAATGAGAAGCCTACATCCGGTCGCTCCTCGATTGTTCCCAAACCGAACACCATCCAGAAATGGACTTGTCGCAACCTCCGCCATCATCACGCAAAGGTCGCGGCTACTGGGCTGATTGCAGTTGTGCGGTTAGCTGATTGATGGCGGCAACGTCGAAGAAGTCTGATAGATCGGCGTGGCCGGCCAGGGTTTCCCGCTCTTTCCCCTCCACCAAAATCTTCACTTTCAGAATGCCGGGGATATTGGCGGAGAGCGTCTGGATGAGGGACGCCACGGTGAGTTCTTCGGAAAGAACGCCGGAGCGATGGCCATCGGCGAAGGCCGCGTTGAAGTCCATGACGGCCAGGCCGGGATCGACCAGGTAGACGCTGCGAATGTCGGAGCCTTTCGGTAGCGGGTGGGGCGAAGACTTGTCCAGATATAGCGCAATTAGGGCACGGAGCAATTCTTCAGCGCGTTGCTGGCGGACCGAAGGGAGCGGAATTTGAGCAGACTGGGGGTGGAGCACACCAATATCGTCATAGGCGACGAACAGCGTGACTCGCTCTGTGGGGCCGGCTACGGGCGGCACGACGGGACGAGTGTCGCTGGACGCGATGGGATTGGCGGCGGCACGTCCGCGCATGCGCCAAGCGTAGAGGCTCATCCCCAGCACGACGAATAACAGCAGCGAGACGGCGATAAAGAGATGGCGAGGAATCCTTGTTCCCGAAATCATGGGGCGGCTCCGAGTTGGGAGCGAATGGCGGAGATTCCGTTGGCCACGGCGCTGGCGATGAGCTGCTGGTAGTCCGCTGAACTGAGTTGAGAGACATCGGATGCGAGCGGGGCAACCTCGACCGCGATGGCGGCGGTGACGACATTATTCAAGGGGCGGAGCGGCGCAGTGAGGGTCCGAACCTCGACTTGCTGTTTTTTCAATTCCGCAGCCACACTTGCGGCGGCGGCTTGACTGAGTGGGATGGAGGACTGCTGGGCGGTGGTCCAGGAGCGGAAGGGGCCGAGATCGTCTTCGCTACTGTAAGGGAGCAGAGCAGTGTAGAGGCGAATGCCATGGCCGTTCGAAGCTGCATGCAGCGCGACATAGACTGCGGCGTGGGTGGTGTTGGCGAACAGAGCGCGCTCATCGAGGGACATGGTAGCGTCCGAATCGCGCAGGACGAGCGTGGGGATTCCGCGATTCTCGAGTTCCTGGCGCAGGTGGCGAGCAAAAGCTACCGTGACGTCCTTCTCGGCGAGGGTCGTGCTGAGGGCTTCGCCCCGATCGCTGCCGCCGTGGCTGGCGTCCACGATGGCGAAGTAACGGCGGGGGACCGAGGACGACGGACTTGTCGCTGAGGACTCGAAGGCCGGGTTGCTTTGCGCCGGAGTCGTGTCGGACGCGCCGGGTGCGGCTAATCGAGGAGCACTCACAACGGGTGCGGGGGCGCCGGGAGCTGTTGCCGCGGTTTGAGATTTGGTGGGACCGAGCATAATGGTTCGGCCATCCGGGCTGAAGGTGGCCATAAGCGGGATGGCGGTGGTTACGGTGATTTCGGCGGCGCCATTATTTTCCGAATAAGTGGCGGAGGGAATGGTTTTGCTGCCGAAGGTGAGAGTGGGAGAGGCTGGCGCAGTGACCGGTTCGCGGTTGAATGTCATGCGCACTTTGCCGGGTTCGGTGGCGATGGACGGATTGACAGGCGCGGTGAAGCGAAAGACGAGGCGCGATGGATCGTCCGCGGGCACGGTGGCGGTGAAGTGGGTGGCGAAGCTACCGATGAAGAGACGGCCGGATTCCTGGTGCAAAGTTGCGGGACCACCCAGAAAGCGGGGCAGAAGGGAACTGAGGGACGCGAGCGGCACGAGACCGCGTCCGTTTTCCATTAGGAAGTTTCCGGCGAGGTCAATGTCGCGCCCCTGGATGCGGGCGTGGCTCTGGGCCTCGGTAAATTCTCCGAAGATGTTGTTGAAGCGCAGGCGCCAGCGGGGAGTGTCAGTTTTTGCGCTGACCGTGCCCAGAGGATCGAGTAATTCTAGCAAGCCAATGTAATCGTGGCCTTGCCGCTGCACGATGGGCACGGAATAGTTGGCAGCGGAGGAGTAGATGAAGAGATGTCTCTCGGGAGCGGCGGCGGAAACGAAGAGAACAGCAAGGAACAGGAGCGTGCCGGCGGCGGCTCCAATCCCTTGAGATACGCCAATCGAATGCCTGCTCATGCGGCTTCTAATCGAGCGCATAGATGGTCAATCCGCTGAGTAGCTTGGGATAGAAGTCGGTGGATTTCTGGGGCATCACCTCGCCGGCCAAGGCGATGTCACGCACTTGCGCGATGCGGCAGGGATTCATCAAGAAAGCGATATTGGCGTGTGAGCCGCTTGCGCCGCGTACTTGCGACAAGGCCTCGGCGGCATCGCGAACGTAGGAGATGTTCTGCTGGTTGCGGATCGATTCTTCCGAGAGGTTCAGCGCTTTTTCGAGCAAACACTTGTGCAATTGCACCACGTCGAGCGCCTGCTGGGGGATGGACAAGCCGGTGAAGACCTGCGGGATGTTTGGATTGGGATGGTGCAGCAGGAAGGCGCGGTTGGCGGTGACTGCGAGCATGGAGGTTCCGCACCGTCCCGACTCGCGTAGGATCGCGGTCGCGCGCGGCGCGTCGAGAGCTGCGTCGACCTCGTCAACGTCGAAGAAGGCGCGGGCCGAATTGCGAAAGTCGGCTTCTGAGAAAGAGGTCAGGCTGTGCACGACGCGATGCGTCGGCAGGATGAGCAGGCCGGGGCTGTTGATGTTGACGAACGTCATCATGACAAATTCGTAGAGGGACGCTCCCGGACCGGAGGCCGGCTGCGCCTTGGAGGAATCGGCGGCACGGCGTTCGTTGCGGTAGTTAAGAGCAGTTTCGTAACGGTGGTGGCCGTCGGCGATGATGAGTTTCTTGTCGCTCATCGCGTTTTGAACGGAATGGATGAGTTTGGGATCGGTGATCTGCCACACACGATGAACCACACCATATTCGTCTTTTATCTGAACATCGGGGGCCGAGGTGTCTGGGTCAGAATTCGTGGCGAGCAGAGATTCAACCTGGCCTGAGTCCTCATAAAGCATGAAGATCTGGCCGAAATGGGCGCGGGTGGCGCGGAGCAGGTCAAGGCGGTCGGCCTTGGGCTTGGCCAGAGTTTGCTCGTGGCGGAAGACCACGCCGGCAGAGTAGTCCTCGATGCGGCCCAGTGCGATGAAGCCGCGGCGCTCCATTTCCGTGGTCGCGCCCAGCGCGGTAAAGCGCTGGGAATAGAGGTAAAGCGAGAGAAGGGAATCCTGCCGGAGGACGCCTTGCTCCCGCCAGTCGCGGTAATAGGCGGCGGCGCGGGAATATACATTGTTTGCTGGATTGTCATTTTCTTCCCGGCGGCCAAGGATGATGCGGACCAGATTATGCGGGCTGGCCGCGTAGTAGCGATCCTGCAGGGTGGGAGTGATCTTGTCGTAGGGTTGAGTGACCACCTGAGCAGGCGAGACCTGCCGGGGATCATAGCGAAAGGCGCGAAAAGGATGAATCTCCGTCATGGAAACTTTGATTGTAACAAGACCGTGGCGGCGTCCCCGGTTTGGGCTTACCGAATCGAAAGATTGCCGGGAATGGGCTGTCGATCCGAATGGTCAAAAAGATTTGACAAAAAAACCGCAGTCGCATGAGCCAAGCTGTGATAGTATCGCGGCAAATCGAGGTGCTTATGGCGCTCCGCCCTAAGACCCTGTTTCGGAATCTAGTTCGGAAGGCCCACCTGGTTCGACCCTGTCGCCCTAGTTTTGCCCGGATGCCTAGAAGCCTTTCGCAGCCTTTCCTCGGGATGTTGCTTTGCGCAGCCTGCGTCCTGCCTTCGCCGGTAGTGGGACAAACAGACGTCAACGACGTCCATGTCCAGCCCCGTGCAGCCGCGCCTGGCGAAGCGGAAAAAGCGAAGACGGAAGAAATCGCGAAGGAGAGCGTCGTCCCCGCGTCCCTGAACACACACGTTCGCCCGCTGAAGGTGGCCGTGGATTTGGTGCTGGTGCCGGTGACGATCACCGATCCCATGAATCGGCTGGTCACCGGTCTGGAGAAGGACAACTTCCAGCTTTTCGAAGGCAGCTCGAAGGAGGAGATCAAGTCTTTCTCCAGCGAGGATGCGCCCGTATCGCTCGGCGTGATCTTCGATTCCAGCGGAAGCATGAGCAGCAAGATGGACCGGGCCAAGGAGGCGGTGACGGAGTTCTTCAAAACCGCCAACCCGCAAGATGAATTCTTCATGGTCACTTTCTCGGACGAGCCCGAGATCGTCACCGATTTCACCAGTTCGGTGGAGGAGATACAGGACAAACTGCTCTACACCTTCCCGCAAAAGCGAACCGCGCTGCTGGATGCGATTTACATGGGCGTCAGCAAGATGAGGCAGGCCAAGTTCCCGAAGAAGGCGCTGCTCATCATCTCCGATGGTGGCGACAATCACAGCCGATACACCGAGAACGAGATCAAGGCTCTGGTGAAGGAAGCGGACGTGATGGTGTATGCCATCGGCATTTATGACCGGTACTTTCAGAGTCAGGAAGAGCAATTGGGCCCGCAACTTCTGGGAGAAGTCGCGGAACTGACAGGTGGGCGGGCGTTTACAGTGGAGAACCCGAACGACCTGGCCGATGTGGCGACCAAGATCGGCGTGGAACTGCGCAACCAGTACGTGCTCGGGTATCGTCCCAGCAAAGGAGTGCGGGATGGCAAATGGCGTAAGATTAAAGTGAAGTTACTGCCCCCGAAAGGACTGCCGCCACTCCGAGTGTATGCCAGGACCGGATATTTCGCTCCCGAAGAATGAGCTGACCGCAAGATTCTTCCTTTTTCTGAGGTGCGCGATCTGGTCCCTTGTCGCCGTCGCGCTGCTCGCGCAGGTTGGTCCCGGGCAGGCAGAATGGAAGCCTTCGCAGCTTCTGGCTCCATCGGCCCCGTCCAAACCTGCCCCGAGCGGAGCCGAAGGGTCCACCCCGTCCCAGACTTCCGCGTCGCAACCTCCTCAGACCCAATCGGGCGCCGTCCCTACGCCGTCTGCAGGTTCAAGCCCCCAGCAAGCTCCCGACGAGAACGGAACCTTCGTCATCCGCAAAGATGTGGATGAAGTCCTGTTGCACGCCACCGTGGTGGATGACAAGCAGCACATCGTCACCAACCTCGACCGCACGGCCTTTGCGGTATTCGAAGATGGCAAGCCTCAGAATATTATTTCGTTCTACAACGAAGACATTCCAGTGTCGATGGGAATCGTGATCGACAATTCCGGTTCGATGCGGGAAAAGCGGACCAAAGTGAACCAGGCGGCGCTGAACCTGGTACGGTCCAGCAATCCGCAGGATGAAGTGTTCGTGGTCAATTTCAACGACGAATACTATCTCGACCAGGATTTCACCAACGACCTGCTGAAACTGAAAGAGGCACTGGAGAAGATTGACGCCAGGGGCGGAACGGCGCTTTATGAAGCCGTAGTAGCCTCGGCCGAGCACCTCAAAAGAGATGCCAGGCTGGAGCGCAAGGTGTTGTTCGTGGTGACGGACGGAGAAGACAATGCCAGCCGCGAAACTCTGGAGCTGGCGGTGAAGCAGTTGCAGGAGGAAAACGGTCCCTCGGTGTATGCGATCGGGATCCTGGGGGACGAAGAGCACCCCAAGCGAGCCAGGCATGCGCTGGAGATCATCGCGCAACGGACCGGCGGGCTGGCGTTTTTTCCCAGGACTCTCGACGAAGTGGATGCGATCAGCCGGCAAGTGGCGCACGACATCCGCAATCAGTACACCATCGGCTACAAGCCGACGAATCCCAGAGCCAGCGGTGGCTTCCGCCAGATTCGCGTCGAGGCCAAAAAAGGCAAGGGCAAATTCGTCGTGCGCACCAAGAGCGGCTACTACGCAGGGTCGCAGCCGCCAGCCTCGGGAACGAAGTAGAGCTGTCCGCAGCCCCGTACCCTTTCAGACCGTCTGATTCCAGGCCCCCGATTCGTGCGATTCGTGCCCAACTTCTCGTCTATGGGTCGGGCGAAGAGTATGATTTTTTGCGCTGAAACACTAGAAAGCTTCCGCATGGAGGAGAATTCGAATGAAAACTAACCGTAAGGCGACTAGAATCCCCCGCCTTCAGGCGATAAACGAGCACGAGAAACAGCGCAAAAGCAAGCGATCGATAGGTATCAATGGACAGTCTTATGACACACAATCAGCGTTCGCGAAATCGATTCCAAGACAATTGAGGTCAAGACCAAGAAGAGCAACAAGCCGGTCTACGAACAGACTCGAACAGTCTCGGATGATGGGAAGACTTTGACGCTCAAAAGCACCAACCACCGGCCAGGCAACGACCAGACAGTAACTGCGGGAGTGACCTACACTCGAATAAGCAAGGCTCCCGCCGGCGCGAATGGCACTTCGGGTTCGTGGCAAATAAACAAGGTCAACGTGAGTGAAAATGGGGTCACGACAACCTACAAGAGCAACAGCGATGATCTGACCATGTCCACCCCCGCCGGCGAAGGCTACACGGCGAAGCTGGACGGCAAGGACTATCCGTACAAGGGAGCCTTTTCCTACGACACTGTCTCGTTGAAGCGTATTAACGACCGTACGATTGAGGAAACTGACAAGCTCAATGGCAGGGTTATGCAAGTCTCGAAAATGACGGTGTCGTCTGACGACAAGACAATTACCGTGGTTTCGACGAGCGTGCCGACCAACCGGACCTCGACGTATGTCGACACAAAACAGTAAGTCTGGGATTTCCCGGCCGCCTCAAATATCCACGAGAATATTCCATCCTTGTCTCTCTGTTGCTGGGAGAGACAGGGTGGGCTCTTTGTTTCCCAAGGTGCTAAAGTCTTCGGAGTTACCCATCCATGCCCCGCCCCATCCTCTTCTACGACGGCGTCTGCGGACTCTGCAACCGTTTCGTTCGGTTCATTCTCCGCCGCGACCACAATGCCGTCTTCCGTTTTGCACCGCTCCAAAGCGCTCTCGCCGCCTCCACACTCGCCCGCCACGGTGCCAACCCCAGAGATCTGGATACGGTCTACGTCGCCGTCAACCCCGATCGAGAGAAAGAAGATCGAACGAAAGAGGACCCAACCCAGCCGAACGAATTTCTACTCTCCCGCTCTGACGCCATCCTCTTCGTCCTGAAACAGCTCCCAGGTTGGTGGCGCGCCATCGCAGACCTCCTGGGACTCCTGCCCAAATTCCTCCGCGACGCAGCCTACAACGTCGTTGTCCGCCACCGATACCGCATCTTCGGCCGCGTTGATGTTTGCACTCTGCCTCGCGAGCACGATCGCAGCCGCTTTCTGGACAGCCAGGACTAAACGCCCTGTCAGCGCCCCGCAGGCCGCCGCGCCGCGGTCCGCTTCTGTTTCTTCTTGGCCGCCGCAGCCGCTCGCCACGCCCCGCGCAGCAAATCGCGCAGCGCATCGGGATGGACGCGATCGAGGCGCACCAGCACCCACTCATAGTTAAGGTAGTGATCGGTGAGGAAGTAGGTTTCAGGATCGGCTTCCATCAGAGCGGCGCGCTGCTCAAAATCCATCCGAACCACAAGCACGTCGAGATTCTGATGCAGCCGCGCGAACAGAACTCCGCCCACCTTGAACCCCGGCGTGCCATACGACGAGCCTTCTTCCGCGTGATCCAGCTCCAGCGCCATCCGCCGCGTCATCTCGAAGGTTACCGCCACAATTCACCACCTGCCTCAGTTGGCCGGCCGAGCTTTCGCCGCAAAGTATACCGTGGTCGTAGACCCTTTTCCTGTGATTTGGACTTGATCTGGAGATCTCATCTGGAAAGGATTCCGAATGAACCTCTCACGCATCGCTCTCGCAGCTCTTGCCGGCTTCGACGCGTATTTCATTCTCGGGGGCCTCACGTTCGGCCTGTTTCCGTCGTTGCGGAATGAGTTTCTCAATACCCCGACGTCTATCGCACCCGGGAAGGCATGAAGAGCCACATGCGGGGCGGGATTGGCCGCCATTTTTTGTCGATACTGGCGCTCGCGGTGATTTACGCCATGCCATAGCAAGGCAACTCGAGAGTCGCCGAAGGTGCACGCCCCGGTGTCATCCTCGACGCGTTGATCTTCTTCGCGGTCGGCTCCTTCGTCGTCCACAACTACGTCAACCTGAACATTGGATTGAATCTGACCCTACAGCAAGCCGCAGCCTACTTCGTCGAGTGGACCGTCACCGGCCTCGTCATCGGGCTCCTCTACCGTCCCGTCGTGCCACACTGGGAGATTCCTCGGTTCCCGAACCGGGTGCCGACGGTTGGTCCCCGGCCAAATTCCCAAATAGGAACTCGACAGGGGAAAAATTAGCGCCCGAGCCTTGACTCCCCCGCGCCCTGTCCTACCATGGACATAAGCTCCTCCCAGGCGTGGCGAGACAACCAAAGACCTATAACACAAACTAGAGGAACTTCCCATGAAACTGAACGAAAGCATCTCGACCTACGACGTTGCCGAAGCTCTTCAGGGCGAGACCGGCAAGTTTGAAGTAACCAGCCCCAACGGTGAGCGCTATTTCGTTACGTGCCAGCCCGGACATTCCATTGTCAGTCTGGAGTGGGCCGGTTCTGAAACCAATCTACAACCCTTCTTCGTGCGGAAAGTCGCCCATCCCATTGCGGCGGAGACTCGTACGAAAAGATCTGTGTCTGCCTAGCATGGCTTGGCGGCCGAATCAAAAGCCCCGGCTTTCAATCGAGCCGGGCTTTTGATTTTCAGGGCTCCGCGTGGTTTGCCGCAGCGGAGGAGGTCGGCCAAGCGCAATCCCAGATTTCTAGTCTGGGTTAGCGACAGTTTTGGTCGGTCAGCTTGGAGTCGCACCATCCCTGCTGCGGTAAGGCACCGGAGCACGCCGACAGTTTTCTGTTTTGGTGCTGGGGCGGGATTCGCCCTCGAAATCGGGTAATACCCAAGTCAGGAATCCCACTCCGGGAGGATCAATGACAGCATACGACGTTGCCGAGCCTCTACAGGGCGAGTCCGGCAAATTTGAAGTAACCAGCCCCAACGGGGAGCGCTATTTCGTTACGTGCCAGCCCGGACATTCCATTGTCAGCCTGGAGTGGGCCGGTTCTGAGCCGAACCTGCAGCCCTTTCTCGTGCGAAAAGTGGCTCAACCCATCAGGACGAAGGGTCGAACCAAGAGATCCGCGGCTGCCTAGCATTTCCGGCAACCTAAGAAGCTCGGCCCCGATCAGGCCGGGCTTTTGATCTGTGAGCCAAGCCTGCTCGACAGCTTGAGGCAAAATTCCTTTGACAACCTGATGGAGGCGAAGTCATAGCGAAGCGCAAGGCGAAACAACACTCGCCGCAAGGCGGGACATTGCGCAGCGGTTCGGGCCTGCACAATTGCTAGATCCTTCCCGCTCTAAGCTATTCCTCCCTAAGCGCTGAGCTTTGTGCGAGCTTCGCTACTGCGAGATTTCTCTTCTGCAAACTTTGCATCAATCGCTCATCTTCTGCGATCAGTTTTGGGCTTCGTCTTTCGCCGCTTTGGATCTCAAGCAGCCTTTGCATCAAATCAGCGTAGTTTTCCATAACTTCCTCCGAGTTGGCC
>Ga0302324_100020568_pt1 | contig 12903 bp, 11 predicted proteins | sample Palsa_T0_1_FD_201949 | JGI IMG/M metagenome (GOLD analysis project Ga0302324, IMG submission 201949) | Peat permafrost microbial communities from Stordalen Mire near Abisko, Sweden - Palsa_T0_1 | ecosystem: Environmental > Terrestrial > Soil > Palsa > Peat permafrost | place: Sweden: Abisko...
CCTTGAGGGCTTTTGGCGGCACTGCGGTATTCATGGTCGTCTCCTTACTCAGTTTTGGTCCGCGTCATCGACGCGGTCATGTTCGCGGTATAACCGGGCTCGACCCGCACATCGACGACGGCCACGCCGCCGGCATCGACGGCGGCGATCGCCTGTTGCAGCGCGGGTGCGAGATCGGCCTGTTTGGTGATTGGACCGAAGCCGGTGGCGCCCTGGGCACGGCCCATGGCGGCGAGGTCGATCTCGGGATCGGCCATGCGCTGGCCTATCCATTTGTTCTCGACCGGGCGGTGGCGCATGCGTGCCATTCGTTCCTGGTGCAGTTCGTCGTTGTAGAACGAGCGATTGTTGGCGATCACGAACAGGAGCGGAATCTTGTAGTGGACCGCGGTCCACAATGCAGTCACGCCCATAAGGTAATCGCCGTCGCCGCAGATGGCGACTGCCAGCCGTCCCGAATTTTTCAGGGCCAGCGCCGCGCCCACGGAAATACCAGGGCCGCCGCCGATGCCGCCGCCGCCGTCAGAGCCGAGGAAGTCGAGCGGGTGGCGGAACGTCCACCAGCTGTCCTCCCAGGACAGTGGCAGATGCGTCAGCGTCGTCGGCCGCTCGCCGAGAACCTTTCGCAACGTGCGCGCGATGTTTTCGTTGGTGAAACCGGCAAGCTCACGATCGGCGGCCGGCGCGCGTGGCGGTGGCGCGACGCGCGGCTTGCCGCCGGCGCCGATGGCCTTGACCAGCTCCGGCACCACGAGATCGGGATCGGCGGACAGAAAAAGATCGACCGGTGGCAAACCCTGGTGATCCATGTTCCAGCCGTTGTGGATTCGGAAATCGAGCGACACCTGAATGATCTTGGTAATTGACGAGACGCTCGCGATCTTGAGGGCGCCGGCGAGATCGACCCAGTCCAGGCTCACGATCACGTCGGCGCTGTTTACGGCTTCGACGCCGTCGGGCGTCAATCCATGCGAGGCGCCGACATAGAGCGGATGGTCGGTCGGGAAGCTGGCGCCGATCTTGAGATCGGTGACGACGCGGGCGTTGAGCGCTTCGGCGAGCGCGACGCGGGCGTTCCAGGCTTCCTCGCTGCGCGAGGCGCGGCCTGCCAGGATTACGACTTGCTTGGCCGATTTCAGCATCGCGGCCGCGTGCTGGACGAGATCGGCCGGCGCCGCTGTCGCGATCGCCGGCATGTAACGGCAAGCGTCGATCGACGGCAGTTGCTCGGTGAGCTTGGCCTCCTGCATCTCGGCGTCGAGATTAATGTAGACCGGGCCTTGCGGCGCGGTGTTGGCGATCCACGTGCCGCGAATGATCGCTTCGCGCGCGGCGCCCGGCGAGGCCGGCTGATCGTCCCACTTGGTATAGTCGCGCACCAGCGCGCCCTGGTCGCGCGAGGTATGGATCCAGTCGATCCACGGCCGCCGCTTCATCGCATCGACCGGGCCGGTGGCGCCTAAAATCACGACCGGCATCCGGTCGCACCAGGCGTTGAACATCGCCATGGTGGCATGCTGGAGCCCGACATTCGAGTGAACGGCCGCAACGAGGGCGTTGCCGGTGACTTTTGCATATCCGTGCGCGATCGCGACGGCGGATTCCTCGTGCACGCAAAGCAGCATCTGCGGGGTCGTGTTGCCGAGGTAATTGACGATGCTGTCGTGCAGCCCGCGATAGCTCGCCCCCGGTGTCAGCGCGATGAAGGGAAAGTCGAGCGCGCGAAGCGTTTCAGCCACAACATCGCTGCCGAAACCGGGCGCATTGGCGCCGGCGGGCGTCGGCCGTTCGAGCGCGGTGGTCGATGTATCGGTAGCGGCGGGCTTGCCGGTTTGACCCGCGGTCGCGGGGCGGGACGAAGTCATCGGGAGCGTTCCTCGGATTCTGCTTTTCGGGGCCGGATCGAAGCGGATCACGAGCCTTGGCGCAAGCGGGCTAAGAGCTTAATGCCCGCATAGCCGTCGGCCGGTTCCAGGCCGGCCTTGCGCTGAAAGTCGCGCACCGCGAGCATGGTATCGTTGCCGATCCGGCCGTCGGCGCCGCCGGTATCGAAGCCGAGCGCGGTGAGCCGGCGTTGAATTTCCTGCACCTCGGCGAGCGTCGGGGCGCGCTCGCTGCCGGGAAACGTCTGCACGAACGGCTCGCCGCCGACGCACCTGTCGCCGAGATGCAAGAGCGCGAGCGTGTAATGCATCGAGGGGTTGTAGCTGCGCACGGCAAAAAAATTCGGGCCAAGCAGAAAAGCCGGTCCGCCCGGCACCGGCACCCAGGCTTTGGCGGTGGCGTTCGGTTGCGGAAAGGGCTCGCCGTCGGCGCGGACGATGCCGAGCCTTTGCCAGTTCGCATAACTCCGCGAGCCATGGCCGCCCGTCGCCGCGGGCAGCCGGACTTCGTGGCCCCATTGTTCGCCGTGCCGGTATTTGCCGCGCTCGACGAAGTAGCCCGCGGTCGAACCGAGCGCGTCGTCCGGCGGGCCGAACGGCGAAATCTTGCCGTCGTGGTCGTAGTCGATGCCGGTGTGCAGCCAGACTTCCGGCATCCATTGGGTGTGCCCCATGGCGCCGGCCCAGGAGCCGATCATTTCCTCAGGCGTGCTCCAGCCGCGCTGAACGATGGTCAGTGCGTTGATAAGCTCCGCTTCCCAATAGCCGCGCCGGAGCGGTTCGCCCCAGGCAAGGGCCGCGAGCGAAGGGATGACCGGCCGCATGTGGTGCTGCTGCACGAGCGGGTCGCCGAAGGTCGACTCGACGCCCCACACGCCCAGCATCACCGAGCGCTCGACGCCGTAATCCTTTTCAATGCGGGAGAACAACGCCGCATATTCCTTGGCCTTTGCTTTGCCGGTGCTAATGCGCCAATCGGAAACGCGGCGGTTGAGATATTGCCAAAGCTGTTCGTTGAATTCGGGCTGATTGTGGATTGCTTCAAGCCCGGCCGTGTCGGGCTTTGCCGCGTTCATGACGCGCGCGTAGGTCTCCGGCGTGATGCCATGCGCGAGCGCCTTGTCGCGAAACGCGGCGATCCACTGCTCGAACGGCATGCGCGTGTTTTCCGCGCTTGCGATTCTCGGCAGCATCAGTCCAGCAAACGCGCCGGCGATGGCCTTTAACGAAGCGCGTCTGGCAATGTTCGGCGACGATCTGACGCTCAATGCCGGTCTCGCTCTTGCTCTCTGTTTTTGGCGCTGTCGCGGCCATCGCCGCGTTCTCGGCGGAGGCTTCCGCCGGCGGTGCGGGCTCTCCCACCGTATCCGGCGTAAGCTCGGACATGGTGGCCGGTTTTGGCGCGGGCGTCACCAAGGAACTGGCTTCCGGTGTGGTGTCGCTTTCTCCCCATGGCACCGGCGCGCGGCTTGGGTTCGATGCCGTGCGCGCAGTTTCCACCTCGCCCGCAAGCCTGTCGACCAGGCGTTGCAGGCTGTCGGCAAAGCTTGCGGCATCGAAATTCAAGGGATCGTCGTGGCCGTTCGGGATCTGCGCATCGAGCGACGCGTGGAAGGCAGGAATAAGCCAGCGCCCGGATCGCACGCTCGCAATCACGTAGACGAGCGCCAGCCGGTCATATTGTGCCGCGGTGAAGCCGGGATTTGGACTCTGCGCATCGTTGTGCGCGCCCCGCCGCGGCTGGATCAGTTCGACGTGAAGAAAGAGTCCCTTGAGCGCGCCGGCGAAATTCGCCGCCTGCTCGAACTTCGTCTCGCGCCACGGAATAGCGAGCTCGTGGCTGAGCAACATGCCGCCGGAGCGATTGATAACGACATGCGCCTTGCCCCATCCGTCCAGGCAGCGGAAGCTATTGAGGCTGTTGATCTTCGGGCTGACATTGATGTCGTCGGGAAAGGACCGGCGTCCGTAGTATGGCCCGCTCGTGTCGTGGATGACGAAATAGCGCGCCATCGGCGCATTCGGATCGTTGTCTTTCGCGCGCGATACGGGTTGCCAAAGATAGGCGGCGAAATCCCATTCCAGGTTCTCTGTTGAAAGGAGTGTGTCGAGCGCGTCGCGGCCTGGCAGTCCGGTTTCGCCGCCGACGCGTTCCGTGAGCGGGGCGGGCAGGGTGTCCATTGGCGGTGCGAGGTTTCGCGAACGGTCCATGCCGCGCATGAGGCATCTGGCTTGTTCCGCGGGCGCGCCGGCAAAGCTGAGCGTCACGGGATCGAACACGCAAGGTCCCATCGTTTTGATAAAATAGGCGGGCCGGAAGTGGTTGGGTTTGCACGCGGCGCTCAAAGCGCTGTGCGTGGAGGCGCCGAGCATCGCGCAAACCAGTCCGGTCGCGATCAGGCGGCCGCGTCTCTGCCGTTTGATGCAAGCGCGGCTCACGGTTTCCGTCCAGACAGACGTGCGCGGACGATCATCAAATTTTTTTGCCGCAACGCTCACACTCACAATCCCGAAACGCGAAGCATCGTACTATCGTTACCAACGCCCACCCTGCCAAGCGGTGCCATCGCTCCGTGGTGGGAAAAATGCGCAAAATTTTCTCCTTTGGCGCTTTTTGACGGAACGCACCTTCTGACGATGAATGGACGTTCAGATGTGAGCCTCGTGATGAACCGCCAGATGCGCATAACGGGGTTGAAGACGAAGTCGATCGGCGGCTCTTACTCGCGTCCGGTCCGTGGCCTATCTTACACGCAGCCGTTATCCGCACGGCTTGAACGAAGGAGTTGACAATGGATCAGGTCCTCGAACGGCGGTCGGCGCCGGAGACAGTCTCGGAAGTCGAGGCGACGCTCAATTATCTCGTCGACGACGGCGTGAAGATCTTCACCGAAGCCGGCGGAGCGGGAGCGCTCGACGTGCGCGGCGGCACGATCGATCCCCGCCAGGTCCTCATCCACAACGGGCGGCCGCGCGTGAAAGACTTCGTTTTCGAGCGTGAGGGTTTCCGTTTTGTCGACCATGACACCGGAGTCGCGGACTTCTTTGATCAAGACGAAGTGCGGCGCATCTACTATCCGGAGATGGAATCGCTGGTGAAGGCCGAGAGCGGTGCGTCGCGCGTTGTCGTTTTCGATCATACATTGCGCACCGCGGACGAAGCGAAGCGGGAGCAACTCAAGATTCGCGAAGTCGTGCCGCGTGTGCACAACGACTATACGGAATGGTCCGGTCCGCAGCGCGTTCGCGATCTTCTGCCGGACGAAGCGGACGATCTTCTCAAGCGGCGTTTCGCTATCGTGCAGGTGTGGCGGCCGATCCATCGCCCGGTCGAGAGCTTTCCGCTCGCGATCTGCGACGCGCGCACCGTCTCGGCCGACGATCTGGTGATTTCGGAGCGGCGCTATCCGAACCGTGTCGGTCAGACCTATGCCATCACCTACAATCCGAACCACAAATGGTTCTGGTTTCCGCGCATGCGGCGCGAAGAGGCAATCGTGTTCAAGGTGTTCGATTCACTGAAGGACGGCCGCGCGCGTTGGGGCGCGCATACGGCGTTCAACGATCCGACCTCTCCGCCCAATGCGCGCCCGCGCGAAAGCATCGAAATCCGCACGCTGGCGTTTTTCTGATGGCGTCATTCCGGGGCGCGGGCCGCTGCCCGCGAGCCCGCAATCCATAGTCACAGGGCTTGCGGCAAATTTTCAGCTCAGCCGCTGGAGTTATGGATTCCGGACAGCCGCTTCGCGGCCGCCGGAATGAGGGCCTACTCCTTCGCCCGCTCGACGTAGCTGCCGTCGGCGGTCATCACCACGATCCTGGTCCCGGTGGTGACGAAGGGCGGCACCATCGTGCGCACGCCGTTCGAGAGCACCGCGGGCTTGTAGGAAGAGGCCGCCGTCTGGCTCTTGATGGACGGTTCGGTTTCGACCACTTCCAGCACCGTTTTGGCCGGCAGGTCGATCGAGACCGGTACGCCTTCGTGCATGCTGATGGTCACTTCCATTTCCGGCGCCAGATATGCGGCCTGGTCGCCGATGATGTCGGACGGCAGCGCGACCTGGTCGTAGCTCTCCATGTTCATGAAATGGAAGCCGTCGCTGTCCTGGTACATGTATTGATGCTTGCGGTCCTCGACGAAGGCGCGCTCGACCTGGTCGGTGGTCTTGAACCGCAATGCGACCTTCACGCCGTCGCTAATCCGGCGTACGTCCATCTGGGTTACCGGCGTGCCCTTGCCGGGGTGAATGTTCTCGACCGAGACGATGGCGGCAAGCTTGCCGTCGATCTCGACGATATTGCCTTTTCGCAGTGAGCTGGCGATGACTTTCACGGCTTCCTCAACGCTGGTGCCTCTGAGTTGGGCCGCAACATAGCGATCCTGACACCGTTCGCCAGACATTTCCTTGGTTGTCCTTCTCTTGGCCCGGATATGCCGGAAACCCCACCTCCTTCCTCGCCCTTCTGGGCTCCCCACATTCACGCCGGCCGCCGGCCGGCGCTCTTGGCGCGCAACCGGATCGCGGCGGCGCTCCGTGCGTGGTTTGCCGCGCGCGACTTCGTCGAGGTCGAGACCGGGGCCTTGCAAGTTTCCCCCGGAAACGAGACCCATTTGCATGCTTTTGCCACGACGCTCGTGGCGCCGGACGGCGCATCGTCGCCGCTTTACCTGCGCACCTCGCCGGAATTTGCCTGCAAGAAGCTTCTTGCGGCGGGCGAGCGCCGCATCGTCGAATTCGCCAAGGTGTTCCGCAACCGCGAGCGCGGCGCGCTGCACCACCCGGAATTCACGCTGATCGAATGGTATCGCGCCGGCGAGCCCTATGAGACCCTGATGGCCGACTGCGCGGCGATCCTCGCGCAAGGCGCGGAAACCGCCGGGACGAAGACTTTTACGTTCCGCGGCCGTTCGGCGGATGCGTTCGCCGAGCCGGAACGGCTTACCGTCGCGGACGCCTTTGCCCGCTTCGCCGGTGTCGATCTGCTGGCGACGCTGCCTGGCGGCGAGCCGGATGGTGAAGGCTTCGCCCGCGCCGCCCGCGCCGCCGGCATCCGCGTCGCCGATGACGACCGCTGGGGCGATATTTTTAGTCGCGTCCTGGTGGAAAAGATCGAAGGCAATCTTGGCGTCGGCCGCGCCACTATTCTCGATCAATATCCGGCGGTGCAGGCAGCGCTGGCGCGGCCGGCGCGTGATCGGCGTGTCGCCGAGCGTTTCGAGCTTTATGTCTGTGGGGTGGAACTTGGCAACGGCTTTGGCGAACTCACCGACGCGGTCGAACAGCGCTGGCGGCTCGAACGGGAAATGTCGGAGAAAGAACGAATTTATGGCGAACGCTACCCGATCGACGAGGATTTCCTTGCCGCATTGGCGATGATGCCGCAGTCTTGCGGCATCGCGCTCGGCTTCGATCGTCTTGTCATGCTGGCGACGGGAGCTTCGCGCATCGATCACATTCTATGGAATCCGCTCCCATGACACCGCCATCGACCAGCCTGCGCAGCATCGATCAGCTTTGCGAGAACGCGCTGGTGCGGCGCGAGCGGCTCGGCGAGCTTGCCGAGGTCGCCGCGCGTTATGCAGTCGCCATCACGCCGGCCATGGCCGACTTGATCGACCGCGACGATCCGCGCGATCCGATCGCGCGGCAATTCGTGCCCGATGCGCGCGAACTCGAGCAACAGGACTGCGAGCGTAGCGATCCGATCGGCGACGATCCCCTCAGCCCGGTCGAAGGCGTGGTTCATCGCTATCCCGACCGTGTGCTGCTCAAGGTCGTCAATGCCTGCGCAGTTTATTGCCGGTTCTGCTTCCGGCGCGAGATGGTGGGGCCGGGGCGGGGAGGGCTGTCGCCGGCCGCGCTGGCGGCTGCGCTCGACTACATCCGAAGCCGCTCACAAATCTGGGAGGTTATTCTCAGCGGCGGCGATCCGCTTGTCCTGTCCGCGCGCCGGCTCAAGGATGTGGTGACGCGGATTGCCGCCATTGAACATGTCAGAGTCACACGCCTACACACGCGCGTGCCGGCGGTCGCGCCGGAGCGCATCACTGCGGCGATGGTCCGGGCGCTGCGCACCGGCAAGGCGACGTTCGTCGTGTTGCACGTCAATCATCCGCGCGAACTGACCAAACAAGCGCGCGCGGCCTGTGCGCGCTTCGTCGATGCCGGCATACCGATGCTTTCGCAATCGGTGCTGTTACGCGGCGTCAACGACGATGCCGAAACACTTGGCGCGCTGATGCGTGAGCTCGTTGAGTGCCGCATCAAGCCGTACTACTTGCATCACGCCGATCTCGCGCCCGGCACGGCGCATCTGCGCACCGGCATCGCGGAGGGCCAAGCCCTGATGCGCGGCCTGCGTGGCCGTTTCTCAGGCCTGTGCCAGCCAACGTATGTGCTCGATATTCCCGGTGGATACGGCAAATCGCCGATCGGCCCAAACTATCTGAGCGAGGACGGCACAGCCGTTGAAGATTATAACGGGCGGCGGCACGGCTATCCGCCGCCCCGCTGATCATTTAAAAAATTTGCAAATTCGACCCGTTATGCGGCAGCTTTTTTCACCACGGGAAAGAAAACCGCCGTCTCGAATCCGTGGCCGCAAGCGTCGCACGACCAGCTATGGCGGACGCAACGCTCGTTGAGATATTCGGACCACTCGGGTGCGAGCAGCCACGCGCTGCATTGCGGGCAGATATTCCCGTCATACGTGACCAAGCGTGACCGCATCGTTGTCTCGGTGTGCAGTGCCATGACTTGCCTCCTGCCGACCGCCTCCCGTACGGACCCTAGGCAGGCTCTGTGGCACCCGCGTGACCCAACTGCGTCGGGGATCGGACAAAGGCAGGAGGCTTCCGCGGCGAGGAACATTCAGTAATCGCCAAAGTTTAGACAATTGACAGCGCCCGAACCGCGCTTGAACGGAAGGCCGATCGCCATGCATTCAAAGCTTATCGCGTCGATCATGCTGCCGGCGCTGTTGCTCTGCGCGACCGCGGCCGCCGCGCAAATCCCGCCTCCGGTGCCGCCGCAGGTGCCGAATCCGAACCCGAGCAGCTCACTCGTCCTGCCGGCCCCGCACGAAGTTCCGGTATCGCCGGTGACGCCGGGGACTTTGCCTGGATCGAGAGGACCGGGCGTCGGAGACGCCGCCGGACTTTATGCGACGCAGCCGATGGGGGTATTTCATCATCATCGGCACCGGCACCATTCCGGCTACGACACCGTCCGGTGAAATCCGGTCGGCGTGAGAACGATCGCACGCCCGAAGACGCCGGCGCGTTTCGCGGCGCTTCCACCAAGCCGGCTACCGGGAAGATTCTCCGGGTCGATCGGCGCATGAACGATAATTAACTTGCCGGCCATCGAGCGGAAAGTCAGGCCTGCTTAGCCTCTACGTTACTGGAACCTTCTCGGCTCCCAGCCAACAAAGAGGAGCGTACCATGAGAGCCTTCATCACCACCGGACTTATTGCTGCTTCGCTTGCGCTCACTGCACACGCCGCGATGGCGGCTACGCCCGCCAACCCAATTCCGAGGGCCGCGCAAGTTTCGCATACCCGCGTCGCTTATGCGCCGGTCTACGGCGCGCCGCGCACGGCGCGCGCGGGTATTCGCCGCGCAATCAACTCGGGTTGGACATCGGGCAGTTCATCCAGGGCATGCTCGGCGGCGGGCCGGTGCCATACGCCAACCTCATTCGGGATGTTCAGAGGATGCCGGCCTCCCGCGGCTCTTCGGGCTCGTCCTACTCGCCGTCCTATGACAATTCGCCCACGGTCGACACCAGCTCTGCCGCCAGCGATTCGCAGCCGGCATCCGATGCGGAAAATCAAGCGATTCAGCAGATGAACGATACGAACGCCCTGAATGCCTCCATGGCGGCAGCCGAACAGGAAAACGACGCGGCAAATGCCGCGACACTGCAAACCGAGATCAACGCTGGCATGTGATGGTTACGGCATGTAATTTTTCACGAAGAGGGCACCGGCTTCGGCCGGCGCCCTTTTTCTGTTACGGTCCGGCGAGGCTGACAGAATAAGAGCGGCTCTCGCCTCTCCTTCGGCTGTCAGTCGGCTGCGCGCAACTGCCGCAATTATAAAAGCCGGCGCGTGAGTTTCGCCATCACTGATCGCTTACACTCGGGCTGTTATGCCGATCACGTACGATCCATTGGGCGGAAAGTCATACACATCAAATCCTAGTACCAACGACGCCGCATTTCGTCCCGACGGCAGTGGCGGATTGATTGGAACCGCGTCCGCTACTAATTCAAACCCTTGACGCGAAGCCCATCCGTATTGCGCGGCACCACCAACGGCGGGATCGGCACCTTCTCTCACCAAGGATCGCAACGCTCGACGTGGCCATTGAGGTGATCTTAACCTTTTCCGCGCGAACTCCTCGGCAGAATGGCGCGGGGTGTTGACCGATGATGAGAGACGAAATTGGTGTGGAAGAATTAGCTGTACGCGCATACCTTGTGAAAATGGACGATGCTTTTTGCGCGGCGATGTTCAAAGCGATTGAGGCCGGAGAGGAACGCGCACCGACCGCAATCTGCACTGAAGCCGGCACCCGAAATCCAATTTTTGTCCTAGCAAATTAGCAGCCGCGGTTAGGCCGGCAGCGGTGCTCGCCCTCAATCGACAGTACCAAGCGCAGCGCAATCGAGACTTCGGCTAAATCGGCGTGCTCGACTCGCGGTCGGCACGCCGCAGCAAACACACTTCCGCAAACCGTCCCCGTCGAATCAAACGCTCCTCAAGTCGGAACCTGACGCGCATCCGCAGTATTCGCGGAAGGCGCAATCGCGCGGGGCTGCGATGCTCGATCACTGCTACGCGAAACGTCGTTGAAATTCGCGCCTTCATCCCTTCTTAACCCGCAAGCCTGCACCAGAATTCTCGCCGCGATTCGTTCTCAGGAACGACGGCAGAACATCGGAGCGACCGTTTGCCGGCGGTCTTGCGGCCGATGCGATATCTAGTACGCCCGCCAGGCAACCGCCCTCCATAGCTGGTGATATTGACGCCGTTCCGTGCACGCTCTCAACCTTGGGCATGGTGTACCGTAAAGGGGAGCTTTCCCCGCCGGCATAGATCGCGGATGGCCGCACCAAGTCGCGCTCCCCGCCGCCGCGTTGCTCGATGGCGGCTACAAAGACGTTCATGCGTTCTGTGGTGACCTGTCTCTGTGCGCGCGTGGTCACGCGGTCTTTCACGACGGGCAGTGGTGGAACGTCCATTGCTTCGCCGACGCCGAGCATGCCGAGAAGTTTATGCGGCGGTTCGGCGGTGAGAAGTTCGACCCGCGCCAAAGGGGTAAGGGCAACAATTGGGCTCGGTGGAGAAAATGAAACGCCGTCACGATCGACTAAGCGCGTGTCCACGGAGTCGATTTGCGCAAACCGGCGAGCGTCTTAGACCGTCGCACGCGTTCCGCGGCGATGATTGAGGAGCGACACGGCAAGACCGGCCCCACGCACGACAACGTTGGCGAATGGCACGCGCTCGGTCTCCATCGCATGACTGCCGTCGCCATAGATGTCGACAACGATCTCGGTCGCCGTCCAATGGTTGCAGAGCCCAACCCGCCCGTCGGCGAGTACGATCGGCAGGGCGACTGCCGTGCGCATCTTTAAGAATTCTGTGTGCGTCATGGCGCCGACGGTATAGGGAAAGCGCGGCTTGCGGTAGGGGGCGTTGCGTTGCGCGTTTCTAGATTGTTTTCATCCGGTTGGATTGCGGTATTGACTGGTTGTATCGCTTTCATGGCCGACGTGCCGTCGGGTAAGAGCGCTGATTTTCCGTCGCCGGCACCCGTTGCCGTCCCCGCCGGTCCTCTCGATCAGCCGGCTCCGATGCTCGGTCCGGGTGACGGATTTGAAGCGCGGTTCGGTTCATTTTATCACGGCGTTGGCTCCCCTGAGAAAAACACCTTCGACCTTATACTATCTATTTCGGCAATATAGATACTCGGAAGCGTCAGCTCCTGCGAGCTGAATGGGCTGGCGTTTATCGTGAAGAGAACGAAACGGACGTTTTTCAATCGCCCGGTTCAGCACATCCTCATTGGCACGTGGACGGGATAAGAGATTATTTCGACGATCTTCGGAGACAATTCTCCGATCGTCAAATAGGTGATGATCTGACCGAGGGAGGAGCTCAGGAGTTTGGTGCCCGTGCGACCGAACAGGATGCGTCAAATCAGCTTGCTGCTCTTCTGATGGACCTTCCAACAAGGGATGAACTTTGCTGGACCCGGATTCACGTGGCGACCAATGCTAAGTGGGCCACGCAGCCATGGCCGGGGCCGGCCGGTCCGAATGATGCCCACGCGACTGGTCCCACCGATTTGCCAGCCCTTCGTAGGTGGCTGGTTTCTTGCACCCGGTACCTGCAAGCCCAAATTCAGGGAGAACTCCAGCGCGCCAGGCGGTAGGGTAGAAAGGCTAAGGAGTCCGCGTTGGCCCGCATTGCTCGCGGCGCACGTCCGGACTCCTTTGCTCGCTAGTGTATGGTGATACAGAGGCCAGCATTTTCACAGCGTAGCATCAAGGCTCGCACTATTCTTGCGCCAAGCTCCACGTCGTTTACCCAATGCGTCATCGCCGACGCATAATCCGGCTGGGCGTGGTTGTCCCCTTAAACGGGGTTTTCCGGCATCGTCAAAAGCTTGGTCATCGGCGCATTTCTGCACGAGCCTTGAGCGTGGCGGTTTGACCGAAATTCTGTTAGTTCGATTCCTCCCAGTCTCGACGTGTAGCGCTGCGCTGCACTAAGCTAGACGACTCACATGGACCTCTTTGGAGCGGCAGGCATCAATCTTGGGGACGACGGGCGGGGCGGTCGACCAGGCCGTTCCGGTGTCGGTCGGACGCTGCGCGTGCCGTTACTCAACTACAAAGTTGTTGCCGAGGCGCAGAAGAAGTTCACATTCGATTTCTCGGCGCAGCAACTCGAATCCGCAAAAATTTACGCGAAGACCGCGGGCAGCGCCAAATTTGCCAAGGAGAA
>Ga0302324_100020569_pt1 | contig 12903 bp, 12 predicted proteins | sample Palsa_T0_1_FD_201949 | JGI IMG/M metagenome (GOLD analysis project Ga0302324, IMG submission 201949) | Peat permafrost microbial communities from Stordalen Mire near Abisko, Sweden - Palsa_T0_1 | ecosystem: Environmental > Terrestrial > Soil > Palsa > Peat permafrost | place: Sweden: Abisko...
CGTCGTCTTCAATCTGCTGGAAGAGTTCGACGGCATCGTCACCTACGATCAGCACGTCGTGGCCTTCCTCGAGCTGCTGCGCCAGCCCTACACCGGCTGCAACCCGCGCGGGCTGCTGCTGTCGCGAGACAAGTCGCTGTGCAAGCAGCTGCTGCAGTTCCACCGCATCGCGACGCCGCAGTTCAGCGTGTTTCGCCGCGGCGCGCGGCTGCACGTGCCGCGCAAGCTGCGCTTCCCGCTGTTCGTGAAGTCCACCGTGGAGGACGCCTCCCTCGGCATCGCCCAGGCCTCGGTGGTGGAGGATGCCGCACGCCTCAAGGAACGCATCGAGTTCGTGCACGAGCAGGTGAAGTCCGACGCGCTGGTGGAGGAGTACATCGAGGGCCGCGAGCTGTACGTGGGCATCATGGGCAACGAGCGGCTGACGCGTCTGCCGGTGTGGGAGATGGTGTTCGGATCCATGCCCGACTCGCTCGCCGCCATCGCCACGCGCAAGGTGAAATGGGACAAGCGCTACCAGGCCAAGTACGGCATCACCACGCACGCCGCGGCCGATCTGCCGCCGGCGGTGCTGACCGCGCTCGACCGGCTGTCGCGTCGCATCTATCGGGCGCTCGGGATGTCCGGCTATGCTCGCATGGATTTCCGGGTCACCCCGCAGGGACAGGTGTACGTGCTTGAGGCCAATGCCAACCCCAACCTTGAGACCGCCGAGGACTTCGCCGAGTCGGCCCGCGCCGCCGGCACCTCCTACCCGGAGCTGCTCGAGCGCCTCATGACCCTGGGACTGAAGTATCGAGCGCAGTGGCGGGCCACCTATGGCTGACCGGCTGCGCCGCACAGTGACGCTGGCACTGCTGGCCGCGCTCGGCGTGGTCGCCTGCACCGGCCAGGAGAAGCTGCAGGAAACGCAGCTGACGGAGCTGCTCGGCTGGCTGCCGGGCACCTACGATGGACGCGCACCCACGACCGTGCAGAGCGGAGTGATCATGCCGCACGGCCCGATCACCATGGTCGTGGCGAAGGTGTACGCACCACGCCTCGGGCACCACGTGTTCTACGCGCAGGAGATGGCCGCCGACGACCCGCTGCGGGTCTTGAGCCAGCGCATGTTCAGTTTCAAGGTCGACGAGAAGCGCGGCATCCTGGAGACCGTCTACACCTTCGTCGAGCCGCTGCGCTGGCGCGACGGCCAGCAGAGCATCGTGCTGTTCACTGCCGTCCAGCCCGAGGACGTCAAGAGCGTTCCGGGGTGCGAGCTGGTGTGGAAGAAGGGGGCGGGGCGCTTCCACGCCGCCCCCGACCCGGCGCACTGCAAGGACAGCGGACCCCCCTCGGCGGCCAGCGGCGAGGCGACGCTCGAATCCCTGACGCTGAGCGGCTACGAGTACCGCAAGAACCACGAACCGCGCTGAGCGTTCAGTGCTTCAGGTGCGCATCCAGCCAGCCGAGCACGGTGTGATACCACAGCTCGCTGTTGGCCGGCTGCAGCACCCAGTGATTCTCGTCCGGGAAGATCAGCAGCTTGCTCTCGATGCCGCGCCGCTGCAGGGCCGTGAACGCGCCGAGGCCTTCGGCGTAGGGGATGCGGAAGTCCTGTTCGCCGTGGATCACCAGCATGGGTGTGCGCCACTTTGACACGAAGTCGACCGGGTTGAAGAGCTCGTAGCTCTGCGGGTTCTGATAGTAGGGAGTGCCGAATTCCCACTCCGGGAACCACAGCTCCTCGGTGGTGTAGTACATGGCGCGCTGATCGAACAGACCGTCGTGATTGACGATGCAGCGGAAGCGGTCCGGCCAGTTGCCCTCGATCCAGTTCATCATGAAGCCGCCGTAGGAGGCGCCGAGCGCGCAGACGTGTTCGCCGTCAAGCCACGGGTATTTCTGCAGGGCCGCGGCCAGGCCCTTCTGCAGGTCCTCGAGAGGCTTGCCGCCCCAGTCGCGGCTGATGGAGTCGGTGAACGCCTGGCCGTAGCCGGGCGAGCCGTGGAAATCGATCATCACCACCGCGTAGCCGCCGCCGGCGAAGGTCTGGGCGTTCCAGCGGTAGGTCCACAGGTTCTGCATGCTCACCTGCGGACCACCATGCACCACGAAGGCGACGGGGAAGCGCTTGGCGGGATCAAAACCGTAGGGCTTCACCACGTAGCCGGACACGCTCTCGTCGTGCCAGCCCTTGAAGCTGAACTGCTCGTACTCGGTCGTGGGATGCGCGGCGAGCACCTCACGGTTCACATCCGTCAGGCGCCGCGCCGCGCCGCCGCCCAGTGGCACGGCATACAGATCGGCCGGGGCACCCAGGTCGGCGCGTTCGATGATGACCTGGCCGCGGGCCACGCTGAAGGCGTCCACGGAGCCGCTCGCGGTGAGGGGCGTCGGCACGCCGCTCCTGGGGTCGATGCGGAACAGCAGTTTCTGGCCATGCTCATCGGCACTGGCCACGAGCGCCTTGCCGTCGGCCGTGGCGCCCAAGCGCGCCACCGAGCGATCCCAGCCGCCGGTCACTGCCCGCACCGCTCCGCTGCGCGCATCTTTCAACATCACGTGAAAGCGGTCCGACTCGAAACCGGGATGATCCTGCGCGAGCCAGGCGAGATCGCCGTTGGCGAGAAATACCGGCTGCGCGTCGGCGGCGGGATTGTCGGCGGTGAGATTGACCGCGGCACCGCTGCCGTCGGTGCTCACCTGGTACAGGTCGAAATTGGTCGACCACGGCTCGCTGTGGCCGGCAATGCGCGCCGCGAACACCAGCTTGCGGCCGTCGGGGCTGAAGGCGTAGTCCTCGTCGCCGCCGAAGGGCTTGCCCGGAATGTCGGCATCGAAGCCGCGCGACACGTCGAGCGCTGCGCCCAGGCTGCCGTCGGCGCCGAGCGGCGCGATGAACAGGTGCGAGCGGGTGCCGTTGCTCCAGGTGTCCCAGTGGCGCACGAAGATGCGGTCGTAGATGCGTCCGCTCGCCTTGTCCTTGGAGCGCGCGTCCAGTCGCTGCCGGGTGCACGGCAGATCCGCGCAGTCAGGGAACACCTCCAGCGACAGCGCCAGGCGGTCCCCGCGCGGCGAGACGCGCAGCGAGCCGACGTCCAGCGGAATATCGCTGATGCGGTGCGCCTCGGCGGTGAGCAGCTGCAGCCGCCACACCTGCGAGCTGCCGGAACGCGCCGACAGGAAGTACAGCGTGCGGCTGTCCGGTGCCCAGCGCGGGCTCGAGTCGCTGCCGCCCGCGTCCGTGACGCGGGCCGGGTTCGCGCCCGCGGCGTGCAGATTCAGGAGCCACAGGCTGGTATGACCCTTGTTGGCCGCCATGTCGGTCTCGCGCTGGACGAACGCCAGCCAGTGACCATCGGGAGAGACCTGCGGGTCGCTGATGCGCTTCAGCTGCAGCAGGTCCTCGACCGTGAAGGGGGCGCCGCCGGCGGCGCCGGCCAGAGGCGCGAAAAGGACGCAGCTGCAGGCGAGCAGCCAAAGGAGCGGGCGGACGGACAGGCGCATAAGAGCCTTTCGCTTGCGGGGGTGAAGATCGATTCTGGCGGGGGCGGACGGGCTGTCAGCCGACCTCGGAAGCTGCGAGCGTCCAGGATTCCTGCTTTGCTGCCTGCAGCCATTCCTGCAGCGCACCGTCCTCCAGCACGCTCGCCATGTACCAGCGTGCGGTCTGCGAGATGCTCGCGCCGTAGGTGTTGAAGCGCAGTACCACCGGGGCGTACATCGCATCGGCCACCGAGTATTCGCCGAACAGCCACGGGCCACCCGCGCCGCAGCGGCTGCGGCAGTCGTTCCAGATCACGTCGATGCGCTCGACCTCCGCTTCCAGCGCCGCGGTCACCGCGGTGTGGCGGTTGCGGGCGCGCGCATTCATCGGCCACAGCGAGCGCAGCGTCGTGAAACCGGAGTGCATTTCCGCGCTCACTGCGCGCGCCACCGCGCGCGCTTCGCGCGCTGTCGGCCAGCCGCGGCCGGTGAGTTCGGCGACGTATTCGCAGATGGCGAGCGAATCCCACACGCGCAGCGCCCCATCCTGCAGCACCGGCACGCGGCCGCTCGGCCCGTGCTTGTCGATCTCCTCACGGGTCTCGGGGGTATCGAGCGGGATGAGGATTTCGTCGAAGCTGACGCCGAGGTGCTTCAGGAGCAGCCAGGGGCGCAGCGACCAGGACGAATAGTTCTTGTTGCCGATGACGAGCGTGAGCGGTGCCATGAGATGGTAACCTTCACCGGTGTTAAGCGACGTGCGTGCCATCGCTTTCGATCTGGATAATACACTCTGGGATGTCGAGCCGGTGCTGGCGCGCGCCGAGGAGCGTCTGAGCGCCTGGCTGCACGCCAACTGCCCGCAGGTCACGGCGAACCTGAGCAGCGAGGACATGCGGCGCGCCCGCGCGCAGCTCGCCAGCCGCGAGCCGCACAACGCCCACGACATGACCTACCTGCGCCTCACGGCGCTGCGTCAGCATGCGCGCGAACACGGCTACGATGACAGCTTCGGGACGCAGGCCTTCGAGGTGTTCCTCGCGGCCCGCAACGAAGTGCAGCTGTACGCGGACGTCGCGCCGGCGCTGGCCCGGCTGGGCAGCCGCTACGCACTCGCGTCCCTGAGCAACGGTAACGCCGATCTGAAGCGCATCGGCCTCGATCACCTGTTCGCGGTCTCGCTCAATGCGCAGCAGATCGGCGCCGCCAAGCCACAGCGGCGCTGCTTCGAGCGCCTCACCGAGGAGCTGCACTTGAGCGCAGCAGAGGTCGTGTACGTCGGCGATGACCCGCTGCTGGACGTCGTCGCCGCGCGCCAGGCAGGTCTGCCGACGGCATGGATGAACCGCCGCGCGCTCTGCTGGCCGGCGGAACTTGCGCCCGCCGATCTGGTGATCGCTGACTGCGCACAGCTGGCCGCCGCGCTCGGCACCTGAGGCTCACGCCCCGAGGCGGGGCGCTAGAGCGGCAGCGGGCGGCCGCGGGTCTCGACGACCAGGGGATACGTCAGGAGCGCGGCCACCAGCGGCACCAGCCCCACCCACAGCAGCACCTGCACCAGCGCAGCACTCGAGCCGCCGGCGCGCGCTGACAGGTAACCGACCGCGAACGGACCGATCGCCGCGAACACGCGTCCGATGTTGTAGCAGAAGCCTGCCCCGGTGGCGCGCAGCCGCGACGGGAACAGTTCCGGCAGGTAGAAGGTGAAGGTGCCGAAGATGCCGAACACCCCCGCGCCCACCAGGAACAGCATCGTCAGGCGCGTCTGCGGCGCGAGCGTGCTGCCGAACGTGACGCCGACCGCGGCGGCCGAGAACAGGAAGTACACGAGGTACATCGGCCGACGGCCCATGCAGCGTGCCAGTGGCAGCGCCGCCAGTGCCCCGGCCAGTCCGCCGAGGTTGAAAGCGTTGGAGGCATGCGCCTGCCAGGCCGCCGCCAGCTGGCGTGTCTGGGCCGCGGCAAGTCCCGCGAGGCGCGCGTGCTCGTGGGCGAGCGTGCTGCCGAGCAGCGGCACGAATGCGTTGCAGCCCCACCAGGTCACGATCGCAACGACCGCGACGAAGAAGCCGCTGAGCGTGCTGCGCCACAGGGGGGCCGTGAACAGCTCCCGCGGTGTCGAGGCTGCCGCATTGGCGCGGCTGGCCAGCCAGCGCGGGCTCTCGCGCAGGAACAGGCGCACCGCGAGTGCCACCAGCAGAGGCAGAAGACCTGCGAGGAACACATAGCGCCACGACTGCTGCGGCTGGTTGGCGAACCAGACGCCTGCGATCTGGTAGTTGAGCAGGCCGGCAAACACCACGCCGAGCGGTGAGGCGGTCTGCATGATCACGCCCGCCTCGACGCGGCGCTCCTCGGGCACGCTCTCCGCGACCAGCGCCGCCCCGATCCCCCACTCACCGCCGATACCGAGCGCCGCCACGGTGCGGCACAGGATGAGCTGCGTCAGGTTGGTGACGAACGCGCACACACCGGTGCCGATCGCGTAGATGGCGATGGTGACGAACAACGCCCGGCGGCGCCCGATGCGGTCGGCGATCCAGCCGAATACCAGGCCGCCGGCGGCCCAGCTGAGCAACAGGATCGAGCTGATGGCACCGGTCCAGAACACCGTAGCCTCATGGGCGGCAGCTGAGCCTGCCGGCAGGTGCAGCAGGGCGGGAATGCAGTCCGGGGCGACGAAGTTGAACAGCACCGCGTCGAACACGTCGCAGCCCCAGCCCGCCCAGCCGGCCGCGATCACCAGCCACTGGTAAGGCGAAATCCCGAGCCATCCCGCGCGCGGGGCGCTGAGCGAGTGCGATTCCAACGGTCCCTCAGATTCAGGCTGTCAGCACTGTGCCCGGCGGGCTGCCAGCCAGCAGCGCGAATTAATGCAGCTGTTCAGCGTAGCGCATCACAGAAATGTACGTCTTCTGCGGCGAACCTTTCCTGTGCCACATCGTTCAATATATAGCGAGGAGGCCAGAGACGATGAGCGAGGCTGCCAAGAAGGTGTTGCCGGTCGCCAATCTGCGCGAGTTCTTCAAGGACACGCTGCACGAGACTCTGCGCAAGCAACAGGTCACGGTCCAGGATCAGACCGAGCACTACGTCGTCAACGTGCTCACGCTGTTCGCACGCTCCGAGGCTCTCTACGAAACGACGCCCGAGGGCCTGCGCCTCAAGCCGCTGGTGTCGATGCTGTGCGCTGCGCTGGAAGCGCCGCGCGGCAGCGAACTCAGCCACCGCGCCCTGCAGCGCCTGGGTGACGTCTCGCTGTTCGTGGCCGGCTTCTTCGCGCGCAGCTTCGCCGCCAAGCTGGTCGACATCGACTATCACATCGCCATGGGCGGCTGCGCCTACGGCACGCTGGCGCACGCGACCCAGCGCGGGCGCGGCCGCGTGCTCGGCAACGTGTTCGCGGAGCTGTCGAGCAAGTTCCAGCCTATGGTGGATGCGCTCAACGAGGTATGTGAGGGCAGCGGCACGCACTGCGACCGCGACGTGCTGCGTCTCTACGAGGTGTGGCTCAAGACCGGCAGTGCGCGCTGCTACCAGCAGTTGAAGCGCCTCGGGGTCGAACCGACCCGCGGCGGCGGCACCGCCTTCACGCACTGAACGCATGCTGCTGTCGCGGCTGCAGAGCCTCATCGGCGACATCTACGATGTCAGCATCGGCCATGACGTCTACGACTTTCTGGTAACCGACCGGGCGCACCTGCCGGCGTCGGCGCGCGGCGGCACGGCCGAAGAGGAGCTGATCGTCGCCGAGCCTGCCGGCGGTAGCGACGAGGTGCGCCTGTCCCTGTACCTCGACCCGGCGCTGCTGGCGCGCCTGGCGCGCGCGGATCCGCTGCTGCGGCTGCACGCCGGCAACGTCGCCGATTACTGGACGGCGCTCGAGGGCGTCAGTCACTTTCTCTACCTTGCCTGGAACGCCGCACACGACAAGCCCGTGTCGCTGCTCGAGCTGGAGATGCAGGCGGAGGTGGACAAGTACGTGGGCAGCTATTGGCTGCTGCGACAGCAGTTTCCCGGCCGCCTGCCGGCAGAACTGCGCCGGCTGCTGTTCGCTCGCACGCACGTCGATCCGCGCGCCGGGGCACGCGCCCACGTGTACCGCGAAGCCAGTCGTTATGCGGAGCGGTTCTGCGGCCGACTCGAACAGACGCTCGCACGCCGTGCTGACGGACCGGTACTGGCGGAATTGCGGCGCTTCTACCGCCTGACGCACACGCGCAAGCGCGCGCTCATCGAGGCGATCGGCTAGCGAAGGCCCGGCGCGCGCACGGCAGGGGCGCGTGCGCCGTGCGGCTCAGGCGCTCGATTCGCCGCCGCCGCCGTTGCGCTTGCGGTCCTCGAGCTCGCGCATCATCTTGATCCACTCGGACAGCTTGCGCAGATCCGTGCGCGTGGTGTTGCCGCTGGCCGGCCGAGCGTTCGTCTGTGCCTTGGGGCGCGCGTACGGATCGAAGGTCTCGTCCGATTTCAGGCTGAGGCCGCCCTCGCCCAAAACCTCGAGCACGTGCCGCTTGTGGTCAGCGGGCGCGTCGCGCCAGCTCACCGATGCATTGCCGCGTTCATCGTGCACGACCTTACCGATGCGGCGGCGCTCCGCCTCCGGCATTGCGTCGTTATCCTGCACGGGCTTTTTTGTAATTGATTTGTCCACGGATTATGGTCACTCGCCTGCAAACTATTATCCCGAGTGCAGGTTAGCCGCGGCCCGCGGTGCGATCCGCGAGGTCCGTCACGGAATGCCGGCCCCTGTCATGCCGTCCGTCGGAAGACCTCGCGGGCGCGCAGCAATCCGATGGCCGTTTTACAGTCTGCAATGGTGCCGTCCAGCGCCCAGGCGCAGGCCTCCTCCAGCGGCAGCCAGTGGATCTCGATGACCTCGGCACGCTCGTGTGCCACGGCCGCAGCGCTGATGCCGGTGGCGGCGAACAGGTGCAACCGTTCGCTGAATACCCCGGGAGAGCTGAGCACCTCGCCGAGGCTGACCCATTGTTGGGCATACACGCCGGCTTCCTCGGTGAGCTCGCGCTGGGCGGTGGCGAGCGGTGGCTCGTGCGGCTCGAGCCTGCCGGCAGGCAGCTCCCACAGCCAGCCGCCTGCGACGTAGCGGTACTGGCGCAGCAGGCAGACGCGCTGCTCGGCGTCGAGGGCGGCCACCGCCGCGCCGCCAGGATGATGCACGACCTCCAGCAGCGCGTGATGGCCGTTGGGCAACACCACTGCGTCGGTGGTGACGCGAATGACGCGGCCGCTGAACTCGAGGGTCTGTTTGTCCGGTTTCATGGGCGCATCGTAGCTGCTGCCGCTGGTACTTGTTCACAGTCGGTGCGCGTCCGGGCGTGATGCGCGTCTCTTCTGTACGCGCAGCCGGCCGCGGGCGTTCGCCAGCCACAGTCGCCGGCAGGTATAGTCCGCTGCGACAACGCCCATGACCACCACAGCGCACCTCGAGCGGCTCAACGCGCCGCAACGCAAGGCAGTGACCCAAGGCGAGCCGCTGCCGGAAAAGGGCTACCGCTCCGGGCCCATGCTGATCGTTGCCGGTGCCGGCACCGGCAAGACCGACACGCTGGCGCACCGCGTCGCGCACCTGGTGATCAACGGCGTCGATCCGGCGCGCATCCTGATGCTGACCTTCACGCGGCGCGCGGCCACCGAGATGCGCCGGCGCGCGCACGACATCACCAAGAAGGCGCTCGACGACGCGCTCGGCGGCACGGCCGCGGCCATCGCGCAGCGGCTGACCTGGAGCGGCACGTTCCATTCGATCGGCAACCGGCTGCTGCGCCACTACGCACCGCACCTGCAGCTCGACCCTCATTTCAGCGTCATGGATCGGGCCGACTCGGCCGACCTCATGGACAGCCTGCGCGAGGAGCTGGGACTTGCCGGCAAGGAACAGCGCTTTCCTCGCAAGGAAACCTGCCTGCAGATCTACTCCAACCGCGTCAACACGCGCTCGCCGCTCAAGGACACTCTCGCGCTGCATTACCCGTGGTGCGCGCAGTGGGAGGCGGATCTGACGCGCCTGTACCGTGCCTACGTCGAGCAGAAGCAGCATGCGAGTCTGCTCGACTACGACGACCTGCTGCTCTACTGGCACGGCATGATGACCGAGCCGCGCCTCGCGCAGCACATCGGCGCCCATTTCGATCACGTGCTGGTCGACGAATATCAGGACACCAACCGCCTGCAGGCCGAGATCCTGCACGCGCTCAAGCCGGACGGCGCGGGGCTGGCGGTGGTGGGCGACGACGCGCAGGCGATCTACTCGTTTCGTGCCGCGGCGGTAGAGAACATCCTCGGCTTCCCCGAGCGCTTCGACCCGCCCGCCGAAGTCGTGACGCTGGCGCAGAATTACCGTTCGACCCAGCAGGTGCTGGACGTCGCCAACTCCGTGATGGCCGAGGCTCCGCGGCAGCACCGCAAGTACCTGCTGTCGGCACGCGGCGCGGGCGCGCGGCCGCGCCTCGTCACCGTGGACGAACTGCAGACGCAGGCGGAGTTCATCTGCAGCGAAGTGCTGAAGAAGCGCGAGGCCAACGTCCCGCTCAAGCGCCAGGCGGTGCTGTTTCGCAGCAGCAGCCACAGCGACATGCTGGAAGTCGAGCTGAGCAAGAGGAAGATTCCCTACGTCAAGTACGGCGGCCTGAAGTTCCTCGAAGCAGCGCACATCAAGGACCTCATGGCGCTGCTGCGCTGGGCGGACAACCCGCGCAACACCCTGGCGGCATTCCGCTCACTGCAGCTCTTGCCCGGCATGGGCCCGATCAACGCACGCGCGGCGCTCGAGCACCTGCAGGGCGGGGGTTACTCGTTCGCCGCCCTGAAGAACTTCGCCCCGCCGCAGGCGAGCGCGATCGACTTCGAGCGGTTGCTGGGCCTCATGCAGACACTTGCCGATCCGCAGCTGCCCTGGCCCGGACAGGTGCACCAGGTGCGCGAGTGGTACCAGCGTCACTTCGAGCGGTTGTACGACCAGCTGCACTCGCGGCTCGGCGATCTCGACCAGCTCGAACTGCTGTCGGGCCAGTTTCCCTCGCGCGAGCGCTTCCTCACCGAGCTCACCCTCGATCCGCCCAATGCCACCAGCGATCTGTCTGGCCGGCCGACGCTGGATGAGGATTTTCTGACTCTCTCGACCATCCACTCGGCCAAGGGCATGGAGTGGGACACTGTCTACCTGCTGAACGTGGTCGATGGCAGCTTTCCGTCGGAGTTCGCGACCGGCAAGGCGGAGCTGATCGAGGAGGAGCGCCGCCTGCTGTACGTGGCACTGACCCGCGCCCAGAACGAGTTACTGCTGGTGGCGCCGCTGAAGTTCCATCTGACGCACCAGTCGCGGCAGGGCGATGCCCACGTGTACGGCGGTCGCAGCCGCTTTCTTACCGAAAAGGTGCTGAAGACGCTGGATCCGGCGACCTTTCAGGGCTCCAACATGGCAGACGGCGGCACGCTGGCGAAGGACAGCGAGGCGGCGGTAACCGTCGATGTCAGCGCGCGGCTGCGCGACATGTGGTGAGGCCTACTTCGCCAGCTTCACGAAGCGCAGCGTGAAGCGGTCGCTTTCGCCGATGGCGGCGTACTTGTCGTGGTCCTTGGCGCCCAGCCGATAGGTCGGCGGCAGCGTCCACACTCCCTGTGCATAATCCTTGGTGTCCTGCGGGTTGGCGTTGACCTCCGACTTGGCGACCAGCCGGAACCCCTGTGCCTCGATCAGCTTGATGGCGTAGTCCTCGTTGACGTAGCCGCTCTTGGCGTGCGGATCCTGCGCCACGGTGGGAGAGCCGCAGTGCTCGACCACGCCCAGCACGCCGCCGGGCTTGAGTGCGCGGTATACGGTGGCGAAGACCTGGCTCGCCTCGTCGTCGGCCATCCAGTTATGGATGTTGCGGAAGGTCACCACCATGTCGAGGGTGCCGGGCGGCACGACATCCCCGCCGCCGGCGGGGAAGCTGACCACGGCCACGCGGTCGTACATGTCCGGACGGGCCGCAAGTCTGGCGTGGTAGTCATCGAGGCGTTGCGTGATGTGCTTGTCGCCGGGAACGGCGGCGATGACCGCGGCGTAGTACTTGCCCTTGCCGCGCAGCAACGGCGCGATCACGGCCGTGTACCAGCCCGGTTCCGGCCACACCTCGAGTACGCTCATCTCCGGACGGATGCCGAAGAACAGCAGCGTTTCCTTGGGGTGCCGGTAGACGTCGCGGGCACGTTCCTCGCTGCTGCGCTGATCGCCGGCGAGAATCGCGGCGAGGGCGTCGGTGGTGGCTTGGCGTGAACTGACCGAGGCACAGGCCGCAAGCAGCAGCGCACAGGCCGCGGCTGCCGCGGCCAGCTTGAGTTTCGCTGACATCAGCTCAGGGTACCTCATGGTCAGGCGAAAAAAACCCCGCACATGGCGGGGTTTTTTACTTTGCGACTGAATCGCGCGCCATCAGCGGCGAAACGGTCCACCGCCCTGACGCGGGCGCTGGGGACGTTCCTGAGCCTCATTGACGCGTAACGGCCGGCCGTTCATCTGAAATCCATTCAAGGCCTGAATCGCGCTCTGCGCCTCCGTCTGCGGCATGTCGACGAAGCCGAAGCCACGCGGCTTGCCGGTTTCGCGGTCATTGATGAGCTTCACCGATTCCACTTTACCGTGACGTTCGAACAGGGTTTTCACATCCTGCTCAGTAGCATTGAAGGGCAGATTGCCCACATAAATCGTCGTCATCCGGAAGTCTCTCTTGGGCAAGCGGACAGCGGCGAGCCGCACGCGTCGGTCGCATGTACCGCGTGAACAGTCAAACAGGTCAAGGCTTCAAGGCACACGATCGGCAGTTTTAGTCAATGCGCAGCGCTTGGGCCGGCGGCCTGCACCTGCGTTCGCGCGGATGAGTGGCGCGGGGCGGGAAAAAGAGTCAACACATTCAACAAGGCGCACTCATCCACTACGGATACGAACGCAGGATCATGCTACTCCCGGACTTTGGACTAGGCAAACATCGGCGCCGCTCCCGGCGAGCCTTGTTGCTGCGCATACAAAACGTCCCCGAAAAGGGGCGGTTCGCGTCTGGCTGACAGCGGGGCGGCAAACAAGCCCGGGAAAGGGCCTGAGCGGGCGGCGCCTCAGGTGCCGGCCGGCTCCAGGTAAGCGTAGCCGTCCAGCTCGCTTTCGTAGAAGCGCTTGAGCGCCTGACTCTCGGCCAGCGTCATGCGGCCGTCGCGAATGGCGCGCTCACAGTCACGCGCCAGCGCCGGATAGAGCTCGGCGACGTCGTACTCCATGTACTCGAGCACCTTATTGGCCGTGTCGCCCTTGACGATCTCTTCGATCCACCAGCCGCCTTCGTCGTGCAGGCGCACGTGCACCACGTGGGTGTCGCCGAACAGGTTGTGCAGATCGCCGAGCGTTTCCTGATACGCGCCGACCAGGAACACGGCCAGGTA
>Ga0302324_100020572_pt1 | contig 12902 bp, 10 predicted proteins | sample Palsa_T0_1_FD_201949 | JGI IMG/M metagenome (GOLD analysis project Ga0302324, IMG submission 201949) | Peat permafrost microbial communities from Stordalen Mire near Abisko, Sweden - Palsa_T0_1 | ecosystem: Environmental > Terrestrial > Soil > Palsa > Peat permafrost | place: Sweden: Abisko...
CACCACGAGTGCCCGCGTTGCCCCCGTCACGGTCGACCTACACTCGTCTGCCATCTCGAGGGGACAACCCTACACCGACTTGGTTCCGGGTACTCTCGTCGCGATGAGCGAGCCCACCCATCCGAACCTCGCCCACCTCCACGCGATGGCGCGATCGCTCCGCGCTTGGCACCCGCATGTGGCCTTGACGGTGAATCAAGCAACGCTACGCGTCGTGAAGTTCGACGCGCACTCCCCCGAGCTTCACGTGCACGACGCCGACGAGTGCTACGTCGTCCTCGACGGCGAGATGTTGATCGAGATTGACGGCGAGCCCTCCACGCACCTCGTCAAAGGGGACGCTTACGTCGTGCGCGCGGGGACGAAGCATCGCCCGTTCGCGTTGCCGCACGCGTCGATTCTTCTCATCACGTGAGAGGTATCGCCGCGAGCACGGCCGTGCCATCGACGGGGACGCCGACGGCACGCAGGCCGGGTAGGAACACATCGGGGATGAACGTGCGATAGAGGTCTTGCTCCTCGCGCATCGAGCAGACGCCGTGCTCCGCGAGGCGTGGATCGTCGTTCGTCACGTCGACGGCCGCCGCTGTCTCGCTCGTCCCGAACAGGTTTTCGCCGATCCCGGCGACGTACGACGGAATGGCAGCGGCGACCTGTCGGCGCGTCACTTCGTCGGCGGTCTTGAAGGCGTGGGCCAGATAGGCCCAGCCAACGCGCGCGTGAACGATCTCGTCAGCCAAGAACACCGTGAGCACGCCGTGGACGACCGGGTCGACTGCGCGTCCGCGGAGCATGGCAAGCTCGGTGCACGCGAACGTCTCGCCGAGGCATGCGAGCAGGATCGCGGATCGACACGCCTGGGCAATAGCCGTGAGCGATTCGTCCGACGGGAGCGAGGAGATCTCGCGAGGCAGCGGCGGTTGCCTCCCGCCGTAAATCTCGACCATCTTCACCGCAAGCTCGGTGTGCCTGAGCTCGTCGATGCAGACGCGATGGCAGACGGCGACGAGATCGACCGGCGCGCCAGCCGCGATGAAGTCGAAGCTCAGCGTCGAGAAGCCAGTAATCGACCGGTACTCGGTCGGAATGCGTTCGCCCCAGATGCGCGCGAGCTCCGCGCGCAAACCGGGATCGAGCTTCGGTGCATGGGACTCTTCCCACGGCACAGGGCGGTGAAAGCCACGCATGAGACGCGCGTACTCCGTACGCATCGGCGTATCCGAGATCCACGCGGCCGCGTCGGGCGGGAAGAGGTCGATGAGCTCGCTGCTGCCGAGACTAGCCTCGCGCACGCGCCGCTCCGGCGAAGCCGCGCGTCGGCATCATCCGCCCCGTGCCCGTCGGTGTGGGTCGCGGGCGAACGACGTCGTCCGACGGAGCTGCCGTGGCGACGGGTGTGGCTCCGCTGTCCGGTGTGGTGGGATCGGCGGTGGCAGTGGCATCCCGATCGACATTGGGGAGCGGCTCGGGCGGTGTCGGGGGCTTCTCGGCTTGACCTCCACACGCCGCGAGCAGCGTGGGCGAGATCATGGCGGCGCTCATCACCACCGAACGGACGACATCGTTGATTGGCGATCGACCCTGATACGACATCGCCGAAGTGTACGTCGTCACCCCACCACACTCAAGCGACGCCGCGCGGGTCCTGCGTCGTTCCACACGACGAACGGGTCGACGACGGCGTGGTCGCCCTTGACCCATAGCGCCGCGGCGCCGCACCCTCCTCCACACGTCGCCGCGTGAGCGCAACCGGTGCAGTACGCCGGCAACTCGGCGCGATATCGGTGTGGGTCGCCGGCCGCGAAGAGCTTGGCGACGTCGACGGTCGGATCGAGCAAGTCGACCGCGCCCGCGATCGGATCGCGGTGGAGCGCGCAGTGACGAAGCTCGCCTTTGGGCCCGAGGGCGAACTCCTGGCGTGGCGTGCCGATTGGGCAATCATGGAAGTCGATCTCGGGAAAGCGCGTGAGCTCCACCGCGCATGGCGGGATCGGCATCGTGGAGAAGATCGTCACCCGCTCCTCGCGCACGGCCGCTGCGGCTTGCGCGAGAGCGCGCGTCACGTCGTCGCGCGTCGGCATGAGCTCACGGGCGAGGGCCGTCGCGTAGCCCGCAGGGCTGAACCGGCTGAGCGCGACCTTGCTCACGCCGAGCGAAAGAAAGAGGCGCAGGGTCTCCGCTACGCGATCGGCGTTGCGGCGTGTCAGCACGATCGATCCCTCGACACGGATGCGCGCGGCACGAAGCAGCGAGATGCCTCTCAAGGTGGCGTCGAAGTGCGCGCCACCGACCTGCGCGTCGTGTAGCGCCGCGTCTGGCCCGTTCAGCGTGACCAGCACCGACAGCAACCGACGGCGTGCGAGCCTCGCCGCAAGCTCCTGCGTGACGAGGCCCCCATTCGAGATCATCTGCGCGCGGACATGCCTCGCACGCAGGTGATCGAGCACCGGAAAGAGATCGCGGCTGGCGAGCGGCTCGCCGCCAGTAATCGTCACGTGCTCGAGTGAGACCGCGTCGAGCACGCGATCGATCCGCGCGAGCAGATCGTCGAGATGGGGCGTTCCGACCGATGCGCCGCCATCCTCGCGCCACGCGTTGTAGCAATAGTCGCAGTGTTGGTTGCAGAACGCGGTCAGCTCGATCGCGAGCGAATGCACGCGCGGCAGCGCTGGTCTCCACGTCTCATCGAACACAGCCACCAGCCTACACGACGGACGTCGAACGTATGTAAAGGTGACCGCGTGACGGCCGACATCTCATAGACTCGCCGGTCATGAGGGCTTCCAACGTCATCCATGCCTTTGCGTTCTGCATCGGCGTCCTGGTCTCGAGCGCCGGCGCCAGTGCTCAGGGCGCGGTCTACTTCGTCGTGACGAACGATGGGTCGACGTACCAAGGCGATCTGGTCGAAAACGTCGTCGGGCAGCACGTCACGATTCGACTCGTGTCCGGAGAGATCCGAACGTTCCAAGCGGGTGACGTGAAGTCGCAGGGCAACGTCGCCAGCGCCACCGTTACGCTGCCCAATGGCGCAACAGTCGAGCAACAGCAAGCAGACGCGTTGACCGCGCTTGCGCACGCGCGGGCTCAGGCGCTTGCTCAGTCGCTCGCGGTCACCCCGGGCGCACCTGGCGCGCCTCCTGTCGCCTACACGGGGCCGGATGCCGTTCAGATCCACATCACGAAAGCGAACGACACGGAGGGCACCCTTCTGGGGGAGACAGTGAGTGGTTGGCAGCCCGTCTGCACCATGCCTTGCACGACGACGGTCGATCCGAAGGTGGACTACAAGCTCCACAACACCGGCGCCTTCCGCTTCCCGGCAGGCGGTCCACTCGACCTCATCGCCGACACCGGCGGGGGCCGGACCTTCAGGGCGATCGGCTGGACAATGATCGGAGTCTCGTTGGTGGCCTGGATTCCGGGCTTGCTGTTCGAAGTGGGCGCGTTCTCTGGCGGCCAAACTGCCGAGACGCCCGCGGAGATGCAGCAGAAGCATCAGCAAGACAGCGCGAACACGGTCACGGCGATCGTCTTCTACAGCATCTCGGCAGCGCTGCTTGCGACGGGCATCATCTTCACGAACATTCACCCATCGGGCTCGCTTACGACGTCGAGCGGCCAACGTCTCGTGAAGCTCGGTGTCCCGCTGACGAAGAAGCTCACGCTGACACCAGCAGGCATCGTCTTCTGACGGCACGAACTCACTCCTCGAGGCGACCGCCGACGGGCGCGCCGTCGTACCCGTCGCGAGTGGCAACACGTAGACCAAGAGGATGGGAGGTGATGCCGCCGACGGAGGAGGAGATCTCGGGCGTCGTCGCGAGTTGATTGTATACTGATCCGGTGACAGCCGCCTTCGACTGGAACCGCGCCGAGGGAGCCATTCAGCTCGTCAAGCCGGGCGTGACGACCTTCCAGGACGAGACGCTGCGCGACGGGATTCAAAGCCCTAGCGCGAACGACCCCGTGGTCGAGGACAAGATCGAGCTCATTCACATCATGGATCGGCTGCGCATCGATCTCGTCAACGTCGGCCTCCCCGCGGCATCCGTGCGCAATCGCGAGGACTCGCTCCGCGCGTGCCGCGAGATCGCCGACTGCAAGCTCCGCATCCGCCCCGTCGCCGCCGCCCGCACGATGGCGAGCGACATCGGGCCCATTGCGGACATCGCGCAGAAGACAGGCATTCCGGTCGTCGCGTACGCCTTCATTGGCACGAGCGAGATTCGCAAGCTCGCGGAGAGCTGGGACATCGATCTCATCGTCAAACGCAGCGTCGAAGCGATCGACTTCGCGGTGAAGGAGGGCGTCGAGATCGCCTATGTCACCGAGGACACGACCCGCGCGAACCCGGCGACGCTGCGCATCCTCTGGAAAGCCGCCATCGAGCATGGAGCGAGCCGGTTGTGTCTCGCTGATACGGTCGGCTACGCGACACCAGACGGGCTCCGCAACCTTCTCGAGTTCACCCGTGGGCTCATCGCGGAGACGGGCGCCTCCCACGTCGGACTCGACTGGCACGGCCACAACGATCGCGGGCTCGCGCTCGCTAACGCGCTCTGGGCGCTCGAGCTCGGCGTCGACCGCATCCACGGCACGGCCATGGGAATCGGCGAGCGCACCGGCAACGTCGCGATGGAGATGCTGCTCTACAATCTGTGGGCGTGGGGTCAAATCGAGCTCGCCGATCCGAGCGCGCTCCAGGCCTACTGCGACGTCACCGCGCGTGCGGTGAAGTGGCCCGACGGCGCACCGCAGCGGACGTTCTCGCGCGTCACTTTGGAATGAAGGTGGGCGGCAGCCCGGTGTGCGCGATGACGTCGTCGGGCATGTCGAGGTCGGTGAGGATGGCTAGGTCGTCGGTCTCCATGCGCACACGCCGCACGCCGAGCGCCGAGAGCACGTCGCGGAGCGAGCCATCGGGCGTGAGTTCGTCGAGCACCTTCCGTCGAAGGACGACAGGATGGCCGCCGCGCCCCCGGCATGTTGGCGTTGCGGCAACAGTACCCCCACGATCGAGCTCGCGCGCGAGCGCCCGAATCGTGTTGGCGCGCACCGGGACCACGTCGATCGGCGTGATGACGACGATCTCTTCGCCCACGTTTCCGTCGATCGGAAGGCGCTTCAACCCCACGAGAAGCGAGCCGGCAGGCTCTGGGGCCGACGAGATGGCCGTAAGGACGTTCGCGGGAACGACGTCGGCGTCCTCCGTGCGCACCACCATGACGACATCGTCGCACCCGGCTTCACGAAGTCTCGTTGCGTGCGTGCTCGCGAGCGAAGTACCCGAAACGACGAGCCGCGCCTTCGCTCCTCCCATGCGCTGACCCGACCCGGCTGCGAGCACGATTCCGACCATCACGGGGCGATCCTACCGCAGGCTGGTTGCGCCCCGATGCGCCGTTCCGTTATTGTCGCGGACCCATGAAGATAGATGTCGTCGCGCTTCCCGGTGATGGAACAGGCCCCGAGGTGCTCGCCCAAGGTCTTCGCGTGCTCCACACCGTAGGCACGCACACGGGCGTTCACTTCGTCGTCGAAGAGATCCCGTGCGGCGGCCAGTTCTACTTGAAGCACGGCTCGCGCGATTGGCCGGAGGGCGCCGAAGAGCGCTGCTCCAAGGCTGACGTGATCTTGCTCGGCGCCGTGGGTTGGCCGGACGCGAATGGCGCGCCCGTCACGATGAAGGACGGCAAGATGGCCGGCTACTCGGCCGTCATCGGCAACCGCATCCGCCTCGACCTTTACGCCAACATGCGCCCGGTGCAGCTCCTGCCGGGCGTGCAGCACCGGTTGCACGGGAAGAATCGCGTCGTGTGGGACGCCGACAAGGTCGACATGGCCATCGTGCGCGAAAATACCGAGGGCCTCTACTCCGGCATCGGCGGCATCCTCGCGCCCGGCGGCATTCGCACCGTCGCCACCGACGTGCGCATCATCACGCGCGCGGCGTCCGAGCGTGTGTGCCGCTTCGCGTTCGAGCTGTCGAAGAAGCGTGGGCGCGGAGCTCCGAAGGACGGCAAGAAGCGCGTCACGTGCATCCTCAAGGACAACGTACTGCGCGGCTGCCAGCTCTTCGGGCAGGTCTTTCGCGAGGTCGGCGAAGGTTACCCCGAGGTCGAGAAGGACTTCGCGATCGTCGATGCTTTTACCCAGTGGCTGATCGGCCAGCCCGAGTACTACGACGTTTGCGTTACCACCAACATGTTCGGCGACATCGTCACCGACCTCGCGAGCGTCATGCAGGGCGGAATGGGCATGGCCGTCGGGTGCAACATCGGCGACAAGCACGCGATGTTCGAGCCCATCCACGGCTCGGCGCCCAAGCACGCCGGCAAGGACAAGGTGAACCCGATGGCGATGATCCTCGCGGTGCGCGAGTCGCTGCGGTGGCTCGGCGAGCGCAAGGGAAACCCCGCGCTGTCGTCGGCGTCCGACAAGATCGAGCTCGCGGTGCGCGCGGTGCTCAAGCGAGGAGACACGCTGACGTACGACATGGTCGGCGTCGACCGAGCCGCTCCGATGTCGAAGGTCGGAGACGCCATCGTCGCCGAGCTCGAGCGCTTGCTCGCGGCGTAGCCGGCTCAGCGTGCTCGAGCGTGCCACGGCGTGAAGCCGTGTGGTGGCGTCTTCGCGTCGATGTCGAGCCAGCGGAGCATGATGGTGCGCGCGACGCCGACGCCGGGCCGACGCATCACGCGACGCACGACCTCAGCACCCGTGTGATCGCCCCCCGCTTCGAGGCCCACGACGACGAGGTACAAATCTTCGACGTCGTCGTCTTTCGTGGGGTCGACGCGCCTGGCAGCCGCAAGCGCGGCGTCACGCTTGCCGTCGAGCGCGGCGAAGTACGCCTCGAGCACGGCCACCGACTCGGGGAACCCCCGTGGACGGTACTCGTCGAGCGCGGCCTGCGCGTACTGGACGAGCGCCTGCTTGGCCGAGCCTGTGCGGGATTCGGCGAGCATCCGCGTGAGATACGCGCGGTGCCAGCGATCCTTCTGGAACGCGAGCGTGTCGCGACCCTGCGGGTCCCAGGTGCCGCGCGAAGCGCACAAGGTCGCCTGGTCGTCCTCGGCGAGCGCCGCAGCGGGATCACCCTGGGCTTCGCGGATCATCATCATCGCGTTGTGCGCCCAGAACTCGTCCGGAAGCTCGGGGTGTTTGGCGAGCGCGGGTATCATGGCGACGAGCGCAGCGGCGGCGTGGTCGAAGTCCCCAACGTGAACGAAGCGCGCAGCGCCTACGCGCGCGGCGAGGTACGAGAGGTGGGCGTCATCCCCAGCGACCCCAACAGCCACCGCGATTTGCTTGTCGGCCGTGACTGCGTCGTTTGCGGCGATGGCCTTGCCCGCGGCGTCGAGCGCCTCTTGGAACGCACGTGGCGGAGGTGGTGGAGGTGCGGGCTCGTACGCGATCGCCTGGGGCTCGGAGGCGGTGGCTTGAGGCGGCGGAGTCGTCGCCGAGCACGTCTCCGCAGGTGGAGGCGAGACCGGTGCGACTCGAGCGACGGGCGCTGGCGCACACGCGCCATGCAGCAACGCGACGATCGCTACGAGTGGCGCGCGTCTCATGGCGAACGCGGGAGCCGATCGCCATAATCGGGATACGGCGGCCGAAGGAGCTTCTTCGGGGGATTCTTCGCGAGCGCGTCCAGCGCCTCGTGCACGGCGCGATCGAGCTGAGGATCGCGCCCTTGCCGCATCAGCGCTGGATCCTGCTCGACCTCGATGTCGGGCGCGATGCCGTGGTTCTCCACCTCCCAATCGCCATGGGTGCCATAGAGCGCCCACCGCGGTGCTGTGATCCTGCCGCCGTCGATGAGCGGCGGATATCCACCGATGCCGACGAGCCCGCCCCACGTCCGCACGCCGACGAGTGGGCCGATCTTCGCATTCTTGAACAACCACGGGAGGGCGTCGCCACCCGAGCCCGACATCTGGTTGGCGATCATCACCTTCGGGCCGAAGATCGCCTGCTGCGGTAGCACGATGTCTTCGCCCTCGCGCGTCGTTGCGCCCATCTGCGGCGTCCACTGCAAGATGTTGATGATGTAGTCCGCGATGTAGCCGCCGTGGTTGAAGCGCTCGTCGAGGATCACGGCGTCCTTGCCGACTTCGGTGAAGTAATAGCGATTGAAGTTCGTGAGCCCCGCGCCATGCGTGTCCGGGATGTAGACGTAGCCGACGCGCCCGTTCGATAGCTCGCTCACTTTCTTGCGGTTGTCTTCCATCCAAGTGCGCAAGCGGAGCGACTCTTCGGACCCGATGGGGACGACGGTGAACGTGCGCGCGCCCGTGCCGGTCGCCGTCTTCGCGACCGTGATGATGGTTTGCTTCTCCGCGCGGCCTTGAAAGAGGCGGTCGACGTCGTCGTCCCCTCGCAAGTCTTGGCCGTTCACCGTCAGCAGGAAGTCGCCATCTTGGACGTCGATGCCGGGTTGCGTGAGCGGCGCGCGCAGCTTCGGGTTCCAGTTCTCGCCTTTGAGGACGCGGGCGATCTTGTAACGGCCGTCCTCGATGCGGTAGTCCGCACCGAGCAAGCCGACGTTCACGCGCTCCTGTCTCGGGTAGGTCCCGCCCTGCGCCCAGACGTGCCCGAGCACCAAGTTGGAGAGCATCTCCTCGAAGAGCGCGTTGAGATCCGCGCGCCCCGCGATCGCGTCGAGGAACGGCGCGTACGTCTTCTCCGCCTTCGCGAGATCGAGCCCGTGCGCGTGTGGGTCGTATACGAAGTCGCGTTCGATGCGCCAGATCTCGTGGAACATCTGCTTCCACTCGGCGCGTGGGTCCACCCACACTTTTGCGCCGTCGAGCTCGAGCTTGCCGTCGTCGGCCTTCGGCGGCTTGTCCGCGTCCACGATGAACCAGTGCCCGCCCTCCTCGTAGAGGACGTTCTTGCCGTCGGCCGAGACTTGGAACGTCACGAGGTCGTCTCTCGGTGCCGTGACTTTCTCGATGAACTTCTCGTTCTTGCGCTTCTTCGAATCGAAGCGATAGACCGTGAGCGGCGCCCCGTCCTCGCCGCGCCGCTCGACGTAGTCTTCGTCCGTGAGCGCCACTGGCGCCGAAGCGACGAACACGGCACCGCCCGCGGCGACGTCGAGCGACACCCAGTTCGCGCGCTCGATGGGTAGGGCAACGATGCGCTGATCGAGCCCTTCGTAGTCGACGCGTACGTCGACGGGCTCCTTCTTCTTCTTTTTCTTCGGCGCCTCGGCGTCAGCCTCGCCGGCGTCGCCTTCTTCGTCGCTCTCCGGCGCGGTGGGCGACGCCTCGTCCTTCTTCAACACCGCTGCGTACACGCTGCTCGTCACGGCGTGCCCCATCGACGTCATCTCGCTGCTGTTCTGCCCGAGGCCGATGTCGGTGCTCGCGATGAAATAGAGGTACTCACCGTCGCGATCGAAGCGCGGTGACGACGCCTCGCTGCGCCCATCGGTGACTTGCACGACCTTCTTGTCCTCGACCGAGTAAACGAAGACCGCGTGGAAATGGTTGTCGAGCTCCTTTGTGTACGTGAGCCAACGCGAGTCGTGCGACCACGCCTCGTCGAACGAGCCTTCGTACTTGAGCGTGTCGACCTTGCGCGGCGTCGGGTGCTCGAGATCGATGAGCCAGAGGTTCAGGCGCTTGTCACTCAGCGCGATCTTCTTGCTGTCGGGCGACCAGCGCGGCGAATAAAAGTACGAACCGGGCGAGCCGAGGTTGACGAAGTGCGTCGGCCCAATCCCGTCGGGGGCGCGAAAGTAGAGCGCGTATTCGCCGTCCTTGTCGGAGAGCCACGCGATCCACTTGCCGTCGGGCGACCAGGTGGGGTCGCGATCGGCGACGCCGGGGCTGTTCGTGATGTTGCGGACGTCGCCCTTCTTCTTCGGCACCGAGAGGATCTCTCCATGCGCTTCGAAGAGCACGCGCTTGCCGGTCGGTGAGATCGCCGCGTGCATGACCTGCGCGTTGTAGATGCTCTCGAAGCGCGCGCGCACCTGCGGGAGCTCGTCGGCGATCTCGACCTTGATCGTGCGCTCCTTACTCGTGGCGAGGTCGAACATGTGCAGCGCGCCGAGCGTCTCGAACACGATCGCGCCAGCTGTTCCCGCGCCTTGCGCCGAGGGGCCAACAGACGCCGAGCGCACGTCCCACCCGTTCGGGTCGCGATAGAGCATGCGTGCGGGCCCGCCCTTGCTGTCGCTCGCCCACAGCGAGTACGGACCGTCACGATCCGAGACGAAGTACACGGCGTCTCCCTGCCACATCGGGAAGCGCTGGTTCTCTCCGTCGCGCGGGAGCTTGAGGACGTGCGAGTCCGAGAGATCGGCGAGCCAAATCGGCGTCGTCTGCCCGCCGCGATACTTCTTCCAGCCCGGCTGCCACTGCGGGAAGGGGACGTACGCGACGTGGGTTCCATCGGGCGAGTACATCGCGTTGGTGCCCGACGGCAGCGGGACGAGCTCGGCGAGGCCACCCGTGAGTGGAATCGTGAAGAGCTTCGGAAGATCGCGCGGGGTCGCGCGCATCGAATAGAAGAGAACCTTCTTGCCGTCGGGCGTGAAGGCGTCCGCGACGTCGTAGCTCGGGCTGTACGTGAGCCGCTTGAGCTCCCCGCCCGTCGATGGGACGACGTAGACGTCCGTGTTGCCATCGAACGTCCCCGTGAACGCGATTTGCGATCCGTCAGGGGAGAAGACCGGGTGGCTGTTGCGAAGCTGACCCGACACGATACGGCGCGCGGTTCCGCCGTCTCGCCCGACCGTCCAGATTTCCCCCGCGAACGCGAACGCGATCTCCGTCTTCGAGAGCGCAGGCTCTTGAAGGAGCAACGGTCCGCGGAGCGGGGCTGATGGTGCTGGCACGTTCGGCGGCGGAACGTCGGCCCCTTTGACCGTAGGGAGCGAGCTCACCGGACTTTCATCGACGAGCCGCGGGCCGAAAATCGCGAGGGCGACGAGCACCGCCCCCAGCAGCAAGAACCCAACGAGCGCACGGGCAGACTTCACGGATTCCTCCGCGGCGAAGGTAGCCGATTTCCAGTGACGCGCGGTCTCTACGAAGCTCCACGTAGAGGGGTGCAAATCGCACCGCGCTGCGTCTATCCTGACGCACGCAATCATGATGCTTCGTATCGGTTTCGTTCTCATGGGTATGGCCGTCTCTCTTGGGGCGTGTGACAAGAAGACCCCGACGGCGGACACGACCTCGTCCGGGAGCGCGAGTGCGTCGGCGGTGGCCGTCGCGCCGTCAGCGAGCTCGCCGGGGGTTGACGACCGGCGCCACCGCTGTCCCACGGACGTGCAAGGAGCGACGACCTCCGTCGCGGACGTGGACGGCGGAGTGGCGCTCACGATCATCGCGGCCGATGACAAGGCCGTTGCAGAGATACGCGAACGTACGACACGGGCCGTCGAGATGGCTCAACGCTTTGGGGGCGGGCCCCAGCGCGTGGAAAGTGCCCACCACGGCCGTTGCGCGGCGATGCTGCGCGGCGCGAAGAGCGACGCGAAGAACATCGACGGCGGCACCCAGATTACAATCCTCGGCACGGATGCGGTGGACGTGACGCGGGTTCGGGCCGACGTCCGTGATCGTCTCGCGCATCCGTGACACGCCGCGTGATAGCGTTGCCATTCATGCGAGCGTGGATCGTCATGGGCGTCTGCGGTGTGGTGATCGTGGCGTGCAACAAGACGAACGAGTCGGCGGCGGACGCAGCGGCGACGAGCACGCTGACGAACGTCAAGTACGCGACGGACAAGCTTCCTCCCCGAGGGACGAAGCCGATCGTTCAACATGCGACGCGCGGCGGCACGGGGGACACGCTTCCGACCGCCACGTCCCGAAGGGCCGACGAAGAAGACACCGACCGCCAGAGTCGCAAGCTCGCCCATGTCGACAAAGTCGATTGCACGAAGCTCCCCGACAACGTCGGCGAGTGCGACGGCAACAAGTTCTATTTCTGTGACGACATGCAGCTATGGGTCACCGACTGCAACGCCGAAGCGAAGCTCGGCGGGGCGGTCGATGGGAGTTGCTTCGAAGGCGAGAAGCTCGTCGACTGCCTCGGCTGCGGCCAAGCCACCGACGGGACACGCGTCTGCTGCGACTTCAGCCAGACCATTTGCTGCGACGCAGACGGCGCGTGCTGGACTCCCAAGTGAGCCGCCGCCCGACCTAAACCTCGACGTGGACATCGATCTTGGGCGCTGGCGCGCCAGACGGAGACTTCTCGTCGTGATCGGGAGACTTGAGGAAGATGAGGAGCGGCAACACCAGCAGGAACAAGATGCCCGAGAGCAGAAAGAGCTTCTCGAACATCAGCACGCTCGCTTGGCGCGCGACCATCCCGTCGAGGATCGCGTCGGTGGTGCGCGTCGCGGCGTCGTAGTCCCTGCCGTGCATCTGGAAAGACTGCGTCATCGCGGCCGCGCGCGCGGCGACTTCGGGACGGGAGAGCGTGACGTGTGCGCCGATTGACGCCATGGCCTGCGCGGTGAAGCGCGGGATCAGCGTCGCGAAGATCGCGAGGCCCAGCGAGCCACCAATCTGGCGGAGGAGCGAGTTGAGACCCGTGGCGTCGGCAAGCTTTTGCCGTGGGATGCGTGCGAGCGCGACGGTCGTCAGCGGGATGAAGAGACACGCGAAGGCGACGCCTTGAAGGACGAGCACGCCCATGATGTCGCCTTGCGAGGTGTCGAGCGTGTAATGGCTCATCATCAGCGCGCTGATCGAGAAAAGGACGACGCCGAACGCCACGGTCAAACGCGGCGACACCTTGTTGTAGAGGCGCCCCACGACGGGCATGGCGACCATCATGACGAGCGAGCGAGGCATGAGCGCGATGCCCGACTGCACGGCCGTGAACCCGAGGAGCTCCTGCATGAAGACCGGCAAGAGAAATGTCAG
>Ga0302324_100020575_pt1 | contig 12901 bp, 14 predicted proteins | sample Palsa_T0_1_FD_201949 | JGI IMG/M metagenome (GOLD analysis project Ga0302324, IMG submission 201949) | Peat permafrost microbial communities from Stordalen Mire near Abisko, Sweden - Palsa_T0_1 | ecosystem: Environmental > Terrestrial > Soil > Palsa > Peat permafrost | place: Sweden: Abisko...
TGGGCTGGAAATCCTCGACCCTGACCGCTCCACCTATGTTGAGCGCGCCGCCCAGCCAGGAGTCCTCAGCAAAGCCGCCGGATTCGGCCTCCGACTCGATGTAGATGTTCGGCCGGAACCGACGCCGGTCAATCTGCGCCGTACCCCCCTGGAGCTTGCGCAGGTGGTCTACGGAGCCGCTGGCCAGTAAATATACTGCTCCAATCTCAAAGAACGTACCCGTCATCAGTTGGAAATAGTCGGGCATGGATTCGGGTGTCCACTCCGCTTTCATGGTGCTCACGGGCACATCGCCGAACACCGTGGCGCGATCGATGCCCGTCTTCTCGTCACTGGCCGGTTGATTCTCCAGGCGCACACTGTGTCCGACGAAATCTGAGATGATCGCAGACGCGTCCGGATCGCCCGGGCAGATCGTTCGCCCGTCCGGCAAACCGATCTGGATGCGTCCAGGCGCCGCGAATGTCGGTTCCACCTCATACCGGGCATGCAATGCGAGCAACTGCGGGAACCTCTTTGCGCTGGCGATTCGTCCTGTCGCAGGCTCACGAAGAGCCCACGCCCGATCCCCCAGAGCTCCACGGGTCGTAATCGGCAACTGGTCTCTTCGCTCCCCTAGCATCGACTTCACGGGATAGCGCCATAATTCGGCCACGCGGCCGACGAAGTGTTCAGCCATAACAACCTCCAAGCCCCGATCATTCCGCTGAATCGCAGTCGTCAACCTGGGGAATGGCGGTCTGCGATTTAGTCCAGTTCCCACCCCAGGCCTTGTATAGTTTATTCAGAAATTCCTTCCAGGCAGCTGGAGAACGTGAGCCCGGATAGGGTTCCGGGCGGATTGCCTTTTCGGAGCTCCACACGATTTCGAACTGCCCGCCCTCGACGATCCTACCCAAGCGCATCGTCTTCCAGGTGTGTTGATTCTCTGCATCAATTCGAACACGCCCACCAGGAGCTTCAAAGCTCTGGTTCGCCAGCGCCCGGCGGATCGCCGCGACGTCATCAGGGTCGGCCGCATGTGCGGCTTGCGCCCAGAGGTGCACTCCGAAATATCCGGCTTCCATTGTATCGGCAACGACGCGTTGGCGGCCATAGCGAGAACGAAACCTCTTTACAAATGCGTGGTTCTCCGGCCGGTCCAGGCTCTGAAAGTAGTTCCAAGAGGCGTAGTCGCCCACGATTTCTCTCGCCGACAGACTCTGTAATTCGATTTCGCCGACACTGAAATAAACGGTCGGGATTTTCTCCGGCGTGATTCCCGCGGCACGCAGCAAGCGCGTGTAGAACAGGTTCATATCGCCGACAAGCGAATTGAAAATGAGATCTGGCTCAGTTTGAGCGATCGTCCGAACGACTCGAGTTACCTCAGTGCTATCCGGGAGCACATATTCTTCTCCAACGATCTCGCCGCCGGAGGCTTCCACTTCGTCCCGGATGATCGCATTCGCTGCCCGCGAATAAACCGAGTTCCAGCCCACCAGAAAGAAGCGTTTTTTTCTAAGGAAGCCTACCGTCCAGCTAACTGCGGGGATGATTTGTTGATTAGGCGCGGCACCCGTGTAGAAGATATTGGAGCACTGTTCCATGCCTTCGTACTGCGTGGGATAAATCAGCAGATGATCCCGCTGCTCCACGATCGGGAGCACCGACTTGCGGCTGGCGGAAGTCCAGCAGCCAAATATGGCGCAAACCTTCGCCTCGGCGATCAGGGCCGCAGCCTGACGGGCGAATGCTCGTTCATCCGAGGCGCCGTCGATCACCACGGGCTGAATTTCACGGCCCAGGATCCCGCCACGCTCATTGATTTCCTCGATCGCCAGCAAAGTCGCGTCTACGACGGGGCTTTCTGTCGACGCCATGGTGCCAGTCAGGGAATGAAGGATCCCCACCCGCAACTCCTGTGGGGCTTTCGCAGGTTTGAGCTCCGAAAGGGGCGTTTGAACGGAGGACTCATCGTTTACCCAAGGCAGGAAGCGATAACCACGCGTTGGAACCGTCTCGATGTAACGGGGCTTCTTGGCATCGTCTCCCAGCGCCTCGCGCAGTTCTCGGATGTATCCTCTAAGCAATTCATCACTTACGCTGGCGCCGGCCCAGACGCTGTTGAGCAGTTCCCGTTTCGTCACCAACCGTTGAGCATTCTGCACGAGGTAGAGCAAAACCTCAAATGTCTTCGGTCGCAGGTCCAGCAGGTTGGAATCGTGCCAAAGTTGTTCGTTCGCGACGTCCAGCCGAAACGGTGGGAATACAAAAATAGCCCGCGATGCCACTGTGTCACCAACGGCCTTCGTGGGCCAGTCCTTATTCTAACGGAAGTTCCACGGAACTTCCACGCTGCTTCTATGGCTTGAAACGGAATTCAGCCCTATTCTGAGGGTGTGCTGAGCGGCAAGAGCGACAATGGATCCAAAAAGAGACGAAAGGAAGAAATCGTGAAATCCGATCCGTCGCCGAAGAACTTGCCGGATCTGGTCTTTGTCGTTCAGTTTCGCGACCCCACAGAACCAGGGTCAGCCCGTTTCGCCGGACGAGCAGAGCACGTAATGACCGGACAAAACACGGGCTTCGAAACGCCTGAGGAACTGGTCCACTTTTTCGGGCGAGTCATGAATCAACTCAAGCCGCGATCACAAAAGGGTCTAAGGCAATGAACACAAACATTCAGCGCATGGCAGCCGACGCGTGTACCGCGCTGGCACAAGCGCACGGCGGTTTTGATCAGAGTGAGACGCGGAACAAATCCCACATTCATAAAGGAATAACGCGATGACTACTTTAGATTTGATCGGGTCCAGTCCGAAATTCCGGGCATTGATGACAGAAGTGGAGAGGGTTGCACCAGTGGACTCCGCGGTCTTGATCCAGGGCGAAACGGGCACTGGGAAAGAAGTGATTGCGAGAGCCATTCATGAGGCTAGCCCTCGCCGTAACCGCGGTTTTGTGGCCCTTAACTGCGCAGCGATTCCGAGCGCATTGTTAGAGAGCGAACTGTTCGGCCACGAAAGAGGTGCTTTCACGGGCGCGTGGACGCAAACCAAGGGGCGATTTCAGATGGCGGATGGGGGCACGCTCTTTCTGGACGAAATTGGCGACTTGCCGTTGGAAGTTCAACCCAAGCTCTTACGTGCCCTGCAAGAGCGGGAGTTCGAGCGTTTGGGTAGCGCCCAGACCGTCCGGGTCAACGTTCGGGTGGTGGCGGCGACAAATCAAGATCTTGGGCAACTCGTGAACAAGAAGCTGTTTCGGGCAGATCTGTTCTACCGGTTGAACGTAATTCCAATCTGCCTGCCTCCGTTGCGTGAACGCGTTCAGGACATCCTGCCCCTGACGGAGTTCTTCGTAGCCAAATTTGCTGCCTGCCTCAACAAGCCCATCGATTTGATTCCCGATGAAGTGATGGCGGTCCTCAAAGCGCACGACTGGCCAGGTAATATTCGTGAACTGCAGAATTTCATCGAGCGCGCGGTGCTCTTTTCGCCCGGGTCGGTGCTGCGTCTGCCGCTGGACTTGAAGCATACGGTGAAGCAGAGCTCGGAGAGCGCTTCCCGCACGCTTGCCGACGCCGATCGGGAGCATATCCTGGAAACATTGGAGCGAACCGAATGGCTGATCGGAGGGAAGGACGGAGCGGCCAACCGGCTTGGATTGCCGCGTACTACGCTGATTTATAAGATGCGAAAACTTGGAATTGAAACACGCCGATCCTTGAGGCCGCGCCCCATTCGGCAGCTGGCGGATAAACAGTGCCATGCCGCCGCAGCGAGCTGCTAACCAGGTGTGATCATGATCCACTCTTCTGATTTTCGGACCAAAAGTGTGCCACTCAGCAACGGAGCCGGCCAAATGCCCGTACTTGGTTTTGGCACCCTGATTCCGGATGCAGCCGCGACGATAAGTTCTACGAGAGACGCACTGGAAGCCGGATTTCGACACTTCGATTGTGCGGAACGATATCGGAATGAGCGTCAGGTGGGTGAAGCGTTGCAGGCAGGACTTGCCGCTGGAGGGCTTGCGCGTGAGGACATCTTTGTTACCACAAAGTTGTGGAACACCAATCATCGGCCTGAGCGGGTCAAACCGGCTTTCGACGCGAGTCTGGCGAGACTCGGGCTCAACTATCTGGATCTTTATCTCATTCACACTCCATTTGCGTTTCAACCGGGTGACGACCAGGATCCACGGGATCAAAACGGCAATATGATTTACGACCGCGGCGTGACTTTGCTCGCGACCTGGGGGGCGATGGAGAGTCTGGTCGACAGTGGCAGATGCCGGGCCATCGGGCTGTCTGATATCAGCTTGAACGAACTGCTGGCCATTTACGAATCGGCGAGAATCAAGCCGGCCGTGGTCCAAGTCGAAGCACATCCGTATCTGCCCGAAACCGAGCTTCTGGAATTTTGCAAAAGAACGGCATCGTGTTTTTGGCTTTCGCGCCATTGGGGCACGGAATGAGGCCGGGGCCCCTCGAGGATCCAGTCATTTCGGCAGTTGCCGCACGAGTCGGCAAGACTCCGGCACAGGTGCTGTTGGCCTGGGCGGTACAGCGTGGTACGGCCTTGCTCACCACTCCCAGGACTGCGGCTCGCGCCCGGGAGAATTTCAACATCTGCGCCCTTCCGGAAGACGCGCTAGATGAAATCAATCAAATTCAAACCAGACAAAGGTTCAACGAAGTAGTGAATACCGGCAGCCCCGGTTTCATTCCACAAGGGAGATGACCATGCAAGAAGAACAAATACGTGCAACTCTGAATAAACACCGGCAGGCGCCAGCGTGGGATTCAGCTGATGCCCCATTGAGGCGGGATTGACGGAATTCAATCATGCGCCATGACATTGTACCCGGAGCCGTTTTTCCTGATTATCAGCTGTCCGATCACACGGACACACCGCGCAGGCTCAGCGAACTGCAAGGCGACGATCCCCTGATCCTAACGCTTGCGCGTGGCCATTACTGCCCGAAGGAACACCAGCAGCATTTGGATCTTGCCGCGTTTTATCCGAAAATCGCCGTGGCATACACCCAGATTGCCACGATCTCCACCGATGACCACCATACTCTCCAGGAGTTTCGCGCGTCGGTGGGTGCCCAGTGGACCTTCCTCTCCGACCCCGAAAGAACGGTTCAGAAGGACCTCGACATCGCGGAGTATACCGACCCGGAGCATAATCCGATGATTCCGCACACACTCGTGCTCAAGCCAGGACTCATCATCCACAGCATCTATAACGGCTATTGGTTCTGGGGGCGGCCCTCTGTCGTCGATCTTTGGCACGACCTGCGGGTCGTGACTAGCGAGATCCGCCCCGACTGGGATCTGAGTACTCCCGGACTCCGCGAGGCTTGGAACGCGGGCGACTTCTCGGCCTTCCATGGATGGAACAAGGATCCAAAAACGGTTTAGTTCGCAAGTGGTTATCGAAGGCCCGCAAGCGTAAGCGCATACCACTGTCGCGGATCCGTCCACGTTTGTTCGATCGTAAAGCCCGCGTCACCCAACAACGCGCCAAGGGTACTGTGGGTGAACTTGTAGCTGTTCTCGGTATGGATGGTTTCAAAGGCCGCGAATTCAACGCTAAGTTGCGCGGCCGGGATATTTACACACTGATCGCGCGTACTCTCCAGGTGCATCTCAATGCGCGACTTGACACGATTCCAGCGCGCCCGATGCCGGAAGCAGCCGGTATCGAAGTTCGCGCCGAGTTCTCTGTTGAGGCGATGCAGAATGTTCAAATTGAACGCCGCGGTGACGCCATCTTTGTCGTCATATGCCCGCACGAGAGTCGCTTCGTCCTTCACCATATCTGTCCCTAAGAGCAGCGCATCGCCGGGTCTGAGCTCAGATCTCAGATTGCGAAGAATGTTGCGAGCCTCCTTCGGCGAAAAGTTGCCGATGCTCGAACCGATGTACATCGCGAGCGTGGTCCCCTTGAACCATTCCAGCTTCGGCGGGTGAGTGACGTAGTTCGCCACCATCGGCTGCAGCTGCACATCGGGCAACAGGCAACCGATGTTGTCGCACGCCGCGTCGAGTGCATCCGACGAGACATCCACCGGAAAGTAAATTACTTCGTCTCGCAAGCGCATTGCGGCTTCCAGCAAAATACCGGTCTTGGCGGCTGTCCCCGCCCCCAACTCCAGCAGGCGCAAGGGCCGAGAGTAGTCCGAACCAGTCGCTGTGATAATCGCTTCGGCAGACCTCGCCAAAATGCCGCACTCCGTTCGCGTGGGATAGTATTCCGGCAGGGTTGTGATGCACTCGAAAAGACGTGAACCCTCGGAATCGTAGAACATCCACGGAACCAGGGATCGTGGCCGTTTGAGCAGGCCGCTCCAAACCTCATCGATCAGCGCCTCGCGCCTGTCCCATTTCCACGGGAGGGGGACGAGGCTTTTCGCTTCGAATGTCTGAAAATCGGTCGTGATATTCATATTTGAGAGTCCTTAGGCGGCCAAACGTATTCCCGTGAATTGCCAGCGCGTCGCCGGCGGAAAGAAATTGCGATAGGTTGTGCGTATGTGAGTCGCTGGCGTGACGCAGGAGCCTCCACGCAGAATCATCTGGCCGGACATGAACTTGCCGTTATATTCGCCCAGGGCCCCAGGAAGGGGCTTGTAGCCCGGATAACCCGTGTAGGGGCTTGCCGTCCACTCCCAGCTGTCCCCGAAGAGTTGGTTGAGGCCATCGCCGGAGGCGATTGCGGGATGTAGCCTTCCGGTGTCGAGCAAGTTCCCGCAAATCGAACTTCCATTCGCCGCAAGTTCCCATTCCGCTTCGTTAGGAAGGCGGCAGCCTTTCCAGCGTGCGAACGCATCGGCCTCAAAAAAACTCACGTGGCATACGGGCGTATCAAGCAACGTGGAAAGCGGATGCCAACCTCGAAGGGTGAAGATGCGCCAGCCAGCGCTGTCCGTGGCATCACGTTCCCAATAGAGTGGTGCTCGCCACCCCTGTTTCCTCACTGCTTCCCAGCCCTCGGAAAGCCAAAACTCGGGGCGCGTGTATCCGTCATCGGACATAAACTCGAGATACTCTCGGCAGGTCACGCTGCGGTTTGCGATCCGGAAGGCTTCCAGGTACACCTTGTGGCGCGGAGTTTCGTTATCGAAGCAAAAGTCGAGGCAGTTCGTCGAGTCTATGGAATAACCGATTTCGGTGACACCGTCATGGAAGCGATGCCACATGAAGTCGGATGCTGAAACGTCGCGTGCTCCGGCTAAAGGGTTGGCATCGTACGCCGGACGCAGTGGATTCGAGAAGAAGCCATGTTTGATGTCGGTAAGCATCAACTCCTGATGCTGCTGCTCATGGTTCAGGCCCAACATGATGCGTCGCGCTGTGTCGTCATGAATGCGACCGGCGAAGAGCTTTTCCATCGCTTCGTCCACATGTGTGCGAAAGGCGAGCACCTCATCGAGCGACGGACGCGAAAACGCAGCGCGCAGGTGCTTGTCCGGAGGCGCCTCTCCAATCGAGTTGTAGTAGCTATTGAACAGGCAGCGAAACTCCTCGCGAAAGGGCTTGTAACCCGGAAGAAAGGGACGCAGCACGAACGTCTCGAAAAACCAGGCTGTATGTATACTTCGCCTACGGTTCGTCGTCCATGCTGAACGTGACGAGCGAGGCGGTCGGGTCGGGGCGGGAGTCCTTGCGGTCCCTCGAACCACTCGAGGGAATCGATCGGATGCAACGCTTCCGCGGCGGGGCAGGCCTGCTCGATTTAGCTCCGGGGTTAGGCCGGCTAGCCCAGGCGATGCAGATTGATTTCAGGCAAGATGGTCTGGATCTGTGCGCCGCCGGTCCGCTCTGGCTCGCGACGAGCCGGCGCAAGACGGGCGCCATCGGCAAGAGTGTTTCCTCGTTCGCAAGAACGATCCCAAGGCTGCCAGCGGAGTGGCCGTGGGTTAGCGAAGCTATTACGGGGAGGCTCTTGAATGACACACGTGATCCAGAACGCATTGACGATGCTCCGCGCCGGGGAATGGATGCCAGTAACCGCGGCCCGCGTCCCTGATAGGCATTGCTTTCTGTATTTCCGGCGGGGACAAGCTGTTCGTACGAGCCTAGTTCGGCGTGGTTGAGCAGACCATGGTCCAATCACACATGCCGTTCCCGCACGCAATTGCGCTCTTCGTCTCCATGGTCGAATTCGCGTGCGGGGCGGGCCTGGGGCGAGGGTTGCTCACGCCGCTGTGCGCCGCAATGCTCGTGGGAGACATGATCGTCGCGATCGCCACCAATCGGATCCACAGCATCCGGGCGAGCGGTCTCCTCGCCTGGCTCGACGACTTCCTGTACCTCCCCGAAGTGCTATACACGTTGATCCTCTGGCTGATCTTCTCTGGGCCGGGTCGACACAGCGTCGATGGTCTCATCGCGTGGAGAGTCGGCCTCTTCGGCGTCGAGCGCTAGTATCCCGGGGCGGCACCGCTGAATGAACTGGTGAATTGCGTGTACATAACCTCGTTGTCACTCCGGCGAGTGCCGGCTGTTCAAGACAAGGGCCGATCACGATCTTCCCGACGAGGCCGCCGTGCCCTCATTTAAACGAAGGTCAGGTGCATGGAAGCTGAACATTTACTGATTGCTCAGGCATGTTCGATCTGATCTCACCAACGGGCGTCTTGCTTACTCGTCGGGCGATTCCCGTCGAACCACCGACTCCGATTGCGGACATGTAACTGTCGACCGGCGCTACGGGACTGCGCGTTTTCAGTGATTTAGCGACGGCCACTCCATTGCCTCTGTAGTAGCACAAGCAACTCAGCCGGGAACGATAAGGAGTCGCCGAAGACAAATGCAGATGAAACGCAAGACGATGATCGTCACCGGTGCGGCCAAAGGAATTGGTGCTGACGCGCGGAGCCTCGCCATGGAGTACGCGAAGGAAGGCATCCGGTTCAACGCCGTCGCTTACGCAAGGGCCGACGCACCGGCCCTCTAGCCAAATATTAAGGAAAGGATAGCAAAGACATGCCGGAAGCGACTTGGAAACCTCACGAAAAACACGGTCGCGCGGTTCGATCAAGTTATCGACGTCTCCGATGCCGACCGTGCTTTGGCGTTGGTGAACATCGAGAAAGCTGCAGACTACTACGACGTCAACCTCGCGGAAACGTCGTGGCACGGCCTGGGCGTTCGTCCTCAAAAGAGCAGAAGGGCGGCTGCCGCCAAAGGCGCTGTGACGCGTGAACGCCGAGTGCAAAGCTAAAAATCCACCGGTCAGAAAGTCGGCCGACAGAAGAAGCAATGGCAAGAGTGAAGTGGAGATCTCAACCAACCAAAACCAAACTTAAGAAAGAGACAGAATATGACGGACACAAACGCAGTGATCGCAGTGTATGACAACCACTCGGCGGCGGAAGTCGCGGTTAAGGAACTTCAGAAGTCAGGCTTCGACATGAAGAAGTTGTCAGTTGTGGGCAAGGATTATCACACGGACGAGCAAGTCGTTGGCTACTACAACGCGGGAGACCGCATGAAGTATTGGGGGAAGTGGGGCGCCTTCTGGGGCGGCTTCTGGGGCTTACTGTTCGGTGCCGCATTCTTTTGGGTGCCCGCGATAGGGCCTGTGCTGGTCGGCGGTCCATTAGCGGCCTGGATCGTTGCCGGCTTGGAAAACGCGGTGGTAGTCGGCGGCTTGAGTGCGATCGGTGCCGGTCTGTACAGCATAGGTATACCAAAAGACAGCATCGTGACCTACGAGACCGCCATAAAGGCGGGCCAGTATCTGGTAGTTGCCCATGGAACTTCCGCTGAGGCGGATAAGGCCAGAAGTATATTGAGCACATTGAAACCAACCGATCTGGCCGATCATGTTCTCGAACCTGCCGCACAAGCGGTGACTCGTTGAACGCATCGTGAGGCGGGGATCAGCTCGTTTGTGGAAGCCCGCCTCACGCCTCGAATCGCAGAATCCTGTAGGTATCTGTGATATTGGCGAATATTATGCGCAGAGATGAATCATCGGATCAAGTTGGCGATGTGATAGTTGCGGCGAACACGTGTCAGATCTGCAGGCAGGCTGGGTGGAGTGGCTAGCGGCAGCGCCGAGCGCCAGAATCGGTGCATCGTTTGTCACTAAATTATTTCGCCATGCCTATCCCGGCGGCTTCAGTTTCGTGGAGCCCATGGCGTCGGTGACCAATTCTAGCCTCGCTCATCCAAGTTTTGTTAGTGACTCAGTGCGCACTGTACAAGGAGAAATATGAAAGCAGTTGTTGTCCATCAATATGGCGGTCCGGAAGTACTGAAGTTTGAGGACTATCCAGATCCGGTACCGGGTCCGGGCCAGGTGCTGGTGCGGGTCGCCGCCGCGAGCGTGAATCCGATCGACTACAAGCGGCGCGCTGGATTAACGAAGGATTTTTATCCCCTCCACTTCCCGGGCCTCATAGGAGTCGATATGGCGGGGACTGTGGTCAAGATTGGGCCGGGAGTGGAAGGCTTTTCCGTCGGCGACCAGGTGTTCGCTATGGCGGACGATACTTACGCCGAACTTTGTGTCGTGAATGCAGCGATCTTGGCGAAGATCCCCAAGGGGCTCGATTTGATCCAGGCGGCGGCGCTGCCGCTGGTGACGACGACCGGCAACCAGCTCCTTTCGGCCACGGGAATTAAAGCGGGCCAGACGGTTATGGTCGTAGCTGCCGTAGGAAATGTCGGGCGTTCGGCGGTATTTACTGCGAAGGACCGCGGGGCGTTTGTGATCGCGGGGGTTTTGAAGAGGCAGATGGATGAGGCGAAGACTATCGGCGCGGATCAGGCGGTCGCAACCGACGACGACACCGCGATTGCGAATCTCCCGCCGCTCGATGCGGTTGCGGATACGGTCGGCGGAAGAACCGCCGAGAAGCTGATCGCCAAGGTCAAGCCGGGAGGAGTGTTTGCTTCGGTTGAAGGGGCGCCGCAAAACGCCGCGAAGTACCCATCTGTAAAGGTGGTGGCCGTATTCTCGAAATTCGACAGGAAAACGCTCGAGTTCATGGCGGAAGCGGTGCGAGACGGCAAGCTGGTAATCCCGATTAGCCAGAAACTGCCACTCAGTGAAGCGGCCGAGGCTCAAGCGGCGGCAGAAAAGGGTGGCATCGGGAAGATCTTGCTGGTGGCTTGAACTCGTTGCTGGACATGCAACGTCTAAAGGACAATCGAAAATGAAGAAAGATCGCCGCGGATTTAATAGCGCTTCGAAACCAAGCGGCGACGGGTGTGTGGAATGCCTGGCGTCACCGAAAGGTTGGTGGTTTCATCTCCGTCGGTGTGCGGAGTGTGGGCATATCGGATGCTGTGACAGTTCTCCGAGTCAGCATGCATCGAAGCATGCGGCAGCGACAGGGCATCCGATCATAACCAGCTTTGAGCCGGGTGAGGACTGGTTCTTCGATTACGAGAAGCGGGGGATGATCAAAGGTGTGGAATTGCTTCCGCCGCATGCGCATCCCGAAAGTCAGCCCGCACCTGGACCCGCGGGAAGGGTGCCAGCCAACTGGGAATCGCTCCTAAACTAGCTGCCCGTTATAGGGTCGCCAGCAGATGAAAGGCTGCCTTTATTGTAGGCGTTTCCGGCCGCATCCTAATTTATCGGCAACGATCGCCGGTGTCTTCATGGGAATTTCGGAGTTGGTCTTTTGTACCGCGGTCCTGGCCACCGCCAAATTCCGCCTGGGTCCTGGAATCCAAGCCGGTGGCTGGTCGGATCTTCAGTAGTTGACCTGCCGATTGCATCGACTCTGGCGATTTTCGGAATTGCCTGGCCCTGTCCTGGGTGTCGTCGTGGCGTGCGGCGTCGCCGGCGGGATTTTTCTGGCCGATGCCAAGTCCGCTAAATGGTATTCACGATTCCCTGATGTTCTGCAGACGAAAAGCGTTCGCGATTTCCTCCGAGCTTGGGTCGGGTATGCTGGGCTATTGGCACCAGTCCAGTTTGGAAGTTCCCGTCAAAAGTCGCCCTCCCGCATCGTGCCGAGTCCACAGATCGGTTGACGGAACCGCGGTAGCTTTTGGCGCTCTCCGGGCAACGTCGGTCTGCCGACTCTAACCGCGGCCACTTGCCGATCGCATTATCCGAACTCCACGCGATTTCAAGGTTTTACGAGTGGCATCCGCCTTGCCCTAGTCACATCAAACGATGGGGCGCGTGAGCCTCGAGATAAGGAATAATCATGACAACTGTAAACGCAGCGACGAAGCCCGCTACGAAGGAAGGTTCCATTGCAACTGTGAATACACCAACGAAACCCGCACAGATTTGCTTGGCCCGGCGGTCGCCTGCCTATTGGCGTGTCACGATCGACAACCCGCCGATCAACGTCATGGGCCCGGAAATGGTCCGGGAGTTCCAGGAGGTCATCAACGCTCTCGAGGCCGACGAGCATGTCAGGGTCGTGGTCTTCGACAGCGCGGTCGACGACTACTTCCTGAATCATTCCGATTTCATGGCCAAGCTTGAGGACCTGACCTCGATGCCGTCGGGTCCCACGGGCTTACCGCCTTGGCCGGACTTTCTCGTGCGTCTGACGCGCCTGCCAGTCGCCTCAATCGCCCTCATCCGTGGCCGGGCGACGGGCAACGGCAGCGAGATCACGCTGGCCTGCGACATGAGTTTTGCCAGCCGCGAGAAGGCCATCATCTCGCAATGGGAGGTGGGCGTGGGGATGGTCGCCGGCGGCGGCCCCATGGCTCGGCTTCCCAGACTCATCGGCCGAAACCGCGCCCTCGAGGTGCTCTTGAGTTCAGAAGATATCAGGGCTGACCAGGCCGAGGCCTACGGCTACATCAATCGCGCCCTGCCCGACGCCGATCTAGATGCGTTCGTAGAGGCGCTCGCGACCCGGATCGCCGGGTTCGACAAATGGGCGATCGCCAACACCAAGCGGCTCGTCAACACCAGCCTGC
>Ga0302324_100020576_pt1 | contig 12901 bp, 12 predicted proteins | sample Palsa_T0_1_FD_201949 | JGI IMG/M metagenome (GOLD analysis project Ga0302324, IMG submission 201949) | Peat permafrost microbial communities from Stordalen Mire near Abisko, Sweden - Palsa_T0_1 | ecosystem: Environmental > Terrestrial > Soil > Palsa > Peat permafrost | place: Sweden: Abisko...
CGATCGCCGAGTACTGCGCGCTGCCGATCGGCGAGCTTGCCAAGCGCCTGCTCGCGCTGGAGCTCTCCGACCGGGATCAGCAGATCGCGGCCCGGATACTCAAGGAGGTCAACGCCCGGCTCGGCTTTCTGCTGGACGTCGGCCTGGATTACCTGACGCTGGCCCGGCCGTCGGCGACGCTGGCCGGGGGAGAGGCACAGCGGATCAGGCTCGCCACGCAGATCGGCTCGGGCCTGGTCGGCGTGCTTTACGTGCTGGACGAGCCGTCGATCGGGCTGCACCAGCGGGACAACCACCGGCTGCTGGAGACCCTGCTGCGGCTGCGCGACCTGGGCAACACGCTCATCGTGGTCGAGCATGACGAGGACACCATCCGCGCGGCGGACTGGGTGGTGGACATCGGCCCGCGGGCAGGCGAGCACGGCGGCAACATCGTGGTATCCGGTCCGCTGGCCGAGCTGCTCGCGAGCCCGGACTCGCTTACCGGCGCCTACCTGACCGGCCGGGAGTCGATCCCGCTGCCGGCCGTGCGCAGGAAGCGGACCCGCGGCCGGGAGGTCACCGTCAAGGGCGCTAGCGAGCACAACCTGCGCGACGTGGACGTGACGTTCCCGCTCGGCTGCTTCATCGCCGTCACCGGCGTCTCGGGATCGGGGAAGTCAACCCTGGTCAACGACATCCTGTATAACGCGCTGGCCAGGGAGCTGCACGGGACGCGGATCGTGGCGGGCAAGCACACGCGGGTCACCGGGATGCAGCACCTGGACAAGGTGGTGCACGTCGACCAGGGCCCGATCGGCCGGACGCCGCGGTCCAATCCTGCGACCTACACCGGGGTCTTCGATCACGTCCGCAGGCTGTTCGCGCAGACCACCGAGGCGAAGGTCCGCGGCTACCAGCCGGGCAGGTTCTCCTTCAACGTCAAGGGCGGCCGGTGCGAGGCGTGCGCGGGGGACGGCACCATCAAGATCGAGATGCAGTTCCTGCCCGATGTGTACGTGCCCTGCGAAGTCTGCCACGGTGCCCGCTACAACACCGACACCCTGCAGGTGCATTACAAGGGCAAGACCATCGCCGACGTGCTCAACATGCCGATCGAGGAGGGCGCGGAATTCTTCGAGGCCATCCCGGCCATCCACCGGCACCTGAAGACGCTGGTAGACGTCGGCCTCGGCTACGTCCGGCTCGGCCAGCCGGCCCCCACCCTGTCCGGCGGGGAGGCGCAGCGGGTGAAGCTGGCATCGGAGCTGCAGCGCCGCTCGACCGGCCGGACCATCTACGTGCTGGATGAGCCCACGACCGGCCTGCACTTCGACGACATCCGCAAGCTGCTCGGCGTCCTCAGCCGGCTGGTGGACGGCGGCAACACGGTCGTCGTCATCGAGCACAACCTCGACGTGATCAAGACCGCCGACTGGGTCATCGACCTGGGTCCCGAGGGCGGCTCCCGGGGCGGCTCGGTCGTGGCCACCGGCACACCCGAGCAGGTTGCCGCCGTCGAGGACAGCTACACGGGCCAGTTCCTGAAGAAGCTGCTGAACGTCAACTAGCACCGCCTCAATGCGGCGGGCGCCAGAGCGTCGTTAGGCGGTCGCGGCTGTGCCCAGCCGGGGGAACGGCTCGGCGGAAAAGATCACCTCGACCGGGACCTCGAAGTGCGCGGCGATCCGCAGCGCCAGGTACAGGCTGGGGCTGTACTCGCCGCGCTCCAGGTAGCCGACCGTCTGGTAGTGCACGCCGAGCGCGTCGGCCAGCTCGCGCCGGGAGATCCCGCGCTCGGCCCGCAGCATCGCGATCCGGTTATAGATGACCTCGCTGCTCATCTCCGCATCGCCTTCTCGCGGCGGGCCGCGGCGCTCGAGCCGGACTCGCGGCGCGCCATCCGCCGCAGCACTACCGGCGCCAGCACGAGCCCTGCGATTGCCCACGCGGACAGGACGCCGAACGTGGCCAGGTGCCGCCACGAGTGGCCGATCTCCGCCGCCGCCATCGCGTTCGGCAGCAGCGCAGAACGCATCCCCAGCCCCAGCCAGTACATCGGGAATACCTGCCCGGTCCACTGCAGGAACACCGGCAGGTGCGTGATCGGGTAGAAGATGCCGGAGATCGCGGCAAGCCCGGCCAGCAGCAGCATCGGCCCCCCGGCGCTGCGCTGGCTGGGGAACAGCGACCCGAGCACGGCGCCCAGCGGCAACGTGGCGAGCAGACCGAGCACGAGCACCCAGGCCACCGTCAGCCAGCTGCCAGGGCTGCCGATCGCCAGGCCGGTGAACAGGAAGGCGCCGGTGAGCAGCGTGATCGCGACAACGAACGCTATCTGCCCGGAGATGTTGACGACCTTGCCCAGCAGGTAGCCGAGCATGCCGTTCGGGATGGCCTTGGCCCGCAGCAGCGTGCCGTCCTCGCGTTCGGTCACCAGCAGGTCGCCCATTGTTATAAATCCGTACGCCACGACGTCCAGGCCGAGCACGCTGACCAGCATCTCGATCGTGGTGGTCTTGCCCGCGCCGTTCGGCCCGAGCAGGGCGAGCACCTCACCGCGGCGCGCGGCGAAGCTGACACCGTTCAGCACGTCGGTTTTGCCGTATCGCATCCGCAGGTCACGGACATCCAGCACATCGTCCATGCATCGGAAGATAGCACATGTACTACATATCGTATAGCTCTTACGGCTTGAGTGCCGGCGGACGCGCGGGCGGCTACGCTTCCCGGCGTGGAGATCGTCACCGGCGCCGGGCCGGCCAGGGTCGAGCTGGACGAGCCCGCCGTTCCCACCTTCCTGCTCGTGCTCACGCACGGCTCCGGCGGTAGCGCGGACAGCCCGGACCTGCTCGCTGCCAGTGCGGCAGCGGCGCGGCTCGGGGCTGTCGTCGCCCGGGTGACGCAGCCCTACCGGGTGCGCGGGGCCCGCGCACCCGGTTCCCCGGACCGGCAGGACGCGGCCTGGCTGGAGATCATCGAGGTGCTGCGGCGGCGGTTCCCTGCCATCCCGCTGGTTCAGGGCGGCCGGAGCAACGGCGCGCGGGTCGCCTGCCGGACCGCAAGAGCCGCAGGCGCGCGGGCGGTTGTGGCGCTCGCCTTCCCGCTGCACCCTCCCGGCAGGCCCGAGCGCTCTCGCGTCCAGGAACTCCGCGCGGCCGGACCTGACGTGCTGGTGGTGAACGGCAGCCGGGATCCGTTCGGCGTACCGGGCAGCGGCGACGCCGCCCGCGTTGTCGTGCTGCCGGGCGAGACGCACGCCCTGTCCGGGCACTCGCGGGAACTCGGGCAGGCCGTCGGTTCCTGGCTGCAGGAGCTGCTGAGCATCCCCCCGCGGGATGTGCCGGGCACCCAGCCCGGGAGCACAAACGGGCCCGGCACCCATTAGCGAGCCCGGCAGTCAGGGCCCTTGTCAGTCAGGGCCGTCAGTCAGGCCGCCGGCCAGCGCCTTGTCCGGCCTGCGATCTGCTCGGATCCGAACGGCTGGGCGATCAGGTCGGTGGGCCGGTGCGGTGCGATCGCGTCCCCGTCGGGGAGCAGCTCACCAGTGTCTTCGAATATGACGACGCCATTGCAGAGCAGGCTCCAGCCCTGTTCCGGATGGCTGATGATAGTCCGGGCCGCCTCACGAGCCGGATCATGAGGATCCGGACACGTCGGCGTATGCGGGCACATTCGCGTGCCTCCTGGTTAATCCTAGAGTGTGGTCTTGATCACATTCTACTGTGCCACTAAGCGATCAGTGCGGAGCATGGCCCGTTGCGACAATTTTTCCGCATTGTCCCTTGTAGCTTTTCGCCGCAGCACTGGCGCCAAGCCGTCGGCACCATAGGCCGCAGTCAGGCGGCTGGCAGGCGAGCAACCTGCGCGCCGAGCGCCTGTACCTCAGGCCGGTTCGGGTAGCCCGCCAGCTTGTGGGTCTCGCGCATCGTCAGCAGCCGCTCGGCCTCGTCGGTCCACGCATGCACGGCCGACTTCGCCATGGCCTTGCGCCGGTAGATGCGGTCGTCATAACCCTGCGGGCCGATCTCGGCGCGCTGCGCCGCGAAGGCAGCCTGCATCACGTCGGTCAGCGCGGTGTCCAGCCGCACGGCCAGCGGGTACTGCTCGCTGACCGGTGCCGCCGTGGCCTGGGCCCGGCGGAACTGCTGCTCGGCGGTGCGGGCCGCGGTGAGCAGCTCGTCGAACCTCGCGGCCAGCGCCACGTCCTCCAGGTACTTTTCCCCGGCCTTTTCGCTGACCTGCTTGCGCCCCATGAACACGCCGCTCAGCTTAGCGGATCCGGCCGTGCCCTCCGGCCGTGCCCTCAGGCCATGCTCTCGCGCCAGCTCTGGTGCAGCGCTGAATACTCACCGCGGCCGGCGATCAGCTCGCGGGGCGAGCCGTCCTCCACGATCTGGCCAGCATCCAGGACCAGGACCCGGTCGGCAATCGCCACAGTGGACAGCCGGTGCGCGATGATCACCGCGGTCCGCCCGGTCAGGATCGTCTGCAGTGCTTCCTGCACCAGCCGCTCGCTGGGGATATCCAGCAGCGAGGTCGCCTCATCCAGCACCAGAACAGCAGGCGCGGCCAGGAACGCGCGCGCGAACGAGATCAGCTGGCGCTGTCCCGCCGACAGCCGGCTTCCGCGGGTGCCGACCTCGGTGTCATAGCCGTCCGGGAGGGCTGTGATGAAAGTGTCGGCACCGATGGCCCGCGCCGCTGCCTCGACCTGCGGCCGGTTCGCGCCCGCCAGCCCGAGCTGGATATTGTCCGCGATGCTGCCGCTGAACAGGAAGTTCTCCTGCGTGATCATGACGATCTCGTGTCGCAGGGCCGGCTCGGAGAGCTGCCGCAGGTCAACGCCGTCCAGCAGCACCCGGCCCTCCTGCGGATCATAGAAGCGGGCGAGCAGCCGCGCGATCGTCGTCTTGCCGGCGCCGGTCGCCCCGACCAGCGCCATCGTCTGCCCGGCCGGAATGTCCAGGTCAAGGCCAGGCAGGATCACCGCATCGTGATAACCGAACCGCACGGACTCCAGCCGGATGGCCCGGCCAGGATGGGCCGGATCAGCAAGATCAGGCAGCATAACGGGATTTTGCGGCTCAGCCACGCCCGGAGACTCATCCAGCACGCCGGAGATCTTCTCCAGGGCCGCGGCCGCCGACTGGAAGCTGCTGTAGAACTGGGACAGGTCAATCAGCGGGTCGAAGAAGCGCTGCAGGTAGAGCACGAAGGTGACCAGGACGCCCACCCTCATGTCGCCGTCGATGACCCGCAGCCCGCCGTACAGCAGCACCGCCGCGATGGCCAGGTTGCCGACCAGCGTGACGCCGGGAAAGTAGATCGCGATCAGCCGCATCGAGCGCAGGGTCGCGTCGGCGTATCCCTTGTTCAGCTCGGTGAATATCTCGGCATTGCGCTCCTCCCGGCGGAATGCCTGCACTGCCCTGATGCCGCCGAAGGTCTCCACGAAATGAACGATGACCTGGGCGATTGTCTCCCTGGTCCGGCGGTAGGCGATCGATGACTCGCGCCGGAACCAGGCCGAGAGCCACACCAGCGGCCCGAATCCCGCCAGCACGACCAGCGCCAGCGGCCAGTCGAGCAGCAGCATCCCGGTGCCGACGAGCAGCAGCGAGAACAGCGCGGAGACCAGGGAGTCCAGGCCCTCGTCGAACAGGTCGGAGATCGCGTCGACGTCGGAGACCTGGCGGGAGATCACCCGGCCCGATGTGTAGCGCTCGTGAAAGGAGACCGGTAGCCGCAGGAAGTGGGCGAACAGGCGCTGCCGCAGTTCGAGCACCACCTGCCCGCCCAAGCGGCCGATCGCCCAGATGTAGGAACGGGTCGTCGCGGCCTGGATCGTGACGGCCACGCAGAACGCGACGACAATGCTGGCGATCGGCCCTGACTGGTGGCTGCGGACCAGGGCCGGGATGCGGTCGATGCCGACGCCGATCAGCCACGGTCCCGCCAGCGAGGCAAGATTGGCGATGATGATCAGGACCAGGATCGCCAGCACCCGGGACCGGTGCGGGCGCAGCAGATCGGTCAGCAGGCGCCGGCCTCGCCTGCGCAGCAGGGACGCAAGCCCGGTCGTGATCTCCTCGGCGTCCTCGGCGGCGATCCCGCGCCAGGCCTGCGTGCTGGGCTGGCTCATGTCCTGGCTCCGGTGAGGTCCTGGTCGGCGGTCCCGCCGGGCCCCGGCCGGCCAGCGGCGGGGCTCATCAGCTCCCGGTAGCGCGGCTCGGTGCCGAGCAGCTCCCGGTGCGTGCCGAGTGCTGCGATCTCGCCGCCGGACAGCAGTGCCACCCGGTCGGCCAGCATGACCGTCGATGGCCGGTGCGCGACCACCAGGGCGGTGCTGGTGGTCAGCACCTGGCTGAGCGCCTGGGTGACCCTGGCCTCGGTGTGCACGTCCAGTGCCGACAGCGGGTCATCGAGAATCAGCACGGCCGGCCGGGCCAGGATCGCGCGGGCCAGGGCGACCCGCTGTCGCTGACCGCCGGACAGGGACATGCCCTGCTCGCCGATCCGGGTGTCCAGGCCCCAGGGCAGGTCGTGCACGAAGTCGGCCTGCGCCGCCGCGAGCGCGGCCTCGATGTCCGCCTCGGAGGCGTCGGGCGCGCCGAAGGCGACGTTCTCCCGGACGCTGGCGGAGAACAGGGTGGGGTCCTCAAAAGCGCAGCCGACCCTCGTTCGCAGTTCGCCCAGCGGCAGCTCACGCACGTCGCTGCCGTCGAGCAGAATGGCTCCCGCCGTCACGTCGGCGAGCCTGGGGATCAGCTGCAGCAGCGTGGTCTTGCCCGATCCCATCGCTCCGACCAGCGCGATGGTCTCGCCGGGCCGTAGTTCGAGCTGCACGTCGCGGAGCACCGGCTCGCCCGCCCCCGGATAGCGGTACTCGACATGGTCGAAGACCAGGCGGCCGCCCTGCTGCTGGCCTGGCTGGCGCGGCTGCCCTTCCTGGCTCGGCTGCCCTTCCTGGCGCTGCTGGCCTTCCTGGCTCGGCCAGATTCCTGCGCGCGCTGCTGGCCGGCTTCCAGCAGGGGACCGGTCAGCAGGGGACCGGCCAGCGGAGGACCGGCCAGTGGGGGACGGGCCAGCGGGGTCGGTGATCGTCGGCTGGGTATCGAATATCTCGTAGATCCGCTGAGCTGCCGTGGCCGCTTCCTGACCGGAGGCGAGAATGTAGCCCATCGCCTCGATCGGCCAGACCAGCAGCAGGGTCAGGGTGATGAACGCGACGACCCCGCCCAGCGTCAGCTCGCCCGCCCCGACCGCGAGCGCTCCGAGCAGCAGGATGAGGCCGATGACGGCGTTCGGCACCAGATCAAGACCAGCCCAGAAGGTGCCCCGCAGCCGGGCCTTGCTGAGCTGAGTCTGGTACACCACCGCTGCCTGCGTGCCGTGCTTGGCTGCGGCCTCATCGCGGCGGCCCAGCGCCTTGAGCACCCGGATCCCGGTTGCTGCCTCCTCGACATAGGTCGCGAGATCTCCCTGCTGATCCTGAGCCCGCCGGGACAGTACCCGGTAGCGCTTCTCGAAACGCAGGCAGATCGCGGTCACCGGGAGGAACACGCACCCGGTTAGCAGCCCGAGCCACCAGTTCAGGTGGATCAGCAGCGCGACGACAATCACGAAGGTGACCACGTTGGTGATGAAGAAGACGACCCCGAAGCCGGCGAATCGCCGGATCGCCGACAGGTCGGTAGTAGCCCTGGACAGCAGCTGACCCGACTGCCATGAGTCATGGAAACCCGGCTGCAGGCTCTGCAGGTGCGCATACAGATCGTCTCGCATGGAGCGCTCCATGTCGGTGACCGCACTTGCCTGCACCCAGCGCCGGAACAGGTTCAGCACCACGTCGATGAGCCCGAGCGCGATCGCTGCCAGGCCGATCGGCAGCAGCAGGCCGCGATCGTGGTTCTTGATCGGGCCGTCGATGGCTGCCTTGGTGAGCAGCGGGATCACGATCTCCGAGCCGGCGGCGACGATCGCGGCGGTGAGCATGAACACCAGCTGGCCGTAGTACGGCCGCAGGTACTCGCGAGCGCGCCACAGTGCCTGAAACGAGGACTGAACCGGGGCCTGGACGGGGACTGGGACCGGGACCGGGGCCGGGGCCTGGGCCGGGACCGGGGCCGGGACCGGGGTCGGAACGGAGGGCTGAGCCCCGGCCGGATTCGGGTCCGTCGGGGCATGCGGCTGCTGACTGGACGGATCGGCGGGCATTACCGGCAGGTTAACCGGCTGCCCGGCTGACTGTCATCCTAATTTTCCCGCCCCGGCCGGCCGCCGGGCGCGGCAGGTGCTACCCGAAGGTGTACCGGAACATGCGCGTCTCGCGCATTTCGAAGCCGAGCCCCTGGTAGAGGCGGCCGGCTGCCTCCCGCGACGGCCGGGAGGTCAGGTCGACCGTCCGGGCTCCGGCCTGCCGCGCCAGCCGGAGTGCCTCCAGCGTCAGTGCCTTGCCGACGCCCTGCCCCCGCGCGGACTCATCGACCACCACATCCTCGATCCAGGCCCGCAGCCCGGTGGGGATGGCGAACATGACCAGGGTCAGCGTCCCGGTGATCACGCCGTCGGACCGGGCGAGCAGAACGGTGTTCGCCGAGGTGGCGACGACCGCCCCGAGCGCTGCCTGGTCCAGCCGCGGCGCGGAGGAGGACAGCTGCGGCAGCAGCCTGTCAAATGCCTCAATGACCTCGCTGGTCACGGTGCTGAGCACTGCCACCTGAACTTCCGCGGGAACAGTCACCCGGCGCACACTACCGCGCCACGGGCCGCTGCGCTGCGGCTGCGGTCAGCTGCGCTGTGGCTGCGGTCAGCTGCGCTGTGGCTGGCGGTCAGCTGCGCTGTGGCTGCGGTCAGTGGACGCCGGCCGCCCGCAGCGCCGCGGCGGTTCCGGCGGCCACCACGATGACGACAAGGAACGGCGCCCGCAGCAGCAGGGCGAGCACCGCCGCGCCGAGGCCCGCCAGCCGGGCCGGGTCCACTACCAGCGTGCTTCCGCTCGAGGCGGCCTGCACGACAGTGAGCGCGGCGAGCAGGGCGACAGGGACGAGCTCGGCGAAACGCCGTGCCCGCGCGTTGTCCAGGATGCGCTGCGGGACGGTGAGCCCGGCCAGCTTCAGCGCGTAGCAGCCCGCTGCCGTTGCCAGGACGGCAATCCAGGTCGCGCTCACCGGGACCGCCCCCCCGGCACCGCCAGGGCCCCGGCCAGGGCGGCGGACGCGGCCAGGATGACCGGCACCCCGGCTGGCAGCAGCGGGGTTGTCCCGAGGGCGATCACGGCGCCGCCCAGGCCCACCATTCGCTCTGCCCGGCCCGCGCGCAGCCGCGGCCAGATCAGCGCGAGGAAGGCGGCGGGGCCGACGACGTCCAGCCCGAACGACTGAGGCGAGCCCAGTCTGCCCGCACCGAGGGCCCCCGCCAGGGTAGCCAGATTCCAGGTGAGGTAAATGCTGGCGAAGGTGGCCCAGAAGCCGGCCCTGGCCGCGACCGCGTTGGGCTGGGCCAGGGTGACGGCCGTGGTCTCGTCGATCACCCCGTGCGCGGCCACTAGCCGCCGTGCGCCGCGCACCTGGATCAGGTCGGCGAGCCGCAGGCCGTAGAGCGCGTTCCGGCTGCCGAGCAGGACCGCTCCCGCGGTCCCGGCGATCAGGCTGCCGCCGCCGGCCACGGCTCCGACGAGCGCGAACTGCGACGCTCCGGTGAAGGCGAGCAGGCTCAGCGCGCACGCCTGCCAGGCGGTCAGGCCCGAGCTGACGGCGGCCGCGCCGAAGGCCAGCCCGGATGTGCCCACCGCCAGTCCGAGGAACACCCCGTCGCGGACCGGACGCGGGGGGGTGGGGTCAGCCTGCTGGTCAGTGTGCTTCATGATGCGCAGACATTACGCTTGGCTTATGTCGGGAAAGGCACTGGTGCTGGGCGGCGGCGGGATCACTGGTATTGCCTGGGAACTGGGCATCCTGGCCGGCCTGGCCGACCTGGGAATCGATCTGGATAGCGCTGACCTGGTAGTGGGCACATCGGCAGGGTCAGTCGTCGGTGCCGATGTGCGATCCGGCGAGAGCCTGGCCGCGCTCTACCAGGCGCAGCTCGCGCCGCCGGGCAGCGAGATCGCCGCGCGGATGAGCCCGCGCCTGCTGGGACGGTATGCCTGGGCGATGCTCTCTGCGCGGGACCCGGTAAAGGCCTCCAGGAAGATCGGCAGGATGGCGATGTCGGCGCGAACAGTGCCGCCGGAGCAGCGGCGCGCGGTCATCGCCGCCCGGCTGCCAGTCCACCAGTGGCCCGCCGCGAAGCTCCAGATCACGGCGGTCGATGCGGTTACCGGGGAGCTCACCATCTTCGATGCGGCCAGTGGTGCCGACCTGGTGGACGCTGTCGGCGCCAGCTGCGCGGTGCCTGGCATCTGGCCGCCGGTGACAATTGCCGGGCGGACCTACATCGACGGGGGGATCCGCTCCCCGGCCAACGCTGATCTGGCCGCCGGGTACCAGAGCGTCGTGGTGATCGCGCCGCTGACCCGCGGGTTCGGGCACCAGACGAGCGTGGCCAGTCAGGTGGCCCAGCTGAGGAGGACCGGCGCCCTGGTGGCCGTCATCGAGCCGGACGCCGCCGCGCTCAGGGCGATCGGCCGCAACGTACTCGACCCGGCCCGGCGCCCGGCGGCCGCGCGCGCCGGGCACGCCCAGGCAGCTCTTGAGGCGCAGGCCGCCGCCGCTGCGTGGCAGTAGCCGCATAACGGACTTGCGGGAGCGGGAGCAGGCCTGCGGGCCGGCGGCAGACATGCGGCGAGCCGGGCCCGGCGGGGGGTCGGGCCCGGCTCGCTGATCTTTGGGGGCGTACTCCAGACGGCGTGTTCAGACGGCGTGTTCAGACAGCGGGCTCAGACTGCGTAGTCCAGCAGCGGCTGGGCCCGGCTGGGGTGGCGCAGCTTGGACAGCGACTGCTTCTCCAGCTGCCGGATCCGCTCGCGGGTCAGGCCCAGGGCCTTGCCGATCTCATCCAGCGTGTGCGGGTTGCCGTCGTACAGGCCGAACCGCATCGCCATGATCGTGGCCTCCCGCGGCGTCAGCGCGTCGAGCGCGTGGCGCAGCTGGTCGGCCATCAGCTGGCGGTCGACCAGCTCGGACGCCTCCGGCGCGTCGATGTCCTCGATCAGGTCGCCGATGCTGGTCTCGCCGTCCTCGCCGATCGTCGAGTCCAGGCTGATCGGCTGCCGGCTGGTGCGCAGCAGTTCCTCGATCTGGTCCGGCGTCCGGTCCAGCTCGACGGCCAGTTCCTCCGGCGTGGGCTCACGGCCCAGCCGCTGGTGCATGTCGCGCTCGACCCGGCTCAGCTTGCTGAGCATCTCCAGCACGTGCACCGGCAGCCTGATGGTCCTGGCCGAGTCGGCGAAGCCGCGCTGGATCGCCTGCCGGATCCACCACATCGCATACGTCGAGAACTTGTAGCCCTTGGTGTAGTCGAACTTCTCCACCGCGCGGATCAGGCCGAGGTTGCCCTCCTGCACGACATCCAGCAGGGACAGGCCGCGGTCGCTGTACTTCTTGGCAACCGAGACCACCAGCCGCAGGTTGGCCTCCAGCATGTGCGCCTTGGCCCGGCGGCCGTCGGTGGCGACTGCCTGCAGGTCCTCCCGGTACTGGCGGGACAGGCCGGTCTCGGTCTCGAGCTTGTGCTCGGCGTACAGGCCCGCCTCGATCCGCTTGGCGAGGTTGACCTCCTCCTCGGCGGTCAGCAGGCTGGTGCGCCCGATCGACTTGAGGTAGGTATGGACCGAATCGCCCATCACCGAGGTCTGGTCGTCGAGATCGACCTCGACGGGCGCGTCGAAAACCGAGTCTGGCCCCGGCCCGGCGGCCGGGACTGGCGCAGCGGCCCCCTTCGCGGCCCCGCGCTTCGCGCCCGAACGCCTGGTACCAGTCGCCTTCGGGCTGGCGGCGGCCGCGGCTGCATCGGCCGCCATCGCATCCTCGGCAGCGGCGCCATCTTCGGTCAACAGCGCGTCGGCCGCCAGCGGATCGGCGAGCAGCGGGTCGGCGAGCGGGTCGGATGGCTCGTTGCCGAGCTGGACACCTGCCTCGGTCAGCTCGCGGATGATGGACCTGGCCTCGGTAGGAGCGATCCGCGCCTGCTCGAAGGCGGCGCGCAGCTCAGGCAGGGACAACTGACCCTGGCTACGGCCATGCTGGATCAGCTCGTCCACGTGACTCATCGTCGTCTCGTCGTCGTGTCTCGGCGACGCGGCGACCGCTGTCCTCGGCATGAGACACCTCCTTCGGGGCGCACACCGGGCATGCGCTCGTCATTTTGCGCCCATCCGGCGGTCTCTGGCGGGCGGTGCACCCGCGACACTTTGGTAGTGTTCAGCGCGGGCACTATGTTGTTTTAACGCTCAGCGCTGCCAAATGTTCCCGTGTAACTGGCGTGCGCCCGCTAGCCCTTCCGCTAGCTACTGCCGCTGGCGCTGGGGGTGGCACTGGGGCTGGCACTGCCGCTCGCCAGTCTCCGCATTTCCGCCTTGTCCGGCTTGCCTGAGGCCAGCAGCGGGATCGCCGGCACGATCACCAGCGCCCGCGGTGCCGCGTAGCCGGGCAGCCGCTGCCTGACGTGCGCCCGCAGTGCCGCCAGAGCCGGCGCGGCGGCCGGATCCGCCGGGACCACTAGCGCCGTGATCCGCTCGCCCCACTCCCGGTCCGGCACGCCTACCACGGCAACCTCCCGCACCCCGCGATAAGTTTCCAGCGCCGCCTCCACATCCGCGGCGACGACCTTCTCGCCGCCGGTGACGATGACGTCGCTGGCCCGGCCCCGGACGACCAGACGGCCGGAGGAGTCGAGAAACCCCAGGTCGGAAGTTCGGAACCAGCCGCCGGCCAGCGCGGCTGCCGACTCCTGCGGCCGGAGCCGGTAGCCGGAGAAC
>Ga0302324_100020578_pt1 | contig 12901 bp, 11 predicted proteins | sample Palsa_T0_1_FD_201949 | JGI IMG/M metagenome (GOLD analysis project Ga0302324, IMG submission 201949) | Peat permafrost microbial communities from Stordalen Mire near Abisko, Sweden - Palsa_T0_1 | ecosystem: Environmental > Terrestrial > Soil > Palsa > Peat permafrost | place: Sweden: Abisko...
ACTCGGTTGGACCGGTGTTTTCAGTCCCATTTGCAATAGTATTTTCATCATTCATGGCGCGATTATGGCATGAAGGCGAAAAAACGAAAAACCTACCGTAGGTTTTCAGGCATGATTTTTATTGGAGGGTTCCGAGTGGCGCTTGTGGCTGGCCGGCAAGGGGTTGCATAAGGAGAAATGGCGCGAAACTGAAAAACCACGAAAAAAAGTGTCATTTTTTTGAGCCGAACCCCTTGGTTTTCTGCCAAAGCAAGCGGTTTTTTGGAGGTGAAAATTGCAAGTTGCTGTCGTTGTGCGTGTTAAAAATGATGCAAGGCGTTTGATAAACCGGGAATGATACTGTTTCACTCTGGATCAATCCGCGCACGGTTGTTAGATCCGATGCGCCCAAACTTCAACTGTCCAAATAACAATCCCAGCAGAAATGAACAGAAAAAGGGCACCGATGATAAACGACCCGGCAAAAGCAGCCAGCGCGATCAATTTGTCTGGTGCATGTCGGCGTGATCGAAATGAATAAACGACGGCAACAGGCGAGATGAATTCAAATAACACTGACATAGGCAAATTAGATAGCGATCTCGCGTCCGCCTCAATAAGCATCCAAGCCAGCGCTGCCAATAACAGCAACAATACACCAATCCAACCGCGCGAAGGTGCTTTATGCGTAAAACACGCACCAAAAACCCCGGCAATCATCGCAGCAAAACTCACAATCGGGAATATGTGTAATGGATTCATACATTCAAACGTTGCCTCCCTTTCCGAAGATTCGAGGATATGGAAGGATGCGCTCTTTCGGGCATACTTCAGTCTGACAGTTTAATAATTTCTTCCAAGCTTCAAATATGGTCTGCGAGCGCCGCTTCCATTGGCAGCATTTTGAAAATGAGCCACTCCCTTCGTTTAATTTTGAACTATGCAGCCGCGAACTCGGCGGCTTATTCTGCGCGGCGATGCGCACGGTCAACGTTTCTTTAGGTAGCCGGAGTTATCCCATCTTGATTGGGGGAAGAATTCTGGCCGATCTCGGCCGGCATTGCGCGGAACTGCAATTGGGCCAGCGCTGCGTCGTCATTACGGATAAGAACGTCGCGCCACTCTACGGTGCTAAAGCCGCCTCCTCCTTGCGCAAAGCCGGATTCGAACCAATGCTGGCGACAGTGCCGGCCGGCGAAACCTCCAAAAGTCTAAAATCCTTCCAAAACTGCTGCGACCTGCTGGCCGGCCACCGCCTGGAACGAAAATCCTTCATCGTGGCTTTGGGCGGCGGCGTGGTAGGCGATTTGGCGGGATTTGTCGCGGCGGCATATTTGCGCGGCATCCCCTTTGTGCAGGCGCCGACCACGTTGCTCGCGCAAGTGGATAGTTCGGTGGGCGGCAAAGTGGGCGTCAATCTGGCGGCGGGAAAAAATCTGGTGGGCGCCTTTCATCAACCGCGCCTGGTGCTGTGCGATCTGGCCACGTTGCGGACGCTGCCGCTGCGTGAATTCCGCGCCAGCCTGGCCGAGGTCATCAAATACGGCATCATTTGCGACGCAGCGCTTTTCGAGCGGTTGGAGCGCGACTTGCCCCGGTTGCTCCGGCGCGAAAGCGAAGTTTTGGCGGAGGTGGTCGCGCGTTGCTGTGAAATTAAGGCCGATGTCGTGCGCCAGGACGAAACGGAGACCGGTCTGCGCGCCATCCTCAATTTCGGCCACACCGTTGGCCATGCCATTGAAGCCACTGCCGGCTACGGCAAGTTTTTGCATGGCGAAGCGATCTCCATCGGCCAGGTGGCGGCGGCCAAACTCTCCGTGCGCGCCGCCGGTTTTCCGGCGAAAGACGCAGAACGCATCGAAAAACTATTCGTGCGCGCCGGCTTGCCCGTCAGTATGAATCTCACGGCACGGCGTCAGACGGCATTGATCGAGGCCATGCGGCTGGACAAAAAAGTCCGCGACGGCCAGATACGGTTTGTTTTGGCCCACCAGATCGGGCATGTCGAGCCGGGGCACAAGATACCATCGGAATGGATTCGCGATGTCCTGGCCGAGAGTTGCAAATGATTTGTAACCTGGCTATCCTTCGGCGTGGTTCTAGTCATAGATAATTACGATTCGTTCACCTACAACCTCGTCCAATACCTGGGCGAGATGAAGGTGGCGTTGGAGGTCCGCCGCAATGACCAGATTTCGCTCGACCAAATTCGCGAGTTGAATCCTGACCGCATCCTGGTCTCGCCCGGCCCCTGCTCCCCGCGCGAATCCGGGTTGTCCAATGACATCATTCGCGGGTTTGGGACGAAGGCGCCCTTGCTGGGGGTCTGCCTTGGCCACCAATGTATTGGCTATACGTTTGGCGGGAACGTCATTGTCAATTATCGCATCATGCACGGCAAAACCTCCCTCATCCGCCACAATGGCAAGGACCTTTTCCGCGACATGCCCAATCCCTTTGCCGCCACGCGCTATCATTCGCTGGTAATCCAGCGCGAGACGCTGCCCGATTGCCTGGAAGTGACCGCCGAGACCGAGGAGGGAGAAATCATGGGCGTGCGGCACAAGGAACATCCGATTTGGGGCGTGCAATTCCACCCGGAAAGCATCCTCACGGAGAGCGGCCGGCAAATTCTCAAGAATTTCATGACGTTGCAGGCTTGACGCGCGTTCCTGCCCCGAAGTTGGGTGAAGGATTGATCGTTTCAGGGCTTGACCTAAAACTTGACTTATTGTGGTCAGAACGCCGCTAACCAACGCCGGCGTGTAACGTTCTACACGATATTATTGACATTTAATAAACTTCGTCGTGTGTTCCAACGCCTTCCAGAAGAATAGCTTCTTGGCCATCCTGCTTCACGAATTGAAAGACGATGCGGGGATCATACCCGGCACTGCATGCCCACGAACAGGCAAGCTTCCCTTTCAGCTTGTGAGTCTTGAGTCGTGGATGAAAGGCATCCGCCGCGAGCAACTCGAGCGTTAACTCCAATTCCGGATCGAGTTGAGGATGCTTGTGAGCGAAGCGCCTGGCCGAACGAACAAATGCCGTGGAAGGAAGCAGCAACCGTTTCAAGCAAGGATGCGCTTAACAATTTGTTTGGGCGTGGCAGGACGACAACGGCCACCCTCAAATTCCCGGCGCGCCGCTCGCACTGTTTCGACAAGATCTTTGCGACGGCGCTCCGCTAAACGGCGTTGCAAAACCTCTACCAGCGATTCCTGTTCTTCGACGCCCAGTTCGTCGGCCGAATCCAACACTTGCGCAAAAGTCTTCATGCCTCTAAAAATAGGCCGGGTCATTTATAAATGCAAGCGCCAGCGAGGCCCTATCTCTCGCAGTTTGTGAAGCAGTGACCTGGGTCGCGGCGGACTAAATATTTCTCTTGCAGGACGGCGGCGGCTCGTAAATCGTAAGCCACAACTTGCGAATCCATTGATCGCTCCAACCCAACATTTTGACTTCCAGCGCAAGGCGCGCGAGGAAATGGTCCACGAAGGTTTTCAGCCTGATTTCCCGCCGCAGGTGATCAAGGACGTTCTTTCGTTGCGCGCGGCCAGCGGCGTGGAAGGTGACGTGCGCGATTTGCGCGCGCTGCTCTGGTCCTCCATTGACAATACCGAGTCGCGCGATCTCGACCAGATCGAGTGGGCCGAACGAAAGCCCGATGGCCATATCCGCGTGCTCGTCGGCGTCGCCGATGTGGTTGCGGTCGTGGCCGCCAACTCGGCGACCGACGCCCATGCGCGGACCAATGCCACGTCGGTCTATACGGGCGGTCCGGTATTTCCCATGCTGCCGGAAAGGTTGTCCACGGACCTGACTTCGCTGGGGCCGGACGCCGACCGACGGGCCATCGTGATGGAATTTGCGGTCGCCAACGACGGGCACGTCGATTGTTACGACGTATGCCGGGCTTTGGTTCGCAACCGGGCGCAGTTGAATTACGACCAGGTGGGAAACTGGCTGGAAAGCCAATCGCCCGCCGCAGCCGCGCCATTCAAGCTGGCGGGTTTGAGCGAACAACTGCTCGTTCAACACGAGGCCAGCCAACGCTTGAAGGCATTCCGCAAAGAACACGGCGCCCTGGTCCTAGGCGGAGTGGAAAACATTCCGATTGTCGTCAATAATGCAGTCCAGGGATTTGCGGCGGTGAAGGAGAATGCGGCCCGCGATCTGATTGAAAGTTTCATGGTGGCGGCCAACGTGGCGATGGCGGAGTTTTTGCGCACGCGCAACTCTCTCTGCTTGCGCCGGATCGTGCGCACGCCCAAGCGATGGGACCGCATCCAGGCCCTGGCCGCGCCGCTGGGCGTGAAGCTGCCGGACGAGCCGGATGCGCGAGCGCTCAACGATTTTCTGGCCCAACGGCGGCAGGCCGACCCGGATCATTTCCCGGAGCTGTCGCTGGGCGTACTCAAATCCCTCGGCTCTGCCGAATACACGGTGGAACATCCGGGCGCCGAGCACGAGGGCCACTTCGCTCTGGCGGTGGATGATTATTCCCATGCGACCGCGCCCAACCGCCGTTACGCGGACCTGACGATGCAACGGCTTTTAAAAGCGAGTCTGGCCGGGTCGCCCGCCCCGTTTTCCGAAAGCGCCTTGTCGGACCTGGCCGCGCACTGCACCGACCGCGAAGCGGCGGCCCGGCACGTCGAACGCTTTATGAAGAAGGTGGCCGCGGCCATCATGCTGGCGCCCCAAGTGGGCCGCGTGTTCGACGCCATTGTCACCGGCGTTTCGCCCAAGGGAACATTCGCGCGCTTATTGACAGTCCCGGCGGAAGGGCGGATCATGCGCGGCGAGCGCGGTTTGGACGTCGGCGATAGAATCCGCGCCCGTCTGGCCGGAGTGGATGCCGGCAAGGGATTCATAGATTTGGAGACGGCTCGTTAAAACACAATCCCGCACTAACATGAAACACGCGAAGATAGGGACGCAGCTTTCCACCTTTTCCTTCCCCACAAAAACTTTATTCGGCGCCGGCGCTCTCTCATCGCTGCCCTCGCTGCTCGGCGAATTGAAGATTCGCCGGCCGCTGATCGTCACCGACGCCGGCATCCTGCCGACAAGCGCGTTTGCGCATTTGCAGGAAATCTCTGGCGGCCAATGGCCGGTGTATTCCGAGGTGCAACCCAATCCGACGGCGGAAGACGTCGAAGGCGCCGCCCGGGCCTTCCGCCGAGGCCGATGCGACGCGGTGCTCGCTTTCGGCGGAGGCAGCCCTCTGGATGCCGGCAAAGCGGTCCGGCTGCGGCTCAAACGGCCCAAGTTGAGTCTGGCGAAATTCGATTTCGCGCTGGATTGGAGCGGGCTGGCGCCTTTCATCGCCATTCCGACCACCGCCGGAACCGGGAGCGAAGTCGGGCGAAGTTCGGTTATTACCATGGACGGAAGGAAGCGGGGGCTTTTTCACCCGGCTCTCCTAGCGGCCTTTGTCATCCTGGACCCGGAATTGACTGCCGCTCTGCCCGCGCGCCTGACCGCCGCCACGGGCGCCGATGCCTTGACACATTGCATCGAGTCCTACACCTCCACGGTTTATCATCCGTTGTGCGACGGCATCGCGCTGGAGGGTCTGCACCTGATCGCTCACGCGCTGCCGCGTGCCGTCAAAAATGGAAACGATTTGGAGGCGCGCGGCCAGATGCAAATCGCCGCCATGATGGGCGGCATCGCCTTCCAGAAGGACCTCGGCGTCGTGCATTCGCTTTCGCATCCGCTCTCGACGATGTGCGGGCTGCATCACGGCACGGCCAATGCGCTGACCTTGCCGGCCAGCATGGAGTTCAACGCCGCGCGGCGGCCGGGCCTCTATCGCCGGGTTGGCGTGGCCCTGGGTTTGAACGATCCGGATGACCGCGCCACGATTGCGTTTGTGCAATGGTTCCTGGAGGGGATCGGGCTGCCGCCGGGGCTGCGCCATTACGGCGTCAAGCCCGATCAATTCGCCGCGCTGGCGGAGCAGGCGCTGGCGGATTCATGCCACAAGACCAATCCCGTGCCTGTCACAAAGAAAGATTTGCGGCGTTTGTACGAAACCGCCTATTGACGTCATGAACTTCCCCACGCAGCTCGTGCTCAACGGCAAACTCCAAGCGGCCTCCGACGGAAAAATACTGCCTGTCATCAACCCGGCCACCGAGGAAACATTGTGCGAAGCCGCCTCGGCCTCGACGCGCGACGTCGAAATTGCCGCCGCCGGCGCGCAACAGGCCTACGAAAAGGAGTGGCGCGATGTGAAGCCCGCGCGCCGGGCCGAAATTCTTTTCCGCTTCGCCCAGGAAATACGCCTGCGCGCCGAGGAACTGGCGCAACTGGAAATGCTCAACATCGGCAAGCCGATTTCCGATGCGCGCGACGAAATCGCTTTGGGCGCGCGCACCTTCGAATACTACGCGGGCGCTATTTCCAAATTTTGCGGGCAAACGATTCCTGTCGGACGCGGCGGATTTGATTTCACGCTGCGCCAGCCGTTGGGGGTGGTGGCGGCCATCGTGCCGTGGAATTTTCCCTTCCCCATCGCCTGCTGGAAAGTGGCGCCCGCCCTGGCGGCCGGCAATGCCGTCGTCCTCAAGCCTGCCAGCCTGTCGCCCTTGACGGCGCTGCGCTTGGGTGAATTGGCTCTGGCGGCCGGCGTTCCGCCCGGCGTGCTGCAAGTCCTGGCCGGCTCCGGCGCGGACATCGGCCACGCTCTTGTGCGCCATCCGCTGGTGCGCAAGATCGGCTTCACCGGTTCGACGGTCGTGGGTTCGAGCATCATGGAAATGGCAGCACGCGACGTGAAACGGGTCTCGCTCGAGTTGGGGGGCAAATCGCCCAACATTATTTTTGCCGACGCCGATTGGGAGCTGGCGGCCCGCACCTCGCCCATGAGCGTCTTCGCCAACGCCGGGCAGGATTGCTGCGCGCGCAGCCGCGTTTTTGTCGAGCGCCGGATTTTCAAAAAATTCGTCGATTTTTTTGTGGAAGCGACTGCCGCGCTCGTCGTCGGCAATCCGGCCCGGGCGACGACGCAGGTCGGACCTCTGGTCTCGCACCAGCAGCGGGAAGCGGTGGAGGGTTTTCTGGCCGGCGCCCGGCGATCGCGGCGCCAATTCCTGTGCGGCGGCGAGCGATTGTTCAAGAAGGGATACTATCTCGGCCCCGCCGTGGTGCTCGGCTGCGAAACTTCCGACGAAATTTGGCGTCAAGAAGTTTTCGGGCCGGTCGTGTGCATCCGGGCCTTCACCAACGAGGAGGCCATGCTGGCGGAAGTCAACGACTCGCCCTACGGCTTGAGCGGCTCGCTCTGGACCCGCGATTTGCAGCGCGCCTTGCGTGTGGCCCGGCGCGTCGAGAGCGGCGTATTGAGCGTCAACAGTCATGCCAGCGTCCACCTGGAAGCGCCCTTTGGCGGATTCAAACAGAGCGGCCTGGGGCGCGATCTGGGCATGACCGCCATGGAGAGCTATACCGAATTGAAAAATGTGTACGTCGCGGAGTAATCCTATCTCTCATCGAAATCGTAATCGAAGAAGGAAACTACACTAGCGCGGGTCGGAGATCGCGCCGAGAAAGAGGATCAGCCCGGTTTGCTTTTCCCGGATGGCCAGAAAAAAGGGCCGGTCCACCGCAAAATGAAACGGCGGCGGCTCGCGCATGACCGCCATTGCCCGGACGCCGATGGCCGTCACCGCCGCCGCCTCCGTCCCTTGTTCGTTGACGGCGACGTAAGTCTTTTGTTTGACAAAGCCGATATGCAATGGTTCGTCCGACATTGCTCCGAAGTTCCCCCTTTTGGTAAAAGCCAGCGGCATGCCCATTGCGGGCAGCACGCCGGTCAGGTCGTATTCGTTTTCCAGTTTGAATCGGGGCAACTCGACTGTGCCTTTGCTCGAATTCATCCGCAGAACAGCGGCCTCGAAGTCTGCCGCGGTGAAATGCCGCAGGAATTCACCCAGGCCGCCCTTGGGCAAAAAAACAAACATGCTGATTTCTCCGCCAGCATAGGGCAGTTCCACCGCCTGGAAACGGTCGTCTTCGCAATAACCGTAGCGGCCAGCGCGGCTCATGCGCGGTTGCTGGATGCTTTTGCCGTCGCCCAGCGTGAACGGCAGATCGCGCGTGAGGTTGGTGTCAAAAGGCGCCGACCAGTCGCCTTTGAAATAGATCGCGTCGAGCAGGATTAACCGGAGCAGGGGGTCCAAGGGCGGTTCGAGGATGGCCGGGATTTTTTCGTGCGTGCGCGCGCTGACCCAGTCGTTGATCTTCTTGACGGTGGCCGGGTCCTGGAAATCGCCGCTGCCCACTTCGGCGTTGTAATCGCGCTGGTTGACGGCGATGAAATCCGGCTTGATGGAGGCCTTCTGGTCAATCCAGAGCGCGTTGGCGATTTCCAATTTGATCTTCGGATCAAGTTTTGACAGATGATCGAGCAACGCCTTGTTGGCCTCGTTCAACTGAGGCAGCGGAATGTGGCCGACCTGGAGTGTGCCCATGATTTGGCGCAACGTTTCCCCCTGCGCGCCATTGAGCGCCATGGACAACGCGAAAGCCACGCCGGCCGGGCTGAGAAAGTAGTTGGTTTTCGGCAGCGACTGGCGGCACTGGGCCAGCAATTGGAACCCAAGCTCGTTATACGCGCGGGCCGTCTCTTCCAGCCCCGCCGCGCGAACCGGGCCAGCCTCAAACAGAAGGCCCACCGACAACCATAATGCCAATCTGATCTTCATAACTCCGCGTGTCGTCATATTTTAATGCCGCCCGCGCCAAAGTCCAGATTGAAAACAGTGCCGGTTGCTGGCAAGCTCCCGTCATGGATCATCTGGTCAGAGCACGGCAAGTCTTCGACATCGAAATGGCGGGCCTCAAAGCCGTCCGCCAGCAATTGGACGGCTCTTTCACCGCCGCCGTTCAAATCATGGTTGAGACGCTGCGCCAGCGCGGCAAGATTATCGTCGTGGGCATCGGCAAATCGGGCAACATCGGCCAGAAAATCGCGGCGACCCTTACCAGCACCGGCTCCACCAGCGTTTTCCTGCACAGCGTTGATGCCTTGCACGGCGATTTGGGAATCGTCAGCGACGGCGACGTGATTCTGGTCTTGAGCTATTCCGGGGAATCGGAGGAGTTGCTGAATCTCTTGGGCGCGTTGAAAAGATTTTCTGTCAAGATTATTTCCATGACGGGCGCGGCCAAGTCCTCCCTCGCCCGTTACAGCGACACGGTCCTGAACGTCAAGGTGCCCAAGGAAGCCTGTCCGTTCAATCTCGCCCCCACGGCCAGCACGACCGCCATGCTGGCGCTGGGCGACGCGCTGGCGATGACGGTCTCGCAGGCGCGCGGGTTCAAGGAAAAGGATTTTGCCCGGCATCATCCTTCCGGCGCCATTGGCCGCGCTCTGCTGATGAAGGTGAGCGACATCATGCGCGCGGGCAATCGGAACGCCGTGGCCCGCGAAAACGTGACGGTCAAGGAGGCGCTGTTGTTGATGTGCCAGGCCAAATCCGGCAGCGTGAGCATCGTCAATGCGCGCGGCAAATTGGCCGGGGTTTTCACCGACGGTGATTTGCGCCGCCACACGGCCGAGGACAGAGATATTCTGGCCAAGCCGCTGGCCAGCGTGATGACACGCAACCCGGTGTGCATTCTGGACGAAGCGCTGGCGGTGGAGGCGTTGAAGATTTTCAACCAGCGCAACATTGACGATCTGATTGTGGTCAACGCCCGCCGCGAGCCGGTGGGGTTGATTGACCTTCAGGACTTGCCGAAGTTGAAATTGATGTGACGACCAGGCTTGCCGCGCATGTCTCCTCTAACTCATCTTCTGGCCAGTTGGATTGTCGCGGCGAAAACCACGGACAATTTGCGCGACCGCCGGCTGGTGACGCTGGCCGGAGTGGCGCCAGATCTCGACGGTTTGGGCATCGTGCTGGACTTCGCCAATGGCGCCTTTACCAGCGGAAAATTTTATTACTATCAAACCTACCACCACATGTTGACGCACGGTTTGCCGGCATCGCTGGTGTGTTCGATGTTGATGGCCGCGCTGGCTCGCCGTCGCTGGCGCGTATTTTGGCTCTCCCTATTGACTTTTCATTTGCACTTGCTGTGCGACTTGGTGGGTTCGCGCGGACCGGACAGAGCCGACAACTGGCCCATTTTTTATTTTGCGCCGTTGAGCCAGCATCCGATGTGGTCTTGTCAATATCAATGGCCGTTGGACGGCTGGCAAAATCGGATCATTACCGTGGCGCTCTTACTCTGGGCGTTGTGCCTTGCGGTCAAGAAGGGCGATTCGTTTGTCGGCGTCATCAACCGCCGTTGCGACCGGATTTTCGTGGGCGTTCTGCAAAAATGGCATGGGCAACTTTGGCCACAAGTTTCTTCTGAGTCCTAATCCTAATCTTACTCGTAATCCCAATCTCTTCTTGGACGACGAATAAGGAGATTAAGAGTAGGATTATGATTACGATTAGAAGGAAAAAGAGACGCCTTGCGCTGCGGGGGAATTGCTGTATGTTCCCGCCATCATGTTTGAGAAGATCAAAGTCCAGTTGCAGGCCGCCGAGGAAAAAGTCTCCCACTTGCGGAGGTTTCTTTGACGTGCCCGGCGCGCAGAAACGTCTGGCCGAGCTGGACACTTTGATGACGCAGGAGGGCTTCTGGAACAACCGGGAAAAAGCCCAGGCCCTTATTGACGAAGCCAACGCGTTGCGCAAACAAACGGAGCCGGTGCTCAAGGCCGAACGCCAGACGGAGGATTTCAAGACCATGCTGGAATTGGCCCAAGAGGAACCATCCGCCGAACAGCAAAAACACGAGGCGGAAATGGAACGGGAGTTGGCCCAGTTCGCGCGCGAACTCGAGAGCCTGGAATTGAAGGTTTTCCTCAACGGGCCGCATGACAAAAACAATTGCATCCTCAGTATCAATGCCGGGGCCGGCGGCACCGAGGCCTGCGATTGGGCGGAGATGCTTTTACGCATGTATCAACGCTGGGGCGAAGGGCGCGGCTGGGAAATTGAATTGACAGATGTGCTCCCCGGCGAAACGGCCGGCCTCAAGAGCGCCACCCTGTTGGTCAAGGGCGAGTTCGCCTACGGCTTTTGCAAGGCCGAGCGCGGCGTTCACCGCTTGGTGCGGATTTCCCCATTCGATTCCAACAAACGCCGCCACACCAGTTTCGCCAGCGTCGATGTCATCGCGGAAATCGAGGAAACCAGCGCGGACATTGTCCTGCCACCCGCCGAATTGCAGGTCGATACCTATCGTTCCGGCGGCAAAGGCGGCCAGAACGTCAACAAAGTAGAGACCGCCGTGCGCATCACGCACTTGCCGACGGGGCTGATCGCGGCGTCGCAGAGCCAGCGTTCGCAGCATCAGAATCGGGCCACGGCCATGCGCATGTTGATCTCGAAAATTTACGCCAAGCGCCTGGATGAAAAGAAGGCGGAGCTGGAACGGTTTTACGGCGAGAAAGGCGCCATCGGCTGGGGCCATCAAATCCGCAGCTACGTCTTCCAGCCATACCGGATGGTCAAAGATTTGCGCACGGGGGAGGAGACCAGCAACGTGCAGGCCGTGATGGACGGGGACCTGGACCCGTTCGTCAACGCCTGGCTGCGCGCGGGCTGCCCGGCCAAACGGATGGCCGGGGTGAAGGATGAGGCCGAGTAATGAATATACTTGACACAATTGTCGCGCAAAAAAGGCTCGAAGTGGCCCTCCTGCCCGCGCGCTCCGTCACTCCCGACGACATCCGGGCCGCGCGCCGGGAGCCGCGCGATTTCATCGCCGCCTTGCGCCGTTCCACACGCGGACTTGTGGCCTTGATCGCGGAAGTCAAAAAGGCCTCGCCGTCCGCCGGGGTGATTTGCACTGATTTTGACCCGGGGCGCATTGCCCGCGAATACGAGGCGTCCGGCGCGGCGTGTCTCTCGGTGTTGACGGACGAAACATTTTTTCAAGGTTCGCTGGAGCATTTGCGCCGGGTTCGCGGCGCGGTGGCGTTGCCGCTCCTGCGCAAGGATTTCATCATTGACGAGCGGCAAATTTTGGAAGCGGCCGAAAACGGCGCCGATGCCATCCTGCTGATCGTGCGCATCCTGACCGGCGAGCAACTGAGGCGCTTTCACAGCCTGACTGTCGAAGCGGGTTTGGCCGCGCTGGTGGAAGTGCATGACGAGGGCGAGTTGGAGCGTGCGCTGGCAGTGGATGCCGGCCTCATCGGCATCAACAACCGCAACCTGGACAATTTTACAGTTGACTTGGAAACGACCGCGCGCCTGGCGGCAAAAATCACCAACAAACTGATCGTCGCCGAGAGCGGCCTGCACACCGGGGCCGATGTGGAGCGGGTGCGTCGCGCCGGGGCTGGGGCGATTCTGGTGGGCGAATCGTTGCTGCGCCATCCCGCTGGCATCGCGGCCAAGATCGAAGCGCTGTTGGGCAGCATCTCGTAATCGTGAACGTAATGGTCCTAACATTGGGGCGGTTTTCATCTCTTATGCCAGTTAAACCAACGCATCTTGAGCCTTCGGACTCTCGCTTACGGCTTTTGGAGCACACGGTAGAACCGGGACGAATCGCTGGGCGCGCTCGGATCGGACAGTATAAAGGACGAGGTCGTGGCTGTGTTGGTGCTGATTGATGTCCATTGCAGCAAGTTGGTGCTGACCTGGAGGACGTAGTTGGAGCCGACGAAGCCGGCGAAGGTCATTTGGTACTCGCCATTGGTGAAGCCGCCCGCTGAGGTGAAGAACGCGCCCGGCAGGATGATGAACTGCGCCGTGCCCACGACGCTGTTGATGTAGCTCGGTTCCCAGGCGTTGGCGCTGACGGTGGCGCTGTTGGTCAGCAGGAACGGCCCGGTGTAGGGTTGCGAATTGGTCGTCGGCAGGGAACCGTCCAGCGTGTAGTACATCGTCACATTGGT
>Ga0302324_100020579_pt1 | contig 12901 bp, 12 predicted proteins | sample Palsa_T0_1_FD_201949 | JGI IMG/M metagenome (GOLD analysis project Ga0302324, IMG submission 201949) | Peat permafrost microbial communities from Stordalen Mire near Abisko, Sweden - Palsa_T0_1 | ecosystem: Environmental > Terrestrial > Soil > Palsa > Peat permafrost | place: Sweden: Abisko...
CCACCATGGTCAATGTCGAATATCTCGTCCTGTCTGCCGGCGACAGCTACAAGCTGACCACCAACGACGCGACGGTTGCCTCGGGCCAGATCCTTTACGTCAATGCGACGGCGCTGTCTTCGGGCAACACATTCTCCTTCGATGGTTCGGCCGAGACCGACGGCAGGTTCAGCATCAAAGGTGGCGCAGGCGCGAACATTCTCACCGGCGGCGCGGGCAACGATACGCTCGACGGAAACACCGGCAACGACATCATTACCGGCGGGTTGGGTAGCGACCAGATCAATGGCGGCGGCGGCCACGACCAATTCGTCTATCAGGGCGTCGCGGACTCGACGGGCTCGAATTTCGACGCCATCACGGGGTTCGATACCCTGGCCGACAGTTTCGTGTTGCCTTGTGCGGTGAATGCCATCGATGCCACCGTGACCATGGGCACGTTGACGCTGGCCAATTTCAACACCCAGCTCGCGGCGGCCGTCGGCGCCGCCCAGCTCGCACCGCATCACGCCGTGCTCGTCGAGCCCGGCCTAGGCGGCTTCGCGGGAAAGACATTCCTGATCGTGGACGTGAACGGCATCGCCGGATATCAGGCCGGGCAGGATTTCGTCTTCGAGCTTCGAGCGCCGGCCAACCTCGCGAGCCTTTCAACCGCCGATTTTACCTGAGCGCAGTCTGTCCTGGTACGGTTTCATACAATGCCGCCGCCTCACGTGCCGGCCCGCGCCGAATACCGCAGGCCAGCACCCGCACAACGACGACCTCGCGCCCATGCGGCACGGTGAGCAGATCGCCCGGTTTCACCTCGGCGCTCGGCTTCTCGACGCGCCGGCCGTTAAGCCGGATGAGGCCGGAAGCGGACGCCGCCTGCGCCAGCGCGCGCGTCCGGTGGAAGCGCGCCCGCCAAAGCCATTTGTCGATGCGGATGCGGTCGGTCATCGGTAAAGATCACTTCGCGTATTTTGCCGCGAGTTTTTGCAAATCCGCAAACGTCGAAGCCGGTTTCTCAATTTTTTGCTTCGACTTCTCGCGTCCGCGTCGTCTGGGCTGTGGCTTGCCGTGGCGCCAGACACTGGTCGGCGTGTTCGCCACTTCGACGCGGCTCCAGCCGAGATCGGCAAGCACGCTGTCGAGCGTCGCGCGGTCCGAACCGATCAGCGAAACCAATTTCGGGATCGCCGCATCCGCCGTAGCCCCGCTCGCCGCGGCGGCTTCGAGTTCCTGTTCGAGGCGGTCGAGCATGTCGACACGGATGGCGCGCGGACCTGTGATGCGAAAGCCCGCGGCCGCGATGAATCCCGGCGGGGTTTGCGGATCGGGTTCGAACGAGGTGATGCCGGCGTTGGGCGGCGGCGGGATTTTTTCGATGCGGTGCTTCACGGCCCAGAGCAGGGCGAGCAGCGCCGCCGCATCCGGGCGGATCAGCTTGGGCAGATAGATCGAGCGCCGCGCGAAACGCACGCCGAGCGGGCGAAGCGCGCGCATCGCGGCGCGTTCGTCGGGCGGCAAGGTGGCGGCGTTGCGGTCGAGCGATCCGAGATTCTCGCAAAGCTGATGGGCAAGGCCCCGCGCTTGTGCCGGCAGCGCTTCCTTCGATCCCGGTTTCGCATCGGCCGCCGCGCGCAACGCGATCAGCGGTTCGAGACGGCTGGCGATGCGGCCCGCCAGCCAATCGTCGAGCCGCGTCTGGATCCGCGCCCGCAGATCGCCGCGCAATTGTTCGTCGGCGTGCACCACGACGCGCGGGCCGAGCGCGCTGGCGCCGGCTTCGAGTTGACCTGCAATGGCGCCGTCCCACCACAACTTGCCGTGCTCGCTGAGCGTGAGGGCCGCGTCCATTGCGCCCGCCAGCCGCGCGGTCCGCGCGTGGAATTCGCCCTCGAGACCTTTGAACGCGGCAGCGCGCAGCATTCGCCCGTGAATCCCTTCGGCACGTGCATCGGCGGTGAAGCGGAAGCCTTCGAGCTTGCCGATCGCCTCGCCGCCGATCGAGACCGCGCCGGAATCGTCGAGCGTGAGATTGAGAAATTCATCGTCGCGCAGGCTGCGCATCAGCACGGCCGTGCGCCGGTCGACGAAACGCTGCGTCAGCCGCTCATGCAGCGCATCCGACAAGCGGTCCTCGACGGCGCGGGTCTGCTCCTGCCAATGGCCCGCATCCTTGATCCAGCCGGGACGATGCGTGGCATAAGTCCAGGTGCGGATTTGCGCGAGACGGCCGGACAGCGTCGCGACATCGCCCTCGATCTCGTCGAGGCGCGAAATCTGCCGCGCGAACCAGTCTTCCGGCAGCACGCCATCGTCGCTCATCAGATAGCGATAGATCTGCGCCACCAGCTTCACATGCTCGTCGGCGCTAAGCTTGCGGAAATCGGGGAGCTGGCAGGCGTCCCACAGCCGCTTCACGGCGGCAGGCCCGCGCGCCATCGCAGCGAATTCCTCATTGGCGGCAAGAATGCGCAACGACAGCAAATCCATTGCCGGCCGCGCTTTGACAAGGCCGCGCAAAGGCGCCGGCTCGTCGAGGCTCGCGATCAGCGCGTCGAGCGAATGGAACGACAGCGCCGAATTGCGATATTGCAAAACCCGCACCGGCTCGTAGCGATGGCTCTCGACGCGCGAGACCGTTTCCTCTTCGAGCGCATCGGCTTCTCCGGTAACTCCGAAGGTGCCGTCATTCATGTGGCGCCCGGCGCGGCCGGCGATCTGGCCGATCTCGTCGGGCCGCAGCGGACGCACGCCCACGCCATCGAATTTCTCCAGCGCGCTGAACGCGACGTGGTCGACGTCCATGTTGATGCCCATGCCAATGGCGTCCGTCGCCACCAGGAAGTCGACGTCGCCGGATTGGTAGAGCGCGACCTGGGCGTTGCGCGTGCGCGGGGACAACGCGCCCAGCACCACCGCCGCGCCGCCGCGCTGGCGCCGCACCAGCTCGGCGATGCCGTAAACATCCTCGGCCGAGAACGCGACGATGGCCGAGCGGCGGGGCAGGCGGGTCAGCTTCTTGTGGCCGGTATAGGCGAGATCGGAGAAACGCGGCCGCGTGATGAAATAAGCGCCGGGCACGAAGCGCTGGATCGCGCCGCGCATAGTCTCCGCCCCCATGAACAAGGTCTCGTCCTCGCCGCGCGCATTCAGCAGCCGGTCTGTGAACACATGCCCGCGCTCGGGATCGGCACAAAGCTGGATCTCGTCCACCGCCAGGAACGAGACCGGTAAATCGAGCGGCATCGCTTCGGTGGTGCAAACGAACCAGCGCGCATCCGCCGGCACGATCTTCTCTTCGCCGGTGACCAGCGCCACCGACTGCGCGCCTTTCAGCCGCACGATCCTGTCATAGACCTCGCGCGCCAAGAGGCGCAGCGGCAGCCCGATCATGCCCGAGCGATGCGCCACCATCCGCTCGATGGCGTAATGGGTCTTGCCGGTGTTGGTAGGGCCGAGAATGGCGGAGATGCGCGTCGCGCCGTGGAACGCGCCGATGCTCACGCGTTTGGCGTTCGTCATGGTTCAAAGATTATTTTCGGCCGTCACAATAGCAAGAGGCATATCCGCCGAGAGGCGTTAAGAGGCCAGAAGTAGGCCCAGTCCTATCATTGCCGCCAGCGCAAGAAGGGCTTTGGTGTCGATAGCGCTTTGCTGAGCAAAATTAGCACTCTGTTGGGCGTAATAGGCGGTTTGTCGGGCAATAGCGATTTGCCGGTTTTGATAAGCCGAAATCCGCCGCTGGTTCTGGATGATGTTTTCCTGCCGACGAGCGGCGAGTTCGTTTTGCGACCTTTGTTCATTCATCCAGTTGATGAACTCTTGGCCAATAACTGGCCCGTCCCCCTGTTTCGGGGCTAAAAGGATGGATTGATTCTGCGTCATCGAACCAAGCTACTCTTCAAACTTTTGCTACGGAAGCGCCACCTGTGGATGGCCGGTTAACAAGTTGGAACGGGCCCTAAACGAATCAGGGCCGAATCGCTAACCGAATCAATATCGTCCTTTGTTCTCACACTATAGAGTGGATGTCAAGGTTATCGGACCACATAATCTTGTGCAGAGCGCGAGCCATAGGACGGCAGCGGATGCGCGGGACTCGATCTGGGCGCCTTCGCCTCGCCGGCGGTGACGGAGAATTTGTTCCATGTCTTGATCTTTTGTCTGCAACCTGAGATAGTAATCCCCTTACCCGGGAATCGGTGCCCGGGCTGGAAATTGAAGGAACAAAAAATGAACGATGAAAGCCGGACCGAGCGCATCGCCGCCGCTCTCGAGCAGCGTTTCGAGGATTGCAGCCATCTCGCCCACAGCTGCGCGGTCGAGAGCGAGAAGCATGCCGCGTTCAGCGAATGGCATCTGCGCTCCACGGCGCTGTTCCTGCGCACCAGCGCGCAGATTGCCGGCGTGATCGCGCGGCTGGAAGTGCAGGCGGCGCACGAGAAGGCGCGCGACGGCGAAAATCGCGGTTCAATTCCGCAATAATCTTGCCCTACCGTCGCGGAGCACCAGCCGGCAATACCAACCGCCTCAAACATGGCCGCTACACGCGGGCCGCGATGGCGCAGCGGCGTGCATTGCGAGCCTTTATCCGCGACGCGCGCCATGAGATGGCCGAGGCCCGGCTCTATCTCGCCGCCCGCCGCGCCGAGGATTTGACCGGGATTCCGCACCTGCGATACTGCCCGCCCTCTGGAGACGCGCATGGACAAGACGCCGAAAGACTGGGCGAAGCTCGCCGCGAAGGAACTTCGCGACCGGCCGCTCGAGAGTCTGGTCTGGCAGACGCCGGAGGGTTTCGCGGTGAAGCCGCTCTACACGGCGGCCGATCTCGAGGGGCTGGAGACGGACACGCAGCCGGGCCTTGCGCCATTCACCCGCGGCGTGCGGGCGACGATGTATGCGGGGCGGCCATGGACGGTTCGCCAATATGCCGGCTTCTCGACCGCGGAGGAATCCAACGCCTTCTACCGCAAGAACCTGGCGGGCGGGCAGATGGGATTGTCGGTGGCGTTCGATCTCGCCACCCATCGCGGCTACGACAGCGATCATCCGCGCGTGGCCGGCGATGTCGGCAAGGCGGGCGTGGCGATCGATTCCGTCGAGGACATGAAGCTCCTCTTCGCCGGCATCCCGCTCGACAAGATGAGCGTGTCGATGACCATGAACGGCGCGGTGATCCCCATCCTGGCGAATTTCATCGTCGCGGCGGAAGAGCAGGGCGTTTCGTCCGAGAACTTGTCGGGCACGATCCAGAACGACATCCTCAAGGAATTCATGGTGCGCAACACCTACATCTATCCGCCGGCGCCCTCGATGCGGATCGTCGCCGACATCATCGAATACACCGCCAAGAAGATGCCGAAATTCAATTCGATCTCGATCAGCGGCTATCACATGCACGAAGCCGGCGCGACCGCGGTGCAGGAGCTCGCCTACACGCTGGCCGACGGGATCGATTATGTGCGCGCCGCGCTGGCCAAAGGACTGGACGTCGATCAGTTCGCGCCGCGACTTTCGTTCTTCTTCGGCATCGGCATGAACTTTTTCATGGAAGTGGCCAAGCTGCGCGCCGCCCGCGCATTGTGGTCGAAGATCATGGCAGGCTTCGGCGCGAAGAACCCCGAAAGCCTGATGCTGCGCACCCATTGCCAGACCAGCGGCGTCTCGCTGACCGAGCAGGATCCCTACAACAACATCGTGCGCACGGCTTACGAGGCGCTGGCCGCCGTGCTCGGCGGAACGCAATCGCTGCACACCAACTCGTTCGACGAGGCGATCGCGCTGCCGACCGAATTCTCCGCCCGCATCGCGCGCAACACGCAGCTCATCCTGCAGCATGAGAGCCAGGTGACGCGCGTCGTCGATCCGCTGGGCGGGTCTTATTATGTCGAGGCGCTGACCCATTCACTCGCCAGCCACGCGAAAGAGATCATCGACGAGGTCGAAGCGATGGGCGGCATGACCAAGGCGGTCGAGGCCGGCATCCCCAAGCTGCGCATCGAGGAGGCCGCCGCAAGGCGCCAGGCGCGCGTCGACAAGGCGGAGGATGTCATCGTCGGCGTCAACCGCTTCGAGCCGGAGCACGCGTCGCCGCTGGAAGTGCGCGACATCGACAACGCCGCGGTGCGCGAAAGCCAGATCGCGCGGCTGAAACAGGTCAAGGCCAAGCGCGATTCCGCGAAGGTGAAAGCGGCGCTCGAGGCACTGACCAAAGGCGCGGCCGCCAACGACAATCTGCTCACGCTCGCGGTCGATGCCGCGCGCGCGCGGGCCACTGTCGGGGAGATTTCGGAAGCGATGGAAAAAATATTCGGCCGCCACCGCGCGCAGATCCGCAGCATCTCCGGCGTCTATGGCGGCGCCTATGAAGGCGACAATGAATTCGCCGCGATCCGCGGCGAGGTCGAGGCGTTTGCGAAGGATGAGGGCCGACGTCCGCGCATCCTGGTCGCCAAGATGGGCCAGGACGGCCATGACCGCGGCGCCAAGGTAATCGCCACCGCCTTCGCCGATCTCGGTTTCGACGTCGACATCGGCCCGCTGTTCCAGACGCCGGACGAAGTGGCGAAGGACGCGGTGGAAGCCGACGTCCACGTCATCGGCATCTCAAGCCAGGCGGCGGGACACAAGACGCTCGTGCCGCTGCTGATCGAAGCGCTGAAGAAGCAGAAGGCGGATGACATATTGGTCGTCGTCGGCGGCGTGATCCCGGCGCAGGATTATGGCTTCCTGGAAGATGCGGGGGTCGCGGCGATCTTCGGACCGGGAACGAATATCCCGGACGCGGCGCGGAAAGTGCTCGGATTGATCCGTACGCGGAGAATGGACGCGGCGGCGGAGTAGAAAGACATGCTCGCAATCCTGTTCGCCCTCATGGCCGCCGCAACTGACACGCCCCCTCCGCCGCCCGCGACGCCTGTGCCCACGGCGACCGCGCCCGGGTTCAGCAGGCCCGCGTCCATCGGTGCGCCGCATAGCTGTCCGGAAACCCAATACCCCGTCTCGGCGCTGCAGACCGGCACCGAGGGGCAAACCATCATGAAGTTCACCATCACGAGCGATGGGCACGTCACGGATATTTCCGTGCGCACCTCCAGCGGCAACGCCGATCTCGATGCCGCCGCAACGACCTGCGCGCGCGATTGGCTTTACCGGCCCGCGCTGCAGGACGGAGCGCCCGTCGCCATGTCCTGGATGGCTGAGGTTCGCTGGCGGATCGGCGTGGAGGAGCCTTATTCGGCGCTGGCCAGCGCGGCCAAGTCGTGCCTCAGGGCGGATTCCGTGGGTTGGGACGAAATGAAGACGGCGCCGTTTCGCCCCGTCGCGCGGGTCCATTTCGCAAATGGCGCCATGACCGACGTCACCGTCGTCGGATCGAGCGGCGATTCCGACCTCGATAGCCGTACGCTCGCCTGTTACCGCGGTTTGCCGCCCGAACTGATGGCGAATATCCCGGACGGCGACCAATTGCTCGTCATCATGAAGCCGAATGAGTAGGGCCGGCGCTTGAGCGGCATCGCCCTCATCGGCCCTGGCGCCATCGGCGGCACCGCGGCGATCGCTCTCGCGGAAGGCGGTGCGCACAACCTCATTATCTGCGCTAACAGATCGTTCGGTCAGTTGGTGTGGACGCGGTCCGACAACGAAGCGGAACGTTCGTTTCCCGCGAAGGTCGTGACCGATCCGAAGATGGCGCGTCCGGACGATTGGGTGTTGCTGGCGGTGAAGTCGCATCAGACGGACTCCGCGGCCGACTGGCTGCGCGCGACCGTCGGACCGGACACCAAGCTCGCGGTGCTGCAGAACGGCGTGGAGCATCGCGCGCGGGTGGCGCCGTATATTCCGGCGGCGACGCCGGTGGTGCCCGTCGTGGTGCAGCTTCCGGCCCAGCGCACGGCGCCGGGGCGGATCACGACCTATGGTCCCGCGCTGTTCATCGTCGGCGACGACGCGGCCAGCCGTGAATTCGCGGCGCTGTTCGACGGTACTTTCATGCGCGTGCAGGTGGATGGCGATTTCCGGACCCGCGAATGGGAGAAGCTTTGCCTCAACGCGGCCAGCGGTTCGCTGACCACGCTGACGATGAATCCCGATTGCATCGCGACGGTGCCCGGCATGCGCGACCTGGCGCAGCGCATCGTGGAGGAGTGTGTCGCCGTCGGCCGCGCGGAAGGCGCGAAATTCGCCGACGATTACGCCGCCAATCTCGCCAACATGCTGGCCGCGCGGCGGAGCAATCGCGGCAACTCGATGTTCTATGACCGGCGCGACGGCAAACCGCTGGAATGGGATGCGCGCAACGGCGTGATCGTGCGGCTGGGCGCGAAACATGGTATCGCGACGCCGGTGAGCTCTACGCTGGTTCCTCTGTTACGAGCCCTTGATCCACGGGCGTGAGCGGCTTGCGCCCGACGCCGACCAGCCGGAACAGGAACGGCGCCACCGCCGTCACATAGAAGCCGATGGCGAAGCTGATCGCCGCTCCGGAAACCGGCGCCGCGAGATGGGCTGCCTTGGCGGCGTCGGTCAGCGCCGTTTGCAATGCGAACAATCCCATGACGCCGAGCACGCCCAGCACCACGCAAATCCAGATCGCGGGGCGCGCGGGTTGTGCCTTGACCGCGCGGTGGTCGAGGATCGTGCCGGCATAGGCGCCGACGAAGAAGATCAAGGTATCCTCGGTCTCCTGCGGATAATGCGGCAGCGGCCAGGAATACCAGAGCGCTGCGAAGAGAATCACGAAGGCAGCGAAATGCACCCAGTTGGGCAGCCGCCGCCACCAATTGAAGCTCGGACCCAGCAGGAAAGCGAGCAGAAACAGCCCACCGATGCCGAGCGCCAATCCGGTCAGCACGTCGTCTATGTCATGCACCGCGAGATAGAGCCGGCTGAACGAGACGCCGAGCGTGAGGATCGCCGCCGCGATCCACGCCCAGGGACGGCGGATTTCATAGGCGAGCCAGAACCACATCGCGGCCGCGACCTGGGCATGGCCGCTCGGCCGTCCATAGGAGCCGGCGACTTTTTGTGGATCGATCTGCAGCGCCACCGGCGGGCGCGGGTCCTGCCAATAATCCTTGAGCCAGCCGTTGAGGATCGCGCTGATCACGATCACCAGCGCCAGCCGCATAAACAGGCTGCGGTCCCAGAACCAGTAGATCAGCGGCATGAAGATGAGGAAGAACGGCGTGTAGCCGAGAAAGGTGAAACCGTCGGCGATCTGCGTCGCCAAAGGGCTGCGCAGCGGAAGGACCCAAGTCATGTCGTGGAGGAAGTGGTACATGGAATACCTCTAACTCATTTGGCAAAATTGTCATCTCCGATGGCGGCGATTTCTCGCTCTCCATATTCGTCATGGCCGGGCTCGACCCGGCCACCCAGTAAGCACGCGTCCGCGCGCGAAAAGACTCCCTTTTGCGACCGCAGACGCGGTCGCGCTGGGTGGCCGCCTCAAGGACGGCCATGACGAGGTTTTGTGAGATGCCGCAACGCTTCAAGCGTACCGAACGCGGAAAGAGACGTGCGCTACTTATTCACCCTCAGCTCCGTCAGCGTCACGCTCACCGTGCCCCAGCTCAGCGCGCTCCACATCTTCACCGCGACGACGAAATGCCCGTCGGGCGCGCCGGGCGCCGGCACGTCGGCGAAGTCGATATACATCGCCGGCAGCGCCTTGCCCTCCTTGACGATCTTCTGCTTGTAGCCGGCGATCTGGTTGTAATGCGCCTGGCACAGATGCGCGGTGCCGCTCCACACTCCGTTGGCAAGCTTCACCGGCTCGTCCTTGAGATAGCTGAAGCTGACGTCGTAGCGCCGCCGCCCGTCGAAGATCTGCGCGCCGCTGCCGCAGGGATTCTTCTCGTCCGCCTTGATGCCGGTGAGGATCTGGGTGATCGCGCTCATCGGGTCGAGCGCGCCTTTCTTCTGCTCCTCGCTGACGGGATATTTGGTCGTGTTGTAGGGCGGATCGGCGAAGGTGGTCGGATCGTCGTTCGCGAAGCTCACCTTGACGCGCTGCATCTTGCTGGAATGATCCTGCGAATAGGAATCGTAGAGCACCGGCGCGATCTCGTGGGCGTGGATCGCGCCGTTGGCGGTGGCGTCGATCTTGGAGTTCCAGAACAGGCTGACGATGCCGCTGGTCTCGAAATGGCTCTTGGCGTCGTAGCCGTCGGCGGCGAACTTGCCTTCATAGCTGGTCTGGCCGAAGGGGATGTCCCAGAAGGCGATGGTGTAGCCGACATTCAGTGTGTTGCCGGCCGGCTGGGATTCGGCGAGAGCCGTGGTGGCGCAGCCGGCGGCGAGGATCGCGAACAGGATCGGGCGAAGACGGATTTCCGGCATGACTTGCTCCAGGACAAAATTTCGGCGGAACGCGCGGTTGCCGCGCGCGCGGGATTATAGTGTCCTGCCAATGATGGTCCAATCATGACAGCGCGCAAGGTAAAGGAAGCCCAGGCGGTTCTGGCCGGCGATCGCCGCGCGCTGGCCCGCGCCATCACGCTGGTGGAATCCACCAAGCCCGCCGATCGTGAAAAAGCCGAAAGCTTGCTCACGGAACTTCTGCCGCGCACCGGCAAGGCGATGCGGCTGGGGATTTCGGGGGCGCCGGGCGCGGGCAAATCCACCTTCATCGAAGCCTTCGGCCGTTATCTGACCGCGCAGGGTAAGACGGTCGCGGTGCTCGCCGTCGATCCGTCGTCGCGCCGCTCGGGTGGCTCGATCCTCGGCGACAAGACGCGCATGGAGAAGCTGGCGCGCGATCCGAACGCCTTCATCCGCCCGTCGCCGGCCGGCGCGACGGCCGGCGGCGTCGCACGGCGCACCCACGAGGCGCTGCTGCTGGTCGAGGCGGCGGGCTTCGACGTCGTGCTGGTGGAGACGGTCGGCGTCGGCCAATCGGAAATGGCGGTCGCCGACATGGTCGATCTGTTCGTGCTGTTGGTGTCGCCCGGCGGCGGCGACGATCTGCAGGGCATCAAGCGCGGCGTGATGGAACTGGCCGATCTGATCCTGGTGACCAAGTCCGACGGCGACCTGCTCAAAGCCGCCAACCGCGCCGCGTCCGACTATCAGGCGGCGCTGCATCTGATGCGGCCGAAATATCCGCAAACCCCGCCGCGGGTGCTGCAGGTGTCTTCCATCGAAGGCAGCGGCATCGAGCGGGCATGGGATGCGATACGCGCGCTGCATGCGAGTCTGGCCAAGGCCGGCCATCTCAAGCGCCTGCGCGCCGACCAGGCGCGGCGCTGGTTCTGGAGCGAACTGCAGGCCGCGCTCGGCGAGGAGCTGATGGAGAACAAGGAACTGGGCGAGCAGGCGCGCAAGCTCGAAGCCGCGATCGTCGCCGGAAAGACGCTGCCATTTGCGGCGGCGCGATCACTTTTCCGCCGCATTTTTGCCGCTTGACCCCGTGGCTCCCAGCACCTATCAGCGCGCCTTCGCTTCCGGCGCGACTGTCTTTTGATGCGCGAGCGATGTTTCAGCCCGACAAAGCGTGGTGAATGACGATGATCCCTGTCGCCGATTGGGAGAAGAATCTGCCCAAGGACTTGCCGCCGATCACGATCGATCCGACGGTCGCGCTGACGCGCCCGATGACGATCAAGGCTTACGACTATTGGCAATCGGCGCGCGCGGGCCGCGCCATGCCGGCGCGCAAGGATATCGCGCCCCAGGCGATGCGGGCCTTCGTCGGTCACGTCGCTCTGGTCGAGCTTCGCGCCGGCGAGGGCGGAAAGATCGATTATGTCATGCGTCTCGCGGGCGCACGGATCGAGGACGCGTTCGGCGCGATCACGGGACGCGCGCTGCCGGAGTTCATGCCTCCCCGGATAGAAGCCCGCTGGCGCATGGTCATGGACAAGGTGATCGCCAGCGCCGCTCCGCTTCGCGCGGCCAGCAGGGTGTCGTTCGGCGGCAAGACCTGGCTCCAGGCCGAAGTCGTGCTGGCGCCGCTGGGCGACGGCGGGACGGTCTCCATGCTCTTCGGAGCCATCGAACTCTGGCCGGTGGACGCGAACGCTCCGGCTTGACCGCGCCGCCGCCCCCCCTTATGAACACCGCTCTTTTTCAGGACGCCCCTCTTCTCTAGGACGAATGCCATGTCGCGGCGCTGTGAACTCACTGGCAAAGGCCCCCTGGTCGGGAACAATGTGAGCCATGCCAACAACAAGACCAAGCGGGTCTTCCGCCCGAATCTTCAGGCGATTTCCTTCGCCAGCGAAGCGCTGCGCAACACCTACCGCCTGAAGGTCAGCATGAACGCGCTGCGGACCGTCGACCGCACCGGCGGCATCGACGAATATCTGCTCAAGGCCAAGGACAGCTCGCTTTCCATCAAAGCTTTGCGGCTTAAGCGCTTGATCGCAAAGAAGATCGCGGCCGCCTGACCACGGTAAATAACCGTAACCCTGGTTTTCGCTCGTCTCGGGCGAATCAGGGCATGGCGCCTGCACAAAAACCCCTATAGTGTCTCAAATCGCGCCAGGCTTTGGGCAAAATGGCCGGCGCGGGGGTAGGGGTGTCGTGTCGGTATTCGAATCAGGCGTACGCGCCAACCCGCGGGTTGGCGTAAGGCATTCCGTGGCGGATGCCGGGGTCGGGCGCGTGGGCAGGGTCCATGCGAGCCGCGAAGAATCGGTCGCGGGCAGGCTCGGTACCGCTTTTGGCGCCGTGTTCAGGCTGGTGGTGCCGGTGGCGCTGCTGCTGGTCACCGGGCTTGCCGCTTTCGCCTATAGCGACGTCGCCGTGACCTGGATCACCGGGCCGACCGACACCTGGCTCACCTTGGGCCAGTTGCTGCTGCCGCTGACCTTCCTCGCCATTCACCTGACCAACCGGCGCTATGGCGCGGCCTACGCCTTCGCGCAGGTGATCGGCGCCTGGATCGTCGGGCTGGTCGCGTTCC